>Ga0209253_10000939_pt1 | contig 25421 bp, 29 predicted proteins | sample FrelakmetBRP12BR_FD_187145 | JGI IMG/M metagenome (GOLD analysis project Ga0209253, IMG submission 187145) | Freshwater lake sediment microbial communities from the University of Notre Dame, USA, for methane emissions studies - BRP12 BR (SPAdes)... | ecosystem: Environmental > Aquatic >...
CGGCACGCCGTCGCGCAGCAGGCCGCGGACGACGCCGGCGATCCGCGCGACCACCGGGTATTCGGAGTCGACCGGCACACCCTTGTAGAGGTCCTCGCGGGCGAACAGCAGCACCACGACTCCGATCTTCTGTCCCTGTTCGAGACGCGCGCCGATGTCGTGGTTCGTGCGAAAGATTCCCGGCCTCTGCGCCTTGATGACACGCTCGAGCGCGAAGCCCATGATGTCTGCCGGCGGCTCCGACGGCAGCGACTGCCCTCCCGAGGTAAGTACCCTGCCCAACTGGAGGCCGCGTACGGTCTCGACCAGGGCGTGGCAGTCCTTGCCGGCGATGTAGCCCGGGCCGAGGGCGATCACGAGGGGCGCGAGGTCCTTCGTGAGACCCCAGTTGGAACGGAGCATCGCCGCCTCGACATAGATGTCCGGAGGCCACGCCGCGAGAACCTCGGGCAACGGCTGCGTGGTCACTGCGAGGTCACCCAACTCGTGGACCATGTCGACGTCGGAGAGCAGCATCACGAACCGCGCGGTTACTCCGTCGACGGTCTTGCCATGGCTGAAGACAGCCTCCGAGAAACAGACGTTGCGTCGCACGGCCTTTGGGAACGCGCGCTCGACAAGCAGTATGCGCCCCATGCCCTGCTGCGCCAGGTGGGCCGCCACTGCGCTTCCGAGCTCCCCGGCGCCCCTGATCAGGACGCGCGCATCGCGCAATCGTTGCATCAGCGTGCCGCCAGAGCCTCGATTTCCACCTGTGCCCCGCGCGGCAGCGCGGCCACGCCCACGACTGCGCGGGCCGGCCGGTGGTCGCCGAAGAAGGTCGCGTAGATCTCGTTGAACTCGGCGAAGCGTCCGACATCGGTGAGGTACACGGTGACCTTTACGACCCTGCGCCGGTCGGAGCCGCCGGCTCGCAGGATCGCATCGAGGTTCGCGAGCACCCGCGTCGCGTGATCTGCGAAGCTCCCGCGCACCAGCTCACCGGTGGCCGGGTCCAGGGGAATCTGGCCCGACACGAAAACCCAGTCCCCAAGCGCGATTCCCTGGCTGTAGGGCCCGATCGCCTTGGGCGCTGCGTCGGTGTGGACAACCTCCGGTTCGACCTTCATGCCCCCTCCCGATCGGGAATGAACTCCCAAATGTCCCGAAGGTTACGGAAGCGCTCACCAAAGTCAAGGCCGAAGCCCACCACGAAGCGGTCCTCGATTTCGAGGCCCACGAAGTCCAGGGGGACGCCCACCTTCCTCCGCGAGGGCTTGGAAAGCAGGGTGACGACCTGGACCGAGCGCGGGTGGCGCGCCCTCAGGAGCGCCACCACGTCGGCGAGCGTGAGCCCCGTGTCCACGATGTCTTCGACCACGTAGACGTCCTTTCCCGCAATGTCCACGGTCACGTCCTTGACCAGCGTGACGGTCCCCGAGGACTCGGTCGTGGCCCCGTACGACGAGACCTGAATGAAGTCCACGACGACGCTTCGATTCAGGTGCAGCGTGAGTGCAGTCATGAAGTAGACCGCGCCCTTCAGGATCCCCACGAAGACGGGATCCCGCCCCTCGAGGTCCGCGTTGATCTCCTCGGCCAACGTGGCAATCACCTGTTGGACTTTCTCGGCCGTGATCACCTTTTCTGTCAGCACCCGTCACCTCCGTTTGACTGCCGCACGGTCCTCTGGTGTAGACTCTCTCCGGAAGCCGCGCCATGAGTGCCATCGGACTGCAAGAGCTGAACCAGCGCTACGTCCGGCTCACAGATCGAAGCCGGTCGCAGTGGACGTTCTATCAGTATCTGCAGGGGCTGTTCAAGCACCTGTTCAAAATGCAGTGCCCCATCGAGATCGACTTTCCGAGTCTCTTCAACGACTTGCGCCAGTTGGGGGCGGGCCTCGGGCACCCCGAGACGACCCGCACCGACCGGGCGATCGCCACTCTCAACGCGAGGCTCGATGGCCAGGCTCGCCGGCTCCTCGAGGTGGACGAGCAGATCCCCCCGTCCCTGCTCCGCAGGTTCTTCGACCGGCTGCGCAATCAGGACGAGAAGGTGCTGCTCGCAATAATCAAGTTCTACCTCGATGGCAGCGGAGCCAGCGAGGACACGCTCGACAAGCTGGACATCCTCTTCACGCGGCTGGCGGAGATCCCGCGCGAGGACCGCGGAAGCCTCGTGCGGGAGCGCCACGAGATCGAGCGCCTCGTGCAGCCGCTCCTTCAGTACCGCCCCTCCCTGAAGACCCCCGAGCAGGAGCTGGAAATCCTCCTCCACGCACTCGCCGACCTCAAGGCCGAGGTGATCGGTAGCCGGAGCTTTACCGAGCTTGCCGGGGGCGGTGCTCTGGACAGGTTCCGGAGCGTCAAGCGGCGTCTTGGCGAGAACATGCTCCACCCGCGCCTGCTCCCCGTGGTGCTGGAGACCACGGTCGCGATCAAGAACCGGTTCCGCGAGCTCTGGGAGGACGAAGAGACCGCACTGATGGCCGATACGAATAAGGTGCGCGAGCTGCAGAAGCAGCTCGCAGGGAACCCCGAGATCGCCACCCCCGAGCTGCGTGAGCTGCTCGAGGTCTTCGCCTCGGCGCAGCAGCGTTTCGACGAGGGGCGGCAGACGGAGAACCTGCGCCGGGAGGACGCGCTCAAGCTCCGCATGACGCTGAACCGCATCCTCGAGCAGTTCGACATCAGCCAGATTACCGCGCAGTCGCAACCGAGCGCGGCCGTCGAGGAGGAAGGAGAAACCCCTTCGCCCTGGGAGACCAGCAAGCAGCTCCCGCCGGCGTCCGGGGCGGCTGGCGCCCAGCCGGTCTCCTCCGGCCTGCAGACCGACCCGCTGCTGCAGGAGTACGTGAGCAAGATCGTGTTCGCGCTGGAGCTTCTGGGCGGCGACCGGCCGGCCGACGAGGCCGTGACCGCGAAGGAGCTGGCGCACCTGAGGCTCGAGCCGTGCGAGGTCGATGCTTGCCGCGAGCTGCTCGAGGCCCGGGACACGCCGGGCTCCCTCAGAGCCGAGCGCGCGAAGATCCTGCTTCACGCGGCCGCGCTGCGCATCCGGCTGGACGACGAGGCTCGCGAGATCGACCGCCTCCAGAAGCGGGGCTCGGAGCACTTCCCCGAGGCGCTCGAGCGCGCCTCGCAGTCGCTCCAGCGCGCCGCTGAAATGGACCGGCGGTTCAACTGGCTGATCGAGGACGCGCTCTACCGCGGCGACACCGAGCACCTCGAGAACATGTACCGGTGCCGCTTCCGCCTCATGCGTGCGTACTCCGGGCTCTGGCTGATCCACAACGAACGTGGCGGAATCTCCCCCTACTGAGCGTCGCCCACTCCGCCTTCGGCTGGGTGAGGTGACCTTCCCCCTGGACATCGAGAAGCTTGTGGTCGGGCGCAGCCGGTCCTGCGATATCCGGCTGCGCGAGGACTCGGTCTCACGCCTGCACGCGGCGCTCGTGTGGCGCGGCGACGAGCTCGTCGTGGAGGACCTGGGCTCCTCCAACGGCACGTTCGTCAACGGCGAGCGGGTGCTCTCGCCCCGCACCGTGGTTGCGGGCGATACTGTTCGCTTCGGCAACCTGCGCGGCGCGGTGGAGAGATCCGACGCCCCTCCGGCCAGCGCAGACTCCAGGCCCGACTATGACTACACCGTTGGTCTCATGCCGGGCGAGCCTGCGGGGTTCGGATGGCGCCTGCTGGCGATGATCACCGATGTGCTGCTGTTCGCGGCCGGCTCTCTGATCCCATTCAGCCCGCTTCTCGCGACGCTGCTGGTCGAGCGCTTTCTGCTTTCCCCCGAAGCCCTGCCGCCGAGCCTGCAGACGAAGTCCCTGATCGAGGGCGGCTGTGCGGTGCTCTGGGTCGTCTTCGCCTTCTACTACGTCCTCCACGGTTGGGCGCGGCGCGGCGGCACGCCGGGTCTGCGGCTCTGGGGCTTGCGCCTCCTGGACTATCGCCAAAGGCTTCCGATCGGGTATCCGCGCGCGCTCCTCCGCCTGGCGGCCCTCCTCGTCACCGTTCTCACCCTTGGGCTGGGCTATCTCCTGATCCCTTTTCGGCGTGACCGCAAGGCACTGCACGACCTGCTTGCCGGGACGCTTGTGACGCACCGCGCCGCGCCGCTTGGTCGGACCGCGTCGCGCGCGTAGAATTCTCTCGTGAACGAGATCATGCAAGCGTTCGGGACCACCGGCTGGGTGGCGAAGTTCGTGCTGGCGATCCTCGCCGTGTTCTCGCTCGTCTCGTGGACGCTGATGATCCTCAAGGTAAGCCAGCTCCGCCAGACCGACAGCGACAACCGATCCTTCCTCGACGAGTTCCGCCGCGCCACGCGGCTGGCCGACGTCCAGGCGGCGGCCACCAGAACACCGGCCGCGCCGCTCGCGGGGATGTTCAGGGCCGGGTTTCTTGAGCTCGAGGCGCAAGTCAGGGTGCTCCAGCGCACGGGGCAGTCAGGCGGCCAGATCAAGAGCCTGGTCGCGGTGGAGCGCGCACTCCAGCGCGCGATCGGGATCGAGGGAGCCAAGCTGCAGCGGTTCCTCCCGTTCCTGGCAACCACCGCCTCCGCCACCCCGTTCATCGGCCTGTTCGGAACCGTCTGGGGGATCATGAACACGTTTCGGGCCATCGCCGTGAGCGGGTCGACCTCGATCGTCACGGTCGCTCCCGGGATCGCGGAGGCGCTCGTCAACACCGCCGCCGGCCTCGCTGCGGCCATCCCGGCCGTGATCGCCTACAACGCCTTCCTTGGGGCACTGCGTCGCCAGCGCGGGCTGATGGAGGACTTCCTGCTCGAGTTCCTGAACCTCACCGAGCGTACCTTTACCTGAGCGGGGTGACGCGATGGCCTTCCGGACCTCGACGGAGTTCGACAACCTGGCCGAGATCAACATCACGCCTCTCGTCGACGTGATGCTGGTGCTCCTGATCATCTTCATCGTCACCTCCCCGATGCTGGTCCAGGGCCTTCAGGTCGAGCTTCCCCGCCAGGCCGCCGGCCCGCTGAAGCAGAAGGGACCCGAGCCGATCGTGCTGACTCTCACGCGCGACCGTCTCGTGCTCGTGGGCGACCAGCCTGTGCACCCGAAGCTGCTCGCGCAGCGCCTGGGACCCCTTCTCGCGGGCGGGCCTCGACCGGTGTACCTCAAGGGGGATCAGCAGCTCCCCTACGGCTTCGTCATCGACGTTTTGGCCACCCTCAACCGCATGGGGGTCGAGGAGATCGGGATGGTCACCGTGCCTCCGGAGACGAGATGATCGATCCCGTGAGCGAGGAGCTGGAGCGCCGGTCCCACCTCGATCTGCCGTGGCGGTGGGCAATGCTGGGCGCATTCGGCCTCCACCTCGCCGTGGCGGGCACGCTGGTCCTCGCGCCTTCCCACAGACAGCGGGCCCTCATGCTCCCGAGGGTGCAGGTGCGGCTCTTGGCGGTACCGGTCGCCCCCGCCGGAGCCCAGCGCAGCGCCTCCGTCCCCGCCCAGGCGCCGGCCAAGGCGCCCGTCCCCGCCAAGCCTCCCAAAACGTCTTCCAAGCCGTCCGCCGAGCCCCCGCCGCGTCACCCCCTTCCCGGCAAAAAAGCGGTGCACAACGCCCCTCCCGAAACCGAGCAGGCACCCGCCCAGCCGCCACTTCCGGGCGCTGCCGGGCAGGTCGCTTCTTCGTCCGCCGGGATCGCGCTGGGCGTCGCGAGCGGCGGCGGAGAGGAGAGCTTCCCGTTCGCCTACTACCTGAACCGGGTGCTGGCACTCATCGAGAGCAACTGGTTCCGGCCCCCCGCCCCGACCGACACCCTCTGCCGCATCCGCTGCGTCATCGACAGGGCCGGGCGCCTGGTGGAGGCCGGTCTCGAGCAGGAGAGCGCTTCGGCGGCATTCGACAGGGCCGCCCTGCGGGCGGTGTATGCTGCGGCGCCGTTGCCGCCGCTGCCCCAGGGTTTCGGCGGGACGACATTGACGCTGCACCTGGAGTTCGGGCCGTGAAGCAACGAATCCCGCTCGTCTGCACCCTCGCCCTCGCCACCGCACTGGCGCCGCCCGCGGCCGCACAGGAGGAGGTCTACCTCAGGGTCACCAGCCCTGGCCTCACGCGCGTGATGATCGCGCTTCCGGGGTTTCCCGCCCGCCCCGGGACCGACCAGGCAGCCGCCGCCAGCTTGGTGGCCACGCTGCGCAAGGACCTGGACGAGACCGCGGCCGTCCAGCTCGTTCCCGAGGAAAACGCCAGGCTGGTGGTCGTGGACCCTGGAAACCCGACGCTCACCCGCCAGCGGTGGCGCGCCGTCGGTGCGCAGTTCCTTCTCGACGGCAGCCTCGCCGGGGCGGGCAACCAGATCGTCCTCGAGGTCCGCCTCTGGGATCTGACCTCGGGCGAGATCGCCTACTCGCGCCGGCTCCAGGGCTCCGTAGGTCTCGCGCCGACGATCGCCCACACTCTTGCCAACGAGCTGGTGCACCTCTTCACGGGGCGACCCGGCCCTTTCCTCTCCCGGTTCGCGTTCGTGTCCGACCGCAGCGGCTCAAAGGAGATCTGGGTGATGCGCTGGGACGGGACCGAAGCGCAGCAGCTCACGAGCCACCGCTCGATCGCACTCTCCCCCGCCTGGTCGCCGGACGGAGATTGGCTGGCGTTCACCAGCTTCCTGCGCGGCAACCCCCAGCTTTTCATCCTCCGCCCCACCCAGGGCTACCTCAAGCCGCTCTCGAGCCTGCCCGGCGTAAACTCGTCCCCGAGCTTCTCGCCGGATGGCAAGCTCATCGCCTTCGCGGCCGGCGACGACGGGAACACGGACGTCTGGGTAGTCCCGGCCGAAGGGGGCACACCCGAAAGGCTCACCCACACGATCGGGATCAGCACGCAGCCCGCGTGGTCACCGAGCGGCCGACAGATCGCGTTCACCTCCGCGGTCGGAGGCACGCCCCAGCTCTACGTCATGGACACAGAGGGTACCAACATCCGCCGCCTGACCTTCGAGGACAAGTTCGCGGACGAGGCGGCGTGGGCGCCGGACGGCGTGCGCATCGCCTACACCACGCTGGTCGAGGGCTTTTTTCAGATCGCGATCCTGGATCTGAGGACCAACACCCGGTCCGTGGTCGCGGGGCCAGGCAACAACGAGTCGCCCTGCTGGTCGCCCGACGGCACGGTCCTGGCGTTCGTGTCCAACCGCACCGGTGCGAAGCAGATCTTCATGACCGACCCGGCAGGGCGGCCGCGGCAGATCACGACCGAGGGGAACAACGTACAGCCGGCGTGGGTGGCTCAGGTCCAGTGATTTGGCTTGTCGAACAAGTCAATGTTGGTGTAAAGTCACCGCGTCGAAAGGAGGCGCCGTGTCTAGGCTCTGGACCAACAAACCTTTGGCCCTTGCCCTGTGCGCCTGCGTGGCGTTCACATTCTCATGCGCGCATCGCAAGGCTGTAGTGGCGCCCGAGCCTCCGAGTGAGGCTTCGGCGGAGGCGAAAACAGCCCCGCAGCCTCCCGGCGAGGGCACGACGGTGGTGGGCCCCGAGCCTCGCGTTGCTGCGGCCGGCCACCCCGAGAGCGGCGTCACGACCAGCGAGCTGCCTGCGGACCTGGAGGAGCTGAACAAGGCCGGGTACCTGAAGGATGCCTTCTTCGACACCAACAAGTCCGAGCTCCGGCCCGACGCGCGCGAGGCCCTGGCGGCTGACGCCACCTGGCTCAAGGAGCACCCCACGGTGAAGATCCTCATCGAGGGGCACTGTGACGAGCACAACACCGCGGAGTACAATCTCGCGCTGGGCTGGCGCCGGGCCAACGCTGCGAAGGATTACCTGGTTTCGCTCGCCGTGGCGGCGGACCGAATAGCAACGATTTCCTACGGTGAGGAGCGCCCGTTCGGTACCTGTCACGATGAGAGCTGCTGGTCGCAGAACCGTCGTGTGCACTTCGTGATCACGGCGCGATGAGGAGGTGGCGTATGCGTTGGCTGGCTTTGCCTGCGCTGGCAGTGGCGGCAGTGGGGTGCGTATCGAGCAGTGACACCGACCTCCTGCACCGCGAGATCACTGACGTCTCGCGGCAGGTCGAGAACCTCAGCAGGCAGTCCCCCGGCAAGGAGGAGCTGCAGACGATGAGCGTCAGGCTCACCGCCCAGAGCGCCCAGGTCCTCAAGTCCAACGCGGACATCCAAGCCCAGTTGCAACAGCTGCGTGACCAGATCGCGGCCCTGCAGGCCACCCTGGAGTCCACCAGCCAGCGACTGGCCTCGCTGTCCAACGAGCTTGCCGCCACCCCGGAGCGGCTGGGCGGGTTGCCCGCCGCCCCAGCAGCGGCGGCTGCCGGGGGCGCCGCAGGAGCAGCACTGGCCGCGCCGGGAGCCCCGGCGGCCGGACGCACGGCCGAGCCCACGCAGCTGTACAACACGGCGTACGAGGACTACCTCCGCGGCAACTTCGACCTGGCCATCCAGGGTTTTCGCGACTACGCGAACCGGTACCCGAACACCGAACTCGCCGACAACGCGTTGTACTGGATCGGCGAGTGCTACTACTCCAAGAAGTCCTACAAGGAAGCGATCGAAGCCTTCACACAGCTTCTGAACACGTACAAGACGTCCGACAAGGCGGCCGGGGCGCTGCTCAAGAAAGGCCTCGCCTACCTCGAGCTGGGCGACCGCTCCCAGGCCGTCATCAACCTTCAGTACGTCCTTTACGAGCATCCGGGTACGAAGGAAGCCGAGCTGGCACGCTCGAAGCTTGCCGGCCTCGGCGTCAAGGTCAAGTAGCCGCGATTCAAGGGAGAGTTCATGGCAAAGAGGATCAAGTCGGGTTTGAAGCGTCGCCGTCAGGATGAGGTGCGTCGTCAGCGGAACCGCGCGGTGCGCACGCGGGTGCGCAACGCGATGAAGGCGCTGCGCGCCGCGATCGCCGGTGGCGATGCCGCGGCGGTGAAGGAGCTGCTGCCGCGCACCGTGTCGGCCATTGACGGCGGCGTGCGCAAGGGAGTGTTCCACCGCAACACCGCGTCGCGCTACAAGTCGCACCTCACCGCCCAGGCGAACTCGGTGCTGCAGGCCAAGCAGGGCTAGCCGGTGCCCGGGCCGGCACCGTTTCCCACCGCTCCCCTGTTCCCTGAACAGCTGTTAATGAGGGGGAAGGTCCGGGACGTGTACCGGGCGGGTGGAGACCGCCTGCTGGTCGTGGCGAGCGACCGCATCAGCGCCTTCGACGTGGTGCTCGACCCCGGCATCCCCGGCAAGGGCATCGTTCTCACGCAGCTCTCGAACTTCTGGTTCTCGACCCTCGCCGAGGTCGCGCCCCACCACGTGCTGGCAACGGAGCGCTCCGAGTTCCCGGAGCCCTTCGCGTCCGCGCCCCAGCTCGACCGCCGCGCGTGCCTCGTGCGGGCCGTCCGGATCGTCCCGGTGGAGTGCGTCGTGCGAGGCTACATCGTTGGCTCCGGGTGGAAGGAGTACCAGGCCAGGGGCAGCGTGTCGGGCGTGCCCTTGCCCGGCGGCCTGCGGCAGGCAGAGCGCCTTCCCAGCCCGGTTTTCACCCCGTCCACGAAGGCCGAGGTCGGCCACGACGAGAACATCACCTTCGAAGAGGTGGTGCGCAGGGTCGGCGGGGGGGTCGCGGAGACACTGCGCGAGCTCTCGCTGGAGCTCTACCGGCGGGCGGCTGCCCTCGCCGAGGCCCGCGGGATCATCATTGCGGACACCAAGTTCGAGTTCGGCCTGGATGAGCGGGGTCACCTGGTCTGGGCCGACGAGGCGCTCACGCCCGACTCCTCGCGCTTCTGGCCGGCGGACCAGTACCGGATCGGCAGCAACCCCCCCTCGTTCGACAAGCAGTTCGTGCGCGACTGGCTCGAGGGCTCGGGCTGGAACAAGCAGCCGCCGGCCCCGACGTTGCCGCTCGAAGTGGTCGCCGGGACCCAGGCGCTCTACCTCGAGGCGTACCGCCGCCTCACCGGCCGCGAGCTGAAGATCAGCTGACAGCTCACAGTCCCCCCCTCCCTTTGTGGGTTCCGTGGGGGGCGCGAGGTCGTGCGGGATTCGGAGGCACCCGCTGCGCCCCTCAGACTCTGCGGAGCGCCCGGCTACCAGCTGTGAACTGTTGGCTGTCGGCTGCCCTTGGTGTCTGCCAAAGCTCTTTAGAAATGTCCCCTGCCCTTGGCGTCTTCCGATTCCTGCCCTCACTGGCTATACTTCCCGAACTCTGTGCGACGGGAGGTCGCCTGCACATGGCAGCCAAGCCGGTACCCAGTGACAAGATACGAAACGTTGCGGTGGTCGGGCACTCGTCCACCGGCAAGACCACGCTCATCTCGGCAATCCTGTTCGACGCCAAGGACGTGAACCGCCTCGGCAAGGTCGACAAGGGCAATGCGGTCACGGACTTCGACGATGAGGCCGTGGAGCGCAAGATCACCATAGGCACGGCGGTCGCCCATGCCCGTCACCGGGACTGCAAGCTCAACCTCGTTGACACCCCCGGCTACTCGATCTTCACGACCGAGGCCGTGCAGGGCATCAGGGTCTCCGAAGCGGCGCTCATGGTGGTGTCGGCCGTGGCCGGACCCGAGGTGCAGACCGAGAAGCTCTGGAAGATATCCGCCGAGATGGGCAAGCCCGTGCTGATCGCCGTGAACAGCATGGATCGCGAGCGCGCCTCCGCCTCGAGAACCCTCCAGCAGCTTCAGAAGAAATTCGGGCGCGAGGTCGTGCCCCTCCAGCTCCCTATCGGGGAGGAGAACGCATTCGCCGGCGTCGTGGACCTGGTTCGCTCGAAGGCCTACCGTTTCGCCGCGGACGAGAGCGGCACACCCACGGACATCGAGATCCCGCCGGAGCTGAAGGGCGAGGCCGAGGCGGCGCGTACCGCGCTCATCGAGATGGTCGCCGAGCAGGACGAGGCTTTGCTCGAGAAGTTCTTCGCCGACGGCGCACTGTCGGACGAGGACCTGATGGCCGGTTTGAAGAAGGCGGTGGCCGGCCGCAGGATTTTCCCGCTCTTCTACAGCGCCGCGGGCCGAAACCAGGCCGTGCAGCCTCTGGTGGATGCCCTCGTGGAGCTGGTGCCCAACCCCCTCGCCGTTGCGCTCGTGGCCAGGAACGTCGCCGGTGAGGAGGTCACTGTCACCCCCAAGCCCGATGACACCCCGATCGCCTACGTCTTCAAGACCTTCTCCGACCCGTACGCCGGCCGCATCACGCTGATGCGCGTGTACTCCGGCGCGTTCGCGTCCGACGGCACCTACCACAACCGCCAGCGCGACATCGGGGAGCGCTTCGGCGCGGTCAACTGGATGCAGGGCAAGGAGCTGCTCCCGGTCGAGAAGCTCGTGACGGGCGACATCGGGGCAGTCGCAAAACTGAAGGAGACCCGGACCGGCGACACCCTCACCAGCAAGGACGGCGCGGTCGTCGTCCCGCCGGTTCCCATCCCCGAGGCCGCGATCTCCTTCGCCATCTCCGCCAAGGCCAAGGGCGACGAGGACAAGGTCGCGCAGGGCCTCGCAAAGCTCCAGGACGAGGACCCGACGTTGCACATCGGGCGCGACCCGCAGACCAAGGAGCAGATCGTGGCCGGCGCGGGCCAGCTCCACGTCGAGATCGCCGTCGCACGCCTGCGCAAGCGCTACAAGGTGGACGTCACGCTCCACCCTCCCAAGGTCCCGTACCGCGAGACCATCACCAAGGGTGTCGAGATCACGGCGCGCCACAAGAAGCAAACCGGAGGGCATGGCCAGTTTGCCGAGGCGAAGATCCGCATGGAACCGCGTCCACGGGGAAGCGGCTACGAGTTCGTGGACAAGATCTTCGGCGGCTCAATCCCGAACAACTACCGGCCCTCAATCGACAAGGGTATCCAGGACGCCGCTGAGCGCGGGGCTCTCGCCGGCAACCCTGTCGTGGACTTCAGCGTCACGCTCCTGGACGGCAAGTTCCATCAGGTGGACTCATCGGACATGGCGTTCCGCACCTGCGGTCGAAAAGCCTTCCGAGAGGCCGTCCCGCACGCGGGGCCGACGATCCTCGAGCCGGTCATGCAGGTGCAGATCACGGCGCCGGACGAATTCCTCGGCGACATCATGGGTGACCTCAACTCACGGCGTGGCCGTGTCCAGGGGATGGAACCCGGCGCCGGCCAGACCGTGGTGAAGGCCCAGGTGCCGCTCGCGGAGATGCTCACGTACTCACAGACGCTGCGCTCGATCACCGGCGGGCGTGGCGACTTCCACATGGAGTACTCCCACTACGACGAGGTCCCCAGGCAGGTGCAGGAGAAGATCATCCAGGCGTTCGCCGGCGCCGCCGAGGAAGAGGAGGAGTAGGCCTGGAGGCTGGTTTCTTGGCCCTCCTATCCGGGTTTTGAGCGCTGGGAGCGGGGCGCCCGGCCTGCCGCCGTCCGAGGGGGCTTGACAACGTGAAGAGACTGTGGCACTTTAGCCACGTGAGCTGTTTTTGTAGTTGCGGATCAACGTCAAGTTGAGGTCAACCTGCCGCAAGGAGCAGCGCCCTTGCGGCTTTTTCGTATCGTCGGGACGCGCCCGACATTAACAACGGCGGACTTCGGATGCCGCCGGCAACAAGGAGAAGCAGCATGGCGCAGGGAACTGTCAAGTGGTTCAACGATACCAAGGGATTCGGCTTCATCACGCAGGAGGGTGGAGAGGACGTGTTCGTCCACTACACCGCGATCGCCGGCGAGGGCTTCCGGACGCTGAAGGAGGGGGCCCGGGTGGAGTTCGACATCGTGCGCGGCCCCAAGGGCCTGCAGGCGGCGAGCGTTCGCGCTATCTAGGGAGAAGACAACAAGGGAATTGGAAGGGCGGCGCGATGCGCCGCCCTTTCCTTTTTCGCTCGCACGTGCCGGACGGCGCTACCGTCCCTCTTGGATGCCTCCCCTCGGCTTGACCGGGATCGGCAGCTCGATCCGGCTGCGCGGCGTGCCATAGTACGGACGGTACCCCAGGTCCAGCTTCTCGAAGGGCCCCCTCTGCAGGAGCTGGTCGAGCCCGACGACCCCCTCCTCGCGGCTCGCGAAGGCCATCTCGTGCACCCGGGACATCACTATCGCCTCCTTGGGGCAGGCGTCCACGCAGAACCCGCAGTAGACGCACCGCAGGAGGTCGATGGTGAAGACCTTCGGGCGCTTCTCGAACTCAACCGTCGGGCTGGACGCGACGTCCTCGGCCTCGATGTGGATGCACTCGGCCGGGCAAGCCTCCTCGCACATGTAGCAGGCCACGCAGCGCGGCGACCCGTCCTCCCGAGTGAGCAGGATGTGCCTGCCGCGCAGGCGCTCCGAGTACTCCCGCTTGACCTCCGGCCACTCGATGGTGACGGTGTACTTGCGGGCGAAGAGGTTGGCGATGAAGTGGCGCAGCGTGACGGCCAGACCCTTGGCGATCTCGACCAGGTAGAGGCGCTGCACGAGGCGCAGCGGTTTCGCCTCGCAAACGACCACGTCCCGCGTGATCATCGGTCCAGCTCCCCTGCGATGATGTTCAGGCTGCTCATGATGGCCACGGTGTCGGCGACCATGTGCCCCTCCAGAATGTGCGGAAAGGCCTGGAAGATCGCGAAGCACGGCGGCCGCACCTTGATTCGGTATGGATGTCCCCCACCGTCGGAGACTATGTAGTAGCCGAGCTCCCCGTTGGCTGCCTCGGTGTAGCCGTAGCTCTCCCCCACCGGCACCTTCATGCCCTCCATGATCAGCTTGAAGTGCCAGATCAGGGACTCCATCTCCGTGTAGACATCCTCCTTCGGAGGCAGCGCAACGTTGTGGTTGTCGGTGATGATCGGTCCGGGCTGGAGCCGCTCGAGAGCCTGCTCCACGATCCTGAGCGATTGCTTCATCTCTTCGACCCGCACGAGGTAGCGCGCGTAGGTGTCGCCGGCGTGGGCGACCGGCACCTTGAAGTCGTACGTCTCGTACCCGAGGTACGGATGAGCTTTGCGGACGTCGTACGCGACGCCCGTGGCGCGAAGGCAGGGCCCCGTCCACCCCCAGTCCACCGCGCTCTCCGCACTGATGGCGCCGACCCCTTCGGTGCGCCCGCGGAAGATCCGGTTCTCCGTGATGAGCGTCTCCATGTCCCCGATCAGCTTGGGAATGCGCTTCAGGAGGTACCTCACCGAGTCTTCGAAGTCGGGAGGGGTGTCGTTCGAGAGCCCGCCGATGCGCACGTACGACATCGTGAGGCGGCTGCCGCAGCAGGCCTCCAGCACCGAGTAAAGTTCCTCCCGCCCCTGGTACATGTACAGGAACGGCGTCATCGCGCCGACGTCGTTGAGGTTGGCGCCGACGTCCACGATGTGGTCCATGACCCGCGAGAGCTCCGAGAGGATCAGCCGGATCACCTGGGCACGCGGGGGGGCCTCAACCCCGAGCATCTTCTCCACCGCGAGCGCGTAGCCAACGCCGTTCATCATCGCGGAGCAGTAGTTGAGCCGGTCGGTGTAAGGGATCACCTGGTTCCAGGTGTGGGTCTCGGCCATCTTCTCGAAGCACCGGTGCAGGTAACCGATCTCGGTCTCGGCCTTCGTGATCACCTCGCCGTTGAGGCGGACTACGGTGCGCAGGGTCCCGTGGGTCGCCGGGTGCGAGGGACCCAGGTTGAGCACCTGCGTCTCAAAGTGGTCCTCGTCCTCCTGAGCCTCTTTCGCCCATGCAGGCTCTTCCTGCTCACCCTCACGGAGCAGCCAGCGCTGGCCGGGATCGTAGTCCTTGCGGAGCGCGTGCCCCTGAAACGCGGGGTGGCAGAGGATGCGCTTGAGGTTCGGATGACCCTCGAAGCGGATGCCGAACATGTCGAAAGCCTCGCGCTCGAACCAATCCGCGGCCCTCCACACCCCGTACACCGACGGGACGACCGGATCCTCCTCCCGCACCGGCACCTTGAGCCGAACGCGGTGCCCGTGCTCGAGTGACGTGAGGTGGTAGACGACCTCGAACCGCTCCTCCCGCCCCGGGTAGTCAACCCCGCAGACGTCGAGCAGCAGCTTGAAGTCCAGTGCCGGGTCGTCCTTGAGGTGGCGTGCCAGGGCCGGCAGGGCCTGCCGGTCCACCCGAAGCGTCTGCATGTCGCCACCGGCCAGCTCCACGACCCCGCTCCCCTCCGGGAACGCCCTGCGGATCGCGGCCAGCCTTTCCTCTCGGTTTGCCATGCTCTCCCCTTCGCCCTGGTTCAGCCGCCGGCCTGGGCCTGCGACGCCCGCTTCGCCGCCAGCGCTCTCTGGTAGCGCGTCTCGCCGTTCGAGATCATCTCCTGCAGCTTGACCACGCCCTGCAGCAGGGCTTCCGGCGTCGGCGGGCAGCCCGGGACGTAGACGTCCACGGGAATGAACTCGTCGATCCCCTGCACCACGTGATAGGCACGATAGAACCCGCCGGTGCATGCGCAGACGCCCATCGAGATGACGTACTTGGGCTCCGCCATCTGCTCGTAGATCCGGACCATCACCGGCGCCATCTTGTCAGTCACCGTGCCCGCGACGATCAGGAGATCCGACTGCCGGGGCGAGAAGCGGACGACCTCGGCGCCGAAACGCGAGATGTCGTAGTGCGACATCATGAACGACATGAACTCGATGGCGCAGCAAGCCGTCCCGAAGGGCAAAGGCCAGAGGCTGTTCTTGCGCGCGGCGTCGAGCAGCTTCTCCAGCTTCGTCGTCAGGAACACCTGGCTGCCGTCGGGCTGCTTCGCCACGGCTCCAGCCGTGCCCGTACCCCCGACAACTGGCAGCGGCGGCCTCACTTCGGGGTTACCCATTGCACCCTCCCGCACACTCTCAAGAACAAGCGATGCCCGGCTGGCTGTTCCTCCGCCGGAGGAAGCGCGCGCATTATAGGTTCTTTCATGATCGGCCGCCCCCCCGCCAATGAGCCGGGCAGAACCGGGCGAGAACCCTGCGCACGAACTCGCGGGTCTCACGGTACGGCGGCACGCCGCCACTCTTCTCGACCGTGGCGACGCCCGCGTTGTAGGCGGCCAGGGCCAGCGAGAGGTCCCCGAAACGGTCGAGCAGGGCCTTCAGGTGGCGACAGCCCAGCCGCAGGTTGGTCTTCGGGTCGTAGGGGTTGGTCACTCCCTGCGGGAGCCAGACAGAGGGCATCAGCTGCATCAGCCCGCCCGCGCCGACCCTCGAGACGGCAAACGGGTTGAAGGCGGATTCCGCCTGGACCACGGCCTCCACCAGCCGCGGGTGCAGGTCAGCCGTCCGGCTTGCATCGAAGATCTCCTTGGCAAAGGGGGTGCCTTCCGGAAGCCGCAGCGCCTCGAACGCGGGACTGCAGGGAGGCTCCTCGATCGGCTCCGGTTCTGGTTCCACCACATCCTCGATCACCCTGTCGACGCGCGAAAGCGGGACCTCGAGCGACCCTCCGCCCGGCAGGTCCAGGTGGATGTGCGCCTCGCCCACCAGGCGGGCGCCGGTCACGGGAAGGATTCGACCGTCCACGAATACCGCCAGGTACTGACCCACCGCCACCGATGGCGTCAACGTGAATAGGGCCAACAGCCAGGCGAGCCGCCGGCCCAGCAGCCATGACGACCCAGACCCCCGGCTGACAGCTGACAGCTCACAGCTGACAGCATTTCTTCCGGACACACGGTGGGGATCAGTCGCGGGCAGCAGCACTCCCCGGAAGGGTCTCGGCTGTCGGCTGTCTACTGTCGGCTGTTGGCGGCTCTTCATGCGCGGGGGTGCTTGCTGTCGTACAGGGCGCGCAGCCGCTCCCTGGTGATGTGGGTGTAGATCTCGGTCGTCGAGATGTCGGCGTGGCCGAGCATCGCCTGAACCGCCCGCAGGTCCGCCCCGTGCTCGAGCAGGTGGGTCGCGAAGGAGTGGCGAAACACGTGCGGCGACAGGTGCGTCGTGATCGCTGCCTTGCGCCCGTACTTCTTGACGAGCTGCCAGAAGCACTGCCGCGTCATTCCCTCCCCCCGCACGGTGAGGAAGACAGGGTCCCGGTGCTTCTTGTCGAGCCCGGGGCGTGCGTTCTCCAGATAGCGCGCCAGCCACTCCCGCGCCTGAGAGCCCACGGGTACGATTCGCTCCTTCCCGCCCTTCCCCCACACCTTCACGTAACCGGGGTCAAGGCGCAGCTGGCCGAGCGTCAGCGAGACCAGCTCGGAGACCCGAACGCCCGTGGCGTACAGCGTCTCCAGCATCGAGCGGTCGCGCAGTCCGAGCGGCTTGGCCACCTCGGGCGCCGCCAGCAGCGCTTCCACCTCCGCAGCCGACAAGAAGTAGGGCAGCGCCCTCATGAGCTTGGGCGACTCCAGCTCCAGCGTCGGATCCTGGCCTGTGACTCCGCGTTCGAGCAGGTAGCGAAACAGCCCCCTCAGCGCCGCGAGCGCCCGCGCCGCCGAGCGCGCCGAGAGGCCGCGCCCGCGCAGCTCGGTGATGTAGCGGCGCAGGTGCGCCCGTTCGCAGCCCTCGGCCGCGATTTCCCGGGCCCCGAGCCAGCGGCCGAAACTCTCCAGGTCGCGGCGGTAGGCCGCGATCGAGTGGGTTGCCAGACCGCGCTCGACGACCAGCACCGCAAGGTAGTCCGGGAGCAAGCGTTGGAAGTACTCCGTTGCGGGGACGTCCTTGCCCACCCAGGGATTCTAACCCTTGCGGCGGGCCCGGGGCCGGCCACCCCGGGGGCGCAGGCTCACCGGCTTGGACGGGGGCTCCCAGCGGTGGCGGGCCAGGTCCAGGGTTCCGTCGAGGCGGAACGGAATTCCCTCCGCCTCCAGCAGCGCACGCTGAAGACCCGGCGGCAGGTCACCGCGGCGGTCCGTGGAGCACGCGCCCGAAGTGTTTACCACCCTGTGCCATGGGACGTCCTCGGGACAGCTGTGCATCGCCCAGCCTATGGCCTTCGGGGAGAGCAGGTTTCCCAGCAGGCCCGCGATCTGACCGTAGGTCATCACGCGCCCGCGCGGGATGGCGCGCACCAGCGAGTAGACGGCCTCCCACGCCCCCCGTCCCCCCTGCACTTCACCGTGGACGCGGCCGGGCCGGGATTTCCCCGAGCGCCTGCTCGACGGAGCTCGTGCCATGCTTGGGACCCCGGCGATCATGCTACCAGCCTCGCTCGGACCGCGGCTAGATGCGCTGCGGCTTGCCACCAGGGCGAGCCGGGCCGGTCTTCGGGAGCCTACGGTCCCTTTTGACGCGCCAGGCCTGCTCCAGATGCCTGCGCTCGTGAGCCGCCAGAAACACCAGCAGCTCGTAGAAATTCAGTCGGAGGAGCGGACGCCCGGGGGCGGTGACCCGGATTCGCGCGAGATTCAGCCCGTTGGCGAGGCCCAGCCGCGCGATGAGCTGTTCCTGGAGGTCGAGGATCCCGGGCACGACGAGGCCAATCGGCTGGTCGGAGGGCGGAACGAACTTGTGCTTGGCACTCCGCTTCCATCGGACCGGAGGCTCCGTGGCGCGAATGACGCGCTCCGCGAAGTAGCCGATACGGAAGGGTCCCTGGCTGTACCACTGCCGGCTGCGGGCCTCTCGAATCCCCGCGTCGACGCTCGCCAGAGGCTCGGATCCCATCATGTTGAGGTGCCCGAGGCACTCGGCGATTGACCACTGGCCCGAGCCCGGTCGCCAGTTCAGCTGCTCGTGCGAGAGGCCATCCCCGAGAGCGCGGGCCTCCCGGCTTATCTCTCGAAACTCGCTCTCGAGCTCCCGGAGCTGCGGAATCAGAGGCGTCTCTTTCTGGTCTGCGGCCCCGGTGCCCTGCCGTCGCCTTGGCCCCAGCTCGAAAAGCTCCTGGCTCGCCTCGGGAGGTTTTCCTGGGTCAACCATCGTGTCCCCTTCCCTCTCGCTTCGCCTCAGGCCTGTGGCGCCCGCCCGAGAGCGTACCCGTCACCCCGTCTTGAAGCCACGTTTCTTGCCAAAGTCCACGAGCGATGTGTAGTGCTGGAGGTCGGCGCTGTGCAGGCTCCGCAGCATCTTCCCCACCTCGGGGTTGGATTTCGCAATGACCGGGCGCGAGTGTACCTCCGCCACACCTTTCTCGAACTCGATCGCAACCACAACGGCCTCGTGCAAGGTGAACTGGCCGGCGGCCTCGCGCACGGTCTCGAGTTGCTGCAGCTCCCTGTGAATCGCATCGAGCTCCACATCCACGTCGGCAAAGTGGCCGGGGTTCTGACGAGCCAACCTGCGCAGGAACCGAACCTGCCCTCCGTGTGAGCGCTCCTCGAAGGCGAGCCTCACGAACAGGGCCTTGGCATCGGCGTCGAAACCGAATCTCTCGGCCAGCACTCCGTAGATCTCCTGCATCAGCGTCTCGACCTGCTCCAGAGGCTGCAACACGCTCTGAATCTCCGCCATTCACCCCCCGCACCTCGCGGCCGAAAGGTGCCGACCGGCGCAAGAAGCGTACCGCGCCGAACCGGTCGACCCTGCCTTGCTAGCAAAAAACCACGACCCCGGACCCAGAAACAGCCGACGCCCCCCTATGCCGCGATTGTACATTGGCGCTGGGGCCACGGCCACGCTGCTCGCGCGCCCGCCCCGAACCTCCTCCGCGTAGAATGGCCGCGGTGGCGGTTCGCATCGACCTCGACAGCCGGCAGATTACCTGCTCCGTGCGCGACCTCCTGCCCGAATCCCTCAGGCCTGGGCTCGGGGCGCCCGGGGAGGGGCTCGCCCGTCTCTCGGTGGGCGCGGAGCTCCACCGCATCGTCCAGGACCAACGCGCCTCGGGCGACCCCCACTACACCAGCGAGGTCCCTGTGGATGCGACCTTCTCCATAGACGGATGGGAGCTGCGTGTCCTCGGCCGGGCTGACGCCATCACACGGGGCTCCGACGGCCGTCCCGTCGTGGAGGAGATCAAGACCCTCCACTTCCGAACCGAGCTCCGCCACCTCTTCGCCCATGAGCGCCTCGAGCGCTACCGGTGGCAGGCGCGTCTCTACGCCTGCTGCCTGTTCCCCGCCGGGGGCGCCTCCGCGCGCCTCCTGCTCGTGGACCTGGGCGGTGAGGAGCGCCGGGTCGAGGACGTGGCGTGGTCGCCGAGCGAGGTCGCGGCCTACCTGCGCGCCCGCCTGCACGCCCTGGTCGCTGCCGAAAGGGCCCGTGAGCTCGTCCGCGCCACCTGGCGTGTGGCGGCCGAAGAGCTGCCGTTCCCTTTCGAGGCCCCACGCCCGGTCCAGGACGAGGCGATGGCCGCGGTGGAGGAAGCGCTCGCCTCCGGTCGCCACCTCCTGCTGGCGGCGCCGACCGGTGTGGGCAAGACCGCGGCGGCTCTCTACCCGGTGGTCAGACTCGCGCTCGCGACCGGGCGCCGGGTCGCCTTCCTCACCGCCAAGACTCTGCAGCAGCAGCTCGCCGTGCAGACCCTGCACGGGATGCAGCGCGGTGGTTGGAGGTCGATCCAGATCAGAGCCAAGGCCAAGATGTGCGCCAACCGGGAGGTGATCTGTCACGAGGAGTTCTGCCTCCACGCCCGCGACTACGGGAGCAAGCTGGCCGAGCGCGGTGTGCTCTCGGCTCTGCTGTCCGCCGGGGCCCACCTCGACCCGGATCACACCTACGCCGTCGCTCACGCCGCCGAGGTCTGCCCTTTCGAGGTCTCCCTGGAGCTGCTGCGCGAGACCAGCGCCGTTGTCTGCGACTACAACTACGTGTTCGACCCCACGATCGCGCTGTTCGGGCTGGCCGAGGAAGGGTCGCTGGAGAACACCTACCTGATCGTGGACGAGGCCCACAGCCTGGTGGATCGTGCGCGGGAGTACTACTCCCCACGCCTCTCCCGGGCGACCGTCCGAGAGGCGCGCCGGCTGGTCGAGGGCCACCGCCAGAAAGTGTGCCGGGAGCTCGACGCCGTGCTCGGCGAGCTCGACCAGCTCATCGCGGGCCGGGTCACGGAGGTCCTGGGCTCGCGAGAGGGCAGCCGCAAGGTGGCTCTCGAGCACGAGCCGCTTGTGGAGCTCCGCGTCGCCCTCGACGCTCTGGTGGCGCCCTACTTCACCTTCAAGCGCAACGCCGAGCTCTGGCTCGCGCGCGATCCCGTGCTGGACGCCCTGCTCTCCCTCGCGCGCGTGACGGACCTGCTGGAGGACGGCGGGCGCGAGCTGGTCCCTCTGGCGGAGCGTACGTCGGCGGAGGCGGAGGGAGAGGCGCTGCGGATCTTCTGTCTGGACGCCTCGCGCTTCACCGGGGCGGTGCTGGAGCGCTCCGCAGGGTGCGTGGCCATGTCGGCGACCCTGGAGCCGTTCGAGTTCTACAGGGATGTCCTGGGCTTCGACCCCGACCGCACCGACACCGTTTCCCTCCCCTCTCCGTTCCCCCGCGAGAACCGCCTGATCATCGCCGTGGATGAGGTCGACACCACCTACCGGGCGCGCCACCTTTGGTACGGCCGCATCGCGGAGCTGGTCGCGGAGCTGGCTCCCTCCGACCGCAACGCGCTGGTGCTCTTTCCTTCCTATGCCTTTCTGCAGGAGGTGGCTTCCCGCTTGGTGGCGCCCGGTCACCGCGTGGAGGTGCAGAGGGGGGACGACTCCGACAGGCTGCGCAACGAGATGCTCGCCCGCCTGCGCGGCAACCACGAGCCGGTTCTGCTCCTGGCCGTCCTCGGGGGCGTCTTCGCCGAGGGCGTGGACTACCCGGGCGAGATGCTCTCCGAGGTCATGGTCGTCTCCCCGGCGCTCCCCCAGGTGGGTCCCGAGCGGGAGCTGCTCAAGCAGTACTTCGACGACCGCTACGAGCGCGGCTTCGAGTACGCCTACCTCATACCGGGAATGACCCGCGTCATCCAGGCGGCAGGGCGGCTCATCCGCTCGGCGGAGGACCGTGGGGTGATCGCGCTGTTGTGCAGGCGTTTTCTCGCCGAACCCTACGTCTCGTTGCTGCCGGCGGACTGGACCGCGGGCGACCCCTCCTCGTTGCGTAGCCAGGACCCCGCGGCCGACGTTAGTGCCTTTTTCCTCGCCCTCGACCCGAGTTCGTGATATTTTCTGAGGCCGGGAAACCGGACACGGGGGGGAACCATGGATACAATCGCTCACATCCTCAAGGAAAAGGGGACCGATGTCCATCACGCCTCGCCGGACACGACGGTCCTGGGCGCCGTGGAGATGATGTCCTCCAAAGGAATCGGTGCGCTCATGGTATGCGAGGAGGGCCAACCGCTCGGGATGTTCACCGAGCGGGACCTCATGACCCGTGTGATCCTCGGCGGTCGTGACCCGGCCCTCACCAGGCTCGACGAGGTCATGTCCCGCGACGTAGTGTACGTCGAGCCCTCGACCCTCGCCGAGGAGGCGATGGCGGTCATGACGGAGCGCCGCTGCCGGCACCTGCCGGTTTTCTCGCAAGGGAGGGTGGTCGGCCTGATCTCCATCGGCGACCTGGTGCGCTGGGCGAGCCGCAACCAGGAGTTCCAAATCCGCCAGCTCGAAAACTACATCTGCGGCAAGTACCCCGGCTAGCGGCTGTGCCGCTCCTTCGCGTCTTCGACTTGGCCGCGCGGGCCCCGCGAGAGGGCGAAGCCGAGTCAAGTCATCTGCTTCGAGCCCGGGACGACCTGGTGCGGGGAACGCCTAGCGCGCCCAGAGGTTGAACTTCAGGATGCACCAGATCGCCTCGAAGCCGTCCGTCCAGCCGATCTTCTTGCCTTCGGCGTACGTTCGCCCGTGGTACGAGATGGGCACCTCGTAAATCCGCACGCCCATCCGCGCCACCCGGGCTGTGAACTCGGGCTCGAACCCGAAGCGCTCGGAGGTGATCACGAGCCGTTCCTTGACCGCGCGTGTGAACACCTTGTAGCACGTCTCCATGTCGGACAAGTTGAGGTCCGTGAATATGTTGGAGAGCATCGTCAGAAACCTGTTGCCGACCGAGTGCCAGAAGAAGAGCACCCGGTGCGGGCCGGAAAGGAAACGGCTTCCGAACACCACCTCGGCCTTTCCGGAGAGGATCGGAGTCAGCAGCGCCGGATAGTCGCAGGGGTCGTATTCCAGGTCCGCGTCCTGGACCACGATCACGTCGCCCGTGGCCCGTGCGAAGCCGGTCTGCAGACCCGCTCCCTTGCCGCGGTTGCGCTCGTGCCGGTACCAGCTGAAATGGCAGGGCTTGCTGGTCCCGGGTGGGGGCTTGTACTCGGCAAGCCGGGCGGCCGTGCCGTCGCTCGAGCAGTCATCCACCGCCACAATCTCCACCTCGTCTACGCCGGCCGGAAAAGGCGCGCGCGCCACGCAGTCGAGCAGTTGTGTGACAGTGGCCTCCTCGTTGTAGACCGGCACGACCACGGAGACCTTCACCGCTTCCATCGCTCTCCTCCATGGGTTTCGCCGCCCTTGTCGCCTCGATGCCAAGGGCGTAAGGTGCGCCCGTGGGATGGCCCATCTCTCTTCCCGCACTCCTCGTGCTTGGGTGGGCAATGGTGGGCCTGTTGTGGTGGGACAGCCGCAGACGGGTCATCATCGGGGCCCTGGTACCGTGGACCATGGCAGGGATGGCGCTGGTTGCGGTGGCCATGGGCTTGCTGCTGGCAACCCTCCCCGCGCCGCCCGCCGAGCAGGTCGTGCGGGGTGTTCTGCTGCTCGAGGGTCTGTGCGGCTTCTGGGTGCTCGCACGTCGCCGTGCGACGAGGTCCGGGCATGGACCAAGGTGACGCTCCGGTCGAGCTGCCACTCGAGGACTCCCTGGACCTCCACAGCTTCGCCCCACGGGACATCCCCGACGTCGTAGAGGAGTACCTCAAGGCCGCCCGTGCCGCAGGCTTTGCCGAGGTGAGGCTCATCCATGGCCGCGGGCAGGGTGTCCAGAGGGCTCGTATCCACGCGCTGCTGGCGCGCCTCCACTGGGTGGTCCGGGCGTACGACGCACCGCCTGATCGGGGAGGATGGGGCGCCACCGTGGTCGTGCTCGAGCCGGTCGATGGGGAAAGCACCACGCCGCCCGGCTAGTCCAGGTCCACGTCACGAATCGGCTTTGTTACGGGCTCGGCCTTCGCGTCCTCCAGGAGCTTGTGGAACTTCTCCTCGCGAATCGCGGCGCCCGCCTTCTCCGCCCGCATCGCCTCCTCCATCCTGGCGCGCGCGTCGGCCTTCTCCTTGCCGAGGGCCTGCAGACGATCCTCCAGGGACGTCGTGCTCTTGGGCTTCTCCGGCGCCTTGGAGCCGACGATCAACTGAGCGTCGCCGTCCAGCTCGAGCAGCACGTGGCAGTGCGGGCAAGTAACCGTGAAGCGTGCCATCACTCGTCCTCCGGGCCGATTGTACCTGCTCCGGAGGTTGCCGCCCGGGCAAGAGGGGGCCGCGGCCGCTAGACGCCCGCCCTGGTGGGGACCAGCTGGTCCAGAGCCGCGAGGAAGCGCTCGTTTTCCGGGCGGGTTCCCAGCGAGACGCGGGCGCAGTTCACCAGTCCCGGGCCGCCGACGGGCCGGATGATCACGCCGCGCTTCTGGAACTCGACGAACAGCTCCTTGACGTCGCCCTCGAACTCGATCAGCACGAAGTTGGTCACCGAGGGCGTGAACCGGACTCCGCGCCGGGCCAGCTCGCCCTGCAGGTACTCGAGCTCGCGCAGGTTGTGCTCCCGCGACTTTACGACCCACTCCTCGCCGCCCAGCGCCGCAATCGCGGCCACCTGTGCCAGCGAGGAGGTGTTGAAAGGCGAGCGCACGCGGTTGACGGTGGCGATGACCTCCTGTGAGGCCATGCCGTAGCCGACCCGGAGGCCTGCGAGCCCGTAAACCTTCGAGAACGTTCGCAGCACCATGACGTTGCGCCCGCGCTTGACGTCATCGAGGGCATCGGGGTACTCGGGGCGGTTGACGTACTCGTGGTACGCCTGGTCGACGACGACAAGAGCGCGGTCGTCGACCTCGGCGAGGAAGCGGTCGAGCTCCCGACGGGTGAACCAGGTACCCGTCGGGTTGCACGGGTTGGCCAGGTAGACCAGCTTCGTGCGGTCGCTCACCGCCTTCGCCATTGCCGGCAGGTCGTGAGCCCGCCCACCGGTCGCGGGGGTGGTCACGGCGCGGCCGTTCACCTGGTCGACCGCAAGCTGGTAGGACACGAACGACTGCTGCGAGTAGACCGCCTCATCGCCGTCCGCCAGGAAGGCGCGGGCCAGCATCTCGATGATGTCGACCGAGCCGCTGCCCAGGATGATCTGCTCGATGTCAACGCCGTGGCGCGCGGCGAGGACCTTGCGGAGGGCGTACCCGCTTCCGTCCGGGTAGCGGTGCAGGTTGCCGAGGGTCTTCTCGATCGCGGCGACCGCCTTCGGCGACGGCCCGAGAGGGTTCTCGTTCGAGGCGAGCTTGACGATGTCGCTCACCCCGAGCTCCCGCTGCACCTCCTCGATGGGCTTGCCCGGCACGTAGATGGCCAGCTTGCGGATGTACTCCGGCACCTTGAGTCCGCGCATTGTCCTGCCTCCCGCCCCGCCGTCCCCCACGGCGCAGCACCTCGATCTCGTCCTCCGTGAGCTCACGCCACCGCCCGGGCCCG
>Ga0209253_10000940_pt1 | contig 25417 bp, 29 predicted proteins | sample FrelakmetBRP12BR_FD_187145 | JGI IMG/M metagenome (GOLD analysis project Ga0209253, IMG submission 187145) | Freshwater lake sediment microbial communities from the University of Notre Dame, USA, for methane emissions studies - BRP12 BR (SPAdes)... | ecosystem: Environmental > Aquatic >...
TCATATGTGGTGCACCTTGCAAAGCGGGCAGTCGTGGACCGGACCTCTGCTGAACCAGCGCAAGGACGGCAGTCTCTACCTCGCAGAGCTCACCATCACTCCGATCATCGGTTCGCAGGGTGCGACGGAATACTTGCTCGGCATGCATCGCGACGTGACCGCCGTGCACCAGCTCGAGCGCAGGGTCCAGAACCAGAAGGTGCTCATCGAGTCGGTGGTGGACGCTGCGCCCATCGCCCTCGTACTGCTGGACGAGAATGGCCGGGTGCTCCTCGACAACCATGAGTACAAGAAGCTGATCGGGGATCTGGGGGTTGGCGAGCCCGCGCTGGAGATGCTCGGCGCACTGCGCGCTTCGATGGGAGAACGCTTCGACCTTGCCCGATCGAGTGGAAATGGCTTCGTTGGGCAAGAAGTGCGGGTCGAGCGCCGAGGCGGCGGGGACCCGCGTTGGTTCTCCTGCTCGGGTCACTGGTTCGAGGAGCAGGACACGAGCGCCGATAGCTTCTTCGAGCCCAAACGTAAGACCTACCTGCTGCTGGTCATGAACGAAACGACCAGCGTCCGGCAACACCAGGAGAAGGAGCGCATCGGTGGGATGCGGGCGGTGATGGCCGAGGCCGAAATGGTGCAGAGTCTGCAGGAGACCCTCGCCGGAGTGACCTATCAGCTGCAGGGGCCGCTGAACCTGATCCAGGCCGCGGTCAGGATGCTGGATCGCCGCAATGGAGACGCTGCGGATCCGCTCGCCGAAGTGCTGCACCAGGCACTGGCAGCGGGGCAGGATGCGCTTCGAAAGCTGCAGGCATCGATGCCCGAGGGACCAGTTGAAGCGGAGGTGCCAGTGAACCTCAACGAGATCCTGCGCGACGTGCTGATGCTGCTGACCGATCGACTGCTTGCAAATGGCATCACGGTGGACTGGCATCCGGCACCGGTGCTCGCCACCATCAATGGCTGCCCCAACATCCTGCGCAACATGTTCAAGCAACTCCTCCAGAACGCGATCGAGGCGATGAACGAGAAGGGGCGCAAGGAACGCGAGCTCAGGATCGTGACCCATCATCGAGACGACCAGGTCTGCGTACATCTCGAGGACACCGGCCCGGGCATCCCGGAAGCGCTACGCAGCAAGGTATTCGAGCCGTTCTTCACCACCAAGGGTCACGCGACCCGCAGCTTTGGCATTGGCCTTGCAATGGTTCAGGAGGGGGTGAGCCGCCACGGGGGCGTTGTGGAGATCGACCCGAACTTCAAGCGCGGTTGTCGTATCCAATTGAGATTTCCCGTGAGCCGCAGCTCCGGTGACTAGGCAGGAGGCCCGATGAGCGTTGCGCGAGGGCCACGCGAGCTGGATTACCAGCGCACATCCTGGCTGGAAGCAGCTCTCGCCGCGCTCGGGAGCGTGAGCCAGGAGGTTTCGCGCTCCAGCGATCTTAGCGAAACGTTGAACGAAGTTCTGCGCATGATCGACGAAGGCTGTGGATTGCGCCACGGCATCGTCGTGCTGCGGGAGCCGAACGGCACCGACTTGCTTCTGAGCGCGGCCCGCGGACTGGATCCGGAGCGCACCGCCAGGGTGCGTTATCGGCAGGGCGAAGGGATTGTCGGCACGATCATGGAACACGGGCGCGCGGTCGTCCTCGATGCAGTCTCCAGTGAGCCACGCTTTCTCGGACGCCTCGGTTTGTATGAACCGGCAAAACCCTTCATTGGCATACCGATACGCTCTTGGGACGGTCCTGTCGGCGTACTCGCCGCCCAGCCGGACACCGCTTCCGACGGCCTGCTCGACCAGCGCGCTGAGTTTCTCGCAACCGTGGCGAATATCATCGGGCCACGGGTGCGCCTCGCGTCGTCGGCGGAGCTCGACAAGATCGAGGTCGCAAGGGAGCGCGTCCCGCCTCGCGCAGCGGTAAGTGGCCAGCATGCATTCGCCTGCATCGTCGGTCACTCGCCACAGATGAAGCTGGTGTTCACCCAGGCACGACAGGTGGCCAAGTGGAACACCACGGTGCTGATTCGCGGTGAGACCGGAACCGGCAAGGAGTTGATCGCGAGCGCCATTCACTACAACTCGCCACGGGCCGCGGGTGCGTTCGTCAAGCTCAACTGCGCGGCGCTGCCCGAGAATCTTCTGGAGTCGGAGCTCTTTGGTCATGAGAGAGGCGCCTTCACTGGTGCCGTTGCAAGCCGCAAAGGCCGGTTCGAGCAGGCAGACGGCGGCACGCTGTTTCTCGACGAGATCGGCGATGTTTCGGGCGCATTCCAGGCCAAGCTGCTGCGCGTACTGCAGGAAGGCGAACTGGAGCGGATCGGTGGCAGCCGCACCCTTAAGGTCGATGTTCGGGTCATGGCAGCTACCCACTGCGACCTCGAGTCCGCAGTTGAGGCGGGCCGGTTTCGCGAGGATCTCTACTATCGCCTCAACGTGATGCCAATCTACCTGCCGCCGCTACGACATCGCGTGGACGATATCCCGGAGATCGTGCAGGTCCTCGCGCGCAGGATCGGCAAGCGACAGGGGCGCGAGCTGTCGGTCACGGACAGCGCCATGCGTCTGTTGCTTCTCCAAAATTGGCCCGGCAACGTCCGCGAGCTCGAAAACTGCCTCGAGCGCGCCGCCGTCATGTCGGATAGCGGCGTCATCGACCGTGATCTGGTTCTCCTCTCCGGCATCGAGGAGCGCGTGACGAGCGCGAGGGCCGTCACCGAGCAGGTCGACTTGACCAATCCGGAGCTCGACGAACGCGAACGGGTCATCGCAGCACTCGAGCAGGCGGGCTGGGTCCAGGCCAAGGCGGCTCGTCTGCTCAACATGACCCCGCGGCAGATCGCCTACCGCATCCAGATCCTCAACATCAAGGTCAGGCAGTTCTAAAGTCGCCCGGGGCGACCGTCGCGGACGCGCACCGCCCCCCCTGTAGGCTTCATCACAAGCGTACTCGATTGTCCTGTGGGCTTTCCCACAGAGCTCGCCGCCCACCGCCCGCAAGACATTTGCATTCAAGGCGTTGCGTCGCCGTTCGCGGTCGGCATACGGATTGCAGGAATCGTCCACACCACCCACCCCAAGGGAGAACAAGTGGATCGACCTGTTTCTGCCAGGAAAGCGGTTTCGTCGTCGGGTCGCTCCGGCGCGGCCGCAACGAGTCCCTGTGGCACCCGGTCCTGCGGTGCGGGCTCCGAACGGAGCTCGGTCCTTCCGAATGCGATCCGGGAGAAAGTCCACAACCATCCCTGCTACTCCGAGGAAGCACACCACTATTTCGCCCGCATGCATGTCGCGGTCGCGCCGGCCTGCAACATTCAGTGCCACTACTGCAACCGTAAGTACGATTGCGCGAACGAGTCGCGGCCGGGCGTCGTGTCGGAGGTACTGACCCCGGAACAGGCGCTGCGCAAGACGCTCGTGGTCGGGGCGGCCATTCCGCAGTTGAGCGTACTCGGCGTCGCCGGGCCGGGCGATGCGCTGGCCACGCCTGAACGTACCTTTGCCACCTTCGGCATGATCCAGCGCTACGCGCCCGACATCAAGCTCTGCCTGTCCACCAACGGACTGATGCTGCCTGCCCATGTCGGCGAGCTGGCGCGGCACAACATCGGTCACGTTACGATCACCATCAACTGTGTCGATCCCGACGTCGGCGCCAGGATCTACCCGTGGATCTTCTGGAACCACAAGCGGATCCGCGGCCGTGAAGCGGCCGCCATTCTGATCGAGCAGCAACAGCTGGGGCTTAAGATGTGCGTGGCACGCGGCATCCTGGTCAAGGTGAACTCGGTGATGATCCCCGGCGTGAACGATGCGCACCTCAAGGAAGTGAGCCGGGTGGTGAAGGCGAAGGGCGCGTTCCTGCATAACGTCATGCCTCTGATCTCCGCGCCCGAGCACGGAACCTACTATGGCCGCAACTGCCAGCGCGGACCGACGGCGGAAGAACTACAGGCGCTGCAGGATGCCTGCGCCGGCGAAATGAAAATGATGCGCCACTGTCGCCAATGCCGTGCCGATGCGGTCGGTTTCCTGGGCGAAGATCGCGGCGCCGAGTTCACGCTGGAGACAATAGCGGCGGCCGAGATCGACCTCGACGCGGCAGCGCGGCGGCGTGCCGAGGTGCGCGAGGCGATCGCCCTCGAGCTCGAAGCGAAGCGGCAGGCAAAGGCACTCGGTGTCGCAGCCGCGGCGAAGCCGCAGGTCGTCTCGCTCGAGCGCCTGCGCCCGGCACAAGCCGCGTCGTCCGTGCGGACGGTCCGGATGGCGGTCGCCAGCAGCGGCTCGGGCCTCGTCAATCAGCACTTCGGCCACGCCCGCGAGTTTCTCGTCTACGAGGTATCACCGACGGAAGTGCGTTTTGTCGGCGCGCGCACGACGAGCCCTTACTGCGCCGGGACCGACGCCTGCGGGGAAGCGGAGAGCGCTCTTGCACGCAGCATCGAGGCGCTCGAGGGTTGCGTCGCGGTGCTGTGCTCCAAGATCGGATTCGAGCTCTGGGGCGCGCTGCAGGCGGCGGGCATTGCGCCCAATGGCGAGCATGCGCTGGAGCCCATCGAGGACGCGATCCGTGCCGTCTACGAAGAGATGCGGCTGGCAGGCAAGCTCCAGCGGCCTGTGCACACCGCGAATGTAGCGTGAACAGCTGCCGCATGGTTCCACGATCCTAGTCGTGACGGTGGCGCCGGCGCCGCATTGGAGGGGAGCGCGCGCCCCGGTGTCTGTCGCCAGCCAGGACCCCGTCGAGTCGCGGGCCACCGGTGCCTATATCGGGCTCGCCGTCGGCGACGCACTAGGCGCCACGGTGGAGTTCATGACGCCGCGGGAGATCCGCGCTCAGTACGGGATCCACGACAGCATTCGTGGCGGTGGATGGCTCAATCTCCGGGCCGGGCAGGTCACCGACGACACAACGCTGGCGCTGGCACTGGGAAGGGCCATCTTGAGGGCTAGACGGGTGGATGCGTTGGAATGCGCCCGTGCTTTCGACGCCTGGATGCGGCGCAAACCGGTCGATATTGGCAACACGGTGCGGCGCGGCATCGTCCACTTCCGCACGACCGGTCAGACCGAGAGCCCGCCTCGGGAAGAGGACGCTGGCAATGGCGCCTGCATGCGCTGCCTGCCCGTGGCAATCGCGACTCTGGGATTTGGCCCGGCCGACGTGCGGGCGGCCTCGATCGCGCAGGCGCATGTCACCCACAACAACGCGCTATCGGACACTGCCGTTGAGCTGGTGGTGTGCATGGTTCAGCGTGCCCTGGCGGGCGCTGGACTGCGGGAACTGCTGCGGGAGTGCGTGCAACCATGCGTCGCCGCGTATCCCGCGTTTCGCTTCCGCACCCGCCGCGAGGTCAATCCCAGCGCCTACATCGTCGACACCATACGTGCCGTGCTGCAAGCACTGTTTGATACTGACGCCTTCGAAAGCTGCCTCATCGATGTCGTAAACCGCGGCGGAGACGCGGACACCACAGGCGCTATTGCCGGGATGGTCGCAGGCGCCGTCTATGGGCGCGCAGCCGTTCCCGCCCGGTGGGTCGACGCCGTGGATCCCGAAATCATCCACGCTTGCGAGGAACAGGCGCGGGCGCTGATCAGGCTAAGCCGCAGCGCGTCGCGCGCGCAGAACGGGCACCTCGTCACAAGGTCGTGAACGCCACCTCATAGAGTCCACCGATGACGGCGTATTCGTCCTCGCCCTTCGGCATACCCGGGAGCAGCTCGTTATAGAAAAAAATCTTTGTCGTTGGCACGGCGGCAGAGAGGATGTAGTCACCGAACTCCCCGGCACGCTCGCGCGACGACGAAAAAGAGTTGAGGTTGTTGAGCAGCAGCACTTCACGCTTGCGGTCGACCACGGCGAGCCGCTCGTGGGCATGCATCCGGTTTACCCCCCGGAACAGGTTCAGATGCGGGCGTGCGGCGGGTTGTCGGGCAAGCTCGTATTGGCAGTAGGTGTAGAGCAGATCCAGCTGTTCCTCGAGCGCGTTCGTGCCGTAGAGCCCAGTAGCCCGATCTTCGAGGTACTGGGCATAGGCGGCCGATGCGAGATCGCGCAGGGGCTCTCCGTGGTAGCGCGGGGTGAGGCCGAAGCGCGACTCCACCCATCCCTTCAGCACGGCGCCTTCGCGCCCGTCGGGATCGAAGAGCCAGCCGCGGACGACGCGCAGGTAACTGGCGCGGGCGCGGTTGCGTCGCGCGCCGCGGCCGGCGGGAGAGTCGAGTGGGCGCGCGGCCTGATCGACAGCGCACGATGCTGTGAGCCCCGCGTCCTCCGGCTGCTCGAGCCGGAAATGATGTGCCATATAGTGGGCGAATCCCTGCGCGCGCTGCGCACGATCGTCCATGTCGTCGAGCATCGCAAGCAGCGGCCGGTGCAGGGTTTCGACCCCATCCAGGGCGAGCGCCGTCGGGTGCGCGTTGAACGTGAGTCCACCGAGGATCGCCGCCGGCAGGTTGCAGCGATTGATGGGTAGACGTGCCCATCGTGGAAGCGTGACTGATTCGCGCACGGCACTGTCGGGTTTGTCGGTCACCCTACAAAGACCCGGTGCTTTGTCGCATCCATCACGCCGGCTCGCTGCTCAGAATCCCGCGCATTCGTTTTTCATTTCAGCGACCTAGGTGATCGTCCAACCAGTGGCACAGCGATTGCGGACAAGCGTTCACCGAAGGCTGACGGTTCACACATTGAAAGGAGATTGGGCAATGGCTATCCGGCAATGCGCCATCTACGGCAAGGGTGGTATCGGCAAGTCTACCACCACCCAAAATCTGGTAGCCGCGTTGGCGGAGGCCAGGAAGAACGTGATGATCGTCGGCTGCGATCCGAAGGCCGACTCGACCCGCCTCATGTTGCACTCGAAGGCGCAAAACGCCGTCATGCAGCTCGCCGCGGAAGCGGGCAGCGTGGAGGATCTGGAGCTTGAGGATGTCATGCAGATCGGCTACGGCGGTGTTCGCTGCGTCGAGTCCGGCGGCCCCGAGCCCGGTGTCGGTTGCGCGGGCCGCGGTGTGATCACCGCGATCAACTTCCTGGAGGAAGAGGGCGCGTACGACGACGAGCTCGATTTCGTCTTCTACGACGTGCTCGGCGACGTGGTGTGCGGCGGGTTCGCCATGCCGATCCGCGAGAACAAAGCACAGGAGATCTACATCGTGGTCTCGGGCGAGATGATGGCCATGTACGCCGCCAACAACATCGCGAAGGGGATCGTGAAGTACGCCAATGCCGGCGGCGTGCGTCTGGCCGGCCTGATCTGCAATTCGCGCAACACCGACCGCGAGTCGGAGCTGATCGAAGCGCTCGCAGCTCGCCTCGGAACGCAGATGATCCATTTCGTGCCGCGCGACAACGTCGTGCAGCGCGCCGAGATCCGCCGCATGACGGTGATCGAGTACGACCCCAAAGCTAAGCAGGCCGACGAGTACCGTGCGCTCGCCAGGAAAATCATCGAGAACAAGAAGCTCGTGGTCCCTCAGCCGCTCACCATGGACGAGCTGGAAGACCTGCTCATGGAGTTCGGCATCATCAAGGAAGACGACGTCTCGATCATCGGCAAGACCGCCGCGGAGGAAGCGGCCGAAGTGCAGGCAGCGGCGTAACCCGCACGGGCCGGTGCGTTCGATCCGACGAACAAATGAGCCCGATCTGACGCGGCAACGGACAAGTCGCGGGTGAATGGAGATCCAAGATGGCCGACAAACTGACACGCGATGAAGCACAGGCCCTCATAGAGGAGGTGCTGGAGGTTTACCCCGAGAAGGCGAAGAAAGACCGCTTGAAGCATCTGACGGTTAATGACAGAGCGCTGGAACAGTCGAAGAAGTGCATCACCGCCAACCGTAAGTCCGCACCGGGCGTAATGACGCAGCGCGGCTGCGCCTATGCTGGATCGAAGGGGGTGGTCTGGGGACCGATCAAGGACATGGTCTCCATCTCGCACGGACCGGTCGGCTGCGGGCAGTATTCCCGGGCCGGACGACGCAGCTACTACGTCGGCGTCACGGGGGTGAACACCTTCTGCGAGATGAATTTCACCTCCGATTTCCAGGAGAAGGACATCGTCTTTGGAGGCGACAAGAAGCTCGCCAAGGTTATCACGGAGATCGACACGCTATTCCCGCTTAGCAAGGGCGTAAGCATACAGTCCGAGTGCCCGATCGGCTTGATCGGCGACGACATTGAGGCGGTGGCCAAGAAGTCGGCCGCCGAGATCGGCAAAGTTGTCGTCCCGGTGCGCTGCGAGGGGTTCCGCGGGGTGTCCCAGTCCCTCGGCCACCATATCGCCAACGACTCGGTGCGCGACTGGGTCCTCTCCAACCGCGACGGGCAACCCTTCGAGGCCACGCCTTATGATGTCTGTATCCTCGGTGACTACAACATCGGCGGCGACGTCTGGGCCTCGCGCATCCTGCTCGAAGAGATGGGCTTGCGGGTCGTGGCATCCTGGTCGGGAGACGGCACGCTCTCGGAGATGGAGCTCACGCCGAAGGTGAAGGTGAACCTCATCCACTGCTATCGCTCGATGAACTACATCGCGCGCCACATGGAGGAGAAGTACGGCACTCCCTGGTTCGAGTACAACTTCTTCGGGCCCACCAAGATCGAGGAAAGCCTGCGCAAGATCGCCGAGATCTTCGACGACAAGATCAAGGAAGGCGCAGAGCGCGTCATCGAGAAGTACCGGGCGCAATCGGAGGCCGTCATCGCCAAGTACCGGCCGCGCCTGGAACGCAAGAAGGTGCTGCTCTTCGTCGGCGGACTGCGGCCGCGTCACGTCGTGGGCGCTTACGAGGACCTCGGCATGGAAGTGGTCGGTACCGGCTACGAGTTCGCCCACAACGACGACTACGACCGCACCATCAAGGAGATGGGTGAAGCGACGCTGATCTACGACGATGCCAACGCCTTCGAGCTCGACGAGTTCGTCAAGCGCGTCAAGCCCGATCTCATGGGCTCGGGCATCAAGGAGAAGTACGTCTACCACAAGATGGGCGTGCCGTTCCGCCAGATGCACTCCTGGGACTACTCCGGGCCCTATCACGGCTACGACGGCTTTGCGATCTTCGCGCGCGACATGGACATGACGGTGAATAACCCGTGCTGGGGCAAGATGATCCCCCCCTGGCTCAAGAAACCGCAGGTGAGTGCGCCCGAGAGCGAGGAACAGGAAGCGGCTTGAAGTGCAACCGCGGCCCGAGTCGGAGCGCCAGCCCTCGTCGAAGGTCTCGACATAGGTTCGAACTCAAGGCCTGTTGTCCACGGATGGGTGGCGCGGGCTCAAGGAGATGCAGAAAATGACTCAGTCGGTCGATGACATCAAGCCCAGCTTCCCCCTGTTCCGGGGCGAGTGTTACCAGGTCTCGCTGGACAAGAAGCGCGTCTTCGAGGAGCGGCACTCGGACGAGAAGCTCCGCGAAACGTTCCTCTGGACAACCACACCCGAGTACAAGGAACTCAACTTCAAGCGCGAGGCACTGACCATCAACCCGGCGCGGACCTGCCAGCCGCTCGGGGCCCTCCTGTGCTCGCTCGGGTTCGACAAGACCCTGCCCTATGTGCATGGCTCGCAGGGGTGCGCGGCGTATTTCCGGACCTATCTCAACCGTCATTTCAAGGAACCGGTGGCTCAGGTGTCCGACTCGATGACGGAGGATGCAGCGGTCTTCGGCGGCCAGAAGAATTTGTTCGACGGGTTGGCGAATGCGAAGGCGCTCTACAAGCCCGGGATGATCGCAATGTCGACAACCTGCATGTCGGAGGTCATCGGCGACGACCTGAACGCGTTCATCAACAACGCGAAGCAGGAAGGCTACATGGAACAGGACTTCCCGGTCCCCTTCGCCCACACGCCGAGCTTCGTCGGCTCGCATGTCAATGGCTGGGACAACATGTTCGAGGGCATCATCCGCTACTTCACCCTCAATACGATGGAGGGGAAGGCCCCCGGGCAGAACGGCAAGCTCAATGTCGTGCCGGGCTTCGAGACCTATCTCGGTAATTACCGCGTCATCCGCCGGATGCTAAACGAGATGGGCGTCGAGCACACGATGCTGTGCGACCCGACCGAGGTTCTGGATACGCCAGCGGACGGCACCTTCCGGATGTACGCGGGCGGCACCACGCGCGACGAGGTGAAGGATGCGCCGAACGCCATCAACACGCTGCTGATCCAGCCGATGCAGCTGGAGAAGACCCGCAAGTACGTCGAGGCCACCTGGCAGCACGAGGTTCCCAAGCTCAACATCCCGATGGGCCTGGAGTGGACGGACGAATGGCTGATGAAGGTATCGGAGCTCACCGGCACGCCGATCCCGGAGTCCCTCACCAAGGAACGCGGACGGCTCGTCGACATGATGACCGACTCGCACGCCTGGCTGCACGGCAAGAGATTCTCGCTCTACGGCGATCCCGACTTCGTCATGGGAATGGTCAAGTTCCTCATGGAGCTCGGTGCCGAACCCCTGCATGTGCTGGCGAGCAACGGTGGCAAGAAATGGAACAAGGCGATGGTCAAGCTGCTCGCTACCTCGCCCTACGGGGCGAATGCGCAGGTGTATGCCGGACACGATCTGTGGCATCTGCGCTCGCTGGTGTTCGAGCAGAAGCCCGACTTTCTCATCGGCAACTCCTACGGCAAGTACATCCAGCGCGACACGCTGTGCAAGGGCAAGGAATTCGAGGTGCCGCTCATCCGCATCGGATTTCCGATCTTCGACCGCCACCATCTGCACCGCATGACGACCCTGGGGTACGAGGGTGCGATGTACCTCCTCACCACGCTGGTGAATGCCGTGCTGGATCGGATCGACGAAGAGACGCGTCTGATGGGGGTGACTGACTACAACCACGATCTCATTCGCTAGATTCCAATCCCATGGCGAACATCATGATCCGGCGCGGTGCGGGCGGCGAACTCGTGATCTACCTGCCGAAGAAGGACCTCGAAGACAGGATCGTCGCGCTCGAATTCGATCGACCGGACAAGTGGGGCGGGCAGCTGACCCTGAGCGGTGCGGAGAAGTACTACTTCGAGCCGCTCTCCGCCCCTCCGAAACTGCCGATCACGCTGCGGGCGCGGCGCGTGGGCGAGTCAGAATGAAAGGAGATCAATCATGGCCATGAAAATCATTGCGATGGAGTGCATTGCCTGCGGCGACTGCCTGCCGGAATGCCCGACCCAGTCGATCACCGTGAAGTCCAGCATCTACAAGATAAACAAGACCACGTGCAACGAGTGCGACGGTCACCACGACGAGCCAAAGTGTGTCGAACTGTGCCCCGTGGAGAACTGCATCATTCCCCTGGCGGCGTGAGGTCTGCGACGCGGCAGTGCGTACATCAGAGACCTGGATCCCGCGGCGCAAGCCCAGAACCGGAGTCACGCATGGCTAACTTAGTTGAAGGTGGGCTGTCCCGAGAAGCGGCACTGCGCATTGCGCTGGCTGCCCGCGCTCTTCCCGACGTTGTGCTCGCAGGGTTCGTCGATGCGCTCACGCGGCGGCTGGGTACGCCCCTTACCCCGGAGAAGCTTGGCAGCGTCACCGTCGCCGACCTGCAGCAGATGCTGAAGGAGAGCGGCGCGCCACAGGCATTCGAGCGATCGGCGCTGAAGCAGGCCGTGCGCTTCCTGCACGGCGAGGAAGGCGTCGAGGCGAACCTGCCTCCGGTGTCTGACTATGTTGAAGGCGAGATGCCGGGCTCGATCAGGGTGGCAGTGGCTTCCAACAGCGCCGACAACCTGGACGGCCACTTTGGATCCTGTTTGCGCTTTCTGGTGTACCAGATATCGCGCTCGGAGATCCGGCTGATTGCGGCCCGGCCGACCGCTCGGACCGACGCGGCCGAGGACAAGAATGCCGCCCGGGTGGCCCTCATCGGCGATTGTCACTTGGTGTGCGTGCAGTCTGTCGGCGGGCCCGCGGCCGCCAAGGTGGTGCGCGCGGGGTTACATCCCCTGAAGTTTTCGGAGCCCGGGCCTGCACAGGCAGCCCTCGCCAAGCTGCAGGCTGCGCTGGCGGCGCCACCGCCCTGGCTGGCGAAAATCGTGGGTGTGACCCCCGGATCGCTGGCGCGGTTCGCGGAGCGCGTCGATGCGTAGTACGCATCCCGTCGGTCACGGTTCCTGCGGATCCAGATTTCGCTGCCGACCCTATGCCCGTGCGGACGGAGGCAGGCCGTGAACGCCCGGGAACGGTCGCTGCTCCTGCAGGAGCCCGCGTGTGCCCACAACAACAAGGCCAAGACCGGCTGCAGCCGTCCGAAGCCCGGCGCCGCCGCGGGTGGCTGCGCGTTCGACGGTGCGCAGATCTCGCTCCTGCCGATCGCGGACGTGGCGCACGTCGTCCACGGGCCGATCGCGTGTGCCGGCAGCTCCTGGGACAACCGCGGTGCCCGGTCATCGGGACCGGCGCTATATCGAATCGGCATGACCACGGACCTGAACGAGCACGACGTGATCATGGGCCGGGGCGAGAAGCGGCTGTTTCATGCAATCAAGGAGGCCATAGACCGGTACGCGCCGACGGCGGTGTTCGTCTACAACACCTGCGTGACGGCGCTGATCGGCGACGATCTGGAGGCCGTGTGCAAGGCGGCCGCCGGTTACTGGGGCGTGCCAGTGGTGCCCGTGGACGCCGCGGGCTTCTATGGCACCAAGAACTTCGGCAACCGCATCGCGGGCGAGACGATGGTCAAACATGTCATCGGCACTCGCGAACCCCCCCCGCCCTCGGCGGCGGTGCGTGAAGAGGCTCGGCGGCGCGGCGTCGACCGTATCCACGACGTGAGCCTCATCGCGGAGTACAACATCGCCGGCGAGTTCTGGCATGTCCTGCCGCTTCTCGACGAGCTCGGCTTGCGGGTGCTGTGCACGCTCTCCGGCGACGCGCGCTTTCACGAAGTGCAGACCATGCACCGCTCGGAAGTCAACATGATGGTGTGCTCGAAGGCGATGCTCAACGTCGCCCGCAAGCTTGAAGAGCGCTACGGCACGCCCTGGTTCGAGGGCAGTTTCTACGGCATCACCGACACTTCGCAGGCGCTGCGCGATTTCGCGCGCCTCATCGGCGACCCGGCGCTCACCGCACTCACCGAGGCGCTCATCGTGCGCGAAGAGGCGCGCGTGCGCGCGCTCCTCGAACCCTGGCGTTCGCGGCTGAGTGGCAAACGCGTGCTGGTGTATACCGGGGGGGTAAAGTCGTGGTCGGTGGTTTCCGCGTTGCAGGATCTTGGCATGGAGGTCGTCGCCACCGGCACCAAGAAATCCACCGAAGAGGACAAGGCCCGCATACGCGAGCTGATGGGCGCCGATGCGAGGATGTTGCAAAGCGAGAGCGCGCGGGAGCTTCTGAACGCGGTGCGCAAGTATGAGGCCGACATTCTGATTGCGGGCGGGCGCAACCTCTACACGGCACTGAAGGCGCGACTGCCCTTCCTCGACATCAACCAGGAGCGGGAGTTCGGCTACGCCGGCTATGAGGGCATGCTGGAACTGGTCCGCCAGCTGGCACTCACCCTGGAGAGCCCGGTGTGGGAACTCGCGCGCCAGCCTGCGCCCTGGGCCGAGGGTCGGACGAGTCTGCACGGGGCCGAGGACGCACTCCTCGACACCGACAACGAGTCGGAGGCGATCGACCCTGCTCCGTCGCCCCTCGGGATACCGCAGAGGATATGAGATGGCGGAGGTGACCAAGCGCAGCAAGGCGCTCGCGGTCAACCCGCTCAAGACGAGCGCGCCGATGGGTGCCGCGCTGGCCTTCCTCGGAGTGAACCGCGCCATGCCCATTCTGCATGGCTCCCAGGGCTGCACCGCTTTCGCCAAGGTGTTCTTCGTGCGCCACTTCCGCGAGCCCATTCCGCTGCAGACCAGCGCGATGGACCAGGTGTCGACGATCATGGGCGCCGACGAGAACGTGGTGGAAGGGCTCGCCACCATCTGCTCCAAGAGCAAACCGGCGCTGGTGGGGGTTTCCACGACCGGTCTATCGGAAACTCAGGGCACCGATCTGCGCGGGGTCGTGACGGCGTTTCGCATGCAGCATCCGCAGTTCGGGCACATCCCGGTGGTGCCGGTCAACACGCCCGACTACTGCGGCAGCCTGGAAACGGGCTACGCGGCGGCTGTGCACGCGATGATCGACGTGCTGGTGCCCTCTGACCTCCCAGCGCCGGGTCGGGTAGAAAAGCGCATCAACGTGCTTGCAGGATCGAGTCTCACACCCGGCGACGTCGAGCATGTGAAGGAGCTGGTCGAGGCCTTCGGCCTGCGGCCCGTCGTATTGCCGGACCTGGCCGATTCCCTCGACGGGCACCTCACGGAAGACGATTTCAGTGCTCTCACCATCGGCGGCACCGAGGTCGCGGATATGCGCACCCTAGGCGAGGCGGTAGCCACCGTGGTAATCGGTCGTTCGCTGAACGCCGCGGCCGATCTTCTGCGCGCACGCACCGGAGTTCCTGACTATCGCTTCGACCACCTGATGGGGCTGCAAGCGGTGGATGAATTCATCCAGGTCCTCGCTCGCATCTCCGGGCGGTCCGTCCCGCGCCGCATCGAGCGTCAGCGAGCCCAGTTGCAGGACGCGCTGGTGGACACTCATTTCGCGCTCGGGTTTGCGCGGGTGGCGGTCGCGGCCGAACCGGAACTGCTTGTCGCCTTGGTGGACACTGTGCAGGCCTCGGGCGCGGAGATCGTCGCCGCGGTCGCGCCAGTCGCAGCCCAGCATCTCTCTCAGCTTCCCGTCGCCGAAGTAAAGATCGGCGATCTGGAGGATCTCGAACTCGCCGCCCGCGCCAACGATGCTGCGATCGTCATCGGCAACTCGCACGCCGCAGACACCAGCGCTCGCCTGGGTGTGCCGTTGTTGCGCGCCGGTTTTCCGCAGTATGACCTGATCGGCGGCTATCAGAAGCTGTGGGTCGGCTATCGCGGCGCCCGGCAGACGCTGTTCGATCTCGCAAACTTGCTTCTCTTGCAGGCACACCATGGAATCAGGCCTTACCGGTCGTTTCTTTCGGTCAAGGATGGCGCTCCCGCAGGCGGAGACGCCGCCTTCGAAGCTGCGTCACCTGAGACTGCTGCCGATGCCCACTGAAGCGGCAGAGACGACGCTGATGGTCGCCTTCGCCACCCGCGACCGGCGTCATGTGAACCAGCATTTCGGCGCGGCGGAAGCATTCGCGACCTACGCGGTTGGCATGGGCCGCTCGTCTCTGCTCGAGGTGGTGCAGTTTCTGGAAGCACCGCAGGACGGCAACGACGGCAAACTCGGCGCGAAGATCGCGCTGCTAAAGAGCTGCGTCGCCGTCTACTGCGAAGCGGTCGGCGCCTCGGCGATTCGCCAGCTCATCGCCTGCGGTATTCAGCCGATCAAGGTCGACGAGGGTGCGCGCATCGACGATCTCATCGCACAACTGCAGCAGGAGTGGCGCGCCGGTCCCGCCGGTTGGCTCGCGAAGGCGATCCGCGGGCGCGACGACGAGTCACGATTTGCGGCGATGGCAGCCGAGGGATGGCGGGAATGATCCAGGAACGGGTACAGGTGGTTGCCGTGGAAGGGGGGCATGTGCTCGTGCGTCCCGCGTCGCGCGGCGGCGGGTGCGGCACCTGTGGAGTGCAGGGAGGATGCGGGGTCTCCGCGCTCGCCAAGCTCCTGAGTTGTCGGGTGCCCGCCTGGAAAATCCCGAACACCGTGGGTGCCGCTGTCGGTGACGAGGTCATGGTCGGCGTGCCGGACGCCGCGCTCGTCACGGCGGCGTTGCTCGCCTACCTGGTTCCGATATTGGCTCTGCTCGCCGGTGCGGCGCTCGCGGCATCAGCGGCGTCCAGCGAATCGCAAGTCGCGCTGGGCGCGGGACTGGGCCTGGTTTGCGGCATCGCTCTGGCGCGCTGGCGGTCCAAACGCATGGCCGCCCGCTTGACGCCACGGATCACGTCGAGGACGTCACGATGAACGTGTCGGCAAACGTCGAGAGCGTTGGCGATGTCGCCACCACGCCGTTTCCGGAGAAGATGGTGCGACGGGTCCGCTCCCAGGACGGCGCACATGCTCTGGTTTTGAACCGCGCAACACCAACCAGTGAAGGACAGATCATGGAAAACATAACCGGACTTACCCGTGGCGGAAGAACATGGACTGCCCAGTTCGTCACGGATCTGGACCAGAAGAAATGTATCGGCTGCGGGCGCTGCTACAAGGTTTGCCCACGCGAAGTCTTCGAGCTGATCGAACGCACCGAATTGCCGGAGTTCGAGGACGAGGATCTAGACGAGGACAACGCCATCATGTCGCTCAAGGATCTTCTCGATTGCACGGGGTGCGGTGCCTGCGGCCGCGTCTGTCCGAAGGGTTGCCTGACCCACGCTCCGATGCCGCTCGCCGCGTAGGGCGCTGCGCTGACCGACCGCTCGCCCTCCTAGACAAAGGGAACGTTCCATGACGATCGATCGCCGCCAGTTCCTCAAACTGGGCCTGGGTGGTTTCCTGTTTCCCCTCGTGGGCTGCGAACCATCTTCACCCGTCGTCGAAGAACACATCTACGTCTTTGGCACGACGGTGGACCTTGCCGTCGCGGGGGCCGAGCGCGCACCAGCAGAGCGCGCGATTCGCGGCGTGACGGCGCGGTTTGTGCAGATGAACCACGACTGGCATGCCTGGAAACCCGGTGCCCTCGTGGACCTGAACGAGGCGATCGCCCGCGGGGAGCGAGTCAAGACGGACCCGTCGGTCATCGACCTGATTCGCGGCGGCACCGCGGTCTGGCGTGCGAGCGATGGTCTTTTCAACCCGGCCATCGGCGCGCTGGTCGGACTGTGGGGCTTCCACGCCGATGAGATGCCCACGGGTAATCTGCCCGAACCGCAGCCGATCGCGTCCCTGGTCACGCCACTGCCGACGATGGATGACATTACCATCGACGGCCTCGAGGTGAGCAGCACCAATCCCCTCGTGCAGCTCGACTTCGGAGGCTACGCCAAGGGTGTGGCCCTCGACTGGGCGCTGGATGCGCTCGCGCAGGCGGGTTGTGGGAACGCCATCGTCAACCTGGGTGGCAACCTCGCAGCGATGGGCCGCCGCGGCGACCGGCCCTGGCGCATCGGCGTGCGCCACCCCCAGGGCGACGGCGTCATCGCCGCTGTCGAGACGCGCGACCGCGAGGCGGTTGTGACCTCCGGCAGCTATGAACGCTACCGGGAGTTCGGCGGCGTGCGCTATCCGCATATCATCGATCCGCGCTCCGGTTACCCCGCGCAGCATGTCGCGTCGGCCACGGTCATCGGCCGGAATGCGGGTCTCGCGGACGCGGCCGCGACCGCCCTGGTCATTGCCGGCATGAAGCAGTGGCCGGCGATCGCTCGCGGCATGGGGGTGCAGCAGGTCATGGTGATCGACGACGACGGGAACGTTGCGCTCACCGAACCCATGCTGGAGCGCATGCACTTCGTAGGCCCGACACCGCGCTCCATCAGTGTTGTGAGCGGCGCGTAGCAAACGCGGACTGCAGTGGCCCAGATCTATCTCGACAACAACGCCACCACCCGCGTCGATCCGGCCGTGGTGGAGGCGATGCTTCCATACTTCACCGATCAGTTCGGCAATCCGTCGTCGATGCACAGCTTTGGTAACCAGGTGAGCGCGGCGATGAAGCGCGCGCGCACCCAGGTGCAGGCGCTGCTCGGTGCCGAGAACGACTCCGAGATCGTGTTCAACTCCTGCGGCACCGAAGCTGACAATACCGCCATTCTGTCCGCGCTGAAGGTACAACCGGAGCGCAGCCGCATCGTCACCACCTGCGTGGAGCACCCGGCGATCCGGAACCTCTGCCAGCAGCTCGAAAACGAGGGCTATGCCGTCGATTACCTCGACGTCGATGGCAAAGGCCGCCTCGACCTCGACCGGTACCGCGGGCTGCTCAACGACAAGGTCGCGGTGGTCTCGGTGATGTGGGCCAACAACGAGACCGGCACGCTTTTCCCGGTCGAGGAGATGGCCGAGATGGCGCATGCCGCCGGTGTCCTCTTCCACACCGATGCGGTACAGGCAGTTGGCAAGGTGCCGATCGACCTCAAGCGCACGCGCATCGACATGCTGTCCCTTTCCGGACACAAGCTGCATGCACCGAAGGGTATCGGCGTGCTTTACTTGCGCCGCGGTGCGCGTTTTCGCGCCCTGGTGCGCGGTGGACACCAGGAGCGCGGCCGGCGCGCGGGCACGGAGAACACCGCATCCATCGTCGGCCTGGGCAAGGCGGCGGAGCTGGCGCTCACGCATATGCAATTCGAGAATACCGGCGTCAGGCGGATGCGCGACCGACTGGAGGCGGGCATTCTCGCCGCGGTGCCAAACGCGTTCGCGACCGGCGACCCGGACGCACGCCTGCCCAATACGACCAATATCGCCTTCGAGTTCGTGGAGGGCGAGGCCATCCTGCTGCTGCTGAACAAGCTCGGCATCGCCGCCTCGAGCGGATCGGCCTGCACGTCGGGCTCCCTGGAGCCCTCGCACGTCATGCGTGCCATGGGCATCCCCTACACCGCCGCGCATGGGACGATTCGATTTTCCCTGTCGCGGTACAACACCCCGGCCGAGGTCGAACGCGTCATCGCTGCAGTCCCACCCATCATCGCCCAGCTGCGCAAGCTCTCACCCTACTGGAGCGAGAAAGGGCCGGCGACCGATCCCGACCAGGCGTTTCGGCCAGCCTACGCCTGAGCACCCCCATGCCCGATGCGCGGCCGCAGGTCACAATAGACGATACGACGCTGCGCGACGGAGAGCAGTCGGCGGGCGTCTCGTTCACTCTGGAAGAGAAGCTCGATATCGCGCGCCGGCTCGATGCGCTGGGCGTACCCGAGCTGGAGATCGGCATCCCGGCCATGGGCGAGGAGGAGCGCGAAGGCATCCGCGCCGTAGCCGCCCTCGGGCTCAAGGCCCGCCTGCTGGTGTGGGCCCGCATGCGGGAGGAGGATGCGCTTGCCTGCCGCGGGTTGGGGGTGCACATGGTCGACCTCTCGATCCCCCTCTCCGATCAGCAGATCGAACGCAAGCTGCACAAGAGCCGCGACTGGGTGCTGACCGCCATCGATTGCCATGTGCGCCGCGCCCTCGACCTGGGTCTGGACGTGGCGGTGGGCGGCGAGGATGCCTCCCGCGCCGACGATGCTTTCCTGCTGCGCGCTGCCGAAGTCGCCCAGTGCGCCGGTGCGCGCCGCTTCCGTTTTGCCGACACGCTGGGCTGCATGGAGCCTTTTGGCCTGGCGCAGCGTATCGCGAGGTTGCGGGCGGCGATCGACCTCGAGATCGAGATGCACGCGCATGACGACCTGGGGCTTGCCACTGCCAACACCCTCGCTGCCGCCCGGGCCGGCGCGACCCATGTGAACACCACGGTGAACGGTCTGGGCGAGCGCGCCGGTAACGCCGCGCTGGAGGAAGTGGTGCTCGGCTTGCACAAGCTCTACGGCATCGCCACCGGCATCGATCTGCGGGAATTCCCGATCTTGTCCGCTTGCGTTGCCCGGGCCGCGAACAGACCGGTCGGCTGGCACAAGAGCATCGTCGGCGAGGGGGCGTTCACCCATGAAGCGGGCATACACGTCGATGGGTTGCTCAAGGATCCGCGGAACTACCAGAGCATCGATCCGCGCGAAGTGGGGCGCCGCCACCGCCTGGTCGTCGGCAAGCACTCGGGCAGGCAGGCCGTCATCGCAGCCTACGCGCATATCGGCGTGATCATCGACTCGAGCGAGGCGCAGGCCCTGCTCGGGCAGATCCGCCGGTTCGTCGCGAAGGCCAAACGGGCGCCGGCGGCCGACGAACTGGTCGACTTCCATCAGGCGCTGCGCCTATGTCGAGCCGACGCGCTGCACTGATCATCACGGCGTTCACCCGCACGAATCGATATCCTGGAGAGAGGATCATGAGCGAAATCAGCCTGACTGAAGCCATGCGCTCGCTCGCATCCGCCGAGGAGTTCCTGGACTACTTCAACGTGAGCTATGACCCTCACGTGGTCGAAGTAAACCGACTGCATATTCTGCAGCGCTTCCACGACTATCTGGAAGCGAACCGCGAGGCGCTGCCCGCGGACGAGGCGGGGCGGCGAGAGTTCCACCTTGGGTGGCTCGCGCGAGCCTACCAGGACTTCGTGGAGTCTGACGCACGCACCGAGAAGGTGTTCAAGGTGTTTCGCCGCGACGACCCGAAACCGGTGGTCTTCGTGCCGCTCGCCAGCATCTTCAAATAGCATTTCGCGATGCTCACGCGCTTCGATCTCGGGACGCAGGTGCGAGTAACGCGCAGCGTGCGCAATGACGGCACCTATCCGGGAATGGCTACCGGCGATATGCTCGTTCGCTGTGGCGCGGTCGGTAACGTCGTCGACGTCGGCGTGTTTCTGCAGGATCAGATCATCTACAGCGTGCACTTCCTGGATGTCGACCGCGTCGTCGGCTGCCGGGAGGAGGAACTGATTGCCGCTGACGAACCGTGGGTGCCAAGCCGTTTCGTGGCCCGCGACAGGGTGACCACCCGCAGGACCTTGGCGGTCAAGGGCGAGACACGAGCGGTCGCCGGCGCCGTCGGTGAGGTGGTCAAGGTGCTCCGCGATCTGCCCGATGGGGTGCAGTATCACGTACGCTTCGCCGAACGGGTGCTGCAGGTGCCCGAAGCGACATTGGCCCCTGCGCACGCCGCACCCGATATCTCGACCGGCTGAAAGGCGAGCATGCCGGCGCCGCTGCCGCCCCCTTGGCACGTGTTGCGTCGACGGGTGCCCTCCTTCACACTTTCGGGGCCGACGACTCGGTCCTAACCTTCGTGTTCCCTGGAGGCGAACAAATTGAAGACCACCACCGTACGCAATCGACTGGAAGGAGAAGTGATCCACATCGTGAAGGGAGGAGCGGTGACCGAGGTCGATGTGCAGACCGCGGCCGGCGTCGTCTCTTCGGTCATCACCACGCGCTCCCTGGAGGAGACCGGGCTCAAGGTCGGCGACAAAGTGGTTGCCGGGTTCAAGGCCACAATGGTGTTTCTCGAGAAGCTCTGAGCGGACGGTGAACGGTCCTGCTCCACGTCTTTCGATCCCGACGTTGGCACCATCGCCGGCGGCGCTGCGCGCTTTCGCAGCGGCACCGGAGGATGTTGCCACCCGTGCGTTCGCGGGCGTCATCGGCGGCGCCTGGGAGCGGCATGGCGTCGCGGCCCTGCCGCTGATAGGGGTCGATGCGGGGGCCACGCGGCGCCTGTTGGACCGCCACTTTCCGGGTGCAGCGGAGGCGTTCGAGATCCCGTGGAACATCCTCGCGCACGCCCGGTCCGACTTCAGCCGGGAGGACGAGATCGAGGACGTGCTGCACCTGCTGCTCGACCACTGCGCGCGTTATGACGAGGAGACATTATGGGTTGCCCATGCGGTGGCGACCGGCTGCATGGGAGAAGACCACCTTTGGGAGGACATGGGATTGCCGAGCCGGGTGGTGTTGTCCCAGCTCCTCGAACGGCACTTTACAGGGCTTTTTCGGAAGAATGCCGAAGACATGAAATGGAAGAAGTTTTTCTACAAGCAGCTTTGCGATCGCGCGGAGCTATTCATCTGCAAGTCGCCGAGCTGCGGGAACTGCAGCGATTATCAGCGCTGCTTCGGACCCGAGGATTCCCGCTGAAGAAGGAACCTGGTCATGAAACGGATGGGACACTTCTGGGAGCTCGGATGCCTTGCGTTTGCGCTGCTCGCACCGCTAGGCGCCAACGCGGAGGAACTGCTCGTCTCCGCGGCGGCGAGCCTCACCAACGCGTTCAAGCAGATTGGGGCAACTTTCGAGCAGACCCACCCGGGCGTGAAGGTCATCTTCAACTTTGCGGCGTCGGGACCTTTGCTGCAGCAGATCGCGCAGGGGGCGCCCGCAGACGTCTTTGCCGCCGCTGACCAGGAGAGCATGGACAAGGCGCAGCAGCAGAATCTCATCGTTGCGGACACGCGGGCCAATTTCGTGGCGAACAGGTTGGTGCTGGTGACACCTGCGGACTCAACTGTCCCCGTGAAGGCGCTCCCGGACCTCACGAAGCGCGAGGTGAAGCGGATCGCGATCGGGAATCCCGCCACCGTACCTGCCGGGCGCTATGCCAAGGGTGCACTGGAGGCGGAGCAGCTGTGGGAGCCGCTCACGCCGAAGTTCGTGTATGCGGATTCGGTGCGGCAGGCACTTGCCTACGTGGCGCGCGGCGAGGCGGGAGCGGGATTCGTCTACGTGACCGATGCGGGGATCGAGCAAGACAAAGTCAAGGTGGCGGCCGAGGTGCCGGTGGCGACACCGATTCTCTATCCGATCGCACAGGTGGCCGCGAGCCGCAACGCGGCGCTGGCACGGGAGTTCGTGGCGTACGTGCTCTCGTCTGCCGGGCAGAAGCAACTCGCCGGCTTCGGGTTCGCGAGCCCCGAGGCGCGTTATGCAGGAAGCCGTTAGTCTTGCCCCGCTCTGGCTGACCCTCAAGGTCGCGGGCATTGCGACCCTGATCGCGTTTCTGATCGGGGTCGCGCTAGCGCTCCTCTTTGCTCGCGTTCGCTTCGCCGGCCGCGACTTCCTGGACGCGATGCTCACGCTGCCGATGGTGCTGCCGCCCACCGTGCTCGGCTACTACCTGATCGTGCTGCTCGGGCGGCGCTCCGTGATCGGGCAATGGCTGGAAGCCACCTTCGACTTCACGTTCATCTTTACCTGGCAGGGAGCGGTGATTGCCGCCGCGATCGTCGCGCTGCCGCTAGTGTTCAAGTCGGCGCGTGCCGCCTTCGAGGGGGTCGAGCCGAACCTGGAGAATGCCGCCCGCGTACTTGGCTCGAAGGAGCCGAAGGTTTTCGTGCGCGTTACCCTGCCGCTCGCCATGCGCGGCATTCTTGCCGGGACCATGCTCGCCTTTGCCCGGGCGATGGGAGAGTTTGGCGCAACGCTCATGATCGCCGGCAACATTCCGGGTCGCACCCAGACCCTGTCGATGGCGGTCTACGACGCCGTGCAGGCAGGCAATGACAGCCTCGCAAACATGCTCGTGATCATCATCTCGGTCACGTGCATCGTGATCCTTGTAAGCTCCGGCAAGCTGCTCACGCCAAGGTACTGAGGACCAGAGTGAAGCTCGCGGTCGACATCGACCTCACGTTGCGGTCCGCGCATCGCAGCTTTGCGCTCAACGTCGCTTTCGCGACGGCAGACGATCGCGTCGTCATCTTTGGTCCGTCCGGTGCTGGCAAGAGCGTGACGATTCAGGCGATCGCCGGCCTGGTGCGTCCGCAGCGCGGGCGCATCGTGCTGGGAGACCGCGTCCTCTTCGACTCGGCCACACGCACCAACGTGCCCAGCCGTGAGCGCCGGGTCGGTTACCTGTTTCAGGACTACGCGCTCTTTCCGCATCTCACGGTGGAAGAGAACGTTGCCTTTCCCTTGAGGCGGCTGCTGCATCTGAGCCTCTCATGCGATGCGCGTCAGCGCGTGCGCGACATGCTCGATCTCTTCGAACTTACTCTTCTCGCGCATAGCCTGCCGCGAGACCTCTCTGGCGGTCAGCGCCAGCGGGTGGCGCTCGCGCGAGCCCTTATCCGCGAGCCGCAGGTCCTGCTGCTGGACGAACCCTTCGCCGCCCTCGACGTCATGCTGCGCGAGCGGGTGCGGCAGGAGCTGGCAGATCTGCAGCAGCGTTTCCGCGTCCCGCTCGTCGTCATCACCCACGACGTGGACGACGTGAAGATGTTTGCGGAGACCCTTGTGGTCTACGGCCTTGGCCAAGTGAGCCGGGTGCTACCCTGCAAGACACTGCGAGAGCAGCACGGCGAGGCCCACGCGTGGCAAGAAATGACAAAGGCCTGCGGTCTCTCCGCCGCCTAAGCCACGCTAAAAGGCACCGCACGGCCCGACAGCGACGTCGAGCTGCTGGTGGAGTTCTTTCCCGAAACGCGCCCGACGCTGCTCGACATGGCACAGATCGAAATCGAGCTGTCGCAATTACTAGGCGGGCGAAAAGTGGATCTACGCACCGCTCACGATCTGAGCCGCTATTTCCGGGACGAAGTCGTGCGCACGGCGGAGCTACAGTATGTCGCCGGATGACCGCTGGCGCATCTGTCACATGAGCGAAGCATCCGAGCAGGCGCTGGCACTTGCAGCCGGGCGTGTGCAGGCGGACCTAGACCAGCGCTCCTCCGGGACCCCTCGCTCAGCTCCGCTGGCGTGCCAAGAATATCTGCCGCCTCCTGAGCCGTGAGGTTCGCCTTCAGGTATGGGGCGAGCTCGCCAATGGCGAACGCGCGAGTGCTGACGGTGGTGGCCTTGAGCATCAGCGCCGACTCCGCGCCCAGCGGGCCGAGCTTCTTCGCCCGCGCTATCGACGTGATGGCACTCCTCCGAGACCCCTCGCTCAGCTCGGCTGGAGTGCCGAGGATCTCGGCTGCCTCCTGCGCCGTAAGTCCAGCTCTCAGTTGCGGAGCGATCGTCGCGATGAGATAAGCGCGCTGGCTGCCGACCTTGCCCGCCAGCTCACCAACGCGCTGGTTTGCCGGCAATGCCACTCCGGCACTCTGTGAGAACACCACCCGAGACATGCCCGCGAGCACCAAGGCCGCGCAGACCGCGCAGAACGTTCTCACCACTGTGCCGGACTTTGCGCTGTGATATCTGGTCATGCCTGCTCGCCGCGGGCGTAGGGATCCGCGGGTTAGCCCCGTTTGCCTTGCTGCAAGAATTCTTGGAACTCCCCCCGACTGAGCTCGCAGTCACGAAGGATTTTCGCGAACAATCCGGGACCGATGTTTTCCCCAGAATGCACCGGGATTACCGTAGCGCGGCCGTCGGCGTGCCGAAGAAAATGGTGACTGCCCTTGACGCGGAGAACATCGAACCCAACTCTGCTCAGGATGGCTATCAACTCCTTGCCGGTAAGACTCGGCAGCGAGGTCATGCGGCGATCGATATCCGCTGAACGCCGACAAAATCGAGGGGGTCGGGCGGCTCGCCCTGCACCTCGAGGCAAAGCTCAATCGCCTCGCGAGTGCGCTCCATCAGTTCATCGAGTGACCTCGCCTGAGTATGGCAGCCGGGCAAGGCGGGAACCGAGGCGACGAAATAGCCAGCGGAGTCTTTCTCTATAACGACATCAAACTGGCGCGTCATGGTCACCTCCGATCCAGATTCTACGCCGGCCGGTGAGGGTGCGGGACCAGCGTTCACGCGGCGGCAGCCGCCGCGACTTGCGACGATGCTCTGATCAGACAGTCAAACCTCGGCAACGTTGAAGCTACGGCCCCTAACCTCTGGATCTGCGCATGCCAAAGCCGGTACGGATGCGAGAGCGATCTTCATCGTAGTTCCAGTCGATGATGTGATGAACGCTCTCGATTGACCAGTGACCGCGATTGATTGCCAG
>Ga0209253_10000941_pt1 | contig 25411 bp, 27 predicted proteins | sample FrelakmetBRP12BR_FD_187145 | JGI IMG/M metagenome (GOLD analysis project Ga0209253, IMG submission 187145) | Freshwater lake sediment microbial communities from the University of Notre Dame, USA, for methane emissions studies - BRP12 BR (SPAdes)... | ecosystem: Environmental > Aquatic >...
GATGTGTGTATACAAGACTGGAGCTCTGGCAGGGATGGCTGCCAAGCTTGCCGCCGTCTTAGCGGATGCAAGTTCGGAGCTTGTTGAGAAGTTGGGGCATTTTGCCGAATGCATAGGCGTAGCCTTTCAGATGCAGGACGACATCCTGGATTTGACGAGTGTCGAGTTCACTGAGAAAAAGGGCGGACGCGGAGAAGACATTGCTGAAGGCAAGAGAACCCTAATGGTGATACACGCTTTGAAGGTTGCTGACGCCAAAGACAGGGAAAGACTCATCGAGATTCTCAACATGCACACCTCAAGCCAGAAACTCAAGGATGAAGCCATCGAAATCATGAAGAAATGCGGTTCCATAGAATATGTGAAACAGTTTGCAGTGAGAGTTGTGAAGGAAAGCTGGCGGCAAGTTGAAAAACTCTTGTCTGCTTCTGAGGCAAAGGAAAAACTAAACGCTTTCGCCACGTTTCTGATCGAAAGAAGAGTCTGACCAAGGGCGTGCAGAAGGATTGACGGTCTACGATGCTGAGCTCAAGGAGCATGTTCGAAAGATTGCTCTGCTGAACGCCATCAAGCATGACGGCAAGGCACAGACAGGCCCCGTCATTGGGACCATACTGGGAAAAAAGCCGCAGTTCAGAACCAAAGTCAAAGAGACAACGGATCTCATCAACGCAGTTGTTCAAGAAGTCAACAATCTTTCGCAGGCTGAGCAAAGAGATATTGTCGAAAAGAAATGGCCTGAAGATCTAGTTAAGGAAAAGATCGAAGAAGAAAAGCACCTACCACCTTTGCCCAATTTGGACAAGTATGAGCAGATCGTTACTCGTTATGCGCCAAACCCCGACTGCGTGCTTCATCTGGGTTCGGCAAGAGCCATTGTTCTGTGCCACGACTACGCACAATTATACCATGGTAAGTTCATCGTTCGCTTCGAAGACACCGATCCAAGAGTAAAAATACCAGTTTTGGAGTTCTATGAACGAATTAGAGAGGATCTTGAATGGCTTGGCTGCAGGCCAGATGCGGAATACATTCAGAGCGATAGGATTCCCATTTACTATGAGTACGCTGAGAAGCTGCTAAAGGAAGGCAACGCTTACGTGTGTACGACAAAGTCAGAGACATTCCGCCAGAAAACTCTGGACAGCGAACCTTGCGAGTGCAGGAATCTGCCAGTGGAAGAGCAGATGGCTCGATGGGAACGCATGCTGGAGGGCGGCTACAGAGAAGGTGAAGCAGTAGTCCGCGTGAAGACAGATCTGAACCACCCTAATCCTGCTGTCAGAGATTGGCCAGCCCTGAGGCTAATCGATTCTAAGAAGTATCCGCACCCACGAGTCGGCAGCAAATACCGTGTATGGCCCTTGTACAATCTCGCCTGCGGCGTCGATGATCATATGATGGGCATAACCCACATAATCCGAGGAAAAGAACACCTGACTAACCAAGTTCGACAGGAATTCATGTACAAGTATCTTGGCTGGAAATATCCTGAGGCCATACACTATGGAAGGCTTAAGATCACTGGCGCCTCCCTCAGCAAGTCGAAGATTGTCCAGGGAGTGCGCGAAGGCCTATTCAAAGATTGGGACGACCCTCGCTTGGCAACGTTCGCAGCTTTGAGAAGGCGGGGAATATCCCCTGAGGCGATCAGGAAAATGATAATGGAGGTTGGACCGAAGACTTCTGATGTGGTTCTGAGTTGGGAGAACCTGAACGCATACAACCGCAAGATCCTCGACCCTTCTGCTGACCGATACTTTTTCGTGCAAGACCCAATAGAGCTTACTGTGAAGAATGTTCCGAAAGCTTTCACATCGAGACTCCACTTGCATCCAGGGCATCCTGAAAGAGGGTTCAGAGAATACACTATGGCACCTGAGGGGGACTGGAGATCAGTGGCTCTTTGGGTTTCGAACAAAGACGTGGACCCTTCGAAAGTCGGTACCGTTCTCCGTCTCATTGAGCTCTTCAACATCAGAGTCGAGAAAGCGAATGCGTATTCTTCTGATGCTGTTTTTGTAAGTGAATCCTACGACGAAGCACGGAAATCAAAAGCACAACTGATTCATTGGATACCAATCGGGAAAGACCTGCCCTGCGAGGTTGTTATGCCAGACGCTACCACATTGGAAGGAGTTGCGGAAAGCGCCTGCAAGCGGCTAAAGCCTGACGATATAATACAATTCGAGCGGTTCGGTTTCGTTAGAATAGACCAGGTCAACAGGAAGTTAGTAGCCTACTACGCTCAGAAATAACTGGAAGCGACTGATATGAGGAAACAAGACAAGGTCATAGTGTGGCCAGCCTACTTTGACTCCATGAAGACACGAAAGAATGGAAGACGAATCCCGAAGAATCTAGCTATACCCACGCCGAGAGCTTTGGATATCAAAGAGGCTGCAGACAGAATTCATCTCGTCTGTGAGCTTGTTCCGAACACAGGATATGCCAAGACACCGTGGCTAAAGCTAGGCATGGTTCTCGTGAAGAAGGGCAAGGAGTCCAAGGAACTCGTCATTCAGAGAATCGCGAGGCAGTTGCAGAAGACACACAATGCTATTCCGGCCAAACCGTAGCGCCTAGCTTCTTCCTTCGCCGACCAAGACAGCGCTTAGCATTCCGTGTTGACCAGGCCGCGATGTAATGCGCGCCTGCCCCAATGAAGTCTCTACTACAGCTCCCTTCGTTATTACGCCTCGACGGTCATAGTCTATGTTGGCTGGATTCTTGACGACTCTGGTAATTTCGACTTTTTCCGTTTCTCCAGTCTTGGGATCAGTTACGCAGGCGAATTTGTCGGCGAGAATCTTGTTCTTCAATGTCCCGCCTCGTCCTCTGGAAGACTTCCGTTTTGGTTCTGCCATCATAGTTTCCATTGGAAATGAACCCTGTTCATACCTTCGTTTTGTTCTGAAGACTACTCTTCTGCCGCCTGACTGCTTCTTCTTTCGTAAGTCGCCATGCCATATCGACATTGTCATTTTCTCCCAAAGGCCATTGGACTAGGGTGCTGACTATCATCGAAGTTTTGCATATAAACCTATCCTTCTTGAGATTCAGGCTTCCCTTGCTTCGGGAAGTCTTCGAAAACGTTCTTCAGTTCTCGCTTCATGGCCGTGACGTCTTGGCTTAGACCGAAGTAGTCTGCGAAGTATTCGGTTGTTCGGAGTACTGTTGACCTGCCGCTTCGTTCACTGGCGACCAGGTTCATTTCCTTCAGCAGTTTGATGTGACCGTAAGCATGGTGACCTCGCACATCTATCACTCTCTTCTGGAACACAGGTTGCCTGTATGCCACGTAAGAAAGCGTTTTCAGAGGACCCGTGGAGAGCAATGGCCTATTTACGAGCTTTCTGACCAGAGGCGTGAATTCGGGCTTCAGCTGCAGGACGTATCTTTCGTCCTTCAATTCCAATATCTCGAGCGCACAATCTCTGCTGGCATACGCGCTCATGAGCATCTTCACAAGTTTTCTGGCCTTGTTCTTTGAACGAGACTCCAAGACTGAACATATCTCGTTCAGATTCAAAGGGCGACCAGCCACGTACAGGGCCGCCTCTAGAAGAACAAGATTGCGTTGCGGCCTGCCTGCAGCTTGTTTCTCCAAAAGAGACTCGTCTGCGCTAAGTGATCTTTTTTCCGCTTCCTGCAAGGTTCAGGTCTCCAATAGTTATGTATATTTCCTCTGTTTCCTCTTCCTGAAACAGCTTCACTTTCCCTTCCTGTGCCAGAAACAGCAGTAGTATGAACGTGCGAATGGACTCCAGACGAAGCATACCTTTCGTCAAAGCTGAGAACTGCACAATGCCCGTACCCTTGACCATCTCGGATAGCTGCGTATGCAGTTTTTCCATTAACACTTCGATCTGCATGAGGTAGAGATCGAACTGCGGCATGATCTCCGAAGGTGTGGGGATTATCGGTTCAGGAACGTACTTCTCAAGTCGGATGAGCGCCTCACCCTTCAGAACGTCGTCGAGAACTTCGAGCAGATGACTTATGGTTGTTGAGGTCAGTTCGTATCTCAGCGGCAGGAATAGCGGCGGTGGAAGATAGTCCTGTGGCGGCTTCGGAGGTGGCGGTGGCTCCTCAAGCTTCAGCAAGAGTTTGGACTTCATCAAGTATATGAGCGCGGAGGAATCAAGTGCAACGCCTGAAGCTCTGAAATCTACGTGCCCGGTCTTGTCCATTTCTCTCAGAAAGGACGCAAGCAGATACGCAATGTTAATGCTCCATGGAGTAAGCTTCTCAAGCTTGTTGAGTTCAAAGAGAATGCTCCATGGAGGAAGCAGGTAAAATGGCTTCCTGAGTGCTGATGTGCTCATTGACTCTGTGCCTCCAAGAACTTCGCCGAGACAACGTTGGACACGCCGTTGCGTCCGTAGACGCCGTAGACCCTTTGTGCCTTGTTCACCATCTCAGGCTTCAATGTAATAACTACGAATTGGGTTCTCTCTGATTCCTCCAGCAGGAGATCAGCCAACTTCGAAACGTGAAAGGCGTCTAAGTGCGCGTCTATCTCGTCCAACACGTAGAATGATGCAGGCGTGAATTCTTTCAAAGCAAAAAGGAATGCCACTGCTGAGACTGAACGTTCGCCGCCGCTGGCTCCAGACACGACTATTGAAGGCTTGTTGGGGAATTGGACGATCATGTCGATGCCGCCCGAGAAGGGTTCATCAACGCTCTCCAGCTTGAGCGCGACGCTTCCGCCTCCTGTGATCTTGGCGAAGTACTTCTGCAGATTCACATTAATCTTGTCGAAAGCTCTCACGAACACGTTACGCTTCTTCTGCTCAATCTCGTCCATAAACTGCACTATGGCCTGCTTTTCCTTTTCAAGTTCGTTCATTCTCAACGAGAGTTCCTTATAGCGTGAAATCTGCTCGGCATAATGTGATAGCGCCAGTTGGTTTACCGCACCTACTCTTTCGAGTTCAAGCTGCATCATTTTCATTGATGTTTCGGCATCTTCAACTTGTTTCAGCGTGACTTCCATGGGCTGTTCGATGCCGAGCTGTCGGAGTTGATTGCGATACTGGTTCAGCTGTATGAATGAAGTCTGAATGCTCAGCTGAAGTTGATTCAGCAAGCGGTCAGCCTGCTCGTATTCTGGATCGAGCTTGCGCAGTTCTCGGTCTATTTCGTCGATTTGGCCAGTGAACCTCTTGGCCTCTTCTCTTGCTGAGAAAACGTTCTTGGAAAGTTCAATCCGGTTTCTCTCGAGTCCCGCTAGCTCCAGTATCAGCGATTCCTTCTCTTTCAGGGCGTCCTCAACCTCTCTCTCCACTCTGCCCAGCTGTTGGTCAACTTTGGACAGCTGGATTTTGGCGTTCTGATAGCCGACGCGCAGGACATTGTCAAACTGGGATTGGAGGGTGGAAACTATCGTCTGAATTGTGCCGTGCTTCTGTCTTAGGGTCATGATTTCTTCGGCTAGTTTTTCTCGTTTAGCTTCCATTTCCTGGATGCTTACAGGATCAGTCTTGCGTCTCAGTGAGGCTGAGTCGGCTTGGAACTTCCGCATTTCCTTTTGGATTGTGCTTCTTTCAGCTCTGTGGATCCACATTTTGGATTTTTCGGCTTCAACTTCCTTTGTGATTTTTGTGATGTTATGACCTGCTCGCTTCACGTTGGTTCTTGTTCTTCTGGCGCTTCTCTTGACTCTGGCTAGCTCTTTGTCTAGGGTGGTTATGGCTTCTGAGAGGCGCGTGATTTCAATATGGGTTCGGTCTATCTCATCCGCGTACGTGGCTATGTCGTTGCCTCGTCTCGAGAGGTGTTGTTGTAGCGCACTTACGGCCTCGTCGAGGCTCTTGATGGCCCGTTCGCTTGGTATGATTGTTGAGAAGTCTATAGGCGCACGGTAATAGCCGCTTTCGAAGCCACCACCTTCGTATAGGTCACCGTTTACGGTCACTGAACGGAAGCCTTCGTTGGATAGTGCGAAGGCTGCTCTGTCGTCTGACACGATCAGCGTGTCGCCGAACACGAAATGCACGGCAGGTTCGTACTGCTTCTCGTATTTCAGGAACAAGGGTGCTATACCTCTGATACTTTCTTTTTCAGGAGTCACCAATTGCTTTCGGCTTAATGCGCCTTCGAGGGGAATTATCTTCACTCTCCCCAGCTTCATTCTTCTCAAGGTTTCCGTGCAAGCGAAGGCTGAGTCGAAGTCTTTCACGACCAAAGCTTCTAGCCAGCCTGACGCTGCAGCTTCTATGGCATGTTGGTAAGATTTGTCTATCTTGATCAGGTTTCGCAGGCGACCGTAGACGCCTGAGATGACGCTCAGCTCACCTAGCTCCTCGATGCTTCTGAGGGCCTTTTCCTCGGCAGCCATCGTTTCTGCAAGCTCTCTCTGTGTGACGAATTCGACAACGGCCTCGCGTGCAGAGTCGGCAATTTTCCCTGCCTCAGTGATCTCCAGACCTACGGCTTCTTTCTGTGCCATTTTGCGTTCGAGCGTGCGTTCTAGGTTTTTCAGTTGCTCCTTCTGGTCTTTCTGCATCATTTCGAGCTCAGTGACTGATCTTTCCAGTTCAGTGAGTTGTGCTGAGAATCTATCTTTTCGGCTGCTGAGGTCTCTGAGTCTTCGCGTGCGGATGCTGATGGCTGCTTGGCTTCTCACATATTCGGACTTCAGGAAGGCCAGCCTCTTGTAACGGCTGTCAAGCTGCAGTTCGAGTTCACGAAGCTTCTTGCTGTTTTCGCCCACCGTGTCCCACAGGTTGGCAGCTTCGGAGGCTAGAACATCGTGTTCAGCCTGCATTGCGGCTATCTGGTTGGCCATCGTGTCGAGTTCGATTCTGTGCTGTTTGATCTTTGTGCGGTTTTCATGTATTTCGTTTCGGATTGACTTGTATTGTTGGGAGTCGTTTTCTCTAATTCGTCTCAGGCCTTCTAGGCTTGTTTTTCCTGAGCTTATCTTGGTCGTTAGCTCGGTCAATCTTGCACGCATTTCGCCAATTCCTATCTGCACCTTGAGTACTTGTGATCCGCCTTCTTCAACGATCTCCGAGCTCAGCTTTCGCCATTGACCTTCGACGGCTATTCTTTTCATGCGTTGCACGTCGCGCAGTTGTCTTATCTTTTCAAGTTGGCTTCTGGCTTTGTCAGCGTGAGCTGAGGTCTCTTCGATCTTTTCCTGTACGTGCGTCATGTCGCTTGAGATTTTGACTATTTCGAAGCTTTTGATTTCTTCTTGGATGAAGTTGTATCTCAGCAGTTCGTTGCGTTCTCTTTCGAGGTCGTCCAGCCTCTTCTGGACTTCGTCTATTCTGCCCATGGCGGTTCTTATGGATATATCGGCTGTTCGCAGTTTGTCTTCGGCACTTGCCTTTTCAAAGTCGTATTGCCCAATTCCGATTAGGTCTTCGATGATCTTTCTGCGTTCCGTTGGCGCCATGTCGGTTAGGCGTGTGATTGTGCCTTGCAGGATCATGTTCTGGCTTGTGGAGCTGATGCCAGCCATTGAGAGAATTTCGAGAATGTGGGCTCTTGAGATTCTTCTCCCGTTGAGGCGGTAGACGCTTTGGCCGTTTCTGTAGACTTCGCGAGACACAGTGACAGTAGTCGTGTCTACGGGCATGCGGCCGTCAGCGTTGTCGAATTGGATGATCACTTTGGCCATTTTGGCCCTTTCCAAGCCGGCCGTTTCCGAGCCATGGAAGATCAGTTTGGCGGCGTTTTCGGCTCGGAGCCTTCTCGTGCTGAGTTCGCCTAGGGCGAAGAGGAGCGCGTCCAGTATGTTTGTTTTTCCGCTTCCATTAGGGCCTGTTACAGCGGTGAAGCCCTTATCTAGGACTACTTTAACGGTTTGCGGCCCGAATGACTTGAAACCTTTGAGTTCTATCTTCTTGATATAGGGCATTCAGTCTGCGCCTTCGCCCCTCGCGGAAACAGATATGGACTATCCGGTTAAAGACAGTTCTGTAACAATTTTCTATTAAGATTATTGCATGCTGACGTGTTAAAACAGTTGCGTGTCTTTCAGCGTCTTTGCCTGGCTTTCGAGGATTGTTTCACGGTCATTCTCTTCACAAAGTTTCTTATTGTCTTGTCTTTGCCGTAGATTAGGAGGTAGCCATCGTGTTGTGTCTTGCAGATCAGTTCCAGTTCGTTTGCCATGGTTTCCACCGTCCCAAGAGGCAACTCTGCAGTCGGCTTGACGCGAATCCACTTGTATTCCCTCGGAAGCCCCAGAACAAATCTGGTTTTGTCTTCGGGTTCGTCGATCGTTTTTCTTGCATCGCTTATTCTTTTGAGCCAATCGCCAACATACCTCGTTCCGAACCGCTTTTCGGCTTCTGTGATCAGGAAGGCTTCGGTATTTGCAAGGTATGTTTCCACGTTTTGATCTGCATCCTCTGGGTTTGTTTCGGCTTTGGAAATCTTGATGATTATTCTGGCTGTTTTCAGGTCGTTCATTATCTTTTCCGGAATTGCCACCCCTCTTTTGCGGAGGTCAGCGATCATTTCGTCTTGGGTTTTCCATACAGCCAAATGCCCCATGGAAGTGCCTTCTGATGTGTGTCTTAGCAACCTGCATAATAAGGCTGTCTTCGTCTGGAAGAGAAGGCACAAGTTTGCGGAAGAGTTACTTCAGGGGTCCCCACTTACGCGTTCAGGCAAAATCGCGCGGTGGCGGTTCGACGGCCTTTGGCAGATCGCTGCAGAGGAATCGAATGGCGGTTACCATGCTGAGAACAGCAACCAGCACAGTAACCATCCTATACCGCACGTACCGCTTCAGACCTGCGCGTGCACTTCTGATCATTGTGACAATTTTGCTGCTAGCGCGCGCTCAAGAGCTTCTCTGAACGCTATGAGGAACTGGCCAAACATGCTATGGGCATTTCAGCTGATTCACGGCCATGCAGAGTCCGCATTCTTCGATGTCAATGGATGGATCGAAGGCTTTGTGCATCTTGCACAGCAGACCCTTTGCGCGTATTGTTCTGCAGATTTCGCAGAATTTTGAGATGAACTCTTTGGAGGAAGGACTATCTTCCGCCAGAAATGAAGCAAAAGCGTCTACAAGCTTCTCGATCTCAGCATCTCCTTCGACGCTGAGTGCCTGACCGCGCATTTTGCTTGCGTACAGGCTTATGGCTGGTTGGCTTAGGCCAAGGAGTTTTGCTGCCTGTGCTTGGTTCAAGTTGTATTTCTCAATGAGCTGTTTTGCGGTCATGGCCCGTACAGCAGGTAACACGCATTTCACGGCGACTTCGCATGGGACTAGCAATAGTGTTGCTTCCGGCTGTTACTATGTAGAAAGGCATAAATATGCTTTATTACAATTGTTATATTGCTTTGAAGGTAAAAGAACATGAATTGGCGATGCGTTGCCGAAATCTCCCAAGGCGTCCACTGGGTAGGCGTCAGAGACTGGAACCGAAAGCTGTTTGATGCGTTGATTCCTCTTCCGAGGGGAACCACATACAATGCCTACGTTGTGGTGGGAACGAGCAAGAAAGCATTGATTGACACTGTAAATCCGGGCTTCGAGAAGGAGTTGGAAGAGAAGATCAGCAGAGTTGTGAACCCAGCGGACATTGACTATGTGGTAATGAATCATGCGGAACCTGACCATGCAGGTTCCATTCCGCACATTATGTCAGTAAACAGCAAGGCTATGCTGGTTACGACGAGCAAGGGTGCGAAGATGGCTCAGATCTATTTCAAGGTGCCTGAAAACAGAATAAAGATCGTTGCTGATGGAGATACTGTTGATTTGGGCGGCAAGACGCTCAGATTCATTGAGGCACCGATGCTACATTGGCCTGAAACCATGTTCACATACTTACAGGAAAGTAAGATCGTGTTTTCATGCGACTTTCTGGGTTCGCACGTGGCGATGGGGCTTTATGACGACGAAGTGGACGATTTGCTGGTTCACGCTCAGAGGTATTTCGGCGAAATCATGATGCCTTTCAGAGGTATGGGTCAGAAGGCGCTAGACAAGATCAAAGACCTGGACATCAAGACTATTGCGCCCAGCCACGGACCAGTCCACCGAAACCCCCAGCGCATCCTCAACGCTTACAGGCAATGGACCGCTGGCGAGACCAGACAGAAGGCCATAGTTGTCTATGCAACTATGTGGGGTAGCACGGAGAAGATGATCAAGTTGATTGTAGACACGCTGTCCTCAGAAGGCATAGAGACCGCCGTACACAACCTTGCAGTCTCAGACATCGGTGATGTGGCTAAAGACCTCGTTGATGCGCGGGCAATCGTTCTCGGCGCACCCACGGTGCTAGCTGGCGCTCATCCGTTGGCGGTGTATGCGGCCTATCTTGTGAAGGCGTTGAAGCCTCCTGCGGAGTATGCCATAGTGCTCAGCTCCTACGGATGGGGCGGAGGGGCAATCAGGCATGTTCAAGAAGTGCTAGGCCAAACCAAAATGCAGGTTGTCGGAGCGATGGAAATAAATGGGCCACCGATGGAAAGCGACTACACGAAGATCATCGAGTTGGGTAAAGCTCTTGCTGGAAAAATCAAAGAGGGAGCACGATGAGCGGTTCCACTGAAGATAAGAAGAAGCTGCTAAAAGAGATCATCGAGCAACTGCACGAAGGTGTGCCTCCGCAAGAAGTCAAAGAACGGTTCAAGCAGGTAATAGAGGACACGAGCGCTGAGGACATTGCACGAATCGAACAGGAACTCGTCAAAGAAGGCATGCCTCGAGAAGAGCTGCAGAAACTCTGCGATGTGCATCTTGCGGTCTTTGGCGAACAGGCCCAGGAATGGAAATTGCATCTTCCACCTGGACACCCGATAAACATCCTCCTAGAAGAGCACAAGGCTATCCTCGAGCGCGCAGACAGGCTAAGGGTCGCAGTAGGTCTGATTCAAGAGGCCTGCGACGTCGTCCACGTCGGAGACGCCCTAAACGAGCTGAAAAGCTTGGTGAAGGACTTTGCAGATGCTGAGAAGCATTATCAGCGTGAGGAGAATGTGCTTTTCCCAACGATGGAAAGGCATGGAATAACTGAGCCCCCGGCAATAATGTGGATGGAACATAACAGGGTCAGAGAAACAAAGAGAAAGCTAAGCAGTATCGTTGAAAGATGGAACGCCATGGGCTTCCAAGATTTCAAAACGATTCTGGCTCCAATTGCAGAAGAGCTTTGTGAACTTCTGCCAGACCACTTCTCCAAGGAAAACAACATCCTCTTCCCATCGGCACTTCAAGTGATCACTCCTGCTGAGTGGGAGGACGTTAGGATGGAGTTTGACGAAATCGGCTACTGCACATTTACACCCCATCAGGTGTTGGCTGAGCCGAAGACCGAAGGCGGTGGGAAGACGAAGATCGAAGCTGCTCAGGCGTCAGAGGGCGTCTTGCGATTCGGGACTGGAAGCCTCACGAAGGAAGAGGCTGAAGCCGTACTCGACACGATACCACTTGACATATCCTTCGTTGACAGGAACGACAGCGTAAGATACTTCAACAGGGCTGACAAGAGAGTCTTCGTGCGCACCAAGGCCGTCCTAGGCAGAAAAGTGCAGATGTGTCACCCGCAGAAAAGCATTCACATAGTCAACAAGATAGTTGAGGCCTTCAAATCAGGCAAGAAAGACGCGGCCGAATTCTGGATCACCGCGGATAACCGGTTCATCCATATACGGTTCTTCGCAGTCAGAGACGAAGACAGAGAATACTTGGGCGCTTTGGAAGTAGTCCAGGACGTCACAGACATCAGAAAGCTTGAAGGACAAAGGCGACTTCTCGACTGGGAAATCCAGTAAAGACCTGTGCTGAAAAAAATCGGTGCAGCTCGCTTCTGCAAGCTTGACTTTTCCAGCGCGCGCTCCCTGCGGAATGCCAAAGACTGCCAGAAGTTAGACAAGCTTGAATACATGGCAAAAGGTTTTTAGTGTAGTTGTTGTATTGGAGACTGCAAGTAGTTTAGAGCATACTGTGAGGAATGAATGAATGTCTGTATTTGCAGCACCAGGCGCATATGACCGTGCAATAACCGTGTTCTCTCCGGATGGGCGACTTTTCCAAGTTGAGTACGCCATGGAACTAGTCAACCGGGGAGCTACCATCTTGGGCATACGCTGCTCCGAAGGGGTAGTGTTGGGATCTGAGGAAAATGTTGAACCCCTCGAAGAGGCGGAATATTCGTGGAAGATCTTCCGAGTTGACGATCACGTGGGGGCAGCCATAGTAGGCCTAAGCTCGGACGCACGCATACTCATAGACCAAGCACGTGTTAACGCTCAGAGCAACAAGCTGACTTACGACGAGCCTGTCGACGTAGAAGTGGTGACCAAGAGGATATCTGATGTCAAGCAGCTTTACACGCAACACGCAGGAGTGAGGCCTTTCGGCGTTTCGATAATCTTTGCTGGAGTTGACAAAACGGGAGGTCGAGTCTTCGGAACGCACCCGAGCGGAACGTACAGGAGCTACAAGGCCACAGCACAGGGCGCAGGAAGAGACACAGCTCTGGCCATAATGAAAGAAGAACACCGAGACGACATGAAGCTCGAAGAAGCCACAAAACTAGCCGTCAAATGCCTAACCAAAGCGCTAGAAGCACGGCAACTGCCGCCTAGAATAAAGATAGCCATAATTCCCACTGAGACCAAGAAGATGGAAATGCTCAGCGATGAAAGGACACAGGAGTACGTCAAACAGGTAGGCTCCAGTAAGTGAAATAGGTAATGGGTGAAAAGTACACTACTGCACGCATCACGAAAGATAACGAACACTTCGAGATCCTGGTTAAACCTGAGAAGGCACTTGACTACCGCATGGGCAAAGTCGCCTCCATAACCGAGACTCTAGTCAGCGAAACGATCTTCTCAGACGCAAACAAAGGCACAAAAGTCGGCGAAGAAAGCATACGCAAAGCCTTCGGCACCACTGACACGCTCAAAGTGGCCGAAAACATACTCAAAAACGGAACACTGCAACTCACCACTGAACAGCGCAGAAAAATGGTGGAAGACAAACGTAAACAGATCATCGATTTCATAGCCAGACAGTGCGTCGACCCTAAAACGAACCTTCCTCATCCGCCTGCCCGCGTGGAAAACGCTCTCGAACAGGTGCGCTACTCAATTGATCCCTTCAAATCCGTTGAAGAGCAGGCCAAAGAGATAATCAAGCTTCTAAGAGTCATTCTGCCGTTGAAGATGGAACAGGTTATCGTAGGAGCAAGCATCCCTGCAGCCTACTCGTCAAGAGCCTACGGCGCAATCAAGGGATTCGGCACCATCAAACGTGAAGAGTGGCGTGCTGACGGCTCATGGTTCGGCGAGATAGAAATGCCAGCAGGCATGTACGCCCCATTCCTCGACAAACTTGGAAACGTAACAAAAGGAAGCGGAGAAGCGAGAATAGTCGCTTAGAATGTGTCTTGAAAAGAAAGGAAGAACTGGAGAGATTTGATATGCCAGCGTTTTTCGAAAATAAACAGATTGTGACACCAGGAGATTTGTTAGCAGAGGGCGAATACGTGGCCGGCGAAAACTCCTACCTCGAAGGGAGCAAGATTTTCGCTCAACGCATTGGCCTGGTTGAATACGACAACAAACGCGTCAACGTCGTTGCACTGAAATCCTTCTACGTGCCGAGAACTGGGGACGTGGTCATAGGAACGATTGTGGAAGTCGGCTTCACAGGCTGGACCGTGGACATAAACGCCCCGTACCCAGCGCTACTAAGGGCGTCGGAGGTTCTGAACCGCCCCTTTAAGCCGCAGCAGGACGACCTGCCCAAACTCCTCGACGTAGGAGACCTAATAGTGGCAAAGATAGACGCCTACGACAGAACGCACGACCCACAATTGGCAGTCAACGAACCGGGCCTCGGAAAAATCACGCGAGGACAGATAATGAAAGTGACGCCGACAAAGATTCCCCGAATAATAGGACGCAAGGGTTCAATGGTCTCTATGATCAAGCAAGAAACAGGCTGCAACGTGATACTCGGGCTCAATGGCATCGTGCTCGTAACGGGAAAGACCTTGGAGGATGAGCAGCTGGCCAGCATGGCTATTCGCAAAATCGAAGACGAATCTCACACAAGCGGCCTAACAGACCGCATAACCCAGATGTTGAAAAACGCAAAAGGAAAAAAGGAGGAAAAGAAAGATGAATGACAAACCTGAAAAGCTGATTGACAAAAAGGGCTTGAGGCTAGATGGAAGAAGATTCGACGAGCTGAGGCCGCTAAAGCTTGAAGTGGGCACCTTGCCCAACGCCGACGGCTCCGCGTACATCGAGCACGGAAAGAACAAGATCTTGGCCGCCGTGTACGGCCCTCGAGAGGCGCACCCGAAACACATGGCGCTTCAGGACCGAACCGTTCTTAAATGCCGCTATCACATGGCACCCTTCTCGGTACAGGAACGCAAGTCGCCAGCGCCCTCAAGAAGAGAGGTTGAACTCTCAAAAGTGGTCCGTGAATCCTTCGAACCCGCAGTCTTCGTTGAATACTACCCGCGAACCATGATAGACGTCTTTATCGAGGTATTGCAGGCTGACGGCGGAACAAGGTGCGCCAGCATAACTGCTGCTTCGCTGGCCTTGGCTGATGCAGGCATCCCGATGCGAGACCTGATCGTGGCATGCGCGGCAGGCAAAGTTGACGACACGATAGTGCTGGACCTGGACGATACTGAGGACAAGCTGGGAGTGGCAGACGTTCCCGTGGCATACATGCCAAGCCTGAATGCTGTTACATTGCTGCAAATGGATGGAAAGCTTTCGCATGACGAATTTGAGACTGCTGTCAACCTTGCCCTTGATGGATGCAAAACGATCTATGCAATGCAGAAAGAGGCACTGAAAAGCAAGTATGCAAACGTTGAGGAGAGTGAAGATTAATGTCAGTCATCACAAAGGTGAAGAAGAAAGAGATCGAGCAGTTCATATCGAAAGACAAACGCACAGACGGCAGGGAAATGAACGACTACCGGGAGATGAGAATCGAGCAGGGCATAATTGAGCGCGCTGAAGGCTCAGCAAGAGTACTCCTCGGGAAAACCGACGTGCTTGTCGGCACTAAGATTGCGAGCGGCGAACCATTCCCAGACACACCTAACGACGGTGTTCTGACGGTGAATGCTGAGCTTGCGCCGATCGCGTCGCCATCATTTGAAACAGGTCCGCCGGACGAGAACTCGGTTGAGCTTGCCAGAATCGTGGATAGAGGCATAAGAGAGTCCAAGATGATCGACACTGAAAAACTGTGCGTTGAACCGGGCAAGAAGGTCTTCGTAGTGTTTGTTGACATCTACGTACTGAACCACGACGGAAATCTGATTGACGCGGCGGCTTTGGCAGCTGTGAGTGCCTTGATGAACACGAAGATGCCCAACTACGACTACAAGGACGGCGAAGTGAAGATCAAGCCAGGCTACACGCAGCTGCCAATCAAGCAGCATCCTGTCACGGTAACGTGTGCGAAGTTCAATGATAAGCTTGTCGTTGACCCGTGGCTCGAAGAGGAGCAGGCAATGGACGCGAGAATCTCGTTCGCGATAGACGACGATTTCAACATTTGCGCAATTCAGAAGGGTGGACAAGGCTATTTTGAGCCGAAACAAGTATTAGAAGCGGCAAAAATCGCTAAAGACAAGGCTAAACAACTGCGCAAGCAGCTAGACTGGTGAACAAGCATTGGGACGAACCAAGAAAGTGGGGCCTACCCAAGGGCTGGGCGTCCGCTACGGAACCACGGTGCGGAAACGATATGCGAAGATAGTCACTGAACTGAGAAAAAGCCACAGGTGCCCGGCGTGCGGCTTTCCACGCGTCAGAAGACAAAGCGTTGGCGTGTGGAAATGCCTGAAATGCGGGCACACCTACACAGGCGGAGCCTACACCCCGACAACGAAACTGGCCGTCGTGGCGAAACGAGTGGCCAAAGGCACCCCAGCTGCAGAAGCACTCAAGACAGTCGAGCCAGAAGCGCCAGAAACGCTGAAAGAAACCGACTAAACGCACTTCATCCCAAGAATCCCTTCTATCCTCTTTTTTGCAGATTCACAATCAATCAAGTAGCCGTGTTGAAGTCTGTCGCTTGTTGGAGGATGTGAGAACTTGAAGGCGCATGCCAGCGTGCGGCTCAAGCTTCGTTCAGGAAAGGAGCTGGCAACGGTTTTCGAAGCACTCGCCCCCGAATTAAAGACTGCCACCCCAAGGGCTAAAGCTACGCTGAATAGGGAAGACGAGCTTCTCGTTCTCAGTCTTGAAGCCCGAGACCTAGTGGCTTTGCGCTCAGCGTTGAATACCTACCTAAGATGGCTAAGCTCGATAGCGAGCACTCTGCAGGTTCTCGAAGCGCTGTGACTCTGCTCTTACAGGTCGTCAACACTGCGATAGCGGTTCGCGTGCCTTCCACGTTCTTTGAAAACTTACTGTAGCCGTCGTGTCAGCTTTACCCTTTTGCTAGCATCACTGCAGTCTTCAAGGCGATCTCGACGTTTCTCTTGAGCTCCGTCATCTTCGTCGAGGAATTGCGATAGTATTCTACTGCTCCTCGATCTCTCGTTTTGAAGATGATCAAGTTGGTGGGGTAGAAGTAGTGACCGAAGATGTCTTTGGCGCGTAACGATTCCGTGTTGTCACCTGGAGGTTGCTTCACGTGAATACGAATGAAGACCAGCTTTCTGCCATGCTTTCCCGTCAGATCATCGGCCAGCTTGTTAAGTCTTGGCGTCTGCTTCTTGCAGGCGGGACAGTTGTCCCGGCAGATGGCGATGGCGTAGGCCTTTCCCATGTCAGGTGCAAGGAGCTGCAAGGCAGATTGACTCTTCTTTTTCATTTGCTTCTCAAGGTCTGTGAATTCGACTTGGTGAACGGACATAGGTTTCCATATGTATTGATCGTATTTAAGCAATCTTGATGCACATTACGCCCTTCGCGCGCGCATGCGACTGGGCTTTTCCTACTAAGTATGACCGAGATTTTTTCTGTCTCCCGTGGGGTTGTGGGACAGATTAACGCTCTTTCTTCGATTGTTTCGGTGGTTTCTGCCTCGCCCATGGGCGTCTTGCGCGCGCGGGTATTGTGAAGGAATGGCCCGCCCTGACTAGGTAATGCAGTCAGGCGGAATCCGCGATCAAGGCACCTTCATGGAAAAACCAAGCACTTTCCTTGCCCAAGGGTTGGGTTTATAGGGTGGGTGTGCCTAGTTTCGTGCAACAATGGTGCTTATGTATGAGTGGTGAATTGGAGGGGCTTCCACCTCAGGTTCAGGAACGTCTGCTCAGACTTCAGCAGCTTCAGCAGACGCTCAACTCCGTGTTGAGCCAGAAACAGCAGGTGGAGCTTGAGATCGCGGAAATCGATCAGGCTAATGGCGAGTTGCAGAAGCTCGGCGACGGCGCAACAGTTTACAAGGCCACAGGCTCACTAATGATCAAAACAGAGAAGCAGAAGATAACCACTGAGCTGACTGAACGCAAAGACCTGCTGAACACGCGCGTAACCATACTGACGAAGCAGGAAGAACGTCTCCGAAGCCAAATAAAAGAAGTTCAAGCAAAGCTCCAACAGGACCTCAACCCTGTCACGCCCCAAGCATAGGCTCAGGAACGCAGGCGGGTGAAAGCGTTAGAAAACCTGGGCATACCAGAACTTTCCAACGAACAGACCGAAAAACTGTGCGCGGTTGCTGAGGAGGCCGCACGAAAACACGTTCTATCCAAGGTCTCGCCGAAGAATGTGGAAACGCTTAACGTGTGCGCCGAGGCCAAAGGCACTAAGCCTGTGAAGCTGACGGTGGACGTGGACATCGAACTTGCTGCCTCCGCGAAAGGAGTTAATGGTGAAAAGCTAGTTGACGAGGCCGTCGCTACTGCCTTCAGGGCGGCAGAAAGATATTTGAGGGAACTAAAGTGTCCTTCAACGAGATAGCCACCCTTCTTGACGGATTGGACGCCAAGCTCATCGTTCTTCTGTGTCATCACAACGCTGATCCAGATGCTATATGCTCGGCCTATGCCTTTGCCAGTCTTCTGAAACAGACAAGACCTCAGGCAGAAGTCGAGATCGGCGCTGCACAGGGCATCAGCCGCCTCTCTAGACATCTGCTCAAGTTCCTACCCATAGACGTGAAGATGCAACCTGACGTGGAGAAGGCCAACGCGATTGTGCTGCTTGACACTAATACGATTCAACAGTTAGATAGCCTAGCTGACAAGATAAGAAAGTCAATGGCTCCAATCATCGTTATCGATCATCATGCCCCGCACCCTGAAACAAGACAGCTGGCCAAGGTATGCGTGACGAGCGAGGAATCGTCCTCCACTTGCGAAATCGTTTACAGCCTCTACAAGGAGGCAAACCAGCCGGTTGGCGCAAACGAAGCCAAGGCACTGTTTCTAGGCATAGCGTTCGACACACGCCACTTTGTACTGGCAAACTCGTCCACGCTGAAGAACATAGCTGCATTGATCGACGTAGGCGTCAACGCGCAAGAAACGCTGCTTCTGCTTTCGCTGCCCATGGACTTCTCAGAGCGTGTGGCTCGCTTGAAGGCTTGCCGAAGGGCGAAGCTGTTCAAGGTTAGCGGGTGGATAGTGGCGTTGTCGCATGTAAGCGCTTATCAGGCTTCGGCTGCCCGAGCTGCAATTGAGCTGGGCGCCCACGTCGCCGTCGTGGCGGGACAGAAAAACGAAAGCATCGAGATAAGCTTGCGCGCCAACCTCGAATTCCACAACAAAACAGGAATTCACCTAGGCCGAGACATCGCCAAACCGTTGGGCGAGTTCCTGAACGGCATGGGCGGTGGACACGCTACGGCTGCAGGCGTCAACGGCACGGGTGACATAGAAACAGGGCTTAAGAGAAGCCTGCGTCTTCTGAAGGAAAGAATCAGCGCGAGTATCCAGAACTAGGTAGCTACTCTTAAATGAAACGACGACGCGTTTAGAACTCGCCAGGCAGCAAGCTTATGCCCCTAATCGAAACCAGAAACCTCACATACACGTACCCCAGCGCCGAAAAACCATCAATCACAGACGTCTCCATCAGAATCGAGAGAGGCCAATTCACGCTCATCACAGGCCCAAGTGGCTGCGGAAAAACAACGCTCTGCAGATGCTTCAACGGCCTCATCCCGCACTTTTATCAGGGCCAACTAAGAGGCGACGCCACCGCCGCAGGTCTCAACGTTGCCGACCACCCAATCTTCGAGCTAGCCAAGCACGTTGGCCTCGTGTTTCAGAACCCTGAGAACCAGCTCTTTGCGTTGTCAGTCGAGAAGGACGTAGCCTTCGGCCTCGAAAACCTAGGCATAGCGCGCGAAGAAATGCGCAAACGCGTAGACCGAGCGCTCGAGCTTACCGGCATTTATGACTTGCGAGACCGTGCGCCACACGAGCTATCGGGCGGTCAGCAGCAACGCGTAGCCATTGCCTCAGTTCTAGCCATGCAGCCCGAAGTCATAGTGTTGGACGAACCTACAAGTTTCCTCGACCCGTTGAGCGCCAAGAGGATCTTCGAAGTCATCTACGACCTGAACAAGCGCCTCGGCATAACCGTTGTGCTCGTCGAGCACAGGCTTGACCTCACGGCGAAGTACACTGACCACATAATCATAATGGACGAGGGCAAAGTCGTACAAGACGGTGACCCACACGAGATTCTGCGTTCAGAAGAGACCCGCCTTTTGGGGATTGGCATCCCCAAGGCCACGCGCCTCTTCCAGATACTCACTAAAGAAGGTGTAGACCTAGGCGAACAGATTCCACTGTCCTCAGAGGACATGGCTAAGCTGATACGGGAGATTCTGACCCGCTAATGATCGAGGTCAAAGATGTCTGCTTCTCTTATCCAAACGGCGTGGAAGCGCTAAAAGGCGTGCAAGTCGCGATTCAAGACGGCGAGTTCGTAGCCATCATGGGGCAGAACGGGGCAGGCAAAACCACGCTAGTGAAGAGCTTCAACGGTCTCCTCAAACCCACGCGAGGAAACGTACTCGTGGATGGAATCGATACCACGAAATCGAGCGTCGCCAAGCTTGCCCGCACCGTGGGCTTCGTATTCCAGAATCCTGACAGCCAACTGTTCAGCGAATCAGTGGAAGATGAAATTGCCTTCGCCCTCAAAAACTTCGGGTTCGAAAAGGATATCGTAGAGAAACGCGTAACGTGGGCACTGAACCTTCTAGGTTTGACGCAATACAGGAAGACTTCTCCCTTTATGCTGAGCGGAGGCGAACGCAAACGCGTGGCCTTAGCCTCCGTTCTGGCATGGGATCCGAAAATACTCATCATGGACGAACCCACAATAGGACAGGACTACCAACAGAAGGAAAAGCTACGCCAGCTCATCCTCCAAATGAAGACCCAGCGAAAAACGATCGTCATCGTCACGCATGACGTTGAGTTCGTGGCTGAATGCAATCCGCGGGTGCTGTTGATGCGTGAAGGCAGAATTGTGGGAGAGGGCGAAGCACGCATAGTCCTCACTGACCTAGATGCCCTCGCAAATGCCTCGATTGTGCCTCCGCAAATAGCCCAACTATTCGTCCAACTCTCCGGCTTAGGCCTACCTAAGAACGTCATCGATGTCTACGAGGCACAGCGAATACTGCTTGAAAAGCTCGGGAGGACTAGTGAATGAGCGTCTTCAACGGCCTCAAGTTCCGCAAGGTCTACTCGCCCATCCATGACCTAGACCCACGTATTAAATTCATCTACGTGTGCGTCATTTTCGCCGTAGCCATAGCCTACTGGGAAATTCTGCCTCTGATCGTGCTTTTCCTGATGCAGGTCCCATTCGTACTGCTGGCAGGCGTAAAAAGCGAATGGTTGCGGTCGATGCGTGGCGCCGCTTTCTTGGCTACGATCATATTCCTCACAAACTTCGTGGCTTCATACTTCAGCGCAGGCTATGTGGTCACTGCAAAAAACGTGGAAAACGCCACTGCCATGACCCTGCGCTTTGTCGTGCTTGTCGAATCCTTTTCTGCATTCTTCTTGACCACATCACCAGATCACTTGGGTCTTGCTTTGGAACAGACGCGCGTGCCCTACGAGTTCGTGTTTGCCTTCACCACTGCAGTCCGCTTTGTGCCTGTACTTGCCGAGGAAGCGCAGACGATCATGGACGCGCAGAAAGCCAGAGGCTTGGAGCTTGAACGCGGCAACTTCCTCAAGAGAACCAGAAACTACGTCCCTATACTCATCCCGCTTATCGTGAGCGCGATACGCCGAAGCCTCGAACTGGCCGAGGCCATGGAATCCCGAGCATGGGGCGCCACCAAGAAACGCACAAACCTCTACGTGCTCAAAATGCATAAAGGCGACTTTGCGCTGGCTTTTATAACCATGCTAGTCATAGTAGCCGCGGTTTACGTGCGTTTGTACGTGGCGATACCTTCCGTGAACGAGCTTTTGAGGAGTGTTGCCTGAACCGTAAGGCTTTTAATGCGGTCGTTCGTGTAAGGGGTTTCTCGGGAGCCTGAAAGAGATTGAAATGGCTTAAGGCAGCGGCAGAGGAGATTGTTTCTTGCATCGAACGAAGCATTGATGAACTCGACATGGATTCAGTCGAGACGTTCATTGGCTTGCTGCTTGAGGCGAAGGAAAAGAAAATCTTCATCGTGGGCATGGGAAGAAGTGGCTTCGTGGGCCGAGCCTTCGCGCTACGGCTCATGAACTTGGGCTTCAACGTGTACTTCCTAGGCGAAACCATTACGCCTGCGGCGGAAAAGGGCGACATGCTCATCGCCATCTCAGGCACAGGATCCACGAAGATGGTGCTTACAGCCAGCTCAGCCGCAAAAGACATAGACGCTAATGTCGTCGCCATCACGTCGTTTCCCAAATCCCCGCTGGGCAAGATGGCGGACCAGACCGTGCTGATCAAAGGCAGAACGAAGGAAGGATCACCGAAAGAAGAGGACTATTTGGCCAGACAGATCATTGGTGAACGCGAACCGCTGACGCCGCTAGGAAGTATTTTTGAGAACAACTGCATGGTGTTTCTTGACAGTCTTGTCGTGGAATTGATGCAGAGGCTGGGCCAGCACGAAGCCGACCTGAAACGTCGACACGCCACAATCGAATAAACAACCTTTCCCACGCTAGGAACTCTTCACATAATCGTCTCGTAGTTTCTGGGCCAGTTCACCATCTTTGACTATGAATGCGCCGCGGTATCCGCAGGTTCGGCATTCCCAGATAGACCACAGCTGAGGCAGGCCTGAAGCCCAGAAAACGTCGGTTGACCCACATTTTGGACAGAAGGTAATGCCTCGTTTTGCTTGTCTCCCCTTTGATTCCATGCATCTCCTTTTGTTTTCTGTTGTTGCGTTCATGATGGACCTTCTACATGCTGTTGCGTGTTGTGTGTCTCTTGCTGTTAGTTAGTCTTAAAGCTGCTAGTGATTAGAAGTGCATATATCTTATTAAGACTCACGACACACTATATCCTGTAACATTACTCCGTACCCTAGACAAAAACAGTAGAACAGGGGTTGCGCATCAAATGCCGAAGACTTCCAAAACGGCTGCTGAAATGCGAGTAGGCATAACGCTGAACGAGATCAGAAAACCGACCGCCTTCAGGGAAGTCTACCCAATACAAGAACCCTACATCTACGCCGCCATCGTGAAGGAACCGGAGACCCAAAAAACCCTCTACGAAGTTATAGAACCAACATTGCAGTCGGAAGAGGAGCACTTACTCCATGAGATCAAGAACTTCCTCATGGAAGAGGTCGACGTCAACCTCAAGGACATAGAAACAAAAGAAAAAGCCGAAAACTACCTCAAGGACAAAACATGGGAAATCATCAAGAAATACCGCATAAAGGTCCAGCCTGAAGGTGTCGACAAGCTCGTGTACTACGTGATCAGAGACTTCATTGGATATGGAAAAATCGATGCCTTGATGAAGGATCACTTGATCGAGGATATTTCAGCCGACGGCGTGGACATACCGCTTTACGTGTGGCACAGGCTGTACGAGTCGCTGCCTACGAACATCATATTCAAAGAGGTGGCCGAACTGGACTCGTTCATAATTCGCATGGCTTATCTTTCAGGCAAGAACATCTCCATAGCCTCGCCCATCCTTGACGCCTCGCTTCCAGACGGTAGCCGCATACAGCTAACCTACGGCAACGAGGTCACCAGAAGAGGCTCAACCTTCACCATAAGACGATTCAAAGCCGATCCGCTGACGATTTCAGACTTGATCACGTTTAAGACAGTATCACCAGAGATGGCTGCGTATTTGTGGTATATCATCGAGAACAGGGCATCAGTGATGGTTGCAGGAGGAGTGGCCTCAGGAAAAACCACCATGCTCAACTGCCTGTCAATGTTCATCAAACCTGAAATGAAAATAGTGAGCGTCGAGGACACGCAGGAGCTCAACCTACCGCATGAGAACTGGATACCCTCTGTTGTGAGGCTAGGCTTTGGACACGAGGACAAGAAGAGCGGCTCAATAACGCTGTTTGACCTGCTGAAGGCAGCGGTTAGGCAGAGGCCAGACTACATCATTGTAGGCGAGGTGCGCGGCGAAGAGGCGTACACGCTATTCCAAGCTATGGCCACAGGCCACCTTGGAATGTGCACCATACACGCAGAATCAGTCGAAGCCGTAATCAACCGCCTAGAATCCGAACCCATGAACATCCCTAAACCACTCATCGCCATGACCGACGTCATAATGGTCATGGCCCGAACCGAAATCGACGGAAGGCCCACAAGGAAAGCAGGCATCGTCGCAGAGATCAAGGACGTCGATCCCAAGACGAAAAACATCAGAACCAACGAGATCTTCAAGTGGAACCCGAAAGAAGACACGTTCGCCTTCTTAGGTCAAAGCACGATTCTCGAAGAGCATATGAAAAAGCAGGGAATAACCCAAGAAGACATCAGAACTGAGCTGAACGCTAGAAAAACTGTCCTCGAATGGATGGCTCTGAGAGGAATCCGCCGCTACACAGACGTTGCCAACGTGATCCGCGAATACTACGCGAACCCGAGGCGCGTTTTCCAGAAAGCTAGAGTGGGACTTAAATGACAGACAGCAAAGCCGTCGACAACATCAAGCAACTTCTAGAGCGCCTCAACACAAAGCTAAAGCCGCCCATACCTAAAAAGACAAAGGCCAAACTCACGTTCAAAAATCCACAGTCTTTCGCTTTCCAGCTTCTCAGAGAGAAAGCAGATTGCGCCTTGCCGCTTTTCGAGGGACTGGACACGAGCCTGCAGCATTCAGGCTTGAAGATCAATTTCAAAGCGTACCTAAGCCTGACCATGCTTATGTCTACGCTGGTTTCTGTCGGATCTTTCGCTGTAGTTCCCTGCCTGACCTTCGCCGTTTTCGGTGTCCCTCTTTTGGCCTCTATTATGTTCGGAATAGGCGGAGGCTTGTTCGCGTTCGCAATATCCATCATCGGATTCTACGCATACCCCCTCTATCGCGCTGACAAGCTCAAACGTGAACTGGATGACGAACTGCTTTTCACGTCAGGTTACATGGCAATCCTCACAAGTGCAGGCGTCTCACCGGAGAAGATATTCTATTCAATTTCCAATCTTACCGTGCCCCTCGCAGTTTCGGGCGAGGCCAAGGACATCGTGAGGGACATCAGCCTCTTCGGACGAGACATCATCTCGGCCTTGGAGGAAGAGTCCAAGAGAACGCCGTCCGAGAGATTCCGTGAGATGCTCGAAGGCTTCATCTCGACGATACACTCAGGCGGGAATCTGGCTGCCTATCTTCGTGAGAAATCCAGACAATACATGAAACTGAAGAGGATTAGCCTGCATAAGTTCTCAGACACGTTGGCTATGCTGTCAGAGTTTTACGTTGCCATACTTGTGACAGGCCCGCTGATGTTGGTCATAATGCTTGCAGTCATGGCGATGCTAGGGGGCGGTACATCAGGACTGTTAGATCCTGGCCTCTCACTCAACCTACTGACATACATCGGCATCCCACTGGGCTCCATAATGTTTCTCATAATCCTAGACGTCGTCTCACCAAAATGGTAGTCAGAATGCCGAAAATAGCAAAGAAAATGAAGAGGACTACGTGGATAATCTCAGCTTCCCTAGCAGTTGCCATAACGATCTTCGCCTATTTTCTGTCGTGGGGAACAACAATGTTCGACGAATACGTTTTCTTCGCCGCCATAGTGGTTGTCTTTCCTCCCGCTGTTCTGAACTTCGTTGAGTACAAGTGGAGAAAAGCGGTGGATGAGCGTTTGCCAGACCTGTTCAGGACGATTGTTCAAGGGCAGGAAACGGGGATGACGCTGCCTCAGGCTCTGGAGAATGCGTCAAAGAGAAACTATGGTCCTTTGACGCCCGAGCTACGGAAGATGGCTTCACAGATCTCGTGGGGAATGTCTTTTGAGGATGCATTGCTGGCGTTAGGAAGACGTGTGAACACGGTACTCGTGCAGAGG
>Ga0209253_10000942_pt1 | contig 25400 bp, 20 predicted proteins | sample FrelakmetBRP12BR_FD_187145 | JGI IMG/M metagenome (GOLD analysis project Ga0209253, IMG submission 187145) | Freshwater lake sediment microbial communities from the University of Notre Dame, USA, for methane emissions studies - BRP12 BR (SPAdes)... | ecosystem: Environmental > Aquatic >...
TGGATTCGGAAGGCTTTGCCACTCTAAGAAGGGTTTGGCTGTTCCAGTCACTTTTCTCCTCCTTTTTGTTTCCACCTTGATGATAGTCTCTTTTACATACTACTTTGCGGTTGAAAGAATCCGTGCAAGAAGCCAATCGCTGAAGGTTTCAATGGCACGAGAGAACATGATGAGCCTCGGCGCAGAAGTGTCCTCGATCCTGTGGCAATCAAGTTCTTCAAGAACACTCAACTTCGACGATTGTGGCGGACAATTGAACGTCCAACCCGCCGCCAACCCCTTGGCAATCAGCATAACAGACAACGGCAGCATCGCCGCAACCGTCTTTAACTCCAGAGTCGGATGGGTCGTCTATGAACTCCCCTACTCAGAAACCGCTGACACGGGACTCTTTCTTAGGGGAGATAGCCGCAACATAGTGAATCAAAGCGGATTGAGCATGACTCAGCTGTTCATTCGAGAAGGCGTTGAACACGCAGAAATCGTCCTCCAATACCGCCCAACAATCTCTCAGGTTGCCACTGGAACTCAAGACAACAAGACAGTCAACAACATCCGCATTTACATCGTAAGCCTAAACTCTTCTCAGACAATCGAACTGATGGGAACGGTTCCGCTGAAGATAACGTCCGAATCGATTGAGGACACAGTAACATCTTATGATCTTTCATACCGGCCGAATTCGTTGCTTGTAACTGCAAACTTCGGAGATTCCAATGGTCAGGTTTCCATCCCTATTTCCAGCACTAGTTACGGCGCGATAATAAACGTCGAACTCGTGCTGTGCAGAATCTCGATTGACAGGTGGGTGAGGTAACACTGTGCCATCGATAATTCCGAGTTATGTATACACTCTCTTTGCATGCATGGTAGTCGGGGCTCTACTCATTTTGGCTTCAAGCATTTCTATTGCGAACGTGAAGAATCAAGCAGATCTGCAAAGACTGAAGAACATCGCAAACTCCGTAGCCACGACCAGCTTCGAACTTGTGTCGTCAGTGAAAACAAACAACCTCACGGCCAATGTCATGTTGAACATCCCCGCTTCCGTGGGAAACCAAAGATATTGGCTTCGACTGGAAAACGATTCCTTCAGAAGCTGGGTTGACATTGGCTTCGGAACAAATCCCCAATCGAGTCAGCAACGGACATACGTTCCGTCCATGGTCTTTGCAACTGGAACGTACGTAAGTGGCGCCGGAACTCCAGCATTAAGATGCTACATGAACGATTCCGCAACCTGTTTAGAAATTCTTGAAGGTAACTAAAGTGAAAATTGGGAAGAAAAAAGAACAGATTAAAGAAAAAGAACAGTCATCCGAAGAGGATCTAATAGGATACCTTGGCATTCAGGGGGCTCGAGTTCCTGAAGGATACACCCAAATCGAGAGTTACCCGTTGAAACCTCCATACTCGTACGCATGGATATTCCAAGATGACAGCGAAGGAACCTACCTGTACGTGGTCGACGAATTGGCCATGACGAAAGAGGAAAGAAACACGTACAAACGGTTGAAAAACATTCTGGAATACGAACTGAAAGCTCCGATGACCGAAGAAACACTGGCAGAATCATTTCACAGACAGCTTCCAGGCATAATGGAAAATCACGCGAAGAGCCTTGAAGGTATGAGCGAAATCGGCAAACGAAAAATACTGTACTACCTTGAAAGAGATCTGATCGGATACGGCAAAATAGACGCGTTAATGGCTGACCAGTACATAGAAGACATCAGCTGCCTGGGCGTAGGCAAGCCAATCTACTTGTGGCACAGAAAATACGAAAGCGTACGCACAAACATCGCCATTGAGATCGAGGAAGAACTAGACGATTTCGTAACCAGAATAGTGCACAGACAAGGAAAACACGTCAGTATAGCGCATCCAATCGTCGACCTTACCCTCCCAGGAAAACATCGACTCGCAGTGTCATTCGGCAAAGAAACAACCCCGGCAGGAACAAGCTTCACAATCAGAAAATTCAGAGAAGACCCAATAACGATAGTCGACTTGATAATGAACGAGACAATCGACGAAACAGTAGGAGCCTACCTGTGGCTTCTGATGGAAAACAAAGTCTCTGTAATGATCGTCGGCCCCACTGGAGCAGGAAAAACAACGGCGCTGAACGCTATAGCGTGTTTGATAAAACCCGACTTCAAAATAATATCAGTCGAAGAAGTCGCCGAAATAAACCTGCCCCAAGAAAACTGGGTCTCAACAATTGCCAGACCAGGATTCGGCGGAGACAGCGAAGGAGAAGTAAGCCTCTATGACCTTATCAAATCAGCCGTAAGACACCGCCCTGCCCTGATCCTTGTCGGAGAGGTCAGAGGCGAAGAAGCATACGTGCTATTCCAAGCGCTGGCAACTGGCCATGGTGGCCTCTGCACAATGCACGCCGAAGACGTCGAAACAGCCGTCAAACGTTTAACCCAACCACCCATGAACATACCCCCCTCAATAATTCCTCTTATGAGCTGCGTCATCGTGGTCAAACAAGTCAAAATCCCGACCTTCGTTTCCATGGAAAGAAAAGTTTTAACACGAAAATTCGTTAGAATATCAGAACTGGATGCCACGGGCGGATTACACGATATCTTCTCATGGAACGCTTCAGTCGACGCTTTCCAACAGACTCTAGAACAAAGCTATTTACTCGTAAAGATCGCGAAAAACCTCGATATCCCCACAAGTGTTGTGATGCAGGAACTTGAAAAACGAAGACAGATACTTCTGAAAATGGTTGAGAAAAACCTCCGAGACTTCAGAAGCGTCCATAAGGCCCTAACCAACTCCCTCAACCTGCCAGATGCGATCAACAAAGAAGTAGCCAAGGAGGGAGAATAGACGTCAATACTCACTGGAATTCTCGGCAAAATATTCGGTCGACTAACAAGTGTTACAAGTGAGGAAAAAGAAAAAGTTGAGCACGAATTACCTTTCGCCGTCATGATATTCACCTTGATGGCGGCTACAGGCATCTCTCCCTACGACAGTTGGAAGAGACTAAGGAAGCTGAGTTTCCTGCCATTCTTTAAGAAGGAAGCAGACGAAGTCACAAGACAAGTAGAAGTCATGGGAAAAGACCCTCTCACAGTAATGTTACAGAGAGGCGAAAAAACAAAATCAAAACTCTACCGCAACTTTCTGGGCGGCTTCGTGTCCTCTGTCAGAAGCGGAGGAAAACTGGTCGACTACATGAGAAGCGAACTCAAACAAATCTTCGAGCTTCGAAACATATCCATGACACGCTCAATAGAGAAAATTGCAACACTGGTCGAAGCCTATTCGGTCATGCTGATCGTGGTCCTATGCGCCTACATACTCTTCGTCGTTTTCTCCGCCACGAACATTATGCAGATACTAGGACAGGACTCAATTTCCCTCTCACCAATAATGGCATACCTAGCTGCTTTTCTACTAATGCCATTTCTCTCAGTCATATTCATCCTCATAGCCCACAACATGCAAAGAAGCCCATTCCAAAATCTCAAAGACATCTACAGAAGAGCCCTGATCCTCGTTATCATAATCGGTTCAGTGCTAACAGCAATCATCGCTGTTCCAGGAGTGTCCGATGTTCTGCCCGTCGGCATTGCAGAGATCGTTACGATAGGATTGATGGCGATCTCTTTGCTTCCGGCGATTGAATACTTTAAGATTTCCAGAATAAACTACAACGCCGAAGATTCCATTCCAGCCTTCATTAGAGAAGTCACCGAATCACAGAAAAGCGGCTTATCCCCGGAAAAGAGCATAGTTCAAGCAACGAAACGTAAGGACTACGGATACTTTTCACGATTCCTGGACCTGATTCAGAGCCAAATCGAATGGGGTATTCCTCTCAGAAAAACGTTTGAAAACATCCGTCAAAAAATCCGAAGCTGGTTCGTCGTTGTCAACTTCGCAATGATGGTTGAAACGATCGAGATCGGCGGCAACTCCATTCAAGCGCTGGAGATACTCTCAGAGTACAGCGAAAAGGAACGCGAGTTACAGGTCAGTAGGCGAGAACTGCTTAGACCGTACATAGTACTTGCCTTCGTTTGGAGTGTGTTGATCGCCGTAACAACCACGATCGTAGCTCTAACGACCTACCTCATGACGACGGTTGTAAGCACGAGTCTTTCAAGCGTCGCACTCGCAGGGATGCAAGGTCAAATGAAAATGTTCTCAGTCGGAATCATCTTGCAGTGCTGGATCTCAGGGTTCTTCATAGGGAAGATTAGTGAAGGCAGCATTGCAGCGGGCTTCAAACACTCAGCCCTGTTGGCAGTAACAGCCTACATATCCCTAGTCCTGTCACAATGGCTACTAGCCGGAGTTTTCACAATGCCATCGATGTAGGAGGAAGACTCACATATGCCCTCAATCTCAATCGACACATTCTTCGCATGCACTCTGATGGTCGCAGTAGTGATCATAACCACTGTCTCAGTCACAGGAACCATGATGACACGAATAGACAGCTGGAAAAACCTAAACGAAGAAACCTACCTCAGAACACTCTTCGACGGCATTATGTCCAAACCAGGAGTCCCCTCAAACTGGGGGGCCGACGGTAACATTAAACCCAGTGAATTCGGTTTGGCAAGCATCAATTCTCAGAATCCAAATGCCCTTGACGTAGACAAGGTTTCTAGGCTGAATCCCGAGAACGATTTTGCCCTATCCTACACGGATATTCTGAAAGCAGCAAGGTTAACGGATGTTGCTATGAAGATTTCGATCTCACAAATAATGAGCATAGCCATCTCGTTGGCTTCGAACATCAGTCAAGGAGACTCAACAATTTACACTTTCAGAATCTCAGTTAACCAAGACTCAGGACCAACAACAGCTCTCTTGCATTGCTACGCAATGGCGACTAACTTTCTACAAGACGTCTACAACAGCACATCGACCGACGGCGTAGGCTACGCGAGTTTCCAGATACCAAACGCATCAATAGGAACAGCAGCAATAGTGGCCTTTGCAAGAGCCACTCAAGATCAAATGATGACCGCTTGCGATGTCCAACTCTTCGCTCACCTATCCAATGAAATATCTCCCAACCAGACGTTTCTTGACTTAACTCCACTAAACTACACGCTCGACTTGAGCCCAAAATCCGCTAACACAACAATCGAGAGCTACTATGCTTTCTCATACAGTTACCAAGCGAACCTCACCGAAGTCTCAAACACGTCTCGCCAAATTCCAAAAATGCTTGACACCAGTCCAATCGTACTCGTAGTAACCGGTCTGAATTCATCGCAAAGCTTCATAGAATGGACGGCCTATCCTGAACTACCAATTGAAACAGGCGCCAACTTCAACAATTCTGAAAGCCATGCATTCAGCAGCATCGTCATAATCAAGGACACACTCTACAAAGTCACGCTAGACTTCGGAGGCGTGAATCCATGAGGCTGCTGAACGACAAAAGAGGGCAAATGCGCGTCATAGAAGCTTTCTTCGCCTCAATGCTTCTGCTCTCAGTCTTAACTCTCATACCCTCACAAAACAACGTCAAGAACGCAAGTGACCAGAACCTCACGTCAACTGCCCAACACGTCTTGTTGACCCTGGACAACAACGGTTACCTTTCCAAGCTGATAGAAAACGGAAGCTGGACTCAAATCACAAAATGTCTGCAAGCAGCACTGCCTCCTACGATGTGGTTTAATCTTACAGTCCTCAACGAAACCAACGCCGAAATGAACGATATACCAATGAGCAGCGGAAACCCCATCAACGAAGAAATCTTTTCATTCGACTACCTGTGTGTCAACCAAGGCCCAAGCTACGCAATATACCTAATTCGTTTGCAATTGGCGGTCGTGAGTTGACATGAAACTAAGACATCGCAGCAAAGGAAAATCGGGTCAGGCTCTCATAGTAACCTCCCTCATCATAACCCTTCTTCTGTTATCAGCCGTCTACTACGTCATTGAAACTGAAAAAAGTTTAGTCAACAATCAGAGGTTGATTGATTCAAATTTTCCAGTGGCAAAGCTCGGCACCAGAAACACGATGATAAGTGCACTGGCAAACGCTTCGAATCACGGTGCAACAGCAGTTCTAACAGAAGACTTGAACAGGTTTTCGTCAATTCTCCGAAACATGTCTTATGGCGCAGAGTTCGACCTCTCATTCGCACCATCAAATTCCGCACCCTACCAAGAGGGCATGTGGATTTCTTGGGGAAAAGACGGTTCCGGAGTCTCAAGCGCATATGTCAGTTTCTCAATTAACACCTCGGGACCTATGGAAAACTACCATTCAGAATACGAAATGAACATAACCACTGCCCTTCACGTTGAAGGTGTCTCCACAGGTGAAGGCGAAGAAAAAACCGTCAACTTCACGTGCGCCGTGTACGATGAGAATGGGCCTGCGCTCGCGAACGAAATAAACATTTTCTATCAAAACCAGACAGATGGCTCATGGTTGAGCGTTAGTTCATCGAACGATCTGGCAGTTCTTGACTTTGGGAATGGCACCTACTCTATTTCCTTCCACGCGTACTCTCAACAACCAGTTGAGGTTTCAGCACAGATCCATGATATGCGATACATATTCGTAATGGCCAACGTCACGTGCACTCAAATCTAGCAAGCGCTTAAAATAAACGACTAGGAAACGTTCTCTGGAGCTGCACAAAGGGCAGGGAAGAGTACGAAGAAGCCTACCATGTAAATGCGGTAGACGAGTCGGAGTTTGTCATGGTCGGTCGGACGAACTCGATAGGAAACGGACATTATGACTTCTACGCCGTAGAGATAAGAGTCGACGTCAATGGTAATAGTTTCTTCCAAAGTCCACTGTTTTAAGAAATAGTTGGCGTAGGTATAGCCGCGGTCGCAGCGCGCGCGCTGGTCTTTGTTTCAACAGAAGAAAGATGAGGAAGACCGACGGTGATAATGTACACTAGAAAACGCTGTCAATTCGATTGTTTGACGTAGACTGGATGTATTGCTTTTCCTGATTCAAGCAGCTTCGAAAGAAGCGTCTGCAAAGTCAAAACGAAAGCTGTGTAATTTGTCCACAAAGCAACGGTCTTAGATTTCTTGTTGCCAGAGCCTTCTTCAGACATTTCGCTCTCTTCAACAGCCATCAACAGTTCTTTGCCGTCTGAAATCATGAAGCAGGGCAAGTTTTCAGCGTCCACTATGCGATAGTTTTGATGCGGCCATTTCATCTGTTCAAGGAAGAACTTGCTTTTCGGCGAATTATCAGTCAGCAGAGTTATCTTCAGTTTTCCCAAACGCTTTCCAAGCTCGTCAGTAAAGTCACCGTGATACAACTGTGCCAAATATTCACTGGGAGCAAAGATCTGAAACTCGTTTTTCGATCTCTCCAAGAGTTCATTGGCCTTAAGGACTATTTGCTGACCGCCTTCCAAGATCTGGAAAATCTCCTTCCTGACTTCCTCAACCTTCAGCTGCGGCATCGATTGCCAGATATTGACCAAACCTGCCTTTTCCTTTTCCAAGAGCTGAATTCTCATTTTCTGGGCGTTTATTAGCAAGTCAATTGCCTTATCCAACTGAACTGCAGAGAACTTCAGCGGTTTCTCGAAAACCGAGAACAGAATTCCCTTCTTTTCCAGATCCCGCAGTATCCTGTAGGTCTCGGTTCTGTGAAGTGAAATGGATTCCGCCACTTCTCTAGCCTTCTTTTGTCCGAATCGTGCAAGGTGGAGATACACTCTAATCTCGTTCTTCAAAAGCCCGTATTTTGAAAGAGTGTCCTCTATCATCAGAAGCTGTCTGCTTGCGCCACGATTTCTCTTGACGAATTTCCAGACCTCGTTCTTGTCGTCATAGACTCTGACGAAGTCGTCATTTTGCTCTGTAGCAAGTTCCATTCAAATGTTCACCTGTCGGCCTTCTCGTGGGAACCGAGGCTTCCGATTTTGATTAACTATATATTTCATGGTTACGACTTCAAAATCTGAATCTGAAATTCAGGTCCATTTTCCGATCAGAAACATATCGTCTATTACGTTTCCAGTGCCGTTGCCGACGCATCAGTGTAAATTCTGGAGAACTTCTTCATGAGATCCTTCTGTGTGTACACTGAAGAGCTCAATTTGAACAGTGACCCCATTTTTTCCGTTTCAACTCCGATCCCAATGACAATGATGCCTTTCTTTTGGACCGAAGCAATGCTCTTTTTCAGAGCCTCAGGAATGTCATCATAACCATAGGGCCAACCGTCTGAAATAACGATTAGAAACCGCTGCTCGTCATATCTTTTCGCCAGAATCTGACCTGCAACCTGAATGGCATCAGGCATATACGTTGGTCCATGAAATCTGAGTCCACCAATCCTTGCCCGTACCTTCTGAGTGTAAGCTTCTGCAGAATCTTTCAACACATAAAATCGATCGCTGAACGCAAAAAGCGTCCATGACCCCGGATCTATCAGAAGCTCTTTCGTCGCTTCAGCAACAACCATCGCCAAGGCCCTGGCGAATTCGCCTTTGACGTTCATACTGGCGCTTGCATCGAACAATATTGACCATGCGTAACTCTTACTTAGATATTCGTCCTTGAAGAAAACGTCCGTAGCTGGCTTTTTGCTCAGAATAGCCTGAATTACCGCCGTCAGATCAAGTTGCCCCATTTCTTTTCCTGGATCGTCGTCCAAAGCGTCTTGAGCAACCCGCAGGCTGTCCAGAAGTCGGCGGCTTCCACCTGCGAGGAGGCTTCGTGCCCTAAGATATTGAGTGTAGTCTTCCTCGGGAAACTCGACAGACTTGAGATTTGTCCCGACTATGTATTCTCTGAGCTTGGAAAGTATCTTCTCTTGTCGGTCTCTCTCATGAATCTCCGAATCAAAGGCCTGCAGAGCCTCAATATCCCTCTCTTTCTTCCAATACGAGGCCATGGTTCCTTCCAGTGGCCGTGTGTATCCAAGAGTGTCAAGAGATTTTCTGAATACAGTTTCTATCTCGATTTCGGAAGGCGTTTCGCGGTGTGAGAACACGCTGCATGGAACTATCTGTTCAGTGTACGGCATTGATGGAGCCTCGAGAAAAAGGCCATAGGGATCCAGACCCTGTATTATCTTGTGAGCCGCTTCCGTCATGGCCTCTTCGAGGCTTGCCTGCTTGTCAGAAAATGAAGTAAGAATCGTTTTTCTCAGAGCACCTAGAACTGAGTTGAGCTGGTTTAGCGTCTTCTCTTCTTCGAAAGAGAGACCGCCTTTCACGATTCCTATGCTAAACCTTGCGAGAATTGCCGCCATTATCCGTGTGGCTGGATTGAAGATCCTTTCTGTGGATTTCATTCTTGAAAAAGCAAGTGAATTGGCATACGCGAGGTCAGGCAATCTGTCTGGATAGAGCGCAGAGATATAAGTGTTTACGTAGAGATCGCCCACTATGGATTCCGAGAAGCTTTCTAGCAATGATCGAGTTGAAGTCAGCAACGCTATTTTTCCGCCAGATATTGGAGCCAAAGTATGCGTCGTCAGATGAAGCACAGAGGCTCTGAATAGCCTTCCGACCTTCGCCTTTCCAATTTGGTCTCTCGAAAATTCGTATCCCAAGTATGACATTTTCCCTTCATCGAGCACGCGTGGCACCGGAAAGTTTACCGTGAATCCTGCGTCATCCAACGTGAATCTGGGCTGTTCAATATTTGCATCCATGCGCAGTTTTACCTTGAGATCGTCTTTTTGAAAAGACAGGTTCCACGCGTATTCTTGAAAGCCCATTGCCAGATCACCGAGAACGGTTGAGAGCGAAGTCACTAGGACTTCGGGAAGACTGATTCTATGGCTCTTCTGACGTCATCCTGCACTTCAACATTGTCACTTGTCAAAGTGATTATCGTTTCTTCAGCAGCCACATTCGCAGTATTGCCATCATGGATGATGGTAGCCCAGTTTATCAGGTCACCAAGCGAAGGACCGTACGGCAAATCCCCTGCTTTGTATTGTCTTCGCAGTTCGGCACCAACTTGGATGATCTTGTAAGCAGTGTCCTCGTCGATCTTCGCTCTCTTGATCAGCATTTTCACTTCTTCAGGCGATATTTTTTCGCCGACACTCGTGTAATCAAAGTTGATCCAGACCGCCATTCTCCGTCGCATTGCAGCGTTAAGAGGCTTGGTTCCCGCGAACTCCGCAGAATACGGGTTCATGCTGATGATCAGATATCCGTACTTGTGTCTCTCTATTACCTCGTTGTCTTTCTCGTTCAACACAAGATGGCCTCTCGTATCCAGCACCGGATTGAGTCTTGTAGCAACGTCTTGTTTCATCATGTTCGCCTCATCCAAGTACATTATACCGCCAAGTCTGAGCCACTGCGTCAATAACCCGTCAACCCAGTTTTCTTTTCCTAAGCCTATGAATCGTCCAATCAAATCGTATGCAGATGTTTGAAGACCACAGTTGACTTCCCAAATCGGCAAGCCACAGAGTTCCGCAACAAGATAGACGATGTGTGTCTTACCTGTACCTGAAGGCCCGATCAACGAACATTGTTTGAAATAATACAATGCTCGAGTTATGCGTTCAACATAATGTTGTCCGCTGTCAATGAACTCAGGAGTGTTTTTCGGAATCATACCATCTAGGTGTTGGAAACTGAAGTTTGGGTGGAGATCATATTTTTCTATATCATACTTGTCAAAAAGCGGCGACTTGGACATCGAACGCTCTTTGTCTAATGAGACCGTTACCCTAAACCTGTCGCGTCGCAGGGATGTTACTTCTCGTACTCTACTCTCCTCTGCTTTGTCTTTCAGTCCCTGATGTCCGTAACTCAAGAGAAGGTCGCACCTACGGTAGTATAGGCTTTGGAACAAAATATAAATATTACGTATTAAGACTTGCGATAGTCTCTCCTCGTGCAGAAACTCTCGCAACAGGTATCTATGGAGAAATTCCTAAATAGAATAAGTGTGTCGCGCAACGTCACATACAAGTACTTTTGTCCTCAGAACGAGTCAGCATCGATTGACCAAGATGAGCGACGACACTAGTACTAAAGAGGAACAAGTGGGGTTTCAGATCAAAGCAGACTCTAAACCTGACGAGAAATCCCAAGTTTCAGTTCAAGAACTCGCCGATTCGCTCAAGAGCGTGCAAGACGACATCGGTCAAATCAGCGAACTCACGTCAGAGGAAGAGTTACTGGTCACCGAGTTCTTCGCATCGTTGCTGAGACTCATGCAGCCTTTCACTCAGTCGGTACCCGTCGCCACATCAGTTCTACCAGAAGAAATGGGAACTGTAATAAAAGTCAGTCTCGACGCAACTGGGCAACTAACTCTACTCTATGAAGATGGACGAATGGAACTGAAAGACTTGAGTGACCCGAAGCTCCGCGATCTAATGATTGCAGTTATTGAAGACGCTTTGCCAAAGTTCAAACAGTTCCCCGCCGCCCACAAAAAAAGAATCGAGAACAGAATAAAGTTCTTGTCTGCGATCACTAAGGAAATACAGAAAATATCCAAGACACTCTCCATACCAAAATCCGCAGGATCACAGAAATAGACGTTGTCTAGGTAGCGGATTTATCTTCAAGCTCGTACGGTTCACGTTAGAACTGAATCACGTTGTTTGATAGCATATCTAAAGGAAGGTCGATCAAGCTGAACATTGGCACAAGCAGATTATTCCAAACCCAGAATCAGTACGTAGGAGTTAGGATATACAAATTCTTTTATGGCAAGAATACTTTCATTCATGATAAAGCCGAATCGAAGCTTCGAACGCCTAGCTCCGTTCGGAAATGGACCGTTTGGGAATTTGAAGGTGAAACACGAAAGAGAAAGCTTTGAGGTATGACGTGATGGGAACCGAAATTCGAACATTCAGTACTCTTAAAGAAATGAACGATTATTTGATCGACCAGATCAATCAGTACCGAGCTTTGTACGAAGATTATAGCCAATGGCTCGGATCTTTGCTCCGTAGCTGCGAAGAAAACTGCAAGAATGAAGAGTGGTATCAGAAATCGGCATCTTTGCAGAAGAACTTGCGAGGTGCCTCGAAAGCGCGCGCGCGCGAGACTCGGAACGGAAAGAAGGGAGGAGGAAGTGGCAAGAACTCTGAGCCTTCGTGCTGGGTCAGTTCTGGCGAAATACTGTTATGCACAACTGAGCAAGGTCAGGCGGAGATACTCTTTGAGGCCATTGAAGAAATCGGTCGCAAAATACAGGGGCTGGAGAAATTCAAGAGCGGAACTCAGCAACTTGAGCGAATCGGGTTTGGAAAGAACGTTAATTACATAACTCTGATAAAAGATGACGTTCCTTGCAAAATAGTCATTCGTTCCATGAGCAGCGTCCAGGGCAGCGAGGCTTTCAGTTTCATAACGGACATGTCCGTCTCAGCGCTGTTCAATGATTCCAGTTCCCATCTCGATTAAGACACGTAAAAACCATTGATTGGCTGCGATAGGGTTCGAAAACATCTGGAAACGTTATATACGAAGAACGGTTGAAAAAGTGTGGGGGACCAGCTATCTGCCCAAAGTACTCCGTTGCCGGCGTAATTGTTTCGGTTCATTTAGATAGCTTACAGGCAGAAAGGACAGGTCAGCGCGGTTCGTCTGAAGAATTTTTTTTCGATATCAACGCAAAGCTCGATGAAAAGAAGAAAAGCAGCGGGCAGGTCGCATTGTCGTTTGAACTGGGCATAATTACTAAACCGAACGTTGTGAAATATACTGTTGCGGGCACCGTGACAATTGAAGGAAGCGGGGAAGACATAAGAAAGAGGCTGGAAGTAAACCCGAAAACCAAGGTTCCACAGATTCTCTTCACTGTTTACCAGCATGTTTTCAGCGCTATCTACGTGCTTTCGTCAGTTCTGAATACACCATACCCGCCGCCAGATCTCCTTCATCCGATGCAGGAAAAAATCCAGATCGTTCCAGCCACAGCTAGGAACGAAGCCCCACAGGACGCCAAGGAGCCAGAAGCAGTAGTAGAGAAACCGCCAACAGCCACGATCCCAACGACCACAACTCCAACGACCACAGCAACGTGAAAAGTTACAACACTCTCCTGAGACCAGGTTCTGATTATGAATTCATAACTGATTTATCCATTGTACTCTGCATTTGATCAGAGGGCCTCAGTTGCTAGTACACTTTGAGTCTACGCGTTGCAGGAAATATTGTTCTTTGGAAGGTTGTTGATCGTTGAGAATTGGTTTCTTCGTCTGGGAATACCCTCCAGCACTTGTTGGAGGACTAGGAACTTACGCGGAATACATAACTCGTGAATACGTTTCCATGGGCAATGATGTTACGGTTTTCACGCTTAACCCTGGAAACCTGAAGACGAGAGAGATTATGAAGGGAGTTGAAGTTCACCGACCGTTAGTCGCTGATGCGAGTAACGTTTTTCCAATGTTAGTCGTTGACGACTTGAAGAAATGGGGAACAAACATTCGGATGTTTAACGACATTTTCATCTACAACATCCTCAGCGCATCAAAATTCATCAACAGCATGCTGAAGAAGGAAGGACTCAACTATGACATAGTATGTGTTCACGACTGGCTAAGCAGCGTCTCAGGCTTGATGGTCAAGAATGAAACTTCTGTACCGGTGGCTTTTCACGTCCACAGCACTGAATGGGGGAGAGCAGGAGGACCAGGATCGGAAGTCGTTTCTCACCTCGAGTGGGCCACCTCACAGGAAGTGGATAAGATAGTAACTGTGAGCCACGCAATGCAAGAAGATCTCGTTAGACACGGATGGCCAAACTCAAAAATCAGCGTCGTTTGGAACGGTGTGGATCCTGAACAATACAGTCCCAAGGTTTGCAGACCTGAGGAAGTTGAGGCAATACGGAACAGATACAACATAAGACCGGACGAAAAAATGATCCTTTTCCTAGGACGACTCACATGGGTCAAAGGAGTCACAAATCTTGTTCAAGCGATGCCCACGGTCTTGAGTGAATATCCAAAAACCAAGTTAGTCATCCTAGGAAAAGGCGAACAACAGAACGACATCGTTGAAACTGCGGACAGACTCGGAATAAGCAGGCAAGTAGCCTGCCGCTTCGAATTCGTTCCAGAAAAGGAACGCATTCTGCACTACGCAGCATCTGACGTCTGCATTTTTCCCTCCGTTTACGAACCGTTCGGAATAGTGAGTCTAGAAGCGATGTCCATGGGCAAACCAATAATCGTAGGAGCTCAGGGTGTAGTAGGATTCAGAGAGCAAGTTGTCCCACATGGCCCGGATCAGAACGGCGTACACGTCAACGGTGGAAGTGCAGCGGACATTGCCTGGGGAATAAAAGAAGTCCTATCCGATCCCGAAAGAGCTGAGCAATGGGGAGAAAACGGGAGAAAAAGAGTAGTGCGATATTTCACTTGGAGAGAAGCAGCGAAGCAAACTCTACAGATATACGAATCGCTTCAACATCCTGAATAGCGACAGGAGTTCAGAGTTCTCGACATGGTTGAAAAGCTGTCGAAACAATAACAGAAACAACCTTTCCCGATTTTCACGTATTGCGAAGTTGCTTAGAAAACTCGTCTTGCACTATTAGGCTTCTTAGAACATGTGCCTTGAGCGTCTAGAAACCGATCATTTTCAAAACAAAATTCATCAGAACATGAACGACTGCAGATACACCAAATATGACTAGAAGTATCTTCGGCGAAATCGAAAGAGGTGATGATTCCTCGGCTTTGGGTTGTATTTCGTACCCTCTTATTTCATGAGACTCTGAATCCACTCGCACAACGGCCGAGAACTTTTTCATTTCCACGTCAACAACGTATAAATTATCTTCAAGAGTGACCCGCTTAGGTTTAAGCCCGCTTTTGTTTCCGATTCTTTTAAGAAAGCTAAGCGCGATGTTCGTGACGTTTTCGGCGTTCAGGGCTTTCGCTTGAACAGAAGCAGATATGACTGGCATGGAATGCTTCTTTTCCAGCGTTACGGCCAATTATGCTTTCTCCTGTGACTGGCTGAGACAACTTTCCGCTTGTTAACATTGGGCGGAAGATACTTAGTTCTTCAGTTGCCTCTTCCTTTCGCTATTACGCATCGTTGACATAGAATCATAGGCTTTGGTTTATAGTCTTAATGAATCCAGAATAAGGATCCAAGATAACGTCGGGCACTGTGCAGAAAGAAGTCAATTTCTAATACAGTGTACACGAATACTTACGGCTTCCAAATTTCTTTTCAAACTATTCGGGCTGCTACGTCCGCGACTTCCTAATATACAAGACGATTCCGACCGCAGTAACCGCTCCGATTCCTCCGAATATGTACAATGAGTACTTTGTCAGCAGGGTTTCTTCAACTTTCAGTGTTACCATAGGCGTTTGAGACTCGTATATTGTTGCAGTGCCGTTGAAGCTCGAATAGACCAGCAAGGTTCCTGTTGCTTGTGACTCGAAATTACCTGAGAACGAGCCGTCGTCAAGCGTCGTACACACGACTTCTTGTGTGTCGTTTGCCGAAAGGAAATGAATAGTGACGAACATGTCCTTAGCTGCCGGCGCCAAAGTGCCTGTTATTGTTATTTTATCTCCAAGCTTTACATCCGCGGGAATTGACGTGAAGTTCAGGGTTGAAAGGTATTTCACGACGTAGCTTCCGTTTGCGAACATGTCATTTTCCAACGAGTCAACCGCGTCAATCGTGTACTGAACTGTAATGCCTGCTTCTTGTCTAGGTATGATCGATATACAGGTTCTATTTGAGATTTCCATGATTGTCGTGTTCTGGCTATGCCAACCGTTAGTCGAATATTTCAGAACGGCATTATCCAGATTTTCAGTCGCGGAGATGTAAGCGACGGTAGCATTGGTTTCTGGAGACACTCTTCCAGGAATAACGCTCGGTGTCAAGTAGTTCTTGTTGAATTCCGTCTTGATCAAGAATTGGATGGTCCCGTTGCCGAATTCGCCTATTAAGACAAGATGGTACAGCAACGTCTGGTTCTTGCGTGATGTGAAGTTGAAATACATGTCTTGTCCGTAGAGTTCGCAGCTTGCATACGCGTCACCTCGGTATTGTTTGCTGTCCAAGTTGTAGCCTCCGACAACAGGTTCTTTAGTGGTTTTGTTACCGTAAAGTCCAGGTTCCCATGCAAGAGGAATGTTGTTCAGGAGTGTTTGGTTCTTTGAGGCTGAATCGGTCATCAGGTAGAGCCTAGCTTCGTACATGTCCAGTGTCATTGGAACTTTGACGTACACCTCCACGTTTTGGCTATCAGTTATGAATTCGTAAGACCAAGACGTGTTTAACGTGGGCATGCTCTGGGAGTTCATTCCTTCCAAGTACCGTTGATGCCAAACATTGCACTCGGCATCCTCGATTATCATGAACGTTGCCTGTTGAGCCCCTTTGCTTGCAAACGGATTGTTAGATATAACGAAGGTGTAATTACCTGTGACTTCAGGCACGAAGAAAGGATCACCGACCGTTGTTCCAAGATGCGGAGGCAAACCAGCTGATTCGGTGTGATAGCCCACCATACGTCCAGTAGGATCATAAACGTACATTTCATAATCTGTGATTGGTTCGCTACCGCTGTTGACCCATTTGCCGTAACAATACACGTGATAACTATGATTAGCTTCCAAAGGACTGATTATGCTCCATTCTCGACCAATTGCGATCTGTGACTCATTGAAACAAACGGGGAACATCGGCTTATCCAAATAGGTTCTTTCAGCTTGACCAACTCGGTAACTTCCATCGGCAACGAGAATTTCTCCAAGAATGCCAGTAGCCTCGACCGTGTAGAAAACCTGGGAACTTGGTTCTTGAGGTGGAATGGTTGTTTTGCAGGTTCTGTTGTCGCCAAGAACGTCCATCGTCACCGTAACGTTGGTTTGCCAGCTGTCACAGGAGTAGTACAGCGTAGCGTTCACAATATCAGTCGATGTAGAAATGTACGAAATGTTAGCGCTGTCTTCTGGAAAGACTCTATCAAGATTTCCAGCAGGTGACAATCCTTCGTTAGGAGAGGTCTTCACGACGAAGCTGATATTGCCTGCGCCTTTTTCGCCTATGAAGACCAAGTGATAGAGGCTCGCTCCGGCTGTCGAGTTGAGACTGACCAGCATGTCTTGGCCGAAGTTGTCACTGGTGGCATAGGCTATTCCTTCATATCCTTGACTGTCGGTGTCGTATCCGCCTATGTTGCCTGTTCTATTTCCATAGAGTCCTGATTCTGAAGCCAATGGAACGCCTCCCAACGGCGTGTTACCAGCAGATGCGTTGTTCGCCATCAGGAAAAGTCTGGCTTCGAACATGTTCAACGAGTCTGGAACTTTGACTTGGACTTCCACTCGAGAGCTGTTAGTCATGAATTCGTATGCCCAACTTGTATCGTACTGAGGCAAATTGTCATCGCCTTTTCCTTCAATTGAGCACTGGTACCACGCGTTGGTTTCGATGTTTTCTATTATCATGAAAGTCGCCTGCTCAGCGGCATTGCTTTCTCGAGCGTCATTGGATATTGTGAAAGTGTAGTTTCCTGTCTGTTGCGGGATAAAAAAAGGCTCATTTGGGTCTGTTCCCAAATCCGTAGGAGACGCAGTGTGATAGCCTTCCATTGTACCGTTGGGACCGTAGATGTAGACGTCATAGTCCGTTCTGTTCGCCAAATCTGACAACCATTTGCCATACAAGTAGGCATGATACTGATGGTTGGCTTGAAGCGGAACGACTATACTCCAGTTTTGCCCAACAAGAACCTGCAAATCATTCAGAAATACTGGAAAGAAGGGCTTTTCCACGTAGGTCCAGTTTCCGAGGCCTCCCTCATTGAGGAAGTTGTGTACGTACCTTTGATATTCTGGCGTATAACCAGCATTGACTCTGATTATTGGGTTAATCAATAAGGCAGACACAACCGTGACAAGAGCTAAAATCAAGAGTGATTTCTCTGCCTGCGGAGTAATTCTCAATCGTATCACTGTTGCTGCTTGTTTGTTAGGAATCTTGAGAAATATCTGTTATGAACCGCAGGTCTTGATCATCAATTAGGACAGCAGTTCTATGTTAGCCTTCAAAATACGGACGGTGGTCCTGAGAAATATGAGGAGATATAGACCCCTGTCACAGTTGAACGGTGTTTTTCTCCACTATGCGATACGGATGATAACTCAGCTTAGCCTTTCGCAAACCGGGCAGACCCAAATCCTGTTCTCTGTTCATAAACTCGAAGCGCGCGCCTTACACCTTCAAAACGATGGCTGATGACACGATCGGCTTAATGGATCACCTAAACATCGAGAAGGCTCATGTCCTAGACGTGTCGATGGGAGGGATGATTGCCCAGGAACCTGCGCGCGCTTATCTACGAGAAAGAAACCGAGAAAGGCCCTGAAAGATACTTGAAGATCAGGAAGATGAGCAACCAGGAATATCTCGAGAACGAACTGTCTCTGAAAAAGCAGCGCGCGGGATTTGTTAAGAACCCAAACTGCGAGTTTTGGCTGGTTGGGACGAAGTTCTATTCTGTGCAGGTTTCGATTTGCGCTGTATCTGCTTCCTGCTGGTCTCCTGTAACCAGTTGACGGGAAAGCTGAGTCACAGCGCATTCTGCTCCAGTCCACCACATGCATTTAATATCTAGGCAACCCATTTGATAGCCGTCTTTCATCATCATGGGGCATTTTCGCCGGTGCTGATTCTCAGAATCAGAGAATAGACTGAGTACTCTCTTTATGTGGTTGGAAGCGCCGTTCAGTGATTCTCTGTTCAGGAACTCGGCAACCCCTTCAGAGCGCAGAAGGTCTGTAATCGAGACCAAACCTGCAAGCCTCCCGTTTTCAACCACTGGAAGCTTCTTCACGTTTCGCTCAAGCATCAGTTTTGCAGCATCGCCGGCGCGCATGTCAGGCGATGCTGTGACTAGAGGCTTTGACATCACGTCGACGACTTTAGTTCTAGCTGGGTTCCTTAGTTTATGGATGACGCGTTTCAGCATGTCTCTTTCGGTAACTATGCCGACGGGTTTTCCACTGTGAACGACGACAAGGCAGCCGATGTCGTGAAGATTCATTAGCTCAACCGCTTTCTTTGCAGTGACGCTTGGTTCTACAGTCACTACCTTGTCGACCATTATCTTTCTGAGTTTCTGCGACATCGGCACACCTGAGACATGCTATTCTGGTTTGTCTTCCATCGATTTACGTGTTGTGAAGACAGAATATAGATTCACAGGCCAGACATGTCATCAAGCGCGCGCTTTACCCTAACCATTATGTTCATCCTGTCGGTTTGGTCATTATGATTTCGTCTACGTGTTGATTCTCCTTAAAGTGCTTCTTGGGAATCCCGCCCGTTTCAACGAAACCCATATTTCCATACACGCGAATCGCCCATTTGCGCGCGCTTAGGCATTTTCTTAGGCATAACGTAAAAAGTATTCACTGTTAAGCGAGTTGAAATTGGTGAGAAAAATGAAAACAGCATTAATAATCTATTGGTCGAAGACAGGAAACACTGAGAAAGTAGCTAACGCTATAAAAAAAGGCCTAGAAAAGACAAGCATCCAAGTTACCATGAAAAGACCCGAGGGAGCTGAAAACCTCGACTACTTCGATTACGACCTTGTCTGCGTAGGCGCTCCTTCTTACTCTTGGCATCCCCCTGAACCAGTGACTAGCTTCCTCAAGAAAAAGTTCGCTGCCTATCGCCAGCAAGGCAAAATCAAACTGTCAGCCCCGAAAGTACCAGGCAAAGATGCATTGATTTTCGTGACGTACTCAGGGCCTCACACAGGAATAGATGAGGCAACTCCAGCAGGGAAGTATATTCGGCAGTTCTTTGAACACATAGGCTTCAATGTTATAGACAAATGGTACATTCTTAGCGAGTTCCATGACTCACTGGAAAACAGCACGAAGGGCAGGATGGGTGATATCAGGGGAAAGCCTACCTCTGGAGACCTGCAGAAGGTGATGGAAGACACTAAACGTCTGGCAAGCATGCTGTAACAAGCACTCTGTCACATCCAGTGTGTGTTCTGGCATGGTTGACGCGCGCTACCGACCAAACACAACGCGCACGTGACTGACCCACTCTATTGATTCACGTTTCATAACAGCTTTATCATATGAATCTTCTATCTGATCATCAACATCATCGATGGATGCAACCACGGTGTTCAAATGAGCAAATATGCCACTGAATCTTCAGCACGAGTAGCGCTTGACTTGACAGAGAGGGTACGTGTGTTGCACGTCGACGATGACCAGTGCCTGCTCTGTGTTACGAAACAGTGTTTGGAGACAGAGGGAGCGATTCAAGTTGATTCAGTCCTCTCTGCTGATGAGGCACTGGCAAAGTTGGAGAAGGAGAAGTATGACATACTCATCTCTGACTATCAAATGCCTGGGAAAGACGGCTTGGAGTTGCTCAAAGAACTGAGGCAAAAAGGAGAAACTATCCCCTTCATAATGTTCACTGGCAAAGGCAGAGAGGAAGTTGTGATACAAGCTCTAAATCTGGGGGCCAACCAGTACGTAAACAAGATGGGAGAGGCACAGACTGTTTATACCGAGCTGGCCCACAGTATTAAAGAGCTGGCCAGACCCAAAAGGGCCGAGGAGGACGCTCGAAAGGCTGTTTCGCTTCTCAGCGCCACGCTGGAATCAACCGCTGACGGTATTCTTGTAGTAGACGAATACAACAGAATATCGAGCTTCAACAGAAGATTCGTCGAAATGTGGCAGATCCCAAAGGACGTTACGTTGTCCAAGACTGATCCAGATCACGTCAATTTGAAGAGAACTAGCGGTCAAGCGCTGGACTTCCTGAAAGAACGGCTTAAGAATCCTGACGAATTCGTGAAGAACACGAGAGAGTTGTATACAGACAAGTGTGAGGCCGAAACCGATGGCTCACTGGAATTCAGGGACGGCAGGATCTTTGAGTATTATTCCAGACCTCAGCGCGTAGGCAGTTCGGTCGTGGGCAGAGTCTGGAGCTTCCGAGATATTACTGAACGAAGGAAGGCTGAAGAGTCGCTCAACCAGTCTGAACGGAATTACAGGGAGCTTTTTGAAAACGCGACAGACACGTTGCTCACACTAGACCTGAATGGAAGCATAAGGACGGTCAACAATGCCGTTCTGAAGTGGGGTTTCAAAAAGGAGGATATCCTTGGAAGAAATCTACTGGAATTTGTCTCTGAAAATTGTCGGTCAATCATAGTAAGAGAGAGTCTTGAAACTTTTCATGGAAGACCCGTAAGAAACGAAGCCGAAATAGAGACCCCGAAAGGAAAGATATCGGTAGAATATAGCGCCAGCCCTATGGAGAAAGAAGGACGCATCGTTGGCGCCCAGATATCTCTGAGAGACATCACCGAACGTAAAAAAACAGAGAAAACACTGAATAGACTGGCAATTGCGGTTGATTGTACTGTTGACGGCATCGCGGTGGCTGATATCAATGGCATTATCCAGTTCGTCAATCCTGCTTGGGCGAAAATGCACGGATACACAAAAAGCGAGCTTCTAGGCAAGCATTTGAGTGTTTTCCACACGGAGGATCAGATGAAGAAGGACGTTATCCCATTCAATGAGAAGGTGCTGAAGAATGGGTCTAACCAAGGCGAAGTTGGCCATGTCAAGAAGAATGGGACTATTTTTCAAACCTTGATGACAACCACCCTTCTAAGAGACGAAGATGGCAGCCCGAGCGGGTTTGTAGGAACGGCAAAAGACGCAACAGAAAGCCAGAAGGCAAAAGAGGCTTTGAAGGAATCAGAAGAGAGGTTTCGCAACCTATTCGAGAAAGCCAACGATGGATTAGTCTTCATCGACTTCGATGGCAGGATAATCGACATCAATGAGAAAGCGACAGAACTAGCCGGGCTCAAGAAAGAAGACATGGTTGGAATGCCTTTCCTAGAACTGAATCTCTTGGCTCAGCAAAACATGCCACAGCCTTCGAATGGTTCAGGAGCATTCAGCAGTCATTCCACCGAAGGCATCGAGGTCTCAATAAAAAGGAAAAATGGCGGGCTCAGACAGTTGGAAGTGAACACTTCCGTAATAGAACAAAACGGTATTCCAAAGGGCGCCTTGGCTATCGTAAGAGACATAACTGAGAGAAGGAGAGCTGAAAGGTCAAGCTGTGAGAGTGAGGAAAAACTCAAAGCCATTCTTGCATCCTCGCCTGACGCCATAACAGTTTTCGACCTAAACGGAAACATAGTCGATCTCAACGATGCCGCCATGAATCTTCACGGCTTTTCTTCTAAAGAAGAGATAGTCGGAAAGAGTAGCTTCGATTTCATCACAGCCAAGGACCGGAAAAGAGCCGTGGAAGCTTTTCAAAGCATGCAGAAGAAAGGCCAAGTTCAGAATCTCGAGTTCACACTCCAAGACAAGAGGGGCAAGGAGTTCCCGGTTTTGCTCTCGGCAAACGTCATACTTGATTCGCAGGGAAAGCCCACAGCGGTTGCGGCAACAACCCGGGATATTACAGAGCTGAAAGCAGCTGAAGGGAAGCTGAGAGAATCGGAAGAGAAATACAGAAACATGATCGAACTGGCTCCATACATAGTAGTTAGCACCGATCTCAAAGGAGTCATCACCTCGTTCAATAGTGTGGGAGAGAGACTTTCAGGATATTCAAAGAGCGAAGTGATTGGCAAACACTTCTCAAGGATAGGCCACATAGCCCTGAGAGACGTACCCAGGTACATCAGAGCTTTCAACGCTGTGGTCAGGGGAGAGGCTGTCGGACCTTTCAGGGTGACCATGTGCCGAGAGGACGGAACACGCCGCCGAGTTGAAATCCAAGTGGCCCTGCTCAAGAAAGACGGAAAGACCACAGGCGTTCAAGCATTTGTGACAGACATTACTGAAAGAGAAGAAACGCAGGCGGCCGTCCAGCAAAGCCAGAAGAAGTTCGAAGCCTTGTTCATGGGCAACCCCGAAGCAGCTGCGTGTCTTGGACCTGACTTCCGTATTGTGGATATAAACCCTCGGTTTGAAGAGTTGTTCGGATACTCAGTTATGGACATCAGTGGCAAACACATCAACGAGGTAGTCGTTCCAAAGGACCGGGTTACCGAAGCTCAAAAGCTGGACGAAAAGGCTTTGGAAGGGTATGTCTACTTCAACACGTTCAGAAGAAGAAAGGATGGCCTGCTGATATCTGTCTCGGTGTCTGCCGCTCCAATAATGGCTAGTCGAAAGCTGCTGGGCTATGTTGTAGTTTACAAAGATATCTCTGACTTGAAGGAAAAAGAAGAAGAGTTAGCGATGATGAATGAGAAACTACGGGTTGTTGGCAGCCTTACAAGACATGATGTTAGGAACAAGCTGACTGCAATAACAGGGAATACTTATCTGATAAGGAAAAAAATGGAGAACAACAACACAATAGATGAAAACCTGAAATCGATCGATTCAGCCTCCAAACAGATCGTAGAGATATTCGAGTTCGCCAGAGACTACGAGAAACTCAAGGCAGAAAGACTAGTCTACTTGAATGTACGAAAACTCTTCGAAGAAGCCATTTCTCTCTTTCCCGACATGAACGGAGCCAGAGCAGTGGTCAACTGCGAGGGTTTGATGGTTCGGGGAGACAGTCTACTACGGCAGGCCTTCTATAATCTGATTGATGACTCGCTGAGATATGCCAGGAAGCTAAGCCGTATCAAGCTCACATATAAGAAGAACGCGGATGAAAGCATAGATTTGATCTACCAGGATGACGGCGTTGGAATATCTGCTGAGGCTAGACCAAAGCTCTTCCAAGAGGGCTTCACCACTGGCAACGGCACGGGATACGGCCTCTACCTAGTGAAGAAAATAGTCGAAGCCTACGGTTGGACAATAGAAGAAACAGGAGAGGCTGAAGAGGGAGCCAGATTCAACATAAATATCCCGAAGAAAGGACGAAATCTAGACGAGAACTACCAACTCGTTACAGATCGATCGATCGAGCGCGCGCGAGAAACCAGCCCTCTTCAGGGCAGTATACAGGATTCAGCACATAGTGTACTTTCTGATAGCCAGAAAAAAACCAACTACGAATCAGGGGATAACAAATTAGGGAGATAGGTAGTAGTGGAATCGAGTAGCGCGCGCTTATAAGCTCCTTGCGGTTTGGGTTTGGGATCTAACTTTGCCCCAACCAACCAACCAAAAACGACGTTATGGCAGATGGTGAAAAAGTCGTAGCGCGTTAGTGTTGCCAGGATTAATGGCTGAATGCGATATGCCGCTGGGACGCCAACAGGAGCAGCATGACTGCATCAAACAACAGTGCCAGAACGTTGGTCGCACCAATATTCGATTGAGTTAGGAGAAGATATAGAGGCGAAGCAGCCAAATCGAATAGTATTACTGCCGCAACTGCCTGAGCAGCCCACTTCTTCATACTAAACAGGTTGTAGCTTGAGTAGACGAGAATTGGACCTATTACGAGCCATAAGAGAGATAGGAACGTGCTGTTCTGGGCAAACGCCGTCGGAACACTGGGTGGCTGAAGCAGGAATAAGCCTAGTAAGGCCCCTGCCAAAGTGCCAATCGACCCTATAGAAAAAGAACACGCCGCAACTATAGAAATCGCCAACGGTCTTGAGACTTTACTCTTGTCTCCAGAGTCTTTCACACTTAATCACTGCGAGGTTCTCTGCTAATCTGTCATGTTGGTTGGATAAAACTTCACCCCCGAGACCCAAACGTTTGCGCTCTCAACCGCTCGCTCTTACAGCGCGCGCCGATCGACACCTGACAAGCACTTATTGAAACGTCAATTCGCTGAACAACAATACTCAAGGTTGTTGGTGGGCCGGACCGGACTTGAACCTAAATGTGGTCAAGTCCCACAAGTCTTAGCGCATACTAGCCGTGTGCGCGCGTCAGAGCAAAGCTAAAATCTAGAAAAATAGCGTGCTATGATCTGCACGCCCTAGAGTTTCAGACCTTCCGCCACGCGTCTGCCAAGCTCAGGATCGGCTTCACCAAGGTTCTGGAGCATACGTTTCTGAATAGATTTCTCCGCATGACTTATTGAATCCACGATGTTGCCAACTAAGTGGTCCTTATCCATCTTGCTCAGTGACCGATAACGTTCACCCGCTTGCTCGAAGTCGTTTGCCATACTGATTTTCTTACGCCCTATGTCTGCGTCAAGATGCTCGTGAGTCTCGCAAGTGACTGGAGCTTCATGTGGCACTCCGTGTGCCAAGGTGTTGGGTTCGTAATTTACTGTTCCTCCTCCGTAAGGCCCACACTGCATGGCACCGTCGCGCTGGTTATTGTTGACCTGTGTCTGTGGTCGATTAATCGGCAGTTGCAGATAATTAGCACCCAAACGGTGCCTCTGCGTATCAGCATAAGAGAATATTCGACCCTGCAAGAGTTTGTCAGCAGAGAAATCGATTCCTGGGACAATAGACGCGGGGCAGAAAGCGGCTTGCTCCGTT
>Ga0209253_10000943_pt1 | contig 25397 bp, 24 predicted proteins | sample FrelakmetBRP12BR_FD_187145 | JGI IMG/M metagenome (GOLD analysis project Ga0209253, IMG submission 187145) | Freshwater lake sediment microbial communities from the University of Notre Dame, USA, for methane emissions studies - BRP12 BR (SPAdes)... | ecosystem: Environmental > Aquatic >...
CCGGCTACTACGCCATGATGGTGAACCGCCACATGCACGAGTTCGGCACCACGGTGGAGCAGATGGCGATGGTGTCGGTGAAGAACCACATGAACGCCTTCACAAATCCCTACGCCCAGAAGCGCCGCAAGCTCACCGTCGCGGACGTCCGAAACTCGGAGATGGTCGCCTACCCGCTGACCCTCCTGGACATCTGCGTCATGTCGGACGGGGCGGCCGCCTGCATCCTCGCCGACGAGGAGACGGCGTTCCGGCTCACCGACCGCCCGGTCAAGATCACCGGCGTGGGCACCGGCACCGACATGATGCGGATGGCGGACCGGCCGCACGGCGAGGTGATCCTGGCGCCAAACGAGAAGAAGAGCGACTACCGGAAGCTGAAATACCCCGGCGTCCACTCCTTCCGGGCGGGGCGCAGCGCGGGCCTGCAGGCGTACAAGATGGCGGGGATCACCGACCCCATCCGCCAGATCGACTTCGTGGAGCTTCACGACGCCTACACTTCCTCCGAGATCCAGACGTACGAGGACCTCGCCCTGTGCAGGTACGGGGAGGGAGGGAAGTTCGTCGAGGAAGGGCATCCCTTCATGCCCCAGATCGAGTACGGGCTGAAGCTGAAGCAGAAGGGGACGATCCCGGTGAACCCCTCGGGCGGGCTGATCGCCTGCGGCCACCCCGTGGGCGCCACGGGCCTCATGCAGGCCGTATTCGCTTTCTGGCAGATCCAGGGGAGCATCAAGAAGCATTACGGCCACGGCGATCTGCAGCTCAAGAAAGCCGATCGCGGCCTGATCCACAGCCACGCGGGCACGGGGACCTACGTCTCCGTGTCGATCCTGGAACGGGGGTGGTGACCATGGCGAAGAAGAACCCGACGAAGGCGCCGGCGGCCGGCCTCAAGGTCGACGAGTTGATGACCGGGACGACGGTGTTCAACATCCCGTTCCCGCAGGACCTGAAGACGCTGAAGAAGATGTCCCCGATCGTCATCAAGCACCCGTACTCCGTGGAGTACGTCCACTCGTACGGGCAGGACTCCCCGTTCTTCGCGGGGCTCTCCAACAGGAAGCTGCTGGGGACGAAGTGCGGGAAGTGCGACTACACCTACGCGACGCCGCGCCTGGCGTGCGCCCAATGCGGGAGGGAAACCGACTGGGTGGAGCTTCCCCTGGTTGGCCGGGTCCACACGTTCACCACCTGCTACTTCGGGAGCGAGGAGTTCCTGAAGGAGACCCCGTTCCACCTGGTCCTCGTCGAATTCGACGGCGTGGACACGCTGCTCCTCTCCCGCCTCATCGGGCCGGACGGGCCGGAGGACATCCGGATCGGCATGAAGGTCGCGGCGAAGTTCCGGCGCAACTCCCAGCTGAAACCCACCGATGTCTACTTCGTTCCGGCCTGACGGGGAATGACGTTCGACCCGACGCCGGAGCAGGAGACGCTCCGGGACATGCTCCGCTCCTTCGTCGCGAGGGAGGTCCGCCCGAATGCCCGCGCCTGGGACGAGTCGGGGGAGTTCCCCGCGGGGACCGTCGCGAAGCTGGGCGAGCTCGGAATCCTGGGCGCCATGGTCCCCGAGCGGTACGGCGGTGCGGGGATGGACACGGTGAGCTACGCGATCGCCGTGGAGGAGATCGGGAGAGGCGACGGGTCGCTGGGCCTGACCGTGGCCTCCCACAACTCCCTGTGCACCGCCCACATCCTGGGGTTTGGCTCCGAGGAGATCAAGCGTCGGTACCTGCCGGCGCTCGCATCCGGGAGGATCCTCGGCGCATGGGCCCTCACGGAGCCCGGCTCCGGGTCCGACTCCATCGGGATGAAGACCCGCGCCGTCCGGGCCGGGAATCGCTGGGTGATCAACGGCAGCAAGATGTTCATCACCCAGGGGACCGTCGGCGGCGTGTACGTGATCCTGGCGATCACGGACAAGGGGAGGGGGAAGGACGGGGTCACCGCCTTCGCCGTCCCCTCGGGGACGAAAGGGCTCACGGTGGGGAAGAAGCTCGACAAGCTCGGAATGCGCTCCTCCGACACCGCCGAGCTCGTCCTGGAAGACCTCGAGGTGGGGCCGGAAGCGGTGGTCGGCCAGGTGAACTCCGGGTTCCGGGACACCATGAAGAACCTGGCGGGGGGGCGGATCTCCATCGCCGCGCTCGCCACGGGGATCGGCCTCGGCGCGATGGAGGAAGCGTTGTCGTACGCGCGGGAGCGGACCCAGTTCGGCCGCCCCATCGCGGAATTCCAGGCGATCCAGTGGATGCTCGCCGACATGGGGACGGAGCTCTCCGCGGCGCAGCTCCTCACCTGCCGCGCCGCGGCGCTACGGGACGGGGGGAAGCCGCACGTCCGGGAGGCGGCTATGGCGAAGCTCTTCGCCTCCGAGGCGGCGATGCGGGGGACCATCCGTGCCGTGCAGATCCTCGGCGGCTACGGATACACACGGGAGTACCCCGTGGAGCGCTTCATGCGGGACGCCAAGCTGTGCGAGATCGGGGAGGGGACTTCCGAGGTGCAACGGATCATCATCGCAAGAAACCTGATCCGGGGGTACTGACGGGATGTCCGTCACCGCGCGGGAGATCCTGTCCGGGGACGTCCGGGCCGCGGCGCGCCTCATGCGCGACCTGGACGACGAGATCCCCGAAGCCGTCCGGATCCTGAAGTCCCTCTACAAGCACACCGGGAGGGCCTACATCGTCGGGATCACAGGGGCTCCCGGAGCGGGAAAATCCACGCTGGTCAACCGGATCACATCCCTGCTGCGGAAGGGGGGAAAGACCGTGGGGATCGTCGCCATCGACCCGACGAGCCCATTCACGGGCGGCGCCATCCTGGGGGACCGGATCCGGATGCAGGAACACGCCCTCGACGCGGGGGTCTTCATCAAGAGCCTCGCCACCCGGGGCCATCTCGGGGGGCTGTCCCGCTCCACCATCGACATCGTGAACGTCATGGACGCGATGGGGAAGGACGTGATCCTCATCGAGACGGTCGGTGTCGGGCAGGACGAGGTGGAGATCGTCAAGGTGGCCCACACCAATCTCGTGGTCGTCGTGCCGGGGCTGGGGGACGACATCCAGGCGATCAAGGCGGGGATCCTGGAGATCGCCGACGTCTTCGTTGTGAACAAGGCCGACCGGGAAGGGGCGGACAAGACCCGGCGGGAGCTCGAGACCATGATCTCCATGGGGGACTACGGAGAGGAGGAGTGGAAGCCCCCGGTGGTTCCCACGGTGGCCGCCACGGACAAGGGGACCACGGAGCTTCTCCGGGAGGTGGAGCGGCACCGGGATTACGTGTTCCGGGAGCCGAACATCGCGCGGTACCGCCAGGAGAAGGCGCGCGTGGAGCTCCTCGAAATCCTCAAGACCCGCCTGATCGAGAAGGCGGTGGCGGACCTCGACGCGCACGGGCTGCTGGAGCCGCTCCTCGCGGATCTCGCCCGGAAACGGAAAGACCCCTACTCCATCTCGGAGAAGGTGGTGGACCACAGCTTCGCCTTGCACCTCCTGGGCGCCGGGAAGGCCCGGGGGGCGGGGAAGGGGAGGGGCCGGGGGCATTGAGCGAACCGCGCATACGCAGGGAAGGGGACGTGGAATACCGGTTCACCCACCCGGACGACTTCCGGGCGCACGTCCGGGACCGCAAGGGCCGGAGCCCCGGGCCCAGGCTCCTTTCGGCGCGGGAGGCGGTCGAGACGTTCGTCGCCGAAGGCGACTACATTGTGTACGACTTCTCCAGCCTCACCCGGGGGCCCCAGGCCCTCATCCGGGAGGTCATCCGCCAACGGAAAAAGGAGCTCTGGATCGGCGCGGAATTCACCCTCCACGAATCGCCGCTCCTGGTGGGGGCGGGGTGCGCCACGCGGATCGACGTAGGGTTCCTCGGGTACGGGAACTACATCGGGCAGGCGGTTGCTTCCGGCCGCGTCAAGGTGTACGAGTGGACCAACGGGGGGCTCGCCCTGCGGGTCCTGGCGGGCGCGCGCGGCGTGCCGTTCCTCCCGACGCGGGACCTCCTTGGCACCGACAACATGAAGGTGTCCGCGGCGAGGGAGATCCGCGACCCGTACACGGGGGACCCGGTGTGCCTCGTGCCGGCCCTGAACCCGGATGTCGCCTTCCTTCACGTCCACCAGGCGGACGTCACGGGCAACGCCCGGATCTTCGGGACGAACCTCTTCGCCCTGGAGGCGGCGCTGGCCTCCTTCCGGGTCATCGTCTCCGCGGAGGAGATCGTGGAGCCGGACGAGTTCCGGAAGGACCCGATGCGGACCACGATCCCTCACTTCCTCGTGGACGCGGTCGTTCACGCTCCCTTCGGGGCGTACCCGGGCGCGATGCCGGCGCGCTACGAGATCGACCTCGCCCACGTGGACCGGCTCAATGCGATCCGCACGGACCTGCAGATGCGGGAATATCTCGACGAATATATCTACTCGGTGGCCGACCACGAGGAGTTCCTCGACCGGAAGGTCGGCGCGAAGCGGCTCCAGGAGCTGAAGCGCCGCGCCACCATCGTCGAAGGGTACCGCTAGGAGGGCGCGACATGCCGCGCACGGTCGAGTTCACCGACACGGAATTCATGATCGCCCAGGGGGCCCGCCTCATCGAGGACGGCAAGACGATTTTCGTTGGGTGGGGGATTCCGCAGGTGGTGGCGATGCTCGCCCAGAAGCTGTACGTGCCAAACGTGACGCAGCTGTTCGAGTTCGGGGCCATCGGCCCGCAGCCGATCCTCCCCTTCGTGCGCGGGACGATGGGCGGGCCGCAGAACACCTTCCGCTCCCTCCAGTGGCTCAACATGAACTGGGCCTTTTCCTACTCCGCGACGGGGTACATGGATTACGGGATGCTGGGCGCCCTCCAGGTCGACCCGTACGGCAACATCAACTCCACCTTTCTCGGCGGCTCCTTCGAAAAGCCCGAGCGGCGCTTCGCCGGCAGCGGCGGGGGAAACCAGGTGGCCTCCCAATGCTGGAAGACGATCATCGTGATCCGGCACGAAGGGCGCCGATTCGTCCCCAAGGTCGACTTCCTCACCTCCCCGGGGTACCTCGACGGCCCCGGCGCGAGGGAGCGGGCCGGCCTGCCCCGGGGGACGGGCCCCCACCGAGTCGTCACCTCCAAGGCCCTTTTCGGGTTCGATGAAACGTCCCGGCGCATGACCCTGCTCGGCGTACTTCGGGGGTTGACCGTCGACGAGGTCGTCCGGGACATGGCGTTCCCCCCTCTCCTCGGGAAGGAGATCGCCGAGATCGCCCCGCCCACGGGCGACGAACTGCGGGTGCTGCGGGAGGAGATCGACCCCGACCGGAACATCCTCCGTGGCGAGCGGATGACGGCAACAGCCTGAAAAAAAAGGGGTCCTGACCTCACGCCGCATTGATCCCCCCCGGGCGGATGCTATAATGGGTGTCCATGCGCCGCACCGTATTCATCAAGACCTTCGGCTGCCAGATGAACGACGTGGACTCGGCGCGGATGCTCTCGCTCCTGTCCGCTTCGGAGTACGAGGCCGCGCCTTCCCTCGACGAGGCGGATCTCGTCCTCCTCAACACCTGCAGCATCCGCGAAAAGGCGGACCAGAAGATCTACAGCGAACTGGGGAAGCTTCGGGGCTGGAAGCGCCGGCGGGAAGGCCGCCTGGTCGGCGTGGGGGGGTGCCTCGCGCAGCAGGCGGGGGAGTCCCTCCGGGCACGGGCCCCGCACGTCGACATCGTTTTCGGCACGCACAGCATCGCGCGCCTGCCCGAGATGATCCGAAGAGCGGAGCAGCGTCTCCCCTCCGTCGAAGTCGGTCTGGACGGCGACACGACGCATTGGGAGGTCGCCCCGTACCTTCCGGACGGGGCCGTTTCCGCCCGGGTCACGATCATGCAAGGGTGCGACAATTTCTGCGCCTACTGCATCGTCCCCGTGGTACGGGGCCGTGAAGTGAGCCGCAGGGCGGCGGACGTCCTCGCGGAGATCCGCGGTCTGGCGGAACGGGGCGTCCGGGAGGTCGTCCTGCTGGGGCAGAACGTCAACTCCTACGGCAAGAAGGAGGGGGAGATCCCGTTCCACGAACTGCTGCACCGCGTAGCCCGGGTCGACGGGATCGGTCGGGTACGCTTCATCACCCCCCACCCCCGCGACCTCGACGACCGTACGATCGGGGCGTTCTCGGAAATCGAGGCGCTTTGTCCCCACGTCCACCTGCCGCTCCAGTCGGGTTCGAACCGCATCCTCGCGGCGATGGGCCGCGGGTACACGCGGGAGGAATACCTTTCGAAAGTGGATACCCTCCGGAAGGCGAGGATGGGGATCGCCTTCTCCTCCGACTTCATCGTGGGGTTCCCGGGGGAGACGGAAGAGGACTTCCGGGAGACTCTGGCGGCCATGGAGACGGTGCGGTACGATTCCTCCTTCTCCTTCCGCTTCTCCCCCCGGCCCGGGACCCGGGCCGCGGAAATGCGGGGCGCGGTGGACCCGCAGACGGCGGGGGATCGGCTGCTCAGGCTCCAGGCCCTGCAGGACCGCCACTCGCGGGATACCTTGTCGGCCGCGGCGGGGCGGGAGTTCGAGGTTCTCACGGTGGGGGAGAGCGCGAAGGGAGGCGGTCGCCTGTGCGGGCGGACCCCGTGCCACAAGATGGTGAACTTCGTCCCCGGCGGCGGCTCCGGGCCGTTCCGGAGGGTGCTCGTGACCTCGTCCGGGGCGCACTCCCTTGCCGGGGAAGAGAGGGGATAGCATGTCCCGCGAGATGCTGGTGGCGGGAGTGACGATCGACCCCGTCACGAAGTCGCCCATCGTGGTCCTGAAGGACCGGGAGAACCGCTATGCCCTCCCGATCTGGATCGGGCTCCTGGAAGCGAACGCCATCGTCCTCGCCCTTGAAGGGGTGGAGCTCCCACGGCCCATGACCCACGACCTGATGAAGTCGGTCCTCGAGACGACGGGCACTGTCCTGCGGAAGGTGGAGATCACCGAGATCCGGGAAAACACGTTTTACGCCTCCCTGCACCTCGAGGGAAACTCGGGCGCATGCACGGTGGACTCCCGCCCAAGCGACGCGATCGCCCTCGCCCTGCGCTTCGGCGCGCCCGTCCTGGTCGCGGAGGGGGTGCTCGAGAAAGCCGTTTCCGTGGACACCGGCAACGGGGAGGGGAACGGGGAAAAGGACCCGTGGACGGAGCTGCTCGAGAAGATGGATCCCGGGCAGTTCAGCAAATACAAGATGTAGGCCGGCGGAGCGTATGAAGGTTTCCCGGATACTGGTCCTCCAGGAAGAGGCGGCCGCCTCGCGGGAGTTCCGGCTCACCGTCCTGGACCACACGGTCGAATTCGAGTTCCAGCCTCCCGAAATGGTCACGTCGAGCAAGGTGAACGTGGAGGATTTCGCCGCCGTCGCGGCGCCGATCGACTGCGCGCGCACGGAACTCATCCGGTCCCTCGACGACGCGCGAGCCGACGGCGCTCCCGTGTTCCTCTATCGGGGAGACCCTCCCCTTCAAGAGGTGGCCCGGTGGATCCTCTGGGGGAAGCCGACTCCGGGATCCGATGGGACGGTGGCCGACCGGCTCCTCCTCGAGAGTCTCGAATACTACTCCATAGCCTCCTTGTACCAGCAATGCCTCCGGATGATGTCGTCGCAGGACGAGGAGCAGCTGGTCGCTCAGATCACCGACACCTTCGCAAACGAGCTCGGCGCGGAGAGTTGCGTCGTCTGGCTTATATCCCCTTCCGATCCGGACGAGATGATGATCGCCGCCGTTCGCGGCGTCATCGGCATCGACCGGGAGGGATCCCGGTTCTTTCTCTCCCAGTCCGAAGTGGTCGAGGCCATCTGGAAAGGCGCGCCCTTCGTCGTCCCCGCGACCGCAAAACCCGGGAAGGGAGGAGATCGCCCCGGAACCCTTCTCTACGTCCCCCTCTTCCACCAGGACAAGCCGATCGGCCTGGTGAAGCTCGGGGACCGGAACGACCGGAAGGCGTACGGGGACCGGGAACTCCACCTGGCGAGGATCATCGCCGAGTACGCGGCGGCGGCCCTGAACACGGTGGATCGGCTGGGCCGCATGGAGAAGGTCTCCCTGCGGGACCCGGAGACCGGAGCGTACTCGGCGGCGTTCCTCGCGGACTACTTCGAGAAGGAACGGTACAAGGCGAGCCGGTTCCGGCGCCCCCTCTCTGTGATCTTCCTGGTGGTCGAGAACCTCGCCTTCCTGATGGAACAGACCCGGGAGAGCATCGTCATGGGGGCTCTGTCCGGCGTGGTCGATGCGGTTCGCAAGGCGTTGCGGGATTCCGACCTCGTGGCGCGCCAGGAGGCCAACCGGTTCTGCATCGTCCTCCCGGAGACGGACGCCTTCGGCTCGATGCTGGCGATGCGCCGCCTCCGGAAGGCGGTCCGCGAACGGAGCCGGATCCAGTTCCTCGGAGCGGACTACTCCCTCCAGCCGTTCTTCATGTCCGCCACCTGTCCCCGGGACGGGAGGGACTTCCCGGAGCTTCTCCGGGTGGCGGAGGAGAAGTACGCGCGGCAGCAGAAGAGCCCGATCCACCGGCAGCGCCTCGCGGACCGCTCCTTCTGGGACGCCTTCGACATCCTCGTCGGCAAGCCGGAGCATTACGAATCGCTGCGGCGGGGCGAGGAGGTGCCCTATTTCCTCCGGATCCGCAGGGACCTGGGCCGCAACGGCCACTTCAGCGTCCCCCGCGAGACGTACCTGAGGATCCTGGAGTCGGTGGCGCAGGACGTCGCCGCCACGCCGGAGGACCGGGGACTGGTCATCGCCGCCGGTCCGACCCCGGAGATGTACAAGCAGATCTTCCTCTCCTTCGAGCCGGGCGTAACCCCCCGGAGAAACATCTACATCGTGGGCCAGTCGGGATCCACGCGGTTCGACGCGAAGAACCTGCTGTACGTTTCCACGGAAGACGAGAAGCTGCGCGATCGCGAAGTCATTCTGTACCTGAAGGAGAACGGGGCGTTCGGGCTGTTCGGCGCCGACCGGGGCGGCGAGATCGAGGGGTTCAACACCGCGGACGAGTGCCTCGTCGAGGCGATGATGGAGAAGGTCCAGGAGATGTATCTCCTCCAGGGGAGTTTCTGACGGGAGGCCCATGACGGTAGCGACCGCCGTAAAACGCGTCCTGATCGCCGACCCCGCCGACAAGACCCGTCAGGCGCTGGCGATGTATTTCCGGGAAAAGGGGCTCGAGGTATTCGAGACGTCCGACGGAAGCAAGGCCCTCGCGGAGACGCTTCTCCGGAAGCCGGACGCCCTCCTCCTCGACCTCTCCATCCCGATCCTGGGGCCGGAGCGCCTGGTCCAGATTCTCCGCTCGAACCCGAACACGAAGGAACTCCCGATCTTCTTCATGAGCGACAAGGAGGAGAGCGTTTCGGGCTTCCGCCCCGGAGTGGACGAATTCATCCGAAAGCCTTTCCACGAGGAAGAGGTGCTCCTGCGGATCCAGAGGACCCTGTTCCAGGACCCCCTCTCCGAAGCGCTGACGGGGGACTCCGAGATCAGCGGGAACCTCAGCCAGATATTCATCCCCGACCTCTGGCAGATGCTGTCGATGAACCGGAAGAGCGGCATCCTGCAGGTGGAGGGGCAGGGCATCACCGGGTCGATCTACATCGAGCGGGGGGAGATCGTATCGGCCGTGACCCAGAACATCGTGGGGGAGAAGGCGCTCTTCCGGATGATCCCCCTCCGCGAAGGGAAGTTCCGGTTCCTGCCGGGGAAGGTCGGGGTCCGGAGAACGATCTACACGCCGGGCCAAAGCGTGATCCTGGACGGGCTGCGCCACCACGACGAATTGCGGAAGATGGAAAAGGAAATCCCGGCCCTGTCCGATGCGGTGATGGTGGAGAAGGACGGGCGGGAGGTCGCCGCGGCGGGCGGGGCGATCCGGGAGGTCCTGCTCCTCTCGGAGTTCTGTTCCCGCGTGGAGGACATCGTCAACAACTGCAACTTCCCGGACCAGGCGGTCTACGACGCCCTGTTGACCCTGCGGCGCCGGGGGATCCTGAAGATCGGCCCCTTCGACGCGCGGCCCTCCAAGAGCGAGTTCCTGCCCCCCGAAGACATGGCCCGGCTGAAGGCCCGGCTCGAGGAGCGGGGATCGGGGACTTCGGAAGGAGTGGGGCGGATCGTCTTCTTCCTCCCGGATCCCTCCCTGCTGGAGTCGCTCGTGATGGCCCTCGGGAAGTACCGGGACTTCGAGGTCGACAACGTTTTCTTCTCCCTCCGCAGGAAGGAGGGGGTTCCGGTAGGATCGTTCGGACGCCTGCGGGTGGGCGACAAGAGCTGCGTGCTGCTCTACACCTTCCCGTACCTGCGCTCCGTGTCGCCGTTGTGGTACAGCCTCGCCCCTTCCCCGCTCGGCATCGTCGTGTTTCTCCAGGACGAGTTGACGGGTTCCCTGGAGAACCTGATGGCCGTGTCGGATTTCACGCGGGGTGTTTCCGCGCGGGTCGTGCTCGCCATCATGGGGAAAACCTTCACGGAGTTCGGGCTCGGGGAGAACACGCTCCGCCTCTTCCGCAACCGCGTGGAGCGGCTCGGCTGCACCCTGAAGGTGCGCGAGATGGACCAGGTGACGGCGGAGGAGATCCGGGACTCGCTGGGGGCCGTCATACGGCAGCACCTGGAGGGGGAGACCGCGTGACCCGCCTGCGCCGGAATGGTATACAATACCGCAGCGTCTGGAATCCCGGGAGATAACCACACCCAAGGAGCCCCCGCAGACATGACAGAGAAGATCAAATACACCCGCCGGGACCTCAAGGGCCCCGACGAGTTCTTCACCGCCTTCGGCCGCGCGGTCGCGTGGGCCAAGGAGAACACCCGGAAGATGGGCGTGGGCATCCTCGGCGTCGTTGCCCTTTTCGCCATCGTTCTCGGCACCCGCGCCTACCTTCAGTGGGAGGAGGACAAGTCCAGCCTGGACCTCTGGCCCCATCTGAACCGTGCCCAGGAGTTCCTGCAGGCGCCGAACGAGGCCGATCCCGAAAAGCTGGCGTCGCTCGAACAGTTCCTTGCGGCCCACGTGAAAATGCACCCGAAGACCCGCGCAGGCGTGTACGCACGGTACTACCTGGGCAGCATCGCTTTCCAGCGCAGAAACTTCGACCTGTCGGCCACCCAGTTCCGGGCGGGCATCGCCACCGGGAAATCCGTGGGGATCATGGAATATCTGCTCCGCGAAGGAGTCGCCCGGGCGCTGGAGGCAAAGGGGGATTACGCCGGGGCCGCGGACGCATACCGGGATGCCGCACAGACCGCGCAGGGCGAGATGAGGGCCCAGTCGCTTCAGGGGGAGGCCCGGAACCTGGCCCTCGCGGGGAAGAAGGCGGAGGCTGTCTCCTTGTACCGGAAGATCCTTCAGGAGAACCCGGAAACGAGGTCGCGGGACATGATCGAGATCCAGCTGGCGCAGATGGAATAGCAGGCGGGCCGGGGAGAGGGGCGATGAAGCTCCGGGTCTGTTTCCTGTGGCACATGCACCAGCCGTATTACAAGGACCCGGAAACGGGAACCTACATCCTCCCGTGGGTCCGACTCCACGCCATCAAGGACTACGTCGCCCTCCCGCGGATCTTCCGCGAGTTCCCGGGGGTCCGCCACACGTTCAACCTCGTTCCCTCGCTCCTCGTGCAGGTTCGGGACTACGTGGAAAACGGGGCCGAGGACATCTTCCTTACGGTCTCCCGGAAGAACGCCCTCGACCTCACCCGGGACGAGGAGGAGTTCCTCCTGCGGAACTTCTTCTCGGCCTTCGCCCCAACGATGATCCTCCCCCAATCGCGCTACGCCGAGCTGTTCCAGGGACGTGAGCCGGCGCTGCGAGCGGTGGGGAAGAGCGAAATCGCCGGGGGGTACGGCGCGTCGGAGTACACCGATCTCGTCACCCTCTTCAACCTGACGTGGTACCACCCCATGCACCGCGACGAGGACCGGGAACTGTCCAGGCTCTGGAGAAAGGGGAGTGGATACACCAACCGGGAGAAAGAGTACGTCCTCGACCGCCAGATCGAGGTCATGGGGCGCACCTTCGAGGAGTACCGCCGGTTGGCGCACGAAGACGGGGGGGAACTGTCCTCCTCCCCGATGTTCCACCCGATTCTCCCGCTCCTGATCGACAACCGGTCGGCGATCGACGCGTGGCCGGGGGCCTCCCAGCCCAGTCTTCCCTTCGCGTTTCCCCGGGACGCGGAACGCCAGCTCGCGCTTGGAAAGGAGGTTTTCCGGGACCTCTTCGGATACTACCCGAAGGGGCTCTGGCCCTCCGAGGGGTCGATCAGCCCGGCCGCCCTCGACATGGCGGCCCGCAGCGGGTATCAGTGGGCTGCAACCGACGAAATACTCCTCTCGAAGGCATTTGGAAAGCCGATCCTACGGGATGGAGAGGGGATCCCGTTGGAACCGAAATGGTTCTATCGACCATACGCCGCGAATACGCCGGGCGGGCAGATCCCCGTGTTTTTCCGGGACCACCACCTTTCCGACCTGATCGGCTTCGAGTACTCAAGGTGGGACGCCCACGATGCAGCAAACAATTTCATATATAATTTGAAGAAGATTTACGAAAGTTGTTTACGTGATAGATCACCTTTTGACCATGAGGACCTTGTAGTTCCTGTAATACTGGACGGAGAAAACGCATGGGAATATTTCCACGATTCCGGGCAACTATTTCTACGTCTATTGCTTTCAAAAATTGAAGGGTTGCGTCCTAATATAGAATGCATTACGCTTTCCGATGCTATTGAACATATCGGTAATATTATCGATTTGCCTTCCATCCCTACGGGATCCTGGATCGACGGCACATTTCACATCTGGATCGGGCACTCCGAGGACCATGCGGCATGGGACATGCTGTCCAGGGCAAGGAATCTCTGGCAACGTAGGGCCGATGCATTGTTGAAGACGGGTAAGGAATTAACGCCTGACCTGAAGAAGGCCGAGGGATTCCTGTTCGTGGCGGAAGGGTCCGACTGGTGCTGGTGGTACGGGGACGATCATTTCACCCCGCACGGTCCCGAGTTCGATCGCCTGTTTCGCCACAACGTGAAAGCCGCATATTCCGCAATGGGTCTCAACCCACCGGATACGTTGGATATTCCAATTATCCGACCGGAACGAATCGCGACCGGGAAAAATTTCATTCCATGTCCGAGATCCTTCATACACCCAAAAATCGACGGGATCGTCACATCCTATTTTGAATGGAGTTCAGCATCCCGATACACCCCGAACCCGGAATTCGGAGCCATGCACCGTGCGGGTCACGTCCTGTTGTCGTGTTTCTATTATGGATTCAACGAAACGGAGATCTTTTTCCGTTTTGACCTGGATACCGTGGCCACCGAAAATGCGGAGTCATTGGAACTGGAAATCCTTGTCCCGACGAAGAACAAAAAACTTCACGTAAAAATCGAGCTGAAGGAAAAGTCCCTGAAATCGTATTTTCGCGAGATTGGCGATTCCAGCGAAGAGCCGGCCCCAAGCGGCGTAAATACCGACGGGAAGATCCGCGTTGCATTCCAGAAGGTTCTTGAAATTTCCGTCCCGATCGAATCGTTATCCTGTGAAATGGACGATCGACTGGAATTTTTCCTCACGATGCAGTCGCCGGGCACAGTGGGAGAACGGTGGCCGTTGTACGGAACGTTCTCGGCGGAGCTGCCGGGGACGGATTACAAGGAACGGATGTGGGAGGCATAAGATATTTTTTTTATCGTCGACTAGCGTCTGGTAATGTATATTATGTCAAATGCAGGAAAGTAGCGGGTCGGCGTTCTACCGCTTCCTCGCGATCAGGAACTTCCACCCCATAAACAACGGACTCACCTTCTCCGCCAGGCCGTCGCACAAAACCCGGACTTTCGGGATTCTCTCAAGGTACGGGATTTTCGGATACAGCCCGGCCGATTGCGCTGGAATCGAAAGGAAATCGAACAGGAATTCACGTGTCACCTCGAAGTGATAATCCACAGTGGTCGTCTTAAGCTCCTTCATGGATGCCATGCAGGCCATGAGCTCCACGGCGGGCACGGTTCCGTACTGGTATTTCAGGTCCGGAAACGCCTTATGGAACGCATCCCCCTTTCGATCGTCGAACAGTCCGGAATAATGACTGATGGAGATCACCCCCCCCGGCAGCAGAAGACGGCACGCCTGCTTGAGGGAATCCGAAAAGCGAGGGAGAAGAAATATGGATGCGGCATAGAAAATGGCGTCGAACGCTTCGTGGAAATACTCTGAAAGGCGCTCCGCGTCCCCCCGGATGAAATACACTCCTCGCAGATCCCGGCACCGCTCCTTCGCCAGCATGAGCATCCGTTCGCTGATGTCGATCGCGTAGATGTTCGGCGAATAGGAAGAGAGGGATTTGTGGAGGGCAACGGTCGAAATCCCGGTGCCGCATCCCACGTCCAGGATCCGTTCGGGTCGTGACGGCTCGATCAACTCGAGTTGACGGCGAGCGAGTTGTTCGAACAGGTGGTGTTTCTCCTCGAACCGGTCGTACGCCTGTGCGCTCTGGTCGAAATTCCGCTCAACCGCGGACTTGAAGCGGCTCCCGAAGTCCTCCCGGGTTTTCCGGTCAGACATTCGCTTTGACGACGACACGGTTCTTGCCGGAATTCTTGGCCGTGTACGCTGCCTCGTCCGCAAGCGCCACCATCTGGTCTTCGGACACCTCTCCCCCTTGAGAAGTATATATCCCGATGCTAACAGTAAGATGCACGGTCCCGCTCACGTTTTGGGCGAAATTGTATTTTTCCACCTCCGCCTTGATTCTTTCGGCGACCAGGTATGCGCCGGTTCGCGTGGACTCCGGGAGGATGACGGCGAATTCCTCTCCACCGTAACGGGCGATGATGTCCGTGGCCCGGGCGTATTTCCGCAACAGTTCCGAGATCCTCCGAAGGGCGAGATCTCCGGCCGGATGGCCGAACCGGTCGTTGAACGCCTTGAAATCGTCCACGTCGATGACGAGCAGGGAGATCGTGTGTCGATATCGACGGGCACGCTCCAATTCCCTCCGCAACGCATTGTAGAATTCCCTGTGGTTGAAAAGCCCTGTTAATCCGTCTGTAACCGCCATGATCTTCATGTTTTCATAGAGGTTCACCACCTCAAGGGAGAGATCCGCCTCCGGAGAAAGGGTCGCGATGGGACGAACGCTCTCCGGGGTCACAGCCTTCCCTTCGGGCAAGCTACGGACAACTACAAGGCCCCCGGAAGGGAATATCTCGCAGCGCAGGCAATCCAGGATCCGGTCCCGGAAATCCTCCGGATCGGCGCCCGGAGTGAATGATTCGAGCGACAATCTGTCCAGCCAGCAATTCAGGTTTTCCGAATGGAAGTTCGGGCACGTCCGGACGCCGCAATTCTTTGCCTCCGCGCACCGTGTCTTCATTCTCCGCGTCACCGGGAGGAAATATGCGGGGGTCGAGCCGAGGATCGGCTCCTCATCCGGCAGGTGGGGCAGTTCCAGCGGGGCGCGGTGCAGGACGTTGCTTCCGGCCCAGAAAATCCTCGCGATCAGGGAGTGCGGGTCCCATAAAGGAACGCGCAACGGAACCCCCGTGACGGGAGCGGCCTCGCCCGGGAACACCAGGAACCCTTCCCCGGAAACCTTCCCCGCGAGGGTCCCGTGGAAGTTGAACGACCCCGCGATCCCGTCGACCAGGGCGCCGAACACCTCGTCCGTCGTCCGGGACTGCAGCATGCGCTTTGTGATTTTGTGGTGCGCAACGAGATCGGCGTGCGCCTGGGACATCTCCCGTACCCGGCGCTCGAGCCGTTCCTCCATCCGCCCCTTCTCCTCTTCCGTCACCTCACGGCGCCGCCTTCGAAAGCGGAGGAAAGCCGCGGCGTTCAGTAATAGGAAGGACCCCAGGATCCCCTTGGGAAGGATCGTCAGGCGGAATCCGGTGCCGGGAACGCCCACGGGCAAGGAGTCGCCCTGTTCGAAGCCGCCGGTCAGGATCAGCACGGCTCCGCACACGAGGTTCGCGATGAGGATGGCGACGAGCAACGCGTCGCCAAAGTACGCCCGAAGGCTCTCCCGGTTCAATCCCCCACCATTCCCGTTTTCGCCACCCTACACGGAACTTTACGGAAAATCAGGCGAAAAGTTTACGATATTCGTCTCCGGCCGGTTCTGCCGCAACGGCCGTTCGCCGCTTTCTTCCCGTCATGCGGCGACCATGCCCTCTCGAAAAAGTACTTTATTCCCCCGGCGTATTTCCGTAGCATCTGATTTGTCCCACACCTCGCTCCGTAGAAAGGAGCTCGACCCTCATGCGCGGATTCGCACGGTTCGCCGTCCTTGCCATCCTCCTGACTTCCCTTCTCCCCGGATCTGCGTCCGCACTGTGCGTCGAGGTCGGGAAACCCGTCCCCGACGTGACGCTTCCGACGATCGATGGCCGGAACGTCTCCCTTACCTCCTACAAGGGAAAGATCGTCCTGCTCGCATTCTGGGCTTCCTGGTGCCCGCGCTGCGAAGAGGAGCTCACCTTCCTGGAGGGGGTGTACAAGACGAGCGGGGACATCGTTGTGCTGGCCATCAACCAGGAGAGCCAGAACATCTCCCGGGCGCACCTCGAACGGATCCAGAAGACGCTGAAGGATTGGAAGATCGATTTCCCGGTCCTCCTCGACAGGAACCTGGACGCGTGGAACGCCTTCTGCATCAACGCGCTCCCCACCAGCATCATCCTGGACGGAAAGGGAACGGTCCGGTATGCGGAGGCGAACTACTATTGGGCGACCCAGGACAAGATCGCGGAAGTGATCGGGGAGATCCGGCAGGGCAAGGAATGAGGCGCCACCCAGTGAAATCCCTTGCGATGGCCGCAGCGGCGGCGATCCTTGCCCTTCCCCTGCTCGCGGTTTCCGCCATCGTCGTCCGGGCCGAGTCGCAGGAGCTTCGCCCCCTGCTGACACCCGGCGAGAACGCGCCCGGATTCACCCTTTCGGATGTGGACGGGAAGCCGGTCTCCTTCCAGCCCGGTGGCGGGAAGCCCGCCCTCGTCGTGTTCTGGTCGGTCTTCTGCCCGATGTGCAAGGAAATGATGCCGGGGATCGACGGATTCGCGGTGCGCCACGGCGCGACCGTCCGCGTGTTCGGGGTGAACCTCGACGGGAAGCGATTCTCCGGCGCCGTGCGCTCCTACCTCAACGACCCGGGCCTGCATTTCCCTGTAGGGCTCGACGACCTGCGCGGCGACTTCTTCATCGCCTCCGACGCGTACGGCGTGGAGAAGACTCCCACCGCGGTGCTCGTCGACGGCGCCGGCACAGTCCGGGGTGCATGGGCGGCGGGGACGATCCGGGATTTCCTGGCTTCCGCAGACGAGAAGGTGGCCGAATTACAGAAGGGCGCGCCCCCTGGAAAGTAGGACCCGCGACAGCTCCATCCCCCTCTCCAGCCACTCCCGGTAAAAGGACGGCAGCCCGTGGAACCCCGCCCGCGTCCCCGGCGCGGCAAGGACCGGGAGCCAGAGCATGAGGAACAGCAGGACCACGGATGCGGAGAAGATCCGGCCGCTCCGACGCACGTCCGGCTGGCCGTCGAGGAACCCCTCGGCCGAGAAGCTCAGGTGCATCGTGAAGAGGAATGCCGCCACTCCGAAGTACGCGTCGAGCAGGTGGGGAACCTTTCCCCGGAGCACGATGACGGGAACCAGGGCAAGGACGTTGTAGAGGGGGACGGCATACGGGGCGAGGTCGATCGCCACGTTTGTCCGGTCGATCACCACCTTCCCCCCCGCGCGCGAGGTGATGTGGAATCCGTGAACCTCCCGCAGGAAAAGCTTCGCGACGACCAGGTGGGTGAGTTCGTGCCCCCACAGGTACAGTCTCTCCGGCTTGCGCACCAACAGGTGAAACGCGAGGTACGCAACCGCTCCCACCAACAGGTAGACCCCCTGCATCGGGGTGATCCGTCCGGCGAGGCGCGGCGCAATGGCGTAGAGAAGAACGCCGTCTGCGATCAACAGCGGGACCCCGGCCAGGGAATACAGGAAAACCCTCAACGGCACTCTCCCGGTTCCGTCTTAACCATCTGATAAATCAAAGATTACCAACTATCCAAACCCATGGAAAAAAGAGTTTACACAAATATAACGCCATGTTATTTTTCAAGTGACTCTCTTTCGCCGGCACGAGGAGGTTCCCTTGGAACCGGAGAACCTGCCGAACATCCTGAAGACGCGCGACCTGGCCATCCTGCTCGACATGAGCCCGGACGCCGTGAACGACATGGCCCGCCGGGGGGTCCTGAAGGGGTACAAGAGCGGCAACCAGTGGCGATTCCGTCGTAAGGACGTGGAGCGGTACGTCGAACGGGAGAAGAAACTGGCGCCCCCGGGGTGAAAGATATCGAACAGTCGTCATCAATCTCCGGCGTCCTGAAAGTTTCCTCTGACTAGTGAATGAAACAAGGATAGCAGACTACGCCCTGCTCCGCTTCGTCTATGCTCCGGGAAAATTGTATTTTTGAATCCGGAAATGGAGAGGGCGGGATCGACCGACCCCGCCCTGTCGTCGCATCCTTTCTTGGTGACCCGTTACTTCTTCATCCTCCTCCTGCAACAGCCGATGAGGCCTGCCAGGCCGCTGCCAAGCAACATCATCGTGCCGGGTTCGGGGACGGGCTGCAGGGAAACGGTGAAATCCGTCAGAAGGATCTTCCCTCCCTGCGTTTCGGTGAGGTTGATGTTGAAGACGCCCGAGAACTCAGTGAATGGATCGAGGTACGGGAAGAATAAAAGCAGTTCCCCTAAATGGCTTCTGGAATAAACGGTCCCGTTGATTCCGGTCAGCATGCCCGTTGAATCGGACAGGAATGTGAAGGAGGTCACATTGAGAAGAAGGTCCACGGCAGGAACCTTTTTGCCAAACGCGAAGCCGCCGGTAAGCATCATGTTTTGCTGGGTCGCGAAAAAATTGGGGGGTAGACCCCCCGGGCCCGGAGGCGTCGCCGACTTGTATACGCCGTCGTAGCTTGTTCCGCTCGCGGTCAGCTGGCCCCATTCGACGGGTGGCGGTGGAGGGGGAGATCCGGGCAAAATGATAATGATCGGCCCCCCCGGTCTCGTCCCGACGGTGAAGGTTTTGGCTTTTGGATCTGCGTCCACAAGATACGTGAGCGAGGTATCCTTCGGTCCATCGAACGTAAGCGTCGCTGCCCACGCGGACGCCTGGAACAGGAGCATCAAAGCCGTTGCGGACAGAACAGCCGCCATTTTTCGCCGGAACATCTGCATCCTCCTTTCCCCACCCCCATTGATGGGGGGCAGTCACGGCGGGTTCCGTGAATCCCCCATCCGCCGTTGGAAAAGCAATTTTCGCGCCATGTTCATGATTTTGCTAAGTATTTGGAAATGCGGAAAATCCGTTAACCGGAAGCCGATACCGGTTGGAAAATTATTCTGTAAATTTGCGAAATGATTTCTCATTCGGGTTGGGCCAAGGACGGGGTGAGGCGCAGAAATGTTATGGGTGGTGTAAAGAGTGGCTTACAAAAACGGAATCGAAGAAAAAGGGCTGCCGGCGTTCGCCTGCAACCCCTTGTCTTTGTTGCTTATTTTGGCGCCCCCGGGGTGACTCGAACACCCGGCCAAAGGTTTAGGAAACCTCTGCTCTGTCCGCCTGAGCTACGGGGGCGCGTTCCCCTCACCGGGAACTACTCGTCGAACTGAAGCAGCGAAAAGACCTTCCGCCCCTTGAGGCGATCGCGGCCGCGGAGGTCCGTCAGTTCCGCGAGGAAGCAGCACTCCGCGATCTCCGCGCCGAGCCGGTCCAGAAGGCTTGCGACGGCCGCCACCGTACCCCCCGTCGCCAGCACGTCGTCCGCCACGATCACCTTCATCCCCGGCCGGATGGCGTCCTCGTGCATCTCTAGCCGGTCCTTGCCGTACTCCAACTCGTACGAGGCGGAAACGGTCTTGTACGGCAGCTTGCCGGGCTTCCGGACGAGGAGGACCCCCGTGCCGAGCTTGTACGCCATCGCGGCGCCCATGACGAAGCCGCGCGCCTCGATCCCCACCACCGCGTCGATCCCCTTCGCGAAATGGCGGTGCGACATCAGGTCGATGGCCTGCTGGAAGGAGGCCGGATCGGACAGGAGGGTCGTGATGTCCTTGAACTGGATCCCCTTTATCGGAAAATCCGGGATGTTGCGGATCCGTTTCTTCAGCTCGCTCGTCGGCATCGTTTCCCTCGCATCGGATGATTCTACACGAATCGACTCACTCCTTGAACCCGTAGGCGCCGATCAGGGGAACGAACCGGCAGCCCCCGAGGACCTCTGTGTGCATCTTCCCCCCGCGCTTCGTCACGCGGGCCAGGACCTGCTCGTAGCGGCCGCCCATCGGGAGCACGACCGCCCCGCCCTCGGCCAGCTGCTCGACCCAGGGGGTCGGGACGTCTGGCGATGCGGCGGCGGAGAGGATCCGGTCGTACGGCGCCATGTCGGGGCAGCCGAGGGAGCCGTCGCCGACGACGTAGACCACGTTCGTCACGCCCAGGCCGTCCAGGCGCGTCCTCGCCGCTTCGGAGAGGGAAGGCAGCCGCTCCACCGTCACCACCTCCCGGCAAAGCCTGGAAAGGATCGCCGTCTGGTAGCCGGAGCCGGTGCCGATTTCGAGGACTTTCTCCTCCCCCGACAGGCGCAGCGCCTGGGTCATCTCGGCGACGATGAAGGGCTGGGAGATCGTCTGCCCCGCCCCGATGGGGAGCGGCCCGTCGTCGTAGGCGCTCTCCCGTAAGGACGGCGGGACGAAGAGGTGTCGGGGGACCTCCTCCATCGCGGAGAGGACCCGTTCGTCGCGCATACCGCGGGCGCGGATCTGCGCGTCCACCATCCGGCGGCGAAGGAGGTCCTCCCTCACCACGTCCACTTCCGCAGCGCCCGGAGCGCCGCGTAGTTCGTCAGGTCGAGGTGGATCGGGGTGATGGACACGAAGTTGCCGTCGATCGCCTCGAGGTCGGATCCCGGCACCTCCTCGCTGCGGAGGTGGTCCCCCCCGATCCAGTAATATTTGCGCCCCCGCGGGTCCCGCTTCTCCACGATGAGGTCCCCGTAGATCCGCTTCCCCTGACGCGTCATGCGCACCCCCCGGATCTCCTCCCGGGGGACGTTGGGGACGTTGACGTTGAGGAGCGTGTCTCCGGGGAGCCCCTTCCGCAGAACCTTTCGGGCCACCATCAGCGCATACTCGTTGGCCACCTCGAACCGGAAGCGGCTTCGTGTGACCAGCGAGACCGCGATCGAGGGAATCCCGAGGAGCGTCCCCTCGATCGCCGCGGAGACGGTCCCGGAGTAGGTGATGTCGTCCCCCAGGTTCGCCCCCTTGTTGATCCCGGAGACGAGCAGGTCGATCTTCCTCCCCTTCAGGATCCCGTTTATCCCGAGGTTCACGCAGTCTGTGGGGGTGCCGTCCACCGAGTAGGTCCGCGGACCGAGCTTCTCCACCCGAAGGGGGTGGGTGAGGGTGAGGGAGTGGCTGGCCGCGGAGCGCTCCCGGTCGGGCGCCACGACGTAGACGGTGCCCAGCTCCTTCATCGCGCCGGCGAGCGCCTCGATCCCATCGGAGCGCACGCCGTCGTCGTTGGAGACGAGAATGACCGGTCCTTCGCTCTCCACGGCTCTTCCCTTTCGACGAAAAAGGGGCTACGAGAGCGTGTCTCGTAACCCCTCGTACGTTCTGGTCGGGACGACTGGACTTGAACCAGCGGCCCCCTGCACCCCATGCAGGTGCGCTACCAGGCTGCGCTACGTCCCGATCCGTGAAGAAAAGATTTTACCGGACGAGGGGGACGTTGTCACGTCATTTCCGGGGCCCTGGGTTCGTTCCGCCGGCCCGCCCGAAGTCGTCGTCGAACCGCTCGATGTCGTCTTCCCCGACATAATCCCCGGTCTGCACCTCGATGACCACGAGGTCTTCCGTTCCTACGCAACCGACGCGGTGCATCGCGCCGAGAGGGATGTCGACGTGCTGCCCCGGGGAAAGCCGAAGCGTTTCTTCCCCGACCGTCACCGCCGCCTCTCCCCGAACGACCTGCCAGTGCTCCGCGCGGAACCGGTGCCTCTGCAGGCTGAGGCGTTTCCCCGGATGTACGACGAACTGCTTCACCTTGTGCCCCTTCTCTTCGTGGAGCACCAGGTAGTACCCCCAGGGACGCTCGCCCCGCTCAATCGACATGCGCTGGCGCGCCCCTCTCTTTGTTTGATGTCCGTCCCTGATTTTTCAAATGATTAAGAGGATCTTATTTGAGTATCGCTCGAATCTTCGAAAGCTCTTTTTTCAGCTGCCGCAGCTCCGCTCGGAACGGGTCCTCGGCCAGTTGCAGCTTCAGCTGCTGTTTTTCCCGCGCCATCTCTTTCAGCTTCGCGCGTGCCCCCTCGATGGTGAACCGCTCCTCGTAGAGGAGCCGTTTGATCTCCAGGAGCGTCTCCACCTCCTGGCGCTTGTAGACGCGATGCTGGGAGCGGTTCTTGGCGGGGGAGATGCGGAACTCCGTCTCCCAGAACCGGAGTACGTACGGCTTTACGTTCAAGATCTGGCTCACTTCCCCGATCTTGAAGTAGAACTTGTCCGGGATCTGGGGGGACGCCACGCCTTTCCCGGGGGTCTACGAGGGCTTCACTTCGTTGATGAATGATTTCAGGATCTGGCTGGGCCGGAACGTCAGGACGCGTCGCGCCGTGATCTGGATGTCGTCGCCGGTCTGGGGATTGCGGCCTTTCCGGGGGCGCTTGTCCCGAAGGGTAAAGTTACCGAAACCCGAGATCTTGATCTTCTCCCCTTCCTTGAGGCTGGCCTTCATCGTTTCGAAGATGGCCTCGACGATGTCCTGCGACTCCTTTTTCGAGAGCCCGCCGATCTTCTCGTAAACGATCTCGACCAGGTCCGCCTTCGTCATGATGATGCCTCCTCCATGCCCCTCACGAGGTTCGTATCCTTCCGCCGAACCGATTCTCCAATAAATTTACTATCTTGGTATGTATACTATTTACCTCCGGGTCCGTCAAGGTTCTGTCGAACGGCTGGAGCCTCACCCGGATGGCGACGCTTTTCTTCCCCTCCCCGATCTTTTCCCCCGTGAAAACGTCGAAAACGGCCGCGTCCTCCACCTCCGGTGCGACTTCCCGAACCATCGCGAGAACGTCGCCCACTCCGACGTCGGAAGGGAATATGCAAGCCACGTCGCGAAAAACCGGGGGAAATTTCGGGAGGGGCCGAAATGCGCCAACCGGCGGAGGAACCTCCAGAGCGGCCTGAAGCCGGATTTCCGCATAGAAAACGGGGGCCGTGATCTCGTACTCGGCCAGCAGTTCCCGCCGGACGGAGCCGAGCCAGGCGATCACGTCTCCTCCCCGGATCACGTCGGCCGCTTTCCCTTCCTCGAGGAACGGACGCAGCCGCGTCGGGACCACGTGGAGCGGCGCCGCGCCCAGGTGAAGCAGCAGCGGCTCCACCACGCCTTTCATGTCGAAGAAGTCCGCCGGGAACGCCTCGCCGGACCACGCGGCCGGCAATCTCCTGCCGTGAAGGACGATCCCCAGGCGGGGCTCCTCGAAATGCCCTTCCGTGTACCGTTTCCCGTACGCCTTCCCGACCTCGAAAAGCCGCACGTCCTCGGCGAAGTGCCGCACGTTGTCCGACACGTTCTGCAGAAGCCCCGTCAGCAGGTGGGGGCGCATCAACGTGGTGTCCTCGGAGATCGGGTTGCGCAGCCGCACCGCATCCCCGGGGTCGAACCCCAGCAGCTCCGCCTGCTTCTCCCAGCGCCGCCCGGACACGAAGGAGAAGTTCACCGCCTGCGAGATACCGTGGCCGCGCAGGAAATCGCACGCCCGTTCGATCCCGTCCACGAACCGGTCGTCCTCCGAGAACTCCGGCGCCTTCGAAACGGGATACGTCGTCGGGATCCCTTCGAACCCCGCCAGCCGCGCGATTTCCTCCACCAGGTCGATCTCGCGCTCGATGTCGAACCGGTGGGGCGGGACCGTGACGTCCCATTCCCCCGGCCGCGTTTCCGCCACTGGGAACGAAAGGCGCGAAAAGATCTCCCGGCACGATTCCGGGGAATATTCCTTCCCCACCACGCGGCTCGCGCGCCCGGGGCGGAACGTGACCTTCCTGCCGAACTCCGTCCCGCCGCCCACGTCGAGGAACCCTTTCGCCGCCCGCACGGAAGCGATCCGGGACAGCAGGGCGACCGCCCGATCCGCGGCGTACAACGTTCCCGCCGGGTCCACTCCCCGCTCGAAGCGGTACGACGACTCGCTGGAAAGCCCCAGCCGTCGGGAAGTCCTGCGGATCGACGCCGGGGCGAAATGGGCGCTCTCGAACAGAACGCGGGTCGTGCCGGATGTGACCTCGCTGTTCTGTCCTCCCATCACGCCCGCCACCGCCACGGGCCCTTCGCCGTCCCAGATCAGGAGCATCCCCGCCTCGATCTTCCGCTCCCCCCCGTCCAGCGTGACGAACGTCGTCGCCTCCCGGGGCGCCCGGACGTCGATTCGCCGGCCCCGAAGCCGGTCGAGGTCGAAGGCGTGCATCGGCTGCCCCGTCTCGAGGAGGAGATAGTTTGTCACGTCCACCACGTTGTTGATCGGCCGGATGCCGCACAGGGAGAGGCGCCGCTGCATCCACTCCGGGGAAGGCGCGACGGCCACGTCCGTCACCGCCCTTGCGGAGTATCGCGGGCAGAGCCCGGGGTCCGACACCTCGATCCGGACCAGGGAACCGACCGGCTCTCCCGATTCCGGGAACGACGCGTCCGGGAGGACCACCTTTTCCCCCGTGATGGAGGCTAGCTCGCGGGCCACGCCCAGGACGCTCAGGCAGTCGCCGCGATTCGGTGTGATCTCCACCTCGAGGAGGAAGTCCGAAAGCCCCAGGACCTCGGCGAGCGGTTTTCCCGGCGGCGTGTCGTGCGGGAGGATCAGGATCCCGGCGGAATCCTCCGCGAGCCGGAGCTCCTGCTCCGAGCAGAGCATCCCCTCGGATGCGTGCCCGCGGATCTTCGCCTTCCGGATCTCCACGCCGTTGGGAAGCTTCGCGCCGATCTTCGCGAGGGCCACCGCATCCCCCGCCTTCATGTTCCGTGCGCCGCAGACGATCCCGTACTCGGACGCCCCGTCGGTGACCCGGCAGAGGGAGAGCCGGTCCGCGTTCGGGTGCGGGCTCATCGAAAGGATCCGGGCGGTCACGACCGCGTCGAGTCCCTCGCCCAGGAACCGGCAGGAGGACACCTCCACCCCCGCCATCGTGAGCGCCTCCTGGACCTGGCCGGGCGACAGGCGGGGTTCGATGAACTCCTTGAGCCACGAATACAGGATCTTCACGGGCGTGTCTCCCTCCCCCCG
>Ga0209253_10000944_pt1 | contig 25379 bp, 22 predicted proteins | sample FrelakmetBRP12BR_FD_187145 | JGI IMG/M metagenome (GOLD analysis project Ga0209253, IMG submission 187145) | Freshwater lake sediment microbial communities from the University of Notre Dame, USA, for methane emissions studies - BRP12 BR (SPAdes)... | ecosystem: Environmental > Aquatic >...
TATCAAGTTTCATCGATCCGTCCACGAGCCTCGGTGGAACCGACAGCGGCTCTGGTGACCTCGCCGGCTTTGCGCAACCTGTGAACGCCTCCAAGTTGTACATGCCACTCTTGACAAATCAGGTCAAAAACAAGAACCCCACCCCTCCGCGTGGAGAAATGAAGCCTGCCATTCGTAACCCACCAAACAGAGCCTCGGCCATTCAGAGGGGTACCCCTTCATCCTCAGGCAAGGCTACTGCTCTGCCCAGGTTTTGTCAACAAGTTTGCCAGGTTGGCCGAGATATGGATGGAAAACCGCGGGCCTGGAAAACAAAGCCCCCAACGAGCGGAGGAGGTTGATTGAGTAGTCGGGCCACCCTGGACGGCCACGCCTCGTCCAGACTCCCCGTTGAACATTGAACGTTGAATTGAGACGAGGCCGCGATACACGGCCCCCTTCAAAAATACCGCGTTCAACGCTCCTCCGTTCCGCCTGTATCCCCCTCTACTCGGTGCCTGCCACCTTCTCTATCAGTTTCCTTATGGCTTCTCCCAACTCCGGTAGCTGGGCAGGAGAAACGGTGATGCCCTTCTTGGTCGGCCGGTACTCCCCGTCGTCGGCCTTGTAGTAGATCCTGAGGTCCGCATAGGTCTTGCCCTTGTATTTGCTCAGGCTGACCTGAACCTGCTCGGTAGCGCTCCTGTCGAAACTGTGAACCAGTTCTCTCTCATCAGGCATAATCTCACCCTCTCTGAATTCGCGATGGAATCTAGCGTCTGTCAAACCAGCAGGGGGCACAGTCCCTGGCACAGTCGAGTTCTGACTGGTATCAGGTTACAGGAACCTTGTGGCGGGGACAAGAAGAAATGCCCTCACCGAACGGGGAATCGGCTGGCCGATGGTGTGTAGCCGGAACGGGTGAGCTTGATGAGCAGGCGGTTTCGAAAACGCACGAAGAACATTCTGCGGGAACCAAAATGTAAGTCAGATCAGCTCCGCTAGAGGGGTCAGGCTGTCCTGCTACGGCAGGTAGGGAGCCCGGCCGAAAGTGGGCAGTTTTTCCAGAGAAGGAGCGCTACATTGCTGACCCTGCTTTTTTTGTGAGTGCGCCCCCGCGGGAACGATCAGGCGAGAGGGCTGAAGTGGAATTGACCGCTCAGCCCCTCCCACGTCTCCGTCTAATTCGCAGGGGTTAAGGGTCTCCGGTACCACTGGCAGGAACTTGATCTCTAGCAGGCTGCTGAAAAACCCGAAGCACGCCTTATGCGTCCACTTATCTTTCCTGCAACGGCGCGAGACAGGCGGGCAAAGAGGTCAAGAGGCACAGGATAAAGATCTGCCGAAGTGCCTGCATTGCTCGCCTTTCTAGCGTTTCCCGCTCTGAGAGCGGCCAAGGCATGCCCTTGGTCTCGCAGAACCCTGGGGCTCCAGGCGCAGCCTCTTCCATCTGCACGGGACGGGCGTTTCGACAACCTGCCGGGGTGCTCGCCCGTCTCTTTTTCTTGCCTTTCTCCTTCCCTTTGTGCTTTCATGGAAATAATGCCCCTAGCGGTTCATGCTGGATGAGAGGAGGGGAGCCGCAGCCGGAAGTCACTCGAGGGAGGGGAACGAGATATGGCGTTACGGATTCTTCTTGCTGACGACCACAAGATCGTACGCGACGGTCTTCGCTCGCTGCTGGAAAAGCAGCAAGGCATGGAGGTCGTGGGGGAGGCGGAGAACGGGCGACTGGTTCTGGAACTCGCCCGCCAGAAGAAGCCCGACGTGGTCATCATGGACGTTAGCATGCCAGATCTCAATGGAATCGAGGCAACCCGCCAGATGCTCGCGGCCCAGCCGGGGGTGAGGGTGATCGCTCTCTCCATGCATTCAGACCGCCGCCTGGTCGCGGGCATGCTCCAGGCGGGCGCCTCCGGCTTTCTCCTCAAAGACTGCGCCTTCGACGAGCTGGCTCGGGCGATCAACGCCGTGATGTCCAACCAGCCGTATCTGAGCCCCCGGATAGCCGAAACGGTCATCCAGGACTATGTGCGCCGCATGACTCCGAGTGAATCCTCCACGGCTGACGCCCTTACAAAGAGACAGCGCGAAGTTCTCCAGCTTCTCGCCGAAGGCTGGTCCACCAAACATATCTCTTCCCATCTCTATCTGAGCGTGAAGACGGTGGAGACCCACCGCCGCGAGATCATGGCGAAGCTGAGCCTTCACAGCATCGCCGAACTCACCAAGTATGCCATTCGCGAAGGACTAACCTCCCTCGAACCCTAGCCGGTTGTCTAAAAGCCCTCCTGATGGGTGCAGATCCAGATCCCACGCAAAAGGTGGGGCGGTCCAGTCGACAACGCTGCATAGTCGCGGCAATTGATGAGTATACGGATAGGCTCGGCTCTCCCGCCAAGCGAGGGAGCAGGGTGCGGGAGTCCTCTCTGCAGGCCCGGGAGTAGGAGGCGGCTCCGGATGCGCCTTCCCGGGTAGACCGCCCTGCCTTGCGGTTCCACGTTGAAGCGCCACTGCTCGCCGTCGCGAAGCAGAAGGTTTTTCAGCAACCTGCCAGGCGAGTTAGCAGTCACGCGCCCTGTCTCCTCCCCGCATCTGGGCTCGGGCTCATCTTTTGCCCCAGGGGAAATTCAGCCGTTTCGAAGGGCAAAATCAGGGATGCCCTGATTGCGAATCCTGGTGATTGTTCCCATAATACCAGGCAAGGAGATGTCGGGAGCACCCGGGTACGATGATCGCTTGCAGCCCGCCTGATCCATCTCTCGAAAACCACGGCACGGAAACCCAACGGTAGGGGTCGCGCATCTCATGGCAGGAGGAACGTTCATGACTGGCCCGGGACGCATGCAGGTGAGCATCCAAGGAGATCGGGATACGGTGGTTATGCGACTCAGGGGTAACCTCGACGGCAGCAGCGCCTGCCAGGTGGAGCAGGTGCTGCACCGCGTCCTCGAGAAATGCAGAGGACGGAGGCTGATCTTTGATCTCGGCGGCGTCCACACCTACGAATACTTCGGGGTCGCCATCCTGGCCAGGAGCATTCGCAGTCAACGGAACCACTTCAATGAGATCTCTTTCCAAGGGGTGCCGACATCGACCGAAAGCATCTTCAGGCGTTTCGGCGTCGACGGTACGTCTGCCGTCGCCCCGAGGGTTGCCTCAGGGGCTCTTGCGGCTGTCGAGTAACGGAGGGGGCGGTCATGGCAAGAATTTTGGTGGTGGATGACGAGGAACACATCCGCCAGTACTATTCTGAGGAACTCTCAGACGAGGGCCACGAGGTGTTCACTGCGGGGTCGGGGCACGAACTCTTGCGAAGAATTGATCTCCTCAGCCCCGAAGCGGTGATTCTCGATATTAGGCTCGTTGACTACGACGGTCTAGATCTTCTGCAGGAGATCCGAGCGACGCACCACGACCTGCCGGTCATTCTCTGCAGCGCCTACGACACCTATCGAGAAGATCCAAAGGCCTTTGCGGCCGATTACTACGTGATCAAATCCTTCGACCTGGGCACACTGAAACAGGCGGTTCAGCGAGCCATCGAGGCGGAACTTTCCATGAGGCAGGTGGGAAGCTGCTAGCGAGCTGAGCTCCCCTTGCTCCTACCAAAGCTTTCCCAACCGGAGCCGGAGCCGTTGCCGATACGGTAGATGAGTTTTTCGATGTACCAGCGCCGCTCAAGATCGCTCAGGAGATCCTCCGCGTAGTGCCTCGCCTGGAGATACAACTTCTTCCCTTCACCGTGTTGATGGCGGAACCGGCACATCGGCTGGTTCCCTTACCGTGGGTTTCTCAGTGGCACTCCATCTCACTCTTCCGCCCGGACGACAAAGGCTTTCACCTGGTGCTCTCTCAGGAGGCGTGCGGCCAGAGCGTCTGCCTCCTGGCGGCCGAGGGGCCCACCTGCCTGTACCCGATACCAGCGGCCTTTCCCTGGCAAGTCCACGGTGTGGACGGTTACCGGTGACTTCACGTTCTTGAGCGAGGCGGTGAGCTTCTGGGCGCTCGCCTCATCCCTGAAGGAGGCGACCTGCACCGTGTAGCGGGCAGATGATGAGATCTCGGGGCCTGTGCTCACCTTTTCCGGCTGAGGAGGCGGCGGGGCGGGGGGCGCGGGTACCGTGCTCACCGGTGCCGGAGGCGTCGTCACCGTCTTCTGCTCGGGAACCTTTTCCGTAGGGGGAGTGGTGAGGCGAGCCTGTTTTTTCTTGGCGAGGGCCTCGTAGAACTCGAGGTCCTTGATGGGAATCTTCTCCTCGGCTGCTGCAGGCGCTGCCGCCTTTTCCGGCTCCGGTGCGGGTTTCCCCGAGCCGGGCCAGAGCCCCTCCGCCACCATCCGTCGCTTGATCTCCGCGAGATTGATGTTGGCGGGGGTGAGACCCTTCCCCACCAAGAGCCCGAGGAGAAACATCCAGAACAGGGCGAGAAGCAGCCCGACACCCCAGCCCACGGCCGCCATCGTGCTCAGCTCGAGGCGGAAGCTTTTCTTAGTTGACCTCCGGTTCTTCTCTGCGCTCATGGGCCCCCCGTGAGCGACGCCGGCTACATCTTCTCCGGTGCGGAGACGCCGAGGAGTTCCAAGCCGTTACGGAGAGCGACGCGAACCGCCAGAGCCAGGTAGAGCCGCGCCCGCGCCAGGTCCGTGTCATCCTGGATCATCCGGTGATGATTGTAGTAACTGTGGAAGGTGGAGGCGAGCTGGGTCAGATAGTAGGTGATTCGATGGGGCTCGAGGAACCGAGCGCTGTTCTCCACCACCTCGGGAAAGAGACTGAGCTCCTTGATGAGCGCCATCTCCTCAGGTAGATTGAGCCGAGAGAAATCCGGCCCGCCCACGGTGAGATGCCGCTCCTCGGCAAGGCGCATGACGCTACAGATCCGCGCGTGGGCGTACTGGACGTAGTAGACAGGGTTCTCCGCCGTCTTCTCCTTGGCGAGCTCGAGATCGAAGTCAAGAGGGCTGTCCGACCTGCGAGTCATGAAGATGAACCGGGCCGCATCGCGCCCCACCTCGTCGAGGACGGCTCTCAGGGTCTCGAACTCGCCCGCCCGGGTCGACATGGCAACCGGCTTTCCCTTGCGGAGCAGGTTCACGAGCTGAACCAGGAGAAGTTTGAGGGAATCGGGTTTTCGCCCGAGGGCCATGACGCCCGCCTGCATCCTGGCCACGTAGCCGTGGTGGTCGGCGCCCCAGAGGTCGATGACCAGATCGAAGCCCCGCTCGAACTTGTTCTGATGGTAGGCGAGGTCCGAGGCAAGGTAGGTGGTCAGGCCGTTGGCCCGGATCACTACCCGGTCTTTTTCATCCCCGAAGGCGGTGGAGCGGAACCAGAGGGCGCCGTCTTTCTCAAACAGGTAACCCGCAGCCTTGAGCGTCGCGATGGTGCGGTCGACGGCACCGCTCTCGTAGAGGCTCCGCTCACTGAACCATTCATCATGGTGGACGCCGAAGAGATCGAGATCTTCCCGGATGCCGGCAAGGATCCGGTCGACAGCATGCCGGGTAAACACGGGCACGGCTTCTGCCTCGGGCGTGTCCCGATAGGACTCACCATGGAGATCGCGCATCTCCCGGGCGAGGTCACGAATGTAGTCGCCCTGATAACAGGTGGCGGGAAATTCGAGGCTGCGGCCGAGGAGTTGCCGGTACCGCAGGAACACAGAGCGGCCCAGGGTGTCCATTTGGGTTCCTACATCATTGATATAGTATTCCCGCTGCACCCGGTGCCCGGTTGCCTCGAGGATTCTCGCGAGCACATCGCCGGTGGCGGCGCCGCGACCGTGGCCGATGTGGAGCGGCCCGGTGGGATTGGCGCTCACAAACTCAACCTGGACGTAGCGGCCCTTGCCGATGTTGACCAGTCCATAGGTGTGATCCTGGGTGTGGATCTCAGGTAGGATGTCGTACCAGGCGGCCGGGCTGATGGTGAGATTAATGAAGCCGGGACCGGCAACCTCCACGCGGGAGAAGAGACCGCCGCCGTCCGCCATCTGCTCGACGAGAGCGGCGGCCACCTCGCGGGGGGGGCGGCGGTTGGGGGCGGCGAGGCTCAGAGCCACGGTGGTGGCAAAATCGCCGTGGGCCTCGTTCTTCGGGACCTCCACCTGGGGCTCGAAGTCGACGGGCACCTGGAGCAGGCCGCGCTCCCGGCATTGTTCAAGGGTCTTGTTCAGAATGTCCAGGATCTTCCCTTTGATCATGATCCAGGTCTTCTCCTCACTCCTGCCAGCGGGTTGCCAAGCTCCCGGCCAGCCCTCATACCACACGGGGATGCCAGGAAGATGCGAGCCCGGCCGATCTGCCCGGCAAGGCTGCATAGTGGTTCGACTCGCATGTGGGACCACTTACTCGAGCCGAGTGTCGCGGTGCAACTGCTCGCTCACCACTATGTCCTGAGGGAATACCTTCATTAGCGAAGGTACAAATCGAAGGACACAGTCGCACGATGAATAAGATCGTAGTGGTCCGGCCCGCCTGCAGAGCCATGGCGCAAGGTTCGGGAGACTTTCCGAACGGCCAAAGCGTTAAGAGGTGGCTCCAGATGCGCCTTGCCTCATAGACCAGCCGGTCTCGAATGCCAGTGGCCCCCATGGCCATGACCTGCTGGGCCTCCGCACAGATCCTCACCGAACCGAAGGATCTCTCCTATCACAGGCCCATGTCCCTGTCGAGACCTTTGTCCGCCCCGCTCTGCACGGGCTCCCTAGTGTCGCCCCAAGGTAGTCGATCTGCTAGCCATAATCAAGGGCGACTTCTGCCTCTCTCCCTTGACAGGGCGCTCGCGCACACCGTAGACTCCTTCCCCTGCAACAGCGGTTCAAGTGCCCGCAGACAGGCGGCAGCCGGCGAGGGGAAAATCATGAGCTTTTTCCTGACTGTCCTTGGCTTGGTGATGGTCTTGGAGGGCATGCCGTATTTTGCATTTCCGGAACGGATCAAATCCTGGTTGGCGTACATCAGCACCCTGCCTGCCGGGCGACTACGCCTGGTGGGGTTTGCCGCCATGGCTGTCGGCATGGGCCTCGTGTACCTCGGCCAGCATGGATAGCGGGTGGCTCCAGATGCGCCTTGCTCCTCAGAACGCCCGGCCATAGCGCGGCGCGGTGGTTGCCGGAGGCAGGGTGGTCTGTTTGGCAAGGCTGCATAGTCGCGGCATTGATCGCGTAAAGAGAGACCCGGCCTCCGGGCCGGGGTCGGTCCAAAGCATGGGATGCCTTTCTGACGAGAGAGGCATAGGTAGTGGCTCCAGATGCACCTTGCCTCACAGACCACCCTGCCTCCCGCGGCGGGCGCGGACGGGGGAAATCTGTTGACTTGCACCCCTAACTGTGCTTAGCTTGGCCGGTTTATCGGCGACGCAGGATATGTATTGTCTGGATGACTACTCCTATGAGCTGCCCCCTGAGCTCATCGCCCAGATCCCGAGCGATAGCCGGGAGCGCTCCAGGCTCATGATCGTCCATCGGGGCTCGGGCCTGATCCGCCATCAGCGGTTCACCGACCTCGAGACCTGGCTTGGAGCGGGCGATCTCGTGGTCCTCAATGACACCCGGGTGGTCCCGGCCCGGTTGCTGGGGAGCAAGGAATCAGGGGGACGGATTGAACTTCTTGTTCTCTACCCGGCGACGGACAGCAACCCCTACCGCTGTCTGGTTAAGGCCAAGAGGCCGCCGAAGCCCGGGATGATGGTCACCTTCGCCGGAGGGGTCCGGGCTAGGATCCGGGAGCCGGTGGTGGCCGGGCAGAGTCGGGTGGAGTTTCTCATCGAGGGCTCCCTCCTGGATGTGCTGGAGCAGACTGGGTCGGTGCCCCTGCCTCCGTACATCCGGCGGAACAGTCAGCCCGGCACCAACCCCGATACCATGGGGGGCACGATCTCAGACGCTCAGGCATACCAGACCGTCTACGCCACGAGGCCGGGCGCGGTGGCGGCGCCGACGGCGGGCCTCCACTTCAGCGGGAGCCTTATCGACCGTTTGCACGCCAAAGGGATTCACTTCGCCACCTTGACCCTTCACGTGGGGGCCGGAACGTTCTTGCCGGTTCGAGAAAAAGATATCCGCCGACACCGTCTCCAGGAAGAGTTCTTTGACATACCGGTGGAAACGGCCAGTGCCGTTCGCGCGGCCAAAGAGGAAGGCAGGCGCGTCGTCGCGGTGGGAACCACCACGGTGAGGGCCCTCGAGTTCGCCGTCCGCAGGGGCGGAGTGCAAGCCGGTAGCGGTTGGTGTGACCTCTTCATCTACCCAGGTTACCGTTTTCAGGTCATCGATGCCCTGTTGACCAACTTCCACCTGCCCGGCTCGAGCCTTATCATGCTGGTCGCGGCATGGGCGGGGCGCACCCCGGTGCTGGAGGCTTACGCCGAGGCCGTCCGAGAGCGGTATCGCTTTTACAGTTACGGCGATGCCATGTTGATCGAGTAACCGACGCCGTGCAGTTCCAGGTCTTGCAGCGAGCCGCGGGGAGCGAGGCCCGGCTGGGTGAACTGTGTACCCCCCACGGGGCGATCCGGACTCCCGTGTTCATGCCCGTAGGTACCAGGGGCACGGTGAAGAGCCTGACTCCAGAGGAGCTGTACGCCCTCGGCGCCGAGATTATTCTGGCGAATACGTACCATCTCTGGTTGCGCCCGGGAGCGGAGGTGGTGAAGGCTCAGGGGGGCCTGCACCGGTTCATGCACTGGGAGAGGCCGCTCCTCACCGATAGCGGCGGCTACCAGGTCTTCAGTCTGGCGCAAAGCTCGCAGGTGCGCGAGGAGGGCGTGACCTTCCAGTCGCACCTGGACGGCTCCAGGCGCTTCCTGACGCCGGAGAAGGCGATAGAGGTTCAGGAGGCGCTGGGAGCCGACATCATTATGTGTCTGGACGAGTGCATCCCCTACCCCGCAAGCGATGAGTACACCAGCGAGGCGACGGAACGAACCATTCGGTGGGCGAGGCGGTGCCAGGGGGCGAAGATGAGAACCGACCAGGCCCTCTTTGCCGTCGTCCAGGGGGGGACTTCGTCGGAGCTCAGGTGCCTGTGTGCCGAACAGCTGGTAGAGTTCGATTTCCCGGGTTACGCCATCGGCGGCCTCAGCGTGGGAGAACCCAGGGAAGCCATGTTGGCGGCCGTGGGGGCGGTGCTTCCCCGTCTCCCGGCGGAGCGGCCTTGTTACGTCATGGGTGTAGGCGCCCCGGAGGACCTGGTGGATCTGGTGGGACTCGGAGCGGACATGTTCGACTGCGTCCTGCCCACCCGGAGCGCCCGCACCGGCCAGCTCTTCACCAGGCACGGGCGGATCGTCATCAAGAACAGCCGGTATCAGGAGGAGGATGCTCCCATCGACGAAGGGTGCACGTGCTACACCTGCCGGCACTATTCCCGGGCCTACTTGCGTCATCTCTTTCTCAACAAGGAGCTTCTGGCGTATCGCCTCAATACGATCCACAACCTCTGGTACTTTCTGGAGCTCATGCGGGAGATGCGGCGAGCGGTCGCGGCGGGAACGTTTGGTGAGTTCAGAAGAGAGTTCTACCGACAAAGACAGCACCACTCGGAGTGACCGGCGCCCTTTCGGGGTAGTACTCCGGAAGGATTCGAGGAGGAGGAATTAAGGAGGCAGGATATGGACTGGATGGGTGTGGCGCATGCCATGGGTATCGGGGGTATCGGGGGCGAGCAGGGAAGTCAGGGCGGTTGGGGGGCCCTGGTGCCCCTTGTCCTCATGTTCGTCATCTTCTACTTCCTACTGATCCGACCGCAGCAGCAGAAGCAGAAGAAACACCGCCAGATGCTGGCAAACATCAAGAAGGGCGACGTGGTTATCACCGCCGGCGGGCTCCACGGCAAGGTCACCGGGCTCACCGATGCCGCGGTCACCCTGGAGATTGCCGAGAAGGTGCGGGTGAAGGTGTCGCGAGCCTACATTGCCGGTACGGTTTCGAGTATGCCTGAGCCCGAGGCAAAGAAACCGTAAGGGTCAGTTGTCCGCAGTCAGTGGTCGATGGAGCATGTGACGGTTGCGACCTGCGCAATAGTGTCTGGTCAGTGCTTCGAGACAGAGCGAGAGCTGTCCGCCAAGGGACAACGGAAGAAAGACCGTACGACAACGGACGCTCTTGCGAGTATGGCCGCGAAGAACGGGCGACCGTATTAAGGTAAAGGAGAGAGTTGGCGTGAAAGACCTGAGATGGCGCATTCTCGTGGTGGTTGCGGTTGTCGCAGTAGCGCTCCTCTACCTGCTTCCCACGTTGAGCAAAGAGCTGCCCCGCTGGTGGACCAACGTGTTTCCCAGCGAGAAGATCCACCTGGGTCTGGACCTCCAGGGCGGCATGCACCTCCTCCTCGAAGTGCAGACCGACAAGGCCGTGGAGAACACGGCCGAGCGTCTGGCCCAGGAGATCAAAGACGACTTTCGCGAGGCTCAGATCCGTTTTCGCCAGGTGGAGCGTCAGGGTGAGGACCAGATTCTCGTCACCCTGGCATCAGGGCAGCCGTGGGAGCCGGTGAACAACCTTTTCAAGGAGAAATTCCCCACGTTGGATGTGGGTACCCGGAGCTCCGCGGGGGATCAGATCCAGGTGGTTCTCCAGCTCAAGCCGGCTCAGGTGCAGCACCTGAAGAAGCTGGCTGTGGATCAGGGGCTCGAGACGATTCGGAACCGCATCGATCAGTTCGGCGTGACCGAACCGGATATCATGACCCAGGGCGAAAATCGCCTCCTCGTGCAACTCCCGGGCATCGCGGACACTCAGCGGGCCATTGATCTCATCGGCAAGACGGCCCTCCTCGAGTTCAAGCTCGTGGATGAGCAGCACAGTGTGGATGAGGCGGTCGCCGGGAAGCTGCCCCCGGGAGACAAGATCTACCACGGCACCAAGGTCGATCCGGCCACGGGAAAGGTGAGCCGGACTACATACCTTCTCAAGGACCGTACCCTCCTCACCGGCGAGTACCTCACCAATGCCGAGGTGCGGATCGACAGCCAGTACAATCGCCCCTATGTGGCCTTGAGCTTCAATGACACGGGCGCCAGGATGTTCGAGCGGCTCACCGGCGAGCACGTCGGTGAGCGCCTGGCCATTGTGCTGGACGACAATGTCCACTCCGCCCCGGTCATCAAGGACCGCATCGGCGGCGGCAATGCGGTGATCGAGGGGCAGTTCACCATGGATGAGGCCAAGGATCTGGCGGTGGTGCTGCGGTCCGGCGCTCTCCCGGCCCCGGTGAAGATAATCGAGCAAAGGACCGTGGGGCCCTCTCTCGGGCGGGACTCCATCAGGAAGGGGCTTATCTCCATGGCGGTGGGCGGCCTGGCCGTGGTGCTCTTCATGATGGTCTACTACAAGGCCTCCGGCGTCATCGCCGATCTGGCCCTCATCATTGACATCGTCCTGATCATGGCGGGGCTGGCCGCACTCCGTGCCACCCTGACCCTCCCGGGAGTGGCGGGCATCATCCTCACCATCGGCATGGCGGTGGACGCGAACGTTCTCATCTTTGAGCGAATTCGCGAGGAGCTTCGCCTCGGCAAGACCCCCCGGGCGGCGGTGGACACGGGGTTCGACAGGGCGTCCATCACCATTCTGGATGCCAATGTGACGACGATCATCGCCGCTGTCGTACTATGGCAATTCGGCAGCGGGCCGATACGGGGCTTTGCAACCACTCTCATGTTCGGCATCCTCGCCAGTATGTTCACTGCCATTTTCGGGACCAAGATCGTCTTCGACTATCTGCTTCAGAAACGTCGGGTGAAGACCCTCAGCATCTAGCCGGCCTTCGACGGCGGCGGCAAACCGGGAGTAAGGTGCATGGAACTCATCAGACCGGACATCAACATCGACTTCGTCGGCAAACGGAAGTATGCCTACCTTCTGTCGCTCACCCTTATCATTCTCAGTCTGATCGGTCTCGTCTGGCGGGGAGACTCCCTGTACGGCATCGACTTTGTGGGCGGCACGGTGGTTCAGGTGAGCTTCGCCCAGCCCACCGACGCCGGCAAGATCAGGGAGGGCCTGACGGAGATCGGCCTCGAGCGGAGCGCCATCCAGAGGTTCGGAGCGGAGGGGGAAAATAACTATCTCATCCGGACCGATCTCTCGGGCCCCGAGCATGGGAATCTCCACGATCGGGTTAGGGAGAGCCTGGAGCGAGTGTACGGCAAGGGTGGCGTGACCGTGGAGCGGGTGGAGATGGTTGGGCCGAAGGTGGGTCAAGATCTGCGGCAGAATGCGCTCCTCGCGGTCTTCTACGCCACTCTCTTCATCGCCGTCTACATCTCGGGCCGTTTCGAGCTCAAGTGGCTCCCCCCCGCGATCATGATCGGGGCGCTCATCCTGGGTGTCTATACGCTTCGGGTCCTGGGCATGCACATTCCCATGCTCATCCTCTCCGCCTTGCTCATCACCACCGCTCTCTGCTGGGTGCTGAAGCTCAAGTACGCCCTCGGGGCGGTGGTTGCCACCATTCATGATGTGATCATCACCGCCGGCGCTATCGCCCTCACCGGCAAGGAGTTCGATCTCACCGTGGTGGCCGCCATTCTCACCATCACCGGCTACTCCCTGAACGACACCATCATCGTCTTCGACCGGATCCGGGAGAACGTGCGCAAGGGGAGGCGGCGCGATTTCGCCGAGTTGGTCAATAGCAGCATCAACCAGACCCTGAGCCGGACGCTCCTCACCTCGGGCACTACCCTGGCGACGGTTCTCGCCTTGTTCTTCCTGGGCGGCGCGGTGATCCACAACTTCGCCTACACCCTCATGGTGGGGATACTTGTGGGGACCTACTCCTCGGCGCTGGTGGCAAGCCCGGTGCTGGTCGAGTGGGAGACGAGGTTTGGGAAGATACAGGTGATGCCGGCGAAGAAGCAAGGGAACAGGCAGGGAAGGAAGTAAAAACGCCGAGAAGAAGGGATGTCCAGCAGGCCACCAATACCACTGGTGCAGTGGGGTAGCTGATTCGCAGGGGGCTCTTCACAGGCGAAAGGCGGTGAAGGTCCGCCCACCTTCTTAGGGGGCGATCCCCACGAAGGTTCCTTCTCCGGAGGCTCCCGTCGCGTCCCGATACCCTGGCGCTCCAGGAGGACGTGGGCGCGTGTCTCACTTGGTACACCCTGCCGCGGTCACGGGCGCACGTCGGTGACATCAGGTCCTGCTCAGCCTGAAAAAAATGCGTAGTATCGGAGTGATGGGGAAACAGATCCGGCGTGCCCTGGAGGCAGGTACAGTTCTTGCAGCGCCCTGACCGTTGACAGACCGGAAAAAAGGCGTATATCTATGAGGCGTTACCGAAGAAACGCAAGGCGGTTGCTATCCCGACCCTAATCGAAGAGAGGAGAGCTCTGCCGTGAAACGAGCATTTGTTGTCTGGTTGGCGACCTGTGCCATGCTCCTGGTTGCGACGCCACCCACCGGCCTCTGGGCCGACCAGCAGGCGTCGGGTGCGGACGACAGAGAGACCTTCACCTACACGGTGAAAAAGGGAGATACCCTGTGGGACATCTCGGAGACGCTCTACCGCGACCCGTGGGTCTGGCCCAAGGTCTGGCAGTGGAATCCCACTATCACCAATCCCCATTGGATCTATCCTGGCACCGAGCTCCGACTCTACTATCGGGTGCCGGGAACGACGACTGTAGCGGTGGTACCGCGCGGGGCGACGCCCACCACGACTCCTGCTGCGGTGGCGGCGCCGCCGTCGCCGCCATCGCCACCGGTACCGCCCTCGCTTCCGCCTCCGCCTCCGCTCCCACCGAGGGTACCCACCCTTGTGTTCAAGGATATCGACCAGGTGGGGTTCATCACTCCTTTCCGTCCCCAGGGGGAGGGGCTGATTCTGGGAGAGATGCACGACAAGAATCTCATGTCCCAGGGCGACGAGATCTTCCTGCAGCTTAAGCCCCCCCGTCAGAGTGCGGTGGGAGACCGCTACTACGTCTTCCACACCTCGGACCTCATCCGCCATCCCATCAGCGGTCAGGATGTGGGCTATCTGAACACCCCCATGGGGGTGGTGGAGATCACCGAGGTGGCTCCGGATCACGCGAAGGCAAGAGTGCTCACCTCCTACGAGCCGATCTCCAAGGGCGACAGGCTCATGCCCTACCGGAAGAGAACGGAGGAGATCGTCCTTCAGGACGGCACGGAGCCCAAAGAAGGTCGTATCGTTGTGGCGAAGGGGCAGATTCGGCTTTCAGGGGACCGCCAGATTGTCTTCATCGATCTCGGCGAGGACAATAACGTCAAGGCCGGCAACCGGTTTGAGGTCTACCGTGAACCACGGGTGCGCCGCTACTACGAGGGGCAAGTGACCGCCGTGGGGGAGGAGTTGCTGGGCTCTCTCATGTCCGAGCCGGTCGGCGAGATTCTGGTCCTTTCGGCTGAGAAGGAAACGGCCGCGGCGATCGTCACCAAGACCAAAGTCGAGCTGTACCCGGGTGAACGGGTGAGGATGAAGACGCACCGGTAATCCACGGCAGATCCGAATGATCGGCTGCGGGCCATGGCGCTGGTGACCAGCTTCCATGGCCCCTTTTTTGGCGGGGCCGGCGGGCGTGGGAGGACGAGGCTTCTGCGGCAGGATGGCCTGGTCGGTAAGGCCACGCCTAGGAGGTGGTCGCGGCAAGCGGAGTGCGGCGGTTGTGGGCGGCAGGGGAGCCTGCTCTCATATGCGGCTCCTTTCAGGGAAGAGACGAGCACGGCATGGATGAGGAATTCCACTGGGTGGCACTGGCGCTGATCCCCGGTGTAGGGGCGAGGACCTTTCACCGATTGCTCCAGAGGTTTGGAAGCCCTGAGCAGGTATTTGCCGCATCGCGCCGCACGCTGGAGGAGATCCCCGGGCTCAAACAGAAATCCGTCGAGGTCATCAAGTCGCGGACCGTTGTGGAAGAGTCAACGAGGCGCGAACTTGGTCGCCTCCGGGAGCTGGACCTGAGGCTCCTCCGCTGGGGGACACCGGAATATCCTCCCCTGCTGAGCAACATCTCGGACCCTCCGGCCCTTCTCTATGTGAAGGGCCACCTCGCTGCCGACGATGCGCGGGCGGTGGCGGTGGTCGGTTCTCGCCATCCTTCGGCTTACGGGCTCACCGTCTGCAAGAAGCTCTGCGTGGAACTGGCGTGGCAGGGCTGGACCGTGGTGAGCGGAATGGCGCGGGGAATTGACAGCGCCGCACACCTGGGAGCGCTGGAGGGCGGGGGAAGGACCCTGGCGGTGCTCGGTACGGGTGTGGACGTGGTGTACCCGACGGAAAACCGCAAGCTCTACGAACGAATTACCGACTCGGGCGCGGTGATCAGCGAGCTCCCTCTCGGTACCCCACCGGACCCTGGAAATTTTCCCGTTCGCAATCGACTTATCAGCGGCTTGGCGCTCGGGGTGGTGGTGGTCGAGGCGACCGCGAAGAGCGGTTCCCTCATAACGGCCAGGATGGCTCTCGAGCAGGGGCGACAGGTTTTCGGCGTTCCCGGCCCGCTGGATCGAGAAGGTGTTGCCGGGCCACACCGCCTCATCAAGGAGGGGGCGAAGCTGGTGGAACGGGCCGCGGACATCACCGAGGAACTAAGGCCAATGGTGAGCCCCAGGACCGTAGGGGGATCGGCCCGTCCGGAGCGTGACGTGGGGGCGCCCGGGGTAGCGCTGGCGGAGCGAGAACGGAAGATCTGGGATCTCCTCGGTGTGGAACCTCTCCACATCGATCCCATCGCCAGGCAGGTGGGACTCAGCACAGCCCAGACCGCCGAAGTGCTGCTACGACTTGAACTCATGGGGCTGCTGGAGCAACTGCCGGGGACTCTGTTTGTGCGGAAGCCGCCGGCCTGGTAGGAATACGATCTCCGGTTGACGAGAGCCGGGAGCCGCGTTCTAAGAGAGTGGGGGAGCGCTGAAACCGGACGAGGTTAGAGCATTCCCCGGAGGGAACCTGCGGGTTGAGGATGGAACATGGGGAAATCACTACTCATCGTTGAGTCACCAACCAAGGCAAGAACACTCCACCGTTACCTTGGCAATCGATTCGATATCCGCGCCTCGGTGGGACACATCAAGGATCTCCCCGAGAAACAGCTGGGAATCGACATCGAACACGGGTTTGCGCCCGACTATCGTGTCATCAAAGGCAAGGAAAAGGTCATTCGCGAACTCCGCAAGGCCGCCACGGGCGTTGATGCCGTCTATCTTGCCCCCGACCCGGATCGGGAGGGGGAGGCCATAGCCTGGCACATTGCCGAGGAGCTCCAACCGTCGCGGAAAACCGTGTACCGGGTGCTATTCAACGAACTCACCCGGAACGCGATTGAAGCCGCCCTCCAGAAGCCAGGGGAGCTTGATCGGGCCAAATATGAGGCCCAGCTCGCGAGAAGGCTCCTCGACCGGCTCGTGGGCTACCAGATTTCACCGATTCTCTGGGACAAGGTCCGGCGCGGACTCAGTGCCGGGCGAGTGCAATCGGTGGCACTCCGGCTCATCTGCGAGCGGGAAGGCGAGATCCAGCGGTTTACCAGTGAAGAGTACTGGACCATCGCCGCCCTGCTCGAGGGGCCGAATCCGCCCCGCTTCGAGGCCAGACTGTGGCGGCGGGACGGAAAACGGGTGAACGTAGCCAATGAGGCGCAGGCGACTGAACTGGTGGCGGCTCTGAAACAGGCCGCGCACCGGGTGGCCGGGGTGGAGAAGAAGACCCGCTCCCGCTCACCGGCGCCGCCTTTCATCACCAGCACCCTGCAGCAGGAGGCGGCGCGGAAGCTTCGGTTCCCGGCGCAGCGCACGATGGCGATCGCGCAGCGGCTGTATGAGGGGGTGGAGCTGGGGAAGGAGGGCGCCACAGGGCTCATCACCTACATGCGTACCGATTCCACCCGCCTGGCTCGGGAGGCGGTGGCAGAGGCGCGGGCCTGGATTGAGGAGGCCCTTGGCCAGGACTACGTTCCCAAGAAGGCCCCGGTGTATCAGAGTCGCAAGGGCGCCCAGGACGCCCACGAAGCGATACGGCCCACCGCCGTGGGCCGTACTCCGGAGCGGATGGCGCCTTATCTCTCCCCGGAAGAGTTGAAGCTCTACGAGCTCATCTGGAAGCGCTTTGTCGCAAGCCAGATGAGTCCGGCAATTCTGGATCAGACGGTCGTCGAAGTCTCCGCCGGGCCCTTTACCCTCAGGGCCACGGGATCGGTGCTTCGCTTCCCGGGATTCATGCAACTCTACATCGAGGGTTCGGATAACGGGGACGAATCGCCGGATGAGGAAGCCCAGCTTCCGGACCTGGCGCCCGGCACCCAGCTCAAGCTCGTGGATGTGGAGGCGAAACAGCACTTCACCCAGCCACCACCTCGGTTCACGGAAGCCAGCCTCATCCGGGAGCTGGAAGAGAAAGGCATTGGGCGACCAAGCACCTACGCCAGCATTCTCGCCGTGATCCAGGAGAAGGAGTACGGGGTCAAGGAGAAGGGCAGATTCAAGCCCACTGAGCTCGGCCTCCTGGTGAATAATCTCCTTGTGGCCAATTTCCCCGACGTCCTGAATGTGGCCTTCACGGCCCAGATGGAAGAGAAGCTGGACGCGGTGGAGGCGGGTAATCACGGCTGGCGCAAGGTAATCGAGGAATTCTACGGGCACTTCCACGAGGAGGTGGAGCGGGCGCAGGACCAGATGGTGGATGTCAAGCGTCAAGGGCTGCCCACTCCGATTCTCTGTGACCGCTGCGGCAGCAACATGCATATCCGCTGGGGGAAAAATGGCCCCTTCCTCTCATGCTCCCGTTACCCGGAATGCAAGAACAGCAAGAACTATGTCAGGGACAGTCAAGGGAATGTTCGGGCGGCGGGAAACGGGGAAGTGCGGGGCACCTGCGACCTATGCGGCCGGGAGATGGTGGTGAAGGAGGGTAGATTCGGCGCTTTCCTTGCGTGCACGGGATACCCTGAATGCAAGAATACCCGGTCGGTGGTTGAGCAGAACAAGACAGAGAGCGAGGCCGAAGGCCAGCGGACCGACAAGGTATGCGAGCTCTGCGGCGGACACTTTGTGGTCCGGAGGGGTCGACAGGGGAAGGCATTCCTCGCCTGTGAGAACTATCCCACGTGTCGGAACACCAGCCCGATCACCACGGGGGTTCGGTGTCCACAAGCGGGATGCGACGGCGAGCTGGTGGAACGCACCTCTAAACGGGGTCGAGTGTTCTACGGCTGTAATCGGTATCCTCGCTGCCGTTCTGTCGTCTGGTCCAAGCCGCTGGCCAAGGCCTGCCCCCAGTGCGGGAGTCCCTATCTCCTGAGCCGCGTCGCGAAGGGTGGTCAGGAGCAGGAGATCTGTCCCGTGAAGTCTTGCGGGTACCGGGAGGAGCGGCAACCGGGCGGCGAGGCCTGATCTGCGGGTGGGACGGGATCGGCGCCCAGGGGTGGCTGGGAGCGAAGGTAAGACTGGTGTGAACGGCGTGTTCTTTCTCTGGGTTTTCCTGCTGGGAGCGGCGATCGGCAGCTTTCTCAACGTCTGCATCCTTCGACTCCCTCGGGGGAAGTCCCTGGTCAGGCCCGGATCGCACTGCCCCCAATGCGAGAAGCCCATTCGTTTCTACGACAACATTCCCCTCCTGAGCTACCTGATCCTTCGGGGTCGGTGCAGGAGCTGCCAGGGGCGGATCTCACCGCGTTACTTCATAGTAGAGATGCTGACCGCGCTTCTCAGTGTGGCCATCGTTCGCAATTTCGGTCCAGGTCTCGAATCTGCCGTCTATCTCGTCTTTTTTTGCGCCCTCCTCGTGATCATCTTCATCGACCTGGATACCTTCAGCATTCCGGATCTGATCACCCTGCCGGGCATGGTTGCAGGGCTTGCGGCTTCTTTCGTTCTCCCTAGCATGGGCATCGTCAAATCCCTGGCAGGCCTTGCGGCGGGGGGTGGCATTCTGTTCGCCGTGGCTTTCGGCTACCAAATCCTCCGGAAGCGGGAGGGAATAGGCGGCGGGGACATCAAGCTTCTGGCGATGATCGGCTCCTTTGTGGGGATGCCGGGGGTGATCTTCACCCTCTTTACCAGCTCCCTGGTAGGAGCCTTGGCTGGCCTGCTCCTCATGGCTAGGGACAAGAGCGGGGGTGCCACCATGATTCCCTACGGTCCATTCTTGTCGCTGGGAGCTATGGGATATGTGTTCTGGGGACCGACGCTCATCCAGTGGTATCTCTTTCGGCTCCAAGGTCCACTCTGAGGGGCGACGGGGTTTCTTTAGCGGAGCGCGGTGGTTGTGGGCGGCAGGGTGGTCTGGTCGGCAAGGCCACGCCCAGGCGTGGTCGCGGCATTGATAGTGCAGGAGAAACCCGTCCTTCTTGCCGGGGGGTCGGTCCGAAGCTCGGGGTGATCGGTCAGTCGGTTTCTCTTCAGCTGTTGCGGGATTGGTAGAGCGATTTTATCCTGAGCCTAGCGAAGGGCAGATCACCCTGCCTCGCTCGGCAGCATCCCTCGTCGACAGGCAAAGGGTTTTTCAGCAACCTGCTCGTGACGAAGGCGAAGAGAGATGGTTAGTGGCCGCAAGGGTACCTCGGTGGGGAAAGCAAGGCGCTTTTTCTCTGAGAGACCACTTCAACCGGGAGAGCGAGTTCTCACGGGGCCGACGGCGAAACATGCGGCCGGTGTCCTCCGCCTCCGGAGTGGAGAGCACATTGTTCTTTTCGACGGAAGCGGTCTGGAGTTTCGTGCAGAGATTATAAGCGTCGGCCGGCAGGGGGTCCAGGTCGTGGTTGGAGACGGTGTCCCGGTGAACCGGGAGTCGCCACTCAGCCTCCACCTTGGCGTGGGGCTCTCTCAGCCCGGTGTGATGGATCTCGTTGTTCAGAAGGCCACCGAGCTCGGGGTGGCAGAGATCATCCCGATGGAAGCCGAGCGGTCACAGGGTTGGCTGGCGGGGAAGGGGGCAAAGGAGCGTCAGGTGCGGTGGGAACGCATCGCCCAAGAGGCTGCCAGACAGTGCGGTCGTAACCGGATTCCCCGCGTCGCCCAAGTGGCGCACTTTTCGCAAGTGGTTCGTCAGAAGGTATCACCCGCGGCCGTTCGACTGATCTTCTGGGAGGAAGAGGCCCGGCGCGGGCTCAGGGAAGTGTTGGCAGCGCGGGGCCCGGTCTCGGAGGTGCATCTCCTGATCGGACCCGAAGGAGGGTTCTCCTCGGCGGAAGCGACTGCGGCGCTTACCGCCGGGTTTCACATAGTCTCTCTCGGTCCCCGTATTCTCAGAACTGAGACCGCAGCCATTGCAGTGGTGAGCCTTCTCCAGTTCGAGATGGGTGACCTGGGGGTAGCGCGGTAACCAGAGGGGCAGTGCCGCTATCCTGCCCGACGGCAACGCGAATCAGCGGTGCCCCAACCTCTGGCTCGATGCAGGCGGCGGTAGAGGTCGGGGTAAAGGAGGGTGCCATGAGATGCCCCAAGTGTGGTTATGTGAGCTTCGACTACCTGAACAGGTGCAAGAAATGCAGCAGAGACCTGGCGGACGCCCGAGGGATGCTCAACCTCCTCGATGCTAAGCCGGCAGTGCCGTTCCTCCTAGGCAGCCTGGTGGGAGCGACGGTGCATGATTCCGGTCGCGAGCGGCTGAGCGGACTCTCCCTGGCCCAGGAGACGGAGCTGGAGATCTCCAACCTGGATATGCGCTTAAGCTCCGCTCCTGAGGACACCATGGAGAAAGGCGGCCCTGAGGACACCATGGAGAAAGGCGGCGGAGATCAGGGTGGCAGCGTCAAACCTCTCAGTGTTCCCGGGGAGCCTGAGTCTCCTCCCTTCGAGCTGAGCCTTGATGATCTGGCCATGGAGGAAGACCAAGGGGGAGCGGAAGCGCCTGCGATGGGCAAGAATGGCGGAATCCTGGGGCTCGAGATCGACATGGACGAGATCGGACCAGAGGCGGTAGCCAAGGAACTCAAACTTGATGAGATGGGGCCGGAAGTGACAGCCAAGGATCTTACTCTGGACGAGGAGGGACTGGGAGCGGTAGCCGACGAACTGAACTTGGATGCGGACACACCCGAAGCGATAGCCAAGGAGCTCGAACTGGATGTTGATCTGGAGGAAGATAAGCTCTCCACGTTGACCATGGAGTTCGGCCGCCCCGCCAAGCCCGGACCAGTACCCAAAGGAGCGGCTGCCGATGATCCGATGCCGGAGCTTGAAGCAGCTCTTCTGGAAATGGAGAAAGAGCTCTAGAAGGGGCGCCAGGATGGGCCCCGGGTTCTGATGAAACATGTGCTCGTAGCTGACGGGGACTTCTGGTCGAAAGAGGGCAAAGGGAACGTGTCGGCCCCGGGTGCCACGAATGAGGACATGTCGTGTTCCCTCCGCGACTCTTTTCCTCTTGACAAACGGGTCGGCGGGGCGTATAAGAACGGCCCATATGAGGGCTTTAGACCAGTTCTAATGATATCAAGAAGTTAGATGGTCTAACATCTCTCCGTTTCGATGGGGCAGCAACGAGCCCCCGTGCCGAGGTAGCTCAGCCGGTAGAGCAGTGGACTGAAAATCCGCGTGTCGGCGGTTCAATTCCGTCCCTCGGCACCATTATTATGCTACCCCCGTAAGAGGACCTGGCTATAGCGGCCAGGTCCTCTTTTTCGCTGGGCTGACGTTGTCTGCTGGAGCGGGCTTAGTTGTTCGGACCGGTGAGGGATTTTGTCAGCCGAACAACGAGGGGCGGTGTCACTTTCATGGTGAGAGGGCGGGGATGACATCGATAGCTCAGAATTGATCCCGGTTTGATCAGAAGATATGGCCGGACGGGAAACCCGGAGCGCCAACGCTGCCGAGGCTCTGAAGCGGGAACCGAGCGGCCGTTGCCTCCCTGCGGAACAGCGCGAGAGTCGCCGGAGGAGCGAGAGATCAGGCCTGGGCTGGCAAGAAAAAGGCAGAGGATGGCCCCCGAGGCGAAGAAACGAGAGGGGCGGAAGAGTGGCAGGGCAAAGCGGCTTGAGAGAAAAGGCGGGTCTGTGCTGAAAAGGATCCGGAAGATCTTGACCAGCAAAGGGTTTACCTTGATCGAACCGATGATCGTCACCGCCATCATCGGTGTGCTTTGCGCCATCGCCTTGTTCCAGTTTCAACACTACCATCAGAAGGGTGCGAACGCCGCCGCTGCCGCCCATATACGAAACGCAAAGTCGATCCTCGAGGCGTACTTCGCTGGTAATCACACCTATCCCCAATAACCCCCGGATCTTGAAAGTTCCTGAAATGCCCGCGTAAGGTTGCGGCGCGGCGACTACGCGGCCGGGCTCGCCGGTTTCCGCCTGATTCGGTCCGATGACCTCCTGGAACTAACTCCGCCCTTGGTCTCCCCGCCTGGTATGTCGTCTCCATTCCGAATCAGGTCGAGCCCTCGCTGTCGCGCCTCCAGTAGTGCTCCGGGTCTCGAGTGGACCGACAGATTCCCTTCGGCTTGGCATTGACAGGAAGGGAAATACCGGTAGAATAACACTGTAGCATGTTCGCAGACACCTTCCTTTGAGTGATCACACTGCACTTTCTTCCTTCTTTCGTCGCTATCACCTCAGGGTAGGGAGGACGTATTCATGGCGCCGGGCGGTAATCCCCCCATAGACCCGAAGATGGTGGCCATGGAGGTTCAGAAGGGGAAATCTCTCGAGGAGATCCAGCGGATTTTCGGGATCAAGATGAAGAGTCAGGTCCAGGATCTCTACGTGAGGGGTCTCCGGCAGCTGGGCGAGATTCCCCATAGGGATCTGCCGAAGACGACAGAAAAGCCGTCCGCGCGGCTACTGGATACGGGATATCGGAGGAGTATCGGGCAGAGTGGGAGCATCACGCTCACCCGTGCTCTCCTCTTGGAAAAATTAGGCTTCCAGGAGGGCGATACCTTCCAGATTCTCCGTCAGGGAGACGATCTGATTCTCCGTAAGGTCGGATAACCCAGATATTGCTCCGGATGCGCCTTGCCTCACAGACCACCCTGCCTTCAGGGTCAGCCTAACGACGAGGAGGGTCTTTGGACAGGCTGCCAGCGCTTACGGCCGGGGCGAGAACGATCCGACAGTCCACTGCCACACATCCCCGCCCAGGGGAGAGGACCTTCACCGGATTCACATCAATTTCCCCAATCTCCGGGAGGTCACAGAGAAGCTGCGACATTCGCGTGATGACGGCGACAAGGGCTTCACGGTCTGCGGGCGCCTGGCCGCGCACTCCCTTGAGGAGTCGGCCGCCGCGAATCTCATCGATCAATCCCCAGGCTTCCGCCGGGGTTATCGGTGCGACGCGCAGGGCCACATCTCCCAGTACCTCCACGTAGACGCCGCCTAGGCCGAGGAGGACGACGGGGCCGAAGGCGGGATCTTGCCTTCCCCCGACGAAGATCTCGAGCCCCTCGGCAACCATCTTCTGAACCAGGATCGGTCGCCTTCCCGATGCAGGCGAGGAGCCGCCCGCAAGGGAAGAGAGACGCTCAAACCCGGCCTGCACCTCTGCTCGGGAGAGGCGGTTCAGCAGTACCCCGCCCACATCGGACTTGTGGACGATCTCCTCCGCCATCACCTTCATGGCCACGGGAAACCCGAGCTCGGCCGCCCGTGCCGCTGCCTCTGCGGCGCTATGGCTCGTGGCCCAGGGGGCGACGGGAATCCCATAAGCCGACAGCACCAAGAATGCCTCCTCCGGCATGAGCTGGTGGGACCCTCGGGCGCTCGCCTCTGAGAGGATGGCGCGGGCCTTCTCCGTGTCCACCGGCGCTCTTCTTGGCTCCTCCACCCTTCGGACCCGGCGAGCCGCGAACTCTCGCCCTAGGGCCAGGGCACGGGCCGCCTCCCCCGGCTCGGTAAAGAGGGGATATCCCGGGTTGGCGCGCCGATTGACCCTGAGCTCCTCTTCGGTGGTCAGGAGACAGAGAGCCACAGGTTTTCGGATCTCCTCGCAGATTTTCCGGCTGGCCTGCACCAGATTCCTGCTCTCCTCCTCGAAGAACACGCCGTTGTAGTTATGCACCATGAGCACGCCGTCGATATCCTCTCTCTGGAGCGTCTCGCTTATGATCTGGTGGAGGAGCTCGAAGTCAAAAAGATCACCCAGATCCATGGGGTTCCCGAGCCGGATTACCCCCGCCCGCAGGCGACTCTCTACCATGCGGAGAAAGGCCTCGGGAAAGGGCGGAAGGTCAAAGCCGTACTTGGCGGCGGCGTCCGCAGCCACAACAGCATGGCCGCCCGAGCGGGACACCACCGCCAGGCGGTTTCCTCGCATAGGCGGAAGGTAGCAGGCCCTGATGGCGTCCATGGCGGAGCGCATGTCGGTGACGCGGCGTATGCCACACTGGCGGAAGGCGGCGCTCACCACCTCATCAGAGACGGAGAGCGAGGCTGTGTGCGAACGAGCTATGCGCGCACTGGTTTCACTCGTGTTCGACTTGTGTGCCACGATGGGTTTTCTGGAGCGGGAGGCCAGTTCGATGAGCCGCCGACCATCGGCGATACCCTCAAGGTAGAGGAAGATGATCTCGGTGGCATCATCCTCGAGAAGATACTCCAGGAGGTCGTTCTCGTCCGTGTCCAGCTTATTGCCTATGGAGGCAAACTTGCTGAACCCGAGCTTTTCCAAGGCGACGCTGTTGAGGAGAGCCGCACCCACGCCGCCGCTCTGGGAGATGATGGAGAGGCGGCCCTGGTGAAAGGTGTCGCGGAAGGGCACGAAGGGTAGGGCGAGGCCGTTCTCCTTGTTCATGACCCCTATGCAGTTCGGTCCAATAAAACGAATGCCGTACCGCCTTGCGGTGGCCTTCACCTCCTCCTCCAACCCTCGCCGCTCATCGCCCAACTCGCGAAAACCGGCCGACTCAATCACGAGACGCCTTATCCCCTGCTCACCGCAAGCCCTGATGATGTCGGGGAGCGTCTGAGCCGGGGTAAGAATGACAGCCAGTTCCACCTTTCCGGGAACCTCGGGAAGCGACCGATAGATCGTGTGGCCGAGAAAGGAGCCCCCCTTGGGGCCTACAAGGTACACTCGACCCGTGTAGCGGAACTCGAAGAGATGGTAGGCGATGGCGCGACCGAGGTTGGTGGGGGAAGGTGAGACGCCGATAACCGCCACGCTCTCGGGGTAGAAGAAACCGCGCACCGGCTTTGCTCCTTGGGAAGGGGTAGAGATCGTTGGGCCGGAACTGACGTGGCCGGGCAAACCGGCGACCGCATAGTAGACGGCCGACTCCCCCTTGTCAATGTGCACGACTCCGGTTGATGCGGCGGGGTCTCTGGGGAATGGCCGAAGACGCAGATTATTGAAAAACCGTCTCTCGCCCACGCAACAAGCTACCGCCAAAGGCAGGGTGGTCTGCCCCCAAAGGGCTTCGGGACAAGAAGGCAAAGCGCATCCGGAGCGACATCATCCGGCCCCAGCGCCCCACTTTTCTCCCGGTCTGGTACGGA
>Ga0209253_10000945_pt1 | contig 25377 bp, 22 predicted proteins | sample FrelakmetBRP12BR_FD_187145 | JGI IMG/M metagenome (GOLD analysis project Ga0209253, IMG submission 187145) | Freshwater lake sediment microbial communities from the University of Notre Dame, USA, for methane emissions studies - BRP12 BR (SPAdes)... | ecosystem: Environmental > Aquatic >...
AAGGTCCTGGTGTCGGTCAATCAGGAGATTGCCCACGAGGAGACTGAAATCAAAGACGGCGACGAAATCGCATTGTTGCCGCCATTCGCAGGTGGGTCAGGCATGGAACCGATAGATGAGAGCCAGCTTGTTCGGGTACAGCGGGAGAACTTTTCCATCGATCGAGAACTCGATCGGGTCAAGAGCCGATCGAAGCGGATCGGGGGGATCGCGACGTTTCTGGGGATTGCCCGGGATCGTTCCAAAGGGCGGGATGTCGACAGCATTACCTTCGAGCATTACGAAGGAATGGCGGAGAAGAAGCTACGCGAGATTCGCGAGCGAGGGCTGAAAGATTTCGACATTCTGGAACTTCTGATCATCCATCGATATGGCGAGATCACGATCGGTGAAAACATCGTGTTGATCATTGCCGGTGCCGAGCATCGGGCGGAGGCGTTCCGTGCCTGCGAATGGGCGATTGATGAATTGAAACAGATCACGCCGATCTGGAAACTCGAACATACGCCGGAAGGCGAAGTCTGGGTCGAGGAACATCCGTAGGCGTGACGAGTGATGGGTGGTCTGTGATGGGTGACGAGTCGAATATGACGATGCCGACGCCTGAGAGCGCCCCTCATTTTGTCGCTGCCGATACGTACGGCCGGCCGCTCCGCAGCTTGCGTCTCTCCGTGACGGATCGATGCAATCTCCGCTGCAAGTACTGCATGCCGGAGGAGGACTATGTCTGGCTGCCGCGCGAGGATGTGCTGACGCTTGAGGAAATGGCGACGCTGACTGGTTATTTCACCGACCTCGGCGTGGATCGTGTGCGGCTGACCGGTGGAGAGCCGCTGCTTCGGCGCGATCTGCCCCGGTTGGTGCATCTGTTGCTGCAAAACCGTCGGATTACGGATATCGCGCTCACGACGAATGGGATTCTCCTGGCGAACCAGGCTCAGGCTTTGTATGAGGCAGGGCTTCATCGTGTGACGGTCAGTCTCGATACGCTGAGACCGGAACGATTTCGCCAACTGACCCGTCGTGATGAGTATGCGCGTGTGATGGAAGGGATTGAGTCGGTCTCTCGCGCGGGTTTCACCGGATTGAAACTCGATACGGTGGCGATTCGGGGATTCAACGACGATGAGTTGGTCGCGCTGATCGAGTTCGGTAAGCAGGTGAAGGCGGAAGTGCGGTTTATCGAATATATGGACGTCGGTGGCGCGAACGAGTGGTCCCAGCAAAAAGTGTTATCCCGAGTCGATATGCTCACGCTGCTGAGTGGGCACTATGGGACGATCGAACCGATGCCGGAGCGGGGGACTGCGCCGGCGCAGCGGTTTCTGTTGCCGGATGGGACGATCTTCGGGATTATTCCTTCAACGACCACGCCGTTTTGTGCGACCTGCGATCGCAGCCGGGTCACCGCGGACGGCATGTGGTATCGCTGTCTCTACGCGACGACGGGAACGGATTTGCGCAAGCCTCTCCGTGCCGGTGCGTCTGCGGACGAGATGCGGGCCGTGATCCGTGCCGGCTGGGAACGTCGCCGCGACCGGGGCGCAGAAGAGCGCAAGGCGCTCGAGCGTGATGGATTGCGTGTCGGGGGGCTCATCGGTATTGAGAAACTTCGCGAAGACCCCCATCTCGAAATGCACGCCCGAGGCGGTTGACGTCCCACCGTGTTGTCGTCGCCTGTGCCATGGGGTGACTCCTTGTTGATACTGCATGCTGGACACTGAATTCTTGACCATTTTGGGGCTCGGGTTTGTGCTGGGGCTTCGCCATGCCTTGGACACAGACCACCTGGCGGCCGTCTCCACGGTGCTGGCGCAGCGACCCTCGTTGCGCGCGTCCGGCATGATTGGATTCAGCTGGGGGCTGGGACATACAGTGGTTTTGTTGCTGGTCGGGGCGGTGGTGTTGGTGTTCCGTATGCCGATTCCTGAACCTGTCGCATTGGCGGCCGAGTTCGGCGTCGGTGCGATGCTGGTGCTCCTCGGCGGCATGCTCGGGGTGCGATTGTTCCGGGAACGCTGGCATGTGCATACGCATGACCATGATGGTGCGCCGCACGTGCATCTACATAGCCATGCGTTGGTCAAGGATCACGGGCATGGTCATTGGTGGCACGATTCCGTTCGACCGTTCTGTATCGGCATGGCTCATGGGATGGCCGGGTCGGCGGCGCTGCTGCTGATCGTGCTGTCGTCTGTACGATCGGTGTCGGAAGGACTCATCTATATTGCGGTGTTCGGGGTTGGCTCGATCCTGGGGATGATGTTGGTCGGGATCGTCGTCAGTCTTCCAGTGTTGTGGTCGCTGAACTTCGGGCGTCCTATGTTTCTCGCGGTCCAAGGGCTGGCCAGTCTCGGGAGCGTGGCAGTCGGACTCACCCTGATGTTCCAGATCGCCTTCGGCGGTCAACTGTTCTGACACCCTCACCGTCACCGGCATCGATGGGAAATCTACGTGCGTCATATGGGCGGCTATGGTATTCTGCCGCTCTCTTCATTCGTGGTTCGGGAAGCAATTCCTGAATCTGCTGACCTGATGATCTGACGAATTCCGAACATTCAACAGAATCATCAGATCGACAGATCGTCAGATATCTTTCATCTTACGCGTCACGGGTGGTGAGTATCACGCTGCTGGACTAGGAGGCACACACAATGGCCTGGTTTAAAAAACAGAAAACGACTGAGGCTGAAGCCCCGAAACGATCCAAGCTTTCGGAGGGGATGTGGCTCAAGTGCAATCATTGCCGGGAAATCGTCTATCGTAAAGAAGTCGAGCGAAACAATAAGGTCTGCCCGAAGTGCGACTACCATTTTCCGATCTCCGTGTTGGAACGGATTGCACTCTTGGTCGACTTCGGGACGTTCAAAGAATGGGATGCGGAACTCGGCCCCCTGGACCCGCTGAACTTTCAGGACACGAAGTCGTATAAGGATCGAGTGAAGGCGCACCAGGAGAAGACCGGCCGCAAGGATGCCATGGTGATCGGTGAAGGCATGCTCAACGGTAGTCGTGTGGTGTTCTGCGTGTTCGACTTCAGCTTTATGGGCGGTAGCATGGGGTCGGTGGTTGGAGAAAAGATTTGCCGGGCGATCGATCGCGCGCTGGAGGCCCGGCTGCCAGTCATCTTGGTCACGACCTCCGGCGGCGCCAGGATGCAAGAGGGGATTCTCTCCTTGATGCAGATGGCCAAGACCTCTGCTGCTGTGGCCAAACTGGGCGAGGCGAAACTTCCCTTTATCTGTTTGTTAGCCGATCCCACGTTCGGGGGTGTCACCGCGAGCGTCGCGATGTTGGGTGATGTGATTCTGGCCGAACCGAAAGCGCTGATCGGCTTTGCCGGTCCCCGCGTGATCGAGCAGACCATTAAGCAGCAGCTGCCGGATCAATTTCAGCGTGCAGAGTTTCTGTTGGAGCATGGCATGATCGATATGATCGTGGAGCGCAAGCAGCTGAAAGAAACGTTAAGTACCCTCGTTGCCCACTTTTAAGCCTGGCTCCCCCTATGACGCATCCGGGCTAACTTCCCATCCTGCCTGATCACACCATGACCTATTTGTCTGCCGTGACCTTTCTCTATCGCCTGCAACAGCATGGCATCAAACTGGGTCTCGAGACGATGACGGCGTTGATGGGGCGACTCGGGATGCCGCAGACCAAGTACCGCACACTGCATATTGCCGGGACGAACGGAAAGGGATCCACTGCGGCCATGACTGCCGCGATATTGCAGGTGGCAGGGTATCGAGTGGGGCTCTATACCTCGCCGCATCTCGTGGAGTTCCGTGAGCGGATCCGCGTGAACGGCGAGATGATTACGGAATCGCAGGTCGCACAATTGACTGAACAACTTCAGGCTCTCTGTCAACCGGACCTGGCGCCCACCTTCTTCGAATACACGACGGCGATGGCGTTTCAGCACTTTGCCGACTCAGGGGTCGATGTGGCGGTGTTGGAAGTCGGACTCGGCGGGCGCTTCGATGCCACCAACGTGGTCACACCCATGGCCTGTGCCGTGACGACGATCTCCCTCGATCATCAGCAATATCTGGGGGCAACCGTCTCGTCGATCGCGTTCGAAAAGGCCGGCATTATCAAGCAAGGGGTGCCGGTGGTGCTGGGGCGACTCGATGATGACGCATGGCGGACGATCGAGCAGGTGGCACAGGAACGGCAAGCTCCGGTGTTTCGTCTGCATGAGGACTTTCGCACAGAGGGGGAGGGGCCCGCGCAATTTTCCTATCGAGGACTTGGTGCGCAGTATGACGGACTGACCTGTGCCCTGGAGGGTCGGCACCAACTGGATAATGCGGCTTGTGCGTTGGCGCTTTTGGGCGCTGCGGCCTCTCAGGGGATTGTTGTCACGGCTGAAGCGGTACGAGCGGGTTTGCATGCGGTCGACTGGGCCGGTCGATTGGAAGTGGTTGATCACGATCCGACCATCCTGCTGGATGGCGCCCATAACCCCGCTGCCGCCAGGGTCTTGGCTGACTACCTTACCCGGTCTGCCCGATCTCATCCCGTCCGCCCTGTCGTCCTGGTTCTGGGAATGATGCGTGATAAGGACCATCGTGGTTTTGTCGAACCGCTCAGGGGCCTTATTGATGGAGTGGTCTTGACGCAGGCGGATCTCCCACGTTCAGCCACTGCGCAGGAACTCCGGACTCTGATCGACGGTCTGCTGCCCCATCCGCATGTCATGCCGTCGCTCAGTGATGCGATGGCCTTGGCTAGACAGTTGGCCACACCGGACGGGCTGGTCTGTGTCACGGGATCGCTCATGCTGGTGGGCGAGTGCAAGGCCTGGCTCCGTGGCTGTGGGCTGTCGCCGCTTCGGGGCTGATATGACAGGCATGGTGATGCGGTTATGCAGGTGCCTGGTCGGTTGGTTGATGCTGGGGCTGTTGTTTCCTCTCGCCGGGCACGCCGCAGGGAGCACGGGTGTCCCCGCACCCACGGCGACGTCTTCTGGTGCGCTCCCGCTCGATATCACCGCAGAACGAATCGATTTTCTACAAGAGCAAGAGACCTACGAAGCCGATGGCTCGGTGGTGGTCACTCAGGGCACCATGCGTCTCACGGCTGACCACATGACCATTCATGCCTTACCCGGTATCGTGATTGCCACGGGCCATGTCCGACTCATCGATCCCAAAGCCGATCTCGCAACCGAACGGTTGGAACTCAACGTGAATACCGAGGCGGGGGTGGTCACCCACGGACAGGTGTATTTGAAAGCTTCGAATACCTCGGTCGAGGGGCGCCTCATACAGCGGTTTTCAGAGGACCATTATCGGGTGAAAGAGGGCCGGTTTACGAACTGTGATGCGCGGAAAGGTGAGACGCCGGCCTGGCGGTTTGAGTTTAAAGACCTGGACTTAAACGCCGGCGACAGCGTGGCCTTTACCGGCGGGTGGCTCTGTGTGAACGATGTCCCGGTGATTCCGATTCCCACGTTGACCTATCCGCTCTCCAGTCGGCATAGCGGGTTCCTCATTCCGAATGTCGGGTACGATAATCGATTCGGCACCCATCTTCAAGAAAGCTATTATTGGGCCATCAATCCTAGCCAGGATCTGACGATCTCCCCGTCATATTATAGCAATCTCGGCTACGGGAGTGATTTCGAGTATCGCTATGTGCTGGACCAGAAATCGAAGGGGCAGTGGTTCTTGAGCGCGCTGCAACAAACCCAGGTGCCAAAAAACAATGCAGGAGATCCCAACGACACCAAAGCGAGAGAACTGCGAGGGATGCTGAGCGGCACCCACACGCAACAGGTGACGTCAGATCTGTTGGTCCGTGCCCAGATTGCTCTCGTATCGGATTCGCAGTACTACCAACAGCTCAGTAACTCGGGCGCGTTGCGTGCGTCGCCCAGTGGGGAATCGAACCTCTTGGCGACTCAACGATTGGCCTACGGTAGCGTGTACGCCCTTGGCCAGTATTTGCAACCGTTGCAGGACGGCGGCAAAGATACGTTTCAGCGACTTCCGGAAGTCGGCTATGCGCTATCGAATACGGCGCCATTCGGTGGGCCGTTGCTGTTCGGTTTGGATACTAACGTCGTGTATTTCAACCGGGAGGAAGGCTTCAAGGTGGGCCGGCTTGATCTGGTGCCGGGCCTTTCGACCGATGTCATAGATGTCGGGCACATGGTGGGATTCACCCCCCAAGTGAAGTTCCGCGAGGTGTACTACTCGCGAGGGGTCTCTACCGACCAATCTCTCACTCGCGAGACGTTCTGGGCGTCGTTAGATGCGACATCTAAATTGAGCCGCCGGTTTGGCCTCTCAGACGGCGGGGGCATGCTTCACACAATTGAGCCGGGCGTCATCTATGAGTATGTTCCGTCCACGAGCCAGTCCAACATCAACCAGATCGATCAGGTGGACGATCTGCCGATGAAAAATTTATTGACGTACTCACTGCACAGCCGTCTCCTCGAGCAGGAGATCAATGGACGCACGTTTAACTGGTTAGACCTGACGCTCGCGCAGAGCTATCGCGTCGGTGCCGTGCAAACTTCAGCCGTCAATTTCAACCCAAATGTTTCTCCGGCTGCAGGGACCGTGACGCAGCCGTTACAGCCGGCAACGGTGGCCGTTGACGGCAAGAAACTGTCCGACCTTTGGATGCGAGCCGTGATTGGTAATGCGACCCCTCAGTTCACGCAGGCTCAGTTAACGGGTGCCGCGTTTGGCCGAGGCGCAGGGGCTGGCACCGGCCAGCTGCCCGCGGTCAACCAGTATCTGACCATCGATGCGTTTTTCGATCCGTACCAACCCATGATGAGTCAATTCAACACGGATCTCCGGGTTCAGCAGTCCAACTACTGGTATCTCGAAGTGGGGCAGCGTTACACGCACGATGGCAATCGTCCACGTCGCGGAGACGTGTGGAATCCGATTTCGTTCAATGAGGTCTATGCCCCAACCGCTGGAATTCAATTTGTCACAGCGGGCGGTGGGTTTCGTACTCCCTGGGGTTGGACGATCGGGGCCAAGAGCTACTATGACGTGAAGATCGGGAAGAGCTCGGAGACTGATGTCGTCGCCCTCTACCAGAACCCCTGCAAGTGTTGGTCTCTAGGACTCTACTATCTGCAGTTCCCAGACCGTGCCCAGTATAACTTCATGTTGAGCCTGACCGGGATTGGCTGGACAGAGAACTTCGGCACGGCGGTGCTTCGTAGCATCCTCAGTCCGCTGCTGATCGGGGAAAAAGGTTTGCCCTGGGCTGCGCCGGGAGGGCCGTATGGGAGGCCACAATCAGTCTCGCCGATGTCTCAGCTTGGGATGGGCGGACTTGGACGGTGAACGGATTCCCTGGAAGAACACTTGTGGGATGCGCAGTCTATGGCGAGTTCTCGTTGCGGCATCCTTGCGAAGGAGCGGTGGAGTTCTGCCTCTATCGAGTTGACCCTGGTCTTCGTATGCTCCGGTCCGAGGGATTTGACTCCCTGAAGAGGGCTGGTATACGATGTTTCATCGATTTGAAATGTCTGTCTGTACTCAGCGAAGGAGGATGTGACGTGGCAGGTGATGCACTGAAGGTCGAAGATGGAACGTGGGACGCAGACGTCATGAAGGCATCTGAGCTGGTGATGGTAGACTTCTGGGCGGTATGGTGTGGCCCATGCCAAATGGTCGCTCCGCTCATCGAAGAATTGGCCAAAGAGTACGCAGGGAAAATGAAGGTGCGGAAGCTCAATACCGATGAAAATCCTGAAGTGGCAGGCCGCTATCAAGTCATGAGTATCCCGACGATTTTGTTTTTCAAGAACGGCCAGGTCGTGGAGAAACTCGTCGGGGCGCGACCGAAGCGGCAGTTCAAGGAAATGATCGATTCCCTGCTGGCGCAACCAGCCGGCTCAGCCTAGGAATGTAGTCACCCGACGCAATGCTCTCCGAGTTGCGCATCGTCAATTTCGCGCTCATTGAGCAGCTCAGTCTTCAATTTCAGTCAGGATTTACGGTTCTGACCGGAGAAACAGGGGCTGGCAAATCTCTGCTTATCGATGCGATTGCTTTGCTGGTCGGTGGACGGGCCTCCACCGACCAGATTCGTTCGGGAGAAGACGAGGCCCAGCTTGAAGCGTCCTTCCATCTTTCAGACACCCATCCACTCCTTCAACGCCTGCGCTCACAAGACATCATCGGTCAGCACGAGTCCGAGCTGATTCTTCGGCGTGTCCTCTCCCGATCAGGTCGCCATCGAGTGTACCTCAACGGCAGCCTCTGTCCCCTGCGTGTGCTCGAAGAGCTCGGGGGCACCCTCGTCGATATCCATGGTCAGCATGAGCAGCAATCGCTGTTGGCCCCAGTCAAACAACTCGATGCCCTCGATGCGTTTGGACGCCTCTATGAGATACGTGGACGGTACGAGCAGACTTACCAGGGATGGAAGGAGCTCCGCACTCAATTGGATGCCTTGCAGCATGAAGGCGTCGATCGTGCAAGACTCGAAGATATGTTGCGATTTCAGGCCCAGGAGATCGAGCAAGCTGGCTTGTTGCCCGATGAAGAAGAGCGGATTCGTCATGAGCGGCAGCGACTGGTCCATGCGTACAGGCTGAGGGAATTGGCCCATGAGGCGTATGTTGAATTGCAGGCGGATGAGCAGGCTGTCCTCAGCAGGCTTGGGCGGATCGGGCGAACCCTTGCGGAGTTGGCCCAGACCGATCCAACCATGGGTGATTGTGAACAGGCGGCGACTGAGTCGGCGATTCAACTCAAGGAACTTGCCGGGCGGCTGCGCGATTATGCCGAACAGTTAGAGGCCGATCCTGACCGATTGGCTGTCGTGGAGGATCGTCTCGATTTGATTCAGCAGTTGAAGAAAAAGTATGGAGGGTCGGTTGAGGCGGTACTCGCGACGGGCAGACGGGTGCAGGAGGAGCTGCAGCTCTTGGATAATCGTGAAGAGCGCACCGCTGAATTGACCGCGCGGCTGGATGAAGGGGCTCGACGTCTTCGCACGTTTGCACAGCAGCTGTCGAAGAAGCGAATGGACGCGGCCACACGAATGACGACGCTCGTGGGAGAGGAGCTGGTCGCGTTGAAAATGGAGCAGGCAATTTTTCAGGCCACGGTCTCAAGCGATGAGTCGGACGAGGGACTTGGACCGGCTGGGCGTGATCGAGTGGAGTTTCTTCTCTCTAGCAATCTGGGTGAGCCACCGAGACCTTTGGGGCGTGTGGCCTCCGGCGGGGAACTTTCCCGTATCATGCTGGCGCTCAAGACGGTGTTGGCCGAGATGGATCAGGTGCCGGTCCTGGTGTTTGACGAAATCGATACGGGCGTGGGCGGGGCGGTCGCCGCAGCCATGGGAACAAGATTGCGGAAGCTCGGGGCGTTCCATCAAGTATTTTGTATCACCCATCTTCCTCAGGTCGCATCTCAAGCGGAGCATCATCTGCTGGTGGAAAAGGGGCAGGAGAGTCAACGGACATCCACGTCGGTCAAAGCACTCAAGGGGATGGGGCGGGAAGAGGAAATCGCCCGAATGTTGGGCGGTCTGACCATTACAAAGAAAGTGCGTGAAACAGCAGCGGAGCTCATCGAGGGCGCGAAGGGGAAGCGGTCTGAGTGAGCGGGTTAGGATTCGGATCGGCTGGTTGGAGTAGTAGCCATTGCCATGGCAGGAAGAGATCCCTTGCATTCCCGGACTACGCGCGCAAAGAGCTCGGTCAACTTCGGCTCGAAGTGGGTGCCGGCGTGGGAAATCATCTGCTGGCAGGCGTCATCGATCGAGAGGGGTGTCCGGCCGGGAAGTTCTGCGGTCAGATGGTCGAACGTTTGGGCCAGACAGACGATGCGGGCTAGTTGAGGAACTCCTTCTTCCTGAAGTCCATATGGATAGCCTGAGCCGTCCCACCTTTCATGGTGATAGGCAATAATCTGTCCCACCTCAGCCGGAAGTCCCAACGGTAACACGAGCTTCGCGCCCTGCTCCGGGTGTTGCCGATTGCCGACAGGCTCCCCGGTCGCAGCGATTTCATCGTCGGCAAATTGATAGTCCTCAGGCCCTATCTTGCCGATGTCGTGGAGGAAGGCCCCCAAGGCCAACGATTTCTGCTCAGCAAGTGTCAGGCTGATGCGGTTGGCCAAGAGTGTTGCGTAGAAGCTGACTCGGCTGCAGTGGTTGAGCAACTGGCGATCCTTGGCTTCAAGCAAGTCGGAGAGCAGGGGAAGAAGGTCTGGCATGGACTCGGAGCTGGACGCATGGTCTGAAGTCGGTTTTCCAATCGCCTGGTATCCCGCGAGCAATTCCTTCCACGCCTTCGCGCTTTCGGTTTCTGATCCCCAGAGGTCGGTTGATGTCCTGATGAAATGTCTGAGGAAGTCGAGTCGTTGTTTCTTTTCGAGTGTCTGATTGACGAGGGAAAGCAGTTCTGTGACGTTGAAGGGTTTGAGTAGGTAGCCAGCAGCGCCATGGCGTATGCCTTCCATGGCAGACTTTAAACTCCCGTACCCGGTGATGATGATGACCTCAACGTCGGCATGGTCATGCTTGATGTCCTGAAGGAGATCTAAGCCCTGGCGATCTGGGAGCTTCTGATCGAGCGTGATGAGATCGATCGGTTGGGAGTTCAGCACGTCAATCGCTGCACTGGCTGATTCCGCTGTCTGGATATTGAAAAATGGGCGAAGAATAACTTTCAGAGCATCACGAGGTCCTGCCTCGTCGTCAATCACGAGCAAGGTCGGCTTATTCTTCATCGGCTCAGGAGTCATAGCTAAGTCCATAGATATCTTCTACCGCTAAATACGTACTTTGTAAAGCAATTCCTGTTCCGTTTCAGTGAGTTAGCATCCGCGTCTCAACAGAGTGTGGTTTGTGCATGATTGAGACCCATATGTAGTTTTCTTGAACGAAACACTAAGTACAGTAGTGAGGAAATCCCAATGCCCAACGGTGTAAAAAAGACGCAGTAGGGGGAGTTGGTGTGCTATTCCTGCACTACGGCCTGAGGCTCGGTACTGACTTCCTGATCGGGTCGGCCGATTCCCAGTGTATCCATGCGGTATTTAAGCATCCGGCGGCTGATTCCCAGCAGGTTGGCGGCATGGGTTTGGACGTAGTTAGTTCGCTTTAAGGCGTCCAAAATAATTTCGCGCTCGAATTCCATGACGGCTTTTTCGAGCGACAGCCGACCAGCGAGAGTGTCGTCGCGGAGTGAAGAGGATCGGGTGTCGCTCTTGAGAATGGTCGGGAGATGTTCGGGGGTGATGGTGTGCGATCCCTTGGACCAAATGAACGCCTGTTCGATGATGTTTTCCATCTCCCGCACATTGCCAGGCCAGGGATAGCGGGACAGAAGATCGACGGCATCTTTGGAAAACTCTTGGGGTGGACGGTTTTCTTCATCGATTCGTTTCGCCAGAAAATGTTTGGCGAGGAGGGGAACGTCTTCACCACGTTCCCGAAGCGGGGGCAAATACAGCGCAATGACATTGATGCGATAATAGAGGTCTTCACGGAATTGTCCTTTGCGAACAAGTTCCTCAAGGTTCTTATTCGTTGCCGTCACGATGCGCACATCCACCTTGATGGATTGCACCCCACCGACTCTGGTGAATTCTCGTTCTTGCAAGACGCGCAGTAGCTTGGCTTGTGTCATGGCGCTGAGGTCGCCGATCTCGTCGAGGAAGAGCGTGCCTGTATTGGCGAGCTCAAATTGCCCGACTCGACGAGCCGTGGCATCTGTGAACGAGCCTTTCTCGTGGCCGAACAGCTCACTCTCGATGAGTGTTTCAGGAAGGGCGGCGCAGTTCAGCGCGATGAAGGGGCGTTCGCGCCTGCCGCTATTGTAATGGAGGGCCTTCGCGACCAGCTCCTTTCCTGTTCCGCTCTCTCCGGTGATAAACACGGTGGTGCGGCTGTCGGCGACTTGTTCGATCTTGGTGTAGATGTCTTGCATCGACGGACTCTTGCCGATCAGATTGTGAAAGGCATAACGTCGAACGACTTGCGCACGGAGCTGTTTCACTTCCCGTTGGAGTTCCTGATCCTTGAGCGCGCGGTCGACAATGATGCGGAGTTCTTCCACATCGAAGGGTTTCGAGAGATAGTCGGCCGCACCGAACTTCATGGCGTCGACGGCGGTTTTGACCGATTTCGTTCCTGTCAGCATGATGACCGGTGCTGTGCGGTCCTCGGCGCGTATAGTTTGGAGTACCGACAGCCCGTCAGTGCCAGGCAGGATGACGTCGAGGAGCACCAGATGGGGGGCCTCCTTGCGAAATAGCTCGAGGCCCTCCTGGGCGTCTGCGGCTTGGATCGTTTCGTAGGTCGGCTCCAGCACTGCTTTCAATGAGGCCCGAACCCGGGCCTCATCATCGATCAACAGGATTCGCTTTTTCATGCTGGTGTCCATTGGGTGTTGGCGGTTATGTGGGTAAGGCCGGCAAGCTCACGAAAAACGTGGTGCCCACACCGACCGAACTTTTCACCCGGATCTCGCCGTGATGTTCTTGAATAATTTGATGGACAATCGTCAAACCTAGTCCCGTGCCTTCGTGCTCTCCGCTCTCGTGTTTAGTTGTGAAAAACGGGTCGAAAATGTGTTCGAGATTCGTCTCTTGGATTCCTTCACCGGTATCCTCGATTTCGATGTGGGCCCAGACTTTTCCTCCCGGCTTCACCAGTGTGCGGGTCTGCACGCGTAGCCGCCCACCCGCTCCTGTCATCGAGTCCATGGCATTGAGGAGGAGATTGAGCAGAACCTGCTTGATCTGCTGCCTGTCCAGCATGACACGAGGCAGGTCGGACGCCAACTCTTTTTCAATCTTGATCCCACGGCTGTCCGCCTTCACATCGATGAAATAGAGACACGAGGCGACAATATCGTTGAAGTCCTCGTCCGTCAGTTTGGGTTCCATGTATCGGGCGTAGTCGAGAATTTCCTGGATCAGCCGTTCGATCCGATACACATCGTCGAGCACGATTTTGCTGAATTCCTGAATGAATTGAGGATCGTCTTTTCGTTCAGGTGCCAATTGGATAAAGGTTTTAATCGACGTGAGGGGGTTTCTGATTTCGTGGGCGAAGCCGCCGGCGATCGTCTCAAGGGATTTCAGCCGATCCGTGCGTTTCATGAGCGTGTGTGAGCGATGCAGGTCTTCATAGAGCACAATGGTGTCGAGTGCATTGGTGGCGGTTTGTGCCAGCGCGGCGAGCATGGATCTGGTCAGCGCATGTTCTGCCGCGATAGGGACTACTGCGCCGAGGACGGTGAAGGCAATGAGACGGCTTTTGTTGAGGTGCGGCACGATGCGTGAACCCTGCATGGATTCCATAGTCGTGCGTGCGTCGGCTTCGAAGTCAGTGTCTTGGAGGTCAGCAGCCGAGTCGGCCTGCGTCATGATCCGGTTGGTGGCGAGCAGGTGCTGGGGCAGGGGATGGCTGACGGCCAGTGTTGGAGGAATACATGCGGGGGCGACCGAACCAACCATGCTGGCGCGTCGATAACATTCGTGTTCGCGATCCAGCACGAATAGCGCCCCATGGGTCGTGGTCCCTGCTCGACTGAGTTCTTGGATAATGCGATCGCTGATGGTCGTCAGGTCGGTCATCGTTCCCAGGTCTGACGCAAACTGTGTGACGATATGTAAGAGCTCACTGGAGGACGATGCGAGGAAGTCCGTATTCGGTGGGCGTAATGTCATAACGAACAGGGAGTGCAAGGGCGCCGTGTGATGTACGAGCGAAAATGCAGATTGCGCATGAAAGGTCTACGTGTTCAAAGATGTACAGGCGGAAGTATACACGGCAAGGACACGTTCAGCTAGCGGATTTACCTTTTTCGATGACAGCGAAGAGGGCCTGCCCATCGAGCGCAGGGAGGATGCGGGGTGTGAGGATACCGGCTTGCTGGAGAAAGGAGGCGAGTGAGGAGCGGTCGAAGGTGTGCAGCAATCCATGCCGGATGGCCTCTCGGAGTCTTCCCAGGTAGTGCAGGACGATCTGGGGTTGGGGGCTAAACTCATCCTGATTTGCGGCGCGCAAATGTCGTCGATAGAGCACCGAGAGGTCGGTGTCGGGGTGGAAGACCGTGAGGACGAGGCGCCCCTGGGGATGGAGTATGCGGTAGAGCTCCCGAATCGTGCACAGAGGAGAGGGGACGAACGGGAGTGACAGATTGCAGACGATGCGATGGAGCGAGTTGTTTTTGAAGGGAAGGCCCTGCGTCCAATCCGTGTGCACCCATTCAGCAGTCAGAGGAGGATGGATGGTGAGGGTGCCTGCGAAGTCGCTGTCGAGTTCTCGATGCAAGGCACGAAGACTCTGTCGCGCCTGCGTCAACGAGTCGTGAGAATGTCCCAATCCGATCACGTGGACGGGACGTTCCGGACTCCATCCGCGCTGGCGCGAGCGGTAGGCCTGGTTGACCATCGTGGCTCGGACCAAATCGCCATGGCCGACTCCTACGTCCATGAGCATGGAGCCCGGCTCGAGCGGACTAAGCAGCCGGTAGAGATCGTCCAAAAGCTTCCAGTATTCGTGCAGGTTCCCGAGTTGGGGAAGCTGCTGCAGGTGCGCGACCCTCAGGGCTTCACGCGTGATCTGCGAGAGATTGTGGCGCAGACGGGTGTGCTCCAGTTCGATGCGCTGTTGACGGGCCAGCACATCGTGAGCGGGTAGATGGAATTCAGCCGGACTCAGCGGTACTGACACCACTAGCGCAATCTCCTCTAAGACCTTCCTGAAGGCCGGCGGGTGCTGTTCATTGAGTGGGAGCTCCTGGCCGGTCAGCGGTGTGGGGACCGTCGCGAGACGAGTATGGGCTCCCAACGCGGTGAGAAACGCCTGCGGGAGATCCGCCGGAGGCAGTGGCCCGATGGGGGGGGCTGGAATCGTGAGAATGGCCGATGGAGAGCGAAGGAGGCGCAGATCTGCAAGGGTGGAGGCGAGGTCTGTAAAGTGGCCCGCCACGAGATCGCCGACAAAACGATCGATATTGACGTTGAGCCCGAGCAGATTGGCGATGCCGCGCCGGAGTCCGTATCGGTGGTCGGCCACGAGGTCATGACCGTGGGCGTTCATGAGCACGACTTGCATATCGACGACCGGATTGATCAGGAGCAGGAGGTCGAGGGGGCGGGATTGTACCGCCGTCTTGAGTGCGACGCGTGCAGAGATATCGCTCGCTATCACGATCAGGGGAGCAGTGGGCCAGGTATGTTGCACAAACTCCACGACCTTCAGAAGGTCGGCTTGCATGCTCCGTAACGTCGTCTGTTGCAGCTCGCCATCGCTCAGTCCGACATGGTTCGTGTGGTCGTACCGTAAAACACGGAGCTGGTGATGTGCCAGGTAGTAGGACAGCGTGATCGCGTCTAACGAAGTTTGTCCGTAGCCAGGCGAGATGATGACGACCGGTGCGTTCGGTGCGATTGATGGCCGAAGATGGTCGTCGGTGATCATGATCGCCTGGCCGCGTGGATTCCGGCATTCTCGCGGAATGCTGATGACGGACGGCTGTTGCGATGAGGACTCGGCTTCACCGGGGGACGTCAGATGTTGTTGGACGACACGGTTAATTTCGCGCTCTGCATAGGGTGTGAGCCCGTGAAAGCGGAGGCCGACCAGAAGGGCCGGGTCAGAGCTTTGGGTAAGAAATTCTTTTCGCGCTGTGGGATCTGGAGCCGACCAGATGATCTTCGCGGGGAGGGCGGAATCCGGAGCTCCCGGTTCATGGGACCCGTGGTGGCTCTGGGTCTGTGTGGCGGCGAAGTGCAGCGTGGCGAGGCCGCTCAAGAGTTCAGGGCGAGCATTGAGATGGAGGCAGACCCCGTCACGGCTGAGGTTCGTTGTCAGCGCTCCAAGGCGGTGTGTCCTGCCGGTCTGGTCTACGACATCGAGCCGGACAGGAAGCTGCACGGAGACCCGGACGGCTTCACGGAGGTTGTAGCCACCCTGCTCGGTCGCCACCAGCGGGTTGCCGACAGTCAGAGTCGATGATGGTTCTGCCGCAAGCAACACTTCAAGAGAGAAGGGCAAGGCTTGCTCCTGAGCGGCTCGTATCAGTGAGCCCAAGACCGCCGCTTCTTCTCGCTTGGGTGAATCGAACTCAATGATGAGTTGGGTGACTGGGGTTCCGGACGAGAGTGTGATGGGCCGCTCCTCCGCCATCCCTTGCAGTTCGAGAACGCCTATCGACGTTTTGAGTACCACATAGGCATCTTGTGCCGTGACGGTGGGGAAGTCCTTCGAGAGCGTGATGCAGGTGCCGCCAAGGCTGAGATTTGAAATGGTGCCATCCCATGTTGCTGCCCCAACGGTAATCGTGGCAGGTAGAGCCGTTGGGGTTCGAGCGGTATGGCGTCGTTCCTGTTGGGGCCTTCCAGGTTCAGTTGTCGGAACAGGTGTCGCCGTGCTGTGCGCCGTGTTAGGAGCGCGTGGGGGCGAGGAGGCAGCGGCGGTATCCGGTAGCGGGAGCATTTCGAAGGGGGGGCGAGAGGCGACCGGCAGGCGGAGGATGATACGAAGGGGCCCCTGCATCGGCGCCGACACATCCAAGGTGCCACCTAGTCGGCGGACGAGCTGATATGACTCGAGGAGATCACTCGACGGAAGTACAGGAGTCGGGGATTCTGCCGGCCAGACAATGTCCGATTCGAGTAGTTCCATTTCGACCTCTGCCGGCGGAGCGAGGGCAAAGAGGGCGGGGGCCTCTGCCGAGATGGAGGCAGATCCAACGGCGCGCGTGATGACGATGATGCGATGCACATGGCCGACCGTCAAGAGATAGGTCTGCGCGTAGTGCAACAGCTGGTGCACGAGCGTTGTGATCTGTGTGCGATCGCCGGCGAGGGGAGGAAGGTGCGAGGAGAGCTGCCGCATGATGCCTGTCCCATCCACAGTCGAGGGCGTGGTGGACGTGAGCGCGTCGTCAAGGACGTCGTTGATCGTATATCCTAACCCGACGGCTTCTCGCTCCTGGAGGGCCTGCACCAGCTGTGCTCCGAGTTTCGTAGCTTCTGCGGCATGACTGACGAGTGTTTCGGCTTGGGTATCCAGACGTGCGCCGCGAATGGTGGCAAGGAGTTGCTGGGAGCCTGCCAATAGTGAGGCCAGTGGCTCGTCCAGTTGTTGGGACAACACTGTGGCGCGCTGGGCCAGCGCAAGCAGTTCATCTGTACGCCGGAGCTCTTGGCGAAGTTGATGGATCGTGTTTTCTTGTTGTTTGGGTTGGGAGAGATCTCGGATCAGTCCCACTGTGCCGAGGAATCGGCGAAGGGGGTCATAGAGTCCTCTGGCGTTGACTTCTGCCGTGAGCGTCAGGGATCTGTTGTCCTGCGTGGGCTTCCCTCGAAAGATGACCTCGGCATGGCTGGTGCCTCGCGTTCCGGAGCGGCGTTCGTTGAGGCGATAGCGAGCGACCGATTCCTGATCTGGAGGCACGAGGGTGGTATAGGGCAATCCGATGAGTTCATTGGGCGAGTAGCCCAAGAGTGCGACGATGCCTGGACTGACCGTCACAAAACAGCCGCTGGCATCCAGTTCGTAGACGATGTCGCTGAGTGACTCAATGAGCCGACGATGCCGTTCCTGTGCATGGTCCAGCGCGACCTGTAGGTCGCCATTTTCAATGGCTTCCTTGGCACAGAAGAGGAGTTCCGTGAGAAAGGCCGGAGAGGACTTCGCGAGAAAAAAGTCAACGTCGGCCTGGAGCGCTTGAATCGCTGCGGTTGAATCGGTGCGGTCGCTCAGCAAAATAATGGCGGTGTAGGGTGCGCGGCGTTTCATGTCTCCGGGCAGGGAGGCGCGGTCCCTGGCCAGGCATTGTTCGTCGATGAGGATGAGCGTCCATTCGTGCGGTGACGTCCAGGCACGGGCTTCTTCGGCAGAATAGGCGACGTCTACGCGGCAGCCAGGAAAGAACCCACGCAGACTGATGGTGACGAGTTTAATGGATTCAGCATGTTCGCTGATAATCAGGACGGTGATCGGCTCACTCTGCGGCATCAAGCGATCCCTATGCGTTTGAGGAACCCGAGCAAGCCCCATCCCAGCGCGATCCACGTTCGCTCGTCACGTGATCTGAGACATACCTGTCCCTACGTTCCATACTGCAATCCATTCGAGGTACGCCTCTGGGAGTGACGATGTGAATAACATAGGCGAAGGTGGGAAACCCAGTCTCCATGCGATGAAATGGGCTGTTTCTTTAGTAGGGGGGCGCTTCAAGGCCTTCCTGCGCGAACAAAATTGAACGGATTTCGAGGGAAATAGGGCGTGGGGTATTTGCGGGAGCGTGTATCCGTTGCAGCTTCTATAACAGATGTAGGATGCGAGGTCGTCGCTACGTGCTGGCGAGCGGTATTGGGGGTGCCGTTGGGCAAGCGTCAGGGGTCATGTAGCGCAAATAGCTTCCCTCCCATGTTGGGCTTCTTGTTTCTGCAAGGGATGGTGATGGACCATGGCCATTTCATACTCATCGGGGTTCGTGACGGGAAATCCCTGACGATCTGTATAGATTTGATGCGGCTGAAACTCGAGAAAGGTCCCGTCCGGGGCAACGTCGGGAACCGTCCTCAGTAGAGTCTGTTTCTTCGTCACGTTGTCCAGCCCGATCAAGAGGAGTTCGTCATGCCTATGCGGGTAGGCGAATTTCACACAGCCATCCATTCTGAACTTGAGCGGCGCCTTATGGACCTGGACTCCGGTCGTGATCTCAATCCCTTCATCCGTCTGGTCCGGACCACGCTGGGAAAACTTATTGAAACACACAATATTGACGTCCACCTGGTACACGTCCACTCCCTTGAGGGGAACGCCTTCGGGAGCCATATACATCTTGGTGACCGGCGCCTCAATGATACAACGCGACAATCGACATAAGGTGTTCGTCCTTGGCGAGCGTCACCCCATAGCCCTCAGAAAAACGCGTTTCGGTCATTTCCAGCCCCGCCCCCGCAAAGAATACCGGTTCGTTGTCGCATGAGACGCTGGGCTTGCTGTTGTTGAGAATGAGGATGTGATGGAGAAAGTTCTTGGGGAGGGGCTTCCCCTCTTTGGTGAGGACCGCCGTTGTGTACCCCACCAGATATCCTTGGGAAGCTGAAAGTGACGCTTGGGTATCAAGGCCGCGAGGTCTCAGTCGTGACCGGCGTCAGATTGATGGGACCGAATGTGAGCGTGACGGAATTGGTTCCGTACGTGACGGTTGTCGTGGTTAGGTGGGATAGGGTTGGCACGGCATGGTGGTCGTGACCACCGTCTACGAGGACTGGGGTCACCAAACAGATGATGGGAGCAGCGCGAACAATACCTAGCGCATACAGTTTCCCAAGAATGAGAAATGGTCGCGCAAGCCTATGTGGCGGAGTTCGAGTATATGTGTCAAGCGCGCAGAGGTCATCGGGTAGAAGTTGGCGGGGTCAGCCGTTTCCAGACATAGGTCCCGCCATGTTCGCGAGGGGGAATATTCTTTTGTGTGCCGACTCGTGAGTACCACCACATGCCTTTGGCTTGGCGGCCATCCTCTGAGAGCAACACTTCAAAGCCCCCTTCACGATCGTTGCCGGTCTGAAGCCAGGTGCCTTGCCACAGTCGGTCCGTATACTTTGTCGTGGTGAAGCGGCCCTCATGCTGGGTATAGGGGCCGTTGCCGGCTTTGTCGAGTGTGGCCTTATAGCGCTTGTCGTCCTCCACCTCGAGAATTTCCCATTCCCCGCTCAAATCAGTTGGTGACGAAAGTTGGGCATTGCTGACCAAGTGTTGTAGTGAAGATGTGGCGTAACGCTGGGCCACAGGGGCGGCCAGTGGCATGTTCCAGAAGGACTCATGCGAGGACAGTAGGACCCATTGTCCCTTGGTGTAGCTGGTGATCTCCGCGTCATGCGCCATGAGGCGAAAGAGGGTCGGCAGATCCCTCTCGGCGTTGGCACGAATCAGGGGGCGGATGGTTGCCGCAGGACCGGTCGATGCATGTGCCAAACCGACCGTCTGGTGCTCGGTTATCAAGAGGAACATTACGGCGAACAGAACGCCGTGAACAACGCGGGACATGAGAGCCTCTTTATTTGTATCAAGCGGTGCCTTCCTCTATGGCAGGAGAGGAAATGCTTAGGAAGTTAGGCTACACAGCCCGTTTCGTCTTGTCAACGACGAAGCTGGGAGCACCCTAATGATGATAGGCCACGACGATCACGGTCACATTATCTTCTCCCCCTCGGCTCAGCGCCTGCTCGATCAGATCGTGGCAGGCTCGCTGGGGATCGCCGTTGGCTTGGGAGAGGATCGAGGCAATGGCGTCATCGTTCAACATTTTCGTGAGCCCGTCGCTGCACAAGAGAATGAGATCGTGCGGGATCACCGGCGTCGAGGTCAGCTCCGGTTTCATGTCGACACCCATCCCCAGGCCTTTGGTCAAGATGTGACGCTCAGGATGTACGAGCGCCGCGGCCGCATCGATCAGGCCTCGCTGGACAAATTTCTCGACGAGGGTGTGATCGCGCGTCAATTGCGTGAGCTGTCCCGTTCGGTAGAGATAGGCGCGGCTATCTCCCAAGTGGGCGAGGTGGGCGACTGGCATCGATGCCGGTGTGATCGCCAAGACGATGAAGGTCGTGCCCATCCCTTTCAAGGATGGTTTCGCCAGCATGAGCTCATGGATTCGTCGGTTGGCGCTCGTCACGAGGTCGGCCACGAATTCGGGGGCCGCGCTCGGGTGCTCTGAGAGCCAGGCCGTTCGTTCTCGCGCCCGCTGTGTGGCCACGGCCACGGCAGTGTGGGCGGCGAGATCTCCAGCCGGGTGACCACTCATCCCATCGGCGACGATCCAGACGCCGCAGTCATTCAGCAGGGCCAGCGCATCCTGGTTCGATGCGCGCACATATCCCGTCTCGGTTCGACCGACCCCGATCCAGGGCTGAGGCTCTGTCACGGAGCGACCTCGGCTGGCTCTTGGAGACGGTTCGGCGGGAATCCCAATGAAGACGGGCCAAATTTCGTGACCATCTGGTCGTAGAGGATGGCCGCGAGTGGTTCCAGGTTGATGGTATCGGCCGCGTTGTATCGCAGCAACAGATCGCGCGCGGCTGCGTCTCCTGAGCACCACTGGTGCCAGAGGCGCACGGCTTCCCATCCGTCGAGTCCCATCACATCGGTCTCGCGCGCAATCTGCACTTCGCGTTCGATGTGTTTCAGCCCACCTTGCAGGCCAAGCCGGCGCGCGGCAAAACAGAGATCGAAATGTGGTTTCTTGAAATTTAATCGGGGGAACTTTGCCTGCAAATAGGGAATGTCGAACCCGCTGCCGAAGAAGGTAATGAAGAGGTCTGTCTGTTCCAGCTCCGCGTGCAATCGGTCTTCCGTCAACGTTTCCCCGCGGACCAGGCTCGTCATCAGTCCGTTGCGATACAGGCCGACGACCGTCACATGTCCTTCGCGCGCCGACAGCCCTGTGGTTTCGATGTCGAGATAGAGCGTGCGAGGGCGAAACGTGTTGAAGAGGCGCCAGTGCTCCCGACTCTTCAGGCAGGTGCCGAAGAAATGCGCATCACCTGCGTTCAGGTGCGTTTGCGCCTGGGTGAGTTCGCGGTCATACCATTCTTTCTTGGCCGAGGAGATGCCGGGCAGGTTCGGAGATTGGAGGAATGAGGCCCAATCCAGAATGCCTTCCTGCCAGAGACGACGCTCGGAGTTGTGGCCGATACCTTTGAGAAGCACGAAGGATGACGTGAGCATATAATCGCGAGATTGTAGCCTTGATTTCACCGAATAAACAAGCTAAAGTCCGCGTCCTGAGCGGGTTTTCATCTTAGAGGCGTCGAGCGGCGCCGATTGGAACACAATGGCTGATTTCCCCAACAAAATTCGCATCACTGTCGGTTCGGTACGGCTCGATGCGGAATTGAAGTCGACAAAGACCGCGTTGGAAGTGTACGCCGCGTTGCCGGTTGAGAGTCCGGTCAACACCTGGGGCGAAGAATTCTATTTTAAACTGGCCGGGGTCAAGGACCATCGAGAGACGGCGACGAATCAAGTGAAAGTCGGCGATGTCGCCTTCTGGGGCGCCGGACAAGTCCTGGCCATTTTCTTCGGACGCACCCCGATGAGCATGGGGCAAGATCCCGTCCCGGCCGACCGGGTTAATGTGATCGGCCGCATTGTCGGCGATGCCTCGGTATTGCGTAACGTGATGGATCAGCCGAACATCCGGATCGAGAAGATCTAGCAGAATGTTGAAAAAGTCCGCCAGCGTCGTTCTCGGTTCATCGAAATCCTCAACGTACCCCAAGGGTACGCCTCCGGTTTCGACTCACCTGCGGCCTTGCTGGACGATCTTTTTGACCATCCTGCGGGAATGTGTTCCTGTTTTCCTATATGTGCGGCTGCCCAAGTTCTCGCGCGTCAACAAGTTTTATAGTGAGCTTGCTAACCATGAGACTATCTAAAGAACGCGTCCGTCACATCTCAGAGTCGGTGGCTGCCCGGCTGCAGCAAGAGGGGCAACTGACGATTGTCGGGGATCGCAAGGCGTTCGTCGAGCAGATCGACCATGCCATTCTCGAGGAACTGTCGGTTGAAGACCGCCTGAACGCCGAAGTCCGGCAGATGTTAAAAGCGTATGAGCAAGATATCGAGCGGGGACAAGTGGACTTTCAGCGGATGTTCACGATGGTGAAAACGAAGTTGGCGCGAGAGCGGGGCATCATCCTCTAGGACGTGAAAGGTAAAACGTGAAACGTAAAATACATGAACGTTCAACTCCGTACGATTCACGTCTCACCTTTAACGCCTCACGTTTCACGGGTTCTGTATGTTGAGCGAAGACAAAATTAGCCATCTTTCTCACGTCATTCTTCAGGTGGTGAAGAAAAGCCAGCTGGTGACGGTCGGGGCTGACGACGGGCGGGTCCTCAAAGAGATCAAGAAGGTGCTGGCAGCCGAGTGGGCACAAGAGCAAGAGATTGATCGAAAGGTCAAAACGAAGTTGGCCTCATATTCTCGTGGGATCGTCGAGGGCACTGGGGAATGGGACGTGCTCTATCGGAAAACGTTCGAGGAAGAGTCGCGGAAACACATGAAGGGGTGATGTGCCGATGAAGAGTGGAGCTGCCATGAAATACTTGTCCTTGCTTGTGGTCGTTCTTTTGCTGCTTGGGACCGTGGCTTGCTTCAAGGAAAAGGCCAAGCCGTTGGTCCCACTGGCGCTCGAGGCCGGAGTCAAGCCGCAAGCCGTGGTCTTGACCGAACAGGGAACGCAGGCCTATCAATCCAGGCAGTTCGACGACGCGAAGAAGTACTTCTCGCAAGCGATGGAGCTGGCGCCTCAATCAGGGCCCGCACATTACAACTATGCCTTGGCCTTAAATGCGCTGGGCGATACGGAGCAAGCGCGCCAACAGTTTTTAGAGGCGGCGAACCTGGCTCCCGGCGACAAAGTCATCTGGGATTCGCCCGCGCTCCGTCCCTTCGGCAGCCCGGAGGGTCCGAAAGTGCACAAAGAACATCCGGTCGGGACTAGCAGGCCTGGCATCGGGAGCGGCCCGCGATAATCCGGCAGTTGGAGGGGGAGTGAGCTGAGATGGCAACAGAACTAGAAGTTGGGAAGAAGGCTCCGGCGTTTTCGCTCCCTGATCAATCGGGAGAATCGGTGAGCTTGAAAGATTTCGCGGGCAAGCAGGTGGTCTTGTATTTCTATCCCAAAGACAATACCTCCGGCTGTACCAAGGAATCGTGCGATTTTCGCGATAACATCACGCCGATCAAGAAGGCTGGCGGCGTGGTGCTCGGTGTGAGTTTTGACGGACAAAAGTCCCACCAGAAATTCATCGAGAAATTTACCTTGCCGTTCACGTTGCTCAGCGACGAGGAGAAAGTTGTCGCAACCGCCTACGGGGTCTATAAAGAAAAAAGCATGTACGGCAAGAAATATATGGGCATCGAGCGCAGCACCTTTGTGATCGATCAGGCCGGGAAGTTGAAAGCCATCTTCCGCAAGGTCAAGGTTGACGGTCATGTGGATGAGGTGTTGGCGGCTCTGAAGGCTTAACTCTCCCCCAGGATGCTGAAAAAGGAGCCGGGGTGGCTGGGACGATCCCCGTGCTCGCGCAACGCGCGGCCTCCGAAGGCCCTCGTTGGACGCGCGCAGTTGGGATCATCCCAGGCACCCCTTAATAGGTAGTTCACCTGCGGCCTTGCTGAACGGCTTTTTGAGCATCCTGCGTGGCTTGATCCTGTTGTTTTGGACGTGAAGATCCGTGACGGGTTAGCGTGCAGACATATTTCCCCCGCAATCTGTAAGGTGGCTGTGCGGCTTATGAGTGTTCTTTCCCGCAGAGCCGGTCTTTTCACCATTCTCATTTTCTTGACTGTGACCGCTAGCCTCTTTGGGGCGGAGCCGGTTCTCGGAATCCTGACGGTTCACGATAGTCTCACCTCGCCCAACCAGCCAGCCACTATTGAGGCCACACTCACACAGAAGGGCCTCCCGACGAATACCGGTCTCGGTGGCGAAATCATTGAGTTGCTCATTGCCGGCAACGTTGTTGCGACTGCGACGACCGGTGGCGATGGGCGTGCGGTCCTGTCCTATACTCCGAAGGCCAAAGGGGCGCTTCTCTTCACCGTGCGCGTCGGAACCACGTCGAGTCACGCTGGAGTCGAAGCCGGCGCGAATCTCATTGTGTGGGAACGTCGCAGCCCGATGATGGCGGTGGAAATGACGGCACTGATGGAAGACGCCGAAGGCCGGCGTCCCATGCCCGATGCTGCGGAGGAGCTCGAAAAGCTCACGCGGTTTTATTACAACGTGCTGTATGTGGTGACGCAGGACAAGACGGTGGGGACATACGACCAGGTGAATGAACAGGCCAGACAATGGCTCAAGGAACAGAAGTTTCCGGTTGGACATATTCTTGTGCTGCCGGCAGGCTCAGAGGGGTTTGGATCGAAGCTGGACGAACTGCATGCGGCTGGCTGGAAGACGCTCAAAATAGGGGTGGGGCGCACGAAGGCCTTTGCCGAAGCGTTTCTGCAGCGGCGGCTCGGCGCCGTGATGGTGCCGGAACCCGCCAAAGGGGAGGCGCCGCGGAAGGCGAAGGTGGCGAAGGAGTGGAAGGATGTGCGGAAGAAGATGTAGCGGGCAACTGGACCGTCCTTCTTGCTCGCAGAGCCCCCACGATAAAGCTGTGGTCGCTCGATGCGCGCAGTGAAGGACAGTCCAGTCGCCCGCTTGTTGAGATGTCTTCCACTCTGGGAGGAGGAAAGGAAGGGATGGAGCCTGATGATCTTCTGTGCTCGCGCAACGCGCGGCCTCAGAAGGCCCTCGTTGGACGCGCGCAGTGAAAGATCAATCAGTCCCCATCCCTGAAGAGATATCGAGCGAGCTTGAGGGATCATTTAGACGGATGACTA
>Ga0209253_10000946_pt1 | contig 25377 bp, 22 predicted proteins | sample FrelakmetBRP12BR_FD_187145 | JGI IMG/M metagenome (GOLD analysis project Ga0209253, IMG submission 187145) | Freshwater lake sediment microbial communities from the University of Notre Dame, USA, for methane emissions studies - BRP12 BR (SPAdes)... | ecosystem: Environmental > Aquatic >...
TGAGCGATACGGTGGGATTCATCAAAAAGCTCCCGCATGACCTGGTGGCGTCGTTCAAGTCGACGCTGGATGAAGCGGCCAGTGCCTCGCTGTTGCTGTATGTCGTCGATGCCTCAGATCCCTCCTTCCGATCCCAGCTCGAGGTCACGCGGACGGTGTTAGCCGAAGTGGGAGCCACGGATGTTCCCAGCCTCCTGGTGTTGAATAAACGAGATCGGCTCGGACCGGACGAGCTTGCGGCCTTGAAGGCGGAATATCCCGATGCTTTCTTTCTGTCCACGAGAAGCAAGGAGGATCTGCAGGCACTCCGTGAGCGCATCATGGGGTATTTTGAGAGCGATATGGTCGACGAGGAGTTGCGGATTCCGTTTACGGCTCAAGGGGTGATGGCAGAGATCCGCGCCAAGATGCGTATCCTGTCCGAAGCCTATGATGCCGACGGCCTCACGGTCCGGGTGCGATCGACCCCTGAGAACCTGACTGGTATCAAGAGGAAGCTCGCGCGCTGAGGCTCGGATTGCGCCATACCCTGACCCTCCTCTGACGGTCCGTCCCTCCCACACCGCTGACCGGCCTATCCTGTCTATCTCGTCTCTCTGGTTTCTTTAGTGTGTCGAGCTCAAGTAACGGAACCCACCAGACAGACCAAATGGCCTCACCAGCGCTGTCAAGCGTCCCCACGGCCGCGGCTTGCGGAGAGAAGGGCGATAGGGGAGACTTTCCCGCGGTTGATCGCTCGTGGTGACTCTGCCATGCTGCAGCCGCTGGAGCGGCGCTCGAACAACTCCTTCTTATCGCAATGGGATCTGAATAGAACGGAAGAGGTCAGCGGATAGTCAATGGCGAAGGGCAGGGCACACTAACCAAGGAGGTTGTTATGAAATTTCCCGACATGCTGCGAACACTGGGTGTGGCCGTGTTGACTCTGGTCCTCGGTGGAATGACGGCGCTTACGTTGCAAACGGCGGTTCCCTCTGTGGGCTATGCCGGCGACCGGGCGGACAAGCTGGTCGACATCAATACTGCCACGGAAGATCAACTGAAAGAATTGCCGGGGATTGGTGATGCGCTTGCCTCACGGATCATCAAACATCGTCCCTATAAGCGCAAGGACGAACTGGTGGATAGGAAAGTGATTCCTGAAGCCGCTTACGAGAGAATCAAACAGCAGATCGTGGCGAAGCAGAAGAGGTAGTCAGACATGAAGCGACTGGTGGTGCTCGCTCTTGCGATCGTCGTGGGCATTGCGTTCTTTGTGCCGGGACTGCCTGAAGCGGTCCGGGACTTCGTAAACCGTCTCATGTCCGTTCTCGGATTAGGGTAAGGACACATGGAAGGGTCGTCGCGCTTCTGCCGGCGGCCCTTCCTTCCGCCGCGTGCCACGTATGAGGGGATCAAGTACAAGATTGTGGCAAAGCAGAAGTAGAAGCGGGCGCAATGCAGCCTTCCGTCATTCATTCCTGATTTCTCTGCAGCTAGCAGGCTGATGACAAAGTCCGCCAGCGGCGTTTCCGCCTTTCTCTGCAAATCCGTGAAGCGTGAATCGTGAAGCGTATCTCGCAAACATGACGCTGACGATCCGATCACGAGAGACGAACGACGCTTCACGAACGACGATGGTGGCCGGCAGAACAATCACGTTACCCTCCAGGATGAAATAGGGTGTCATGCCCCTTGTGAGGCGTTCTGCCTCTCATGGCTGCGGGTCTGTTGTTCCCTTTCTCCACAGGTATCATTCCGTCTCCATCACCGCCGTCGACTGAATTTGTCTGTAAGCCATCGAATTTGTGAGCCTCTGTTCGCATCTGCTAGTATCACGCTCTGTGCCCCAGACTCTGGACACAGTTTTTGCTTAGTTGAGCAATGGATATTCATTGGTCCGATGAGCAAAATAACCTTGTTTATGGAAATTCGCGAGGTGCTCAAGAGTTACCATAACGCGGCAGTCTCGGATCGGCATCGTTCCCGGCGGCGGGAAGATCGCACGATATGAGCCCGCACCATTTCTAATGAAGGGAGTTATTATGAAGGGAATCACGACTTCTATTCTGGCATTGAGCCTGCTGGCATTCGCCGGCACGGCGGGCGCTATCGATTTGGGTGAGATCTGCTGCGACGGCGGCTTTGAATACCGTCACCCGAGCGCCTGGGAAAAAGAACAGCTGCGTCTGAAGAATGAACTGGCGGCAGCCCAGAGGTTGTTGGCTGATCGTGAGCGGGAACTTGCCGTCTTGCGATCCGGCTCCAGCGCTGCGCTCCAATCGACCCAGGCTGAGCTCGATCGGACCAAGAAGCAGCTGGCAGAGCTTGAGCGGACGGACTCCGCGCTGCGGGGCAAGTCCGCCTATGCTCTCCAAGCAGACAAAGCTGATCTTGAGCAGTCCAAGGCAAATATTCGGGATGTTGAGCGGCAGTTGGGCGAGCGCGATCGGGAACTCTACGCGCTCCGGTCCAGTACCGATGCTGCCCTCCTAGCGGCCAATACCTCTCTCGACCAGTCCAGGACACGGGTCGGAGAGCTTGAGCGACAGCTGGCCGACCGTGACAAGGAGCTCGCTTCGCTGCGCTCCGGGGCAGGCGAGGCTTCCAGATTGACCAGTCAGCTATCCTCGTTGCAGGGAGATCTCGACCAATCCAAGGCCCATGCCGCGGACCTTGAGCGGCAGCTCGCCGCGTCGCAGGCGCTGGCCGCCGGTCTCCAGGCCGGGGTGGGAGATAAGGACAAGCTTGCCGCCGATATGGCTGCGGCCAATCAGCGAACGGCCGCGCTGGAGTCCCAACTTGCGGCTCTGCAGGCGTCAAATGATGAGAAGGGAAAGCTGGTGGCGGAGCTCGAGAAGAAGTTGGCTGATCGGGACAAAGAACTCGCCGGTCTGCGCGGTGACCTCTCCGCCGAGATGGCGAAACTCAAGGAAGCGCAGCGTGGACTGATCAAAGCGCTCAGACCGCAGATCGACAAAAAGACTATCGCGGTTGATTTGAATAACGAGCGGCTGTTGATCAACCTGACGTCCGGCTATCTCTTCGGATCGGGGGAAGACGTATTGAAGCCGGCCGGCGCGGATGCCCTCAAGCAAGTTGGGGCGATTCTCAAGGACTTCCCGGAATATAAAGTCTCAGTGGACGGTCATACCGATAACCGGCCGATCCGGAGCACGTTGAAGAAAAAGTTCGCCTCCAACCAGGAACTTTCCGAAGCCCGCGCGGCCAATGCCGCCCAAGCCCTCACGGAAGGTGGATTGAGCGCAGCGGAGACTCACGGCTATGCCGACACGAAGCCGGTGGCGCCGAATACGACTGATGCGGGGCGTGCACAGAACCGCCGCGTTGAGGTGCGAGTCACGAAATAGAAGGGGCGGTTTATCGTCATCGGGGCGGGGGGGCGGCTGACCGTTTCCCCCGCCCTTGATAGGCCGGGGTTCACCGGCACATGTCTACTGAAGGGAGCGATCATGCGAGGGATCAGAACACCGGTTCTGACATTGAGCCTGCTGGCTTTTACCGGCACGGCAGGTGCCATTGATTTGGGTGAGATCTGCTGCGACGGCGGCTATGAATACCGCCACCCGAGCGCCTGGGAGAAGGAACAGCAGCGTCTGAGGGATGCACAGGCGGCAGGCCGGCTGGGCGATGAGGGTAAGACTGCCGCCGAGTTGGCCGCCGCCACCGGTCGCATTGCCGATCTCGAACGGCAGCTGGCAGATCGTGATCGTGAGCTGGCCGCCCTCCGCAGTGAACAATCCGGCGAGATGGCGAAATTGAAAGTGGCGGAGCGGGGCGTGGTCAAGGGCCTTCGCCCTCAGATCGAGAGTGGCGACATCACGGTCGATCTGAACAACGAGCGCCTTCTGATCAACCTGTCCTCCGGGTATCTGTTCGGCTCCGGCGAAGCTACTGTGAAACCGGAAGGCGTGGAGGCGCTGAAGAAGGTCGGCGCGGTCTTGAAGGATTTCCCTCAGTACAAGGTGGCGGTGGATGGTCATACCGATAACGTGCGGATCCAAGGTGCCCTGGCGAACCGGTATCCGACGAACAAGGAATTGTCGGAGGCCCGTGCGGTCTCCGCAGCGAAGGCGCTGGCCGATGGGGGCCGTATCGACGCCGTGACGACGGGGTATGGCGACACCAAGCCGGTTGAATCGAACAGCACCGCTGCAGGCCGGGCTAAGAACCGCCGGGTCGAGGTGCGCGTCACGAGATAGTAGTGTCGGGTGGGCTTACGATGTCGGCGGCCATTGCTGCTCGAACATACCCTTTAGTCCCTGCGGCAGGGACGTAGGCTATTGCTGAAATGATCGACTTCGGCAAGGTGACGTCGGTGCCCCTGCAGCGCGATCGTATTTGTCCGTTATTCCATGCGACGGCGTCCTCAGCCGACGGCTTCCGCTGACAGCTTATCCCGGTTTCGGAGGCCGGTCATGCGAACGATCGGGTGATCTCATTGATATGATCTCTAGCAGGCTGGGGGAACAGTCCGCCGGAGGGGATCGTATGCCGACTATGACGGTATTCACTCTCTCCCTGCTCTTGTTTGCCGTGACCGCCTGCGTTGACCGGTCCTTGGCAATCGGCTAGTCTGCCGCCGTCCTGTTCTCTGTCGGAATTTGTTGGGGGGGGTTGTGCGATGCCAAAGCGTCATCTCGGACTGGTGGCCGGCTTAGCCGGTTGCCTCACGGTGCTTGCGGTCTCTGTGTCCTCGGCTGATCCCTCGTATGAGCAGACGGCCCGCTATATTCTCGATGTGGTGAAGGCGTTTCGCACGGCCTATGTGCTGCATGTGGTGGAGCATACGCGCGGGGCCGCTACGGAATCGCGCGAGGACTGGGCGCAGGACGCCCATTTCATTCCGCTTCCCGCGCAGTTCGTCAAAGAGGCCCTCGGACAGGTGACGTCGGTGGAGATCGGCCTGATCAGCCTGACGCCGATCAATTCTGCGAACCGGCCGAGGACCCCGGCGGAAGCCACGGCCCTGATTCAGCTGGAAAAGGATCGGAAGCAGAGCTTTATCAGTTTTGCGGACGGGGATAATTTTACGGCGGTCTCGGCGGATCTGGCGCTGGTCCGGTCCTGCGTCGAGTGCCACAATCAGCACCCGCGGTCCGCCCGGAAGAATTACCGGGAATGGGATGTGATGGGCGGGCTCGTGGTCCGATTCAAGCGACCGGCGGACTCGCCCGGCCTGCCGCTGTCTCCTGAGCCGTCCCCGCGGTCCTCCGATAGGTTCGATCAGCCTGCGCCTCCACCGACGGCCATGCCACCCTGGGTGCCCTGACTGCGCCGCGACGCCCCGCGATGAGCCGCTCAACGCGGCACAGATCGTTGAATCAGTTCCTCCTGCACCTGGTCGTACGACAACTGTCTGGGCTCTGACTCGCTTTCAGTAAGACGGAGGTGTCGTGTGTCATCCCACAGGGCCTGGTCTGGCAGTTCATTGATGTGTTCTGACAAGCCTTCGACCGAGGGAGGGGGCCCCATGTCCGTGCGGCCTCTGAAGTACGCGCCTTCTTCGACCGAAAACAGCGGGGCCTTCACGTCTCCGATCTGCACGGCGGATTTGAGGAGCTGCACTTTGTCGGATGCGGTTACTGTGCCATAAATCTTTCCGCTGCTGATGAGCGTGCCGACTGAGACTGTTCCACGGATGACCGCATGTTCGCCGACGACCAGGACCCCTTTGGTGTGAATCTCCCCTTCGAAACAACTGTCGAGCTGGACGGTGCCTTCGAAATGTACGATGCCTTTGAACGTGACGTCTTTCCCCAGGACGGTAAAATGTTCGCCACCGCTCTGGGTGGCGTTCTGCTTTTTTGATGCCCACATGTTGCTGTTTCCTCCACGCGCACTGAATAATTGCGATCAATGACTCTGTGCGAATAATCCAGCAACATCTGTGCCCCCTGATGATTTAAAAATGTTCAGCAGTATCGGGCATGTACGTAGTCGCCACATGATGGGCGTGAGGCCTGCCTGTAGGCGACTGGAGACAACCTATTAGAGGGTAAACGCACGCGTCACTCCGGTCCTTCCCCTTCTGCTCAATACCCGATGCAATTGCCGTCGAAGATCGAGTACAGTGTTCGAATTCATTCTCGTTGTCTGATTGTTTGGAGGAATCATGGGGGTATTTCGACGACCCGAGTTGGAGAAGGATAATCCGATTGCGCCGCAGATGTATGTGGGGCCCAGGCGGCGGCTCGCGCTGTTGCGGGCGGCCTCGAAGGCGCAGGCCCCTGCGCAGGGCAGAATGGCAGAGACGCTGCAGACGTTGACGGAAGCGGCGGAACGGTTTGTGGCGATTGTGCCGGAATCGAAGAAGCGGCAAGAGGAGCGGGACGAACTGTTGAGCGCGATTGCGCAGGCGCGGCAGCTCCTTTAGAAATTCGGTGCAAGCGCGGAGCGCCGGGTTTGGTTTATACTCCGGCTATGCCTGCTGTTTCTGAATGTTCCCTCACCGAGTCCTTCAATGCGGACTTCCGCCGGCGGTTCTATGAAGGCCATCGGTCTCTTGCCCTGCTGATGATCCTCATCGTCTTTCTGTCCCCCTTCGCCGGACTTTACGTGGCGAGCCTGCCAGGCGCGGTGATCGGGGTGCTGATCTCTTTCGTCGCGTACTACGTCACACCCTATCTCTGGCTCAAGATCGGCGGCTGATCCGCCGATCTTGCCGTTTCCCGCTTTTGGTTATTGTTGGATCGCCGACAGCAGCCACTTCCCATCCTGGAAGCGCATGAAGGTCCAGACTTCGTTCGACTCGGACGGTTTCTCGTCGCTACCCTCGATGAGATAGCCGGACTCTCCGCGTAGTTTCTTCATCGAGACGGTATAGTCGCGGGCGCTCCAGTGGAGCCCTACCGTGGCGTACTGCGTCGCCTGTTCGGTCCAGGCTTCCCGGACATCCGCGCGTCCGAGCTCGACATCTTCCACATGGTTTTCGATCTCCTGGCTGGCATTCTCGGCCAGTGCGGTGCTGAAGTAGACGAGCATTTCCGGTGTGACGAATCGTTTCAATTCTGCCAGATCCTGTTTGCTCCAGGCGGTTTGAATGTCGGTCAGGAGCTGCTGAAAGGCGGCTTTGTCCGCGGTGGTGATGTCGAGGTCGGTCGTCGCGGGCCGGAGGGCTGTGACCGAGGATTCGGCCAGAAGGCTCCCGGCGGCGGCGCTGCTTCGCGAGATGCCGGACAACACCGGGACGGGGGTCCGCCGGACTTTCAGGAAATAATAGGCGGCACCGGCTCCCAGCACCATGAGGAAGAGAAGCAGTCCGCTATTGCTGGATCCGCCGGCTGTCTGAGTGGCGGCGTCACCGGCTTCGTTGCTTTTCGCGCTGCTTTCGGTTGCGCCGAAGAGCATGTGGCCGATCCAGGATCCGGCAAGACCGCCGGCGATCCCGGCCAGGAGGGGATTGCGCTGCAAAAAGGAGGACTGCGAGGCCGGCGTCGGCTGGGCGACGGGGGCCGGGCTGGTTGTTGCTGATTGCGGGGCGGTTGTGGCCGGTTTCGGAGTCGTCGACTGTTGAATCGGTTGGGCGCCGTTCTGATCATAGGTCCGTGAACCCCGGCTTCCGATGTTGCCGGAGGCGCTGCTGCTCCGTGATCCACTGGAATACCCTCCGCCGGACCCGCCTCGCGCCTTCGCCAGGGAGACAGCCGGAGTTCCGATGAGAGCAGCCACGATGCATGATGCGATGACTTTTGTTGTATTCAAGAGCAGTTCCTTTCAATCGATGCGAGAGGCTGACTAGATGCGCCTTGTCATCCTATCAGTAATGGCACCGGGAAAGCGGTTTATTCGAGAACGTGGGAGGCGCGTCCGTTCATCCCGCTGTTTCCTAATGGTTTGCGTGGATTGACCCGTTCTCACAGGGCTCGTACGATGTCCGTCCCACTCTATAAGGAGGATCTATGGCGCAGATTACCGAAGTTGCTCCGGACCTGTTCCGCATCACGACATTTCTCGAGCCGTTCAATCTGCAATTCAGCCAGTTCCTGGTGCGCGATGCCGAGCCGCTCCTCTTTCACACCGGTCCGCGCGCGCTGTTTCCGGCGGTGAAGGAAGCGGTGGGGGCGCTGATCGATCCCCAGTCGTTGCGCTGGATCGGATTCAGCCATTTCGAGGCCGACGAGTGCGGGTCGCTGCCGGAGTGGCAGGAGCTGGCCAGGCATTCCACGGCGGTCTGCAGTCTGGTGGGTAAGCTTGTGAGCGTGGATGATTGTCTTGCGGTCCGGCCCGCCAAAGGGATGACGGACGGCGAGGTGTTGGAGACGGGCAAGTACCGCTTTCGTTTTCTGGCGACGCCGCATGTGCCGCATTGCTGGGATGCGGGGCTGCTGTTTGAAGAGACACAGCGGACGCTTCTCTGTTCGGATCTCCTCCATCAAGGCGGCAACGGGGAGCCGGTAACGGAGTCGGATGTCGTGGGCCGCTGCCGGGAGGTGCTGGTGGAATATCAGAAAGGCCCGCTGGCGAATTATCTGCCCTATGGCACGTTCACGGATACGACGCTGAAACGGTTGGCGGCGCTGCAGCCGAAGACTCTGGCGACGATGCACGGCTCGGTCTATGTCGGCGACGGAGAGAGGGCGCTTCACGATCTTGCCGGCGTCCTTCGAGAGGTACTGGGGGCTTCGTAACGGTTTCGGCTCCGGGCTGAGCCACATTGTCCGGTCTGTCGATCTCCCGCTACACGTTCGGCATTTGACTCACTTTGGGTGATCGGAATTCGTGTAAGATGGCCGAACGTTCGTGTCCGACAGGCCGTGAGGTTCAGCCCGCTTCCCTGTCCCATCCCGTTTCATCTGTTTCTTGCGTGAAAGGTCCCCATGGTAAAGAAATGGCCGGATGGGCCTTTGTCCGGCTCGGTGACTCCTCGTCTGCGGCAATCGACCGAAGTGCGGGTGCGTCTGGCGGCGATGGCCGACGGTCTGGGGGAGATGGTGTGGATTGCCGCCGGGCATGGGCCGGGTGCGCCGCTGGTATCGGATACAATATCGGCTCCCGATCAGGCCGACTGTTGTCCTGACGACGAGGTGAAGGACGTATGCGAGCGTGGCGGCTTTGGCTTGACCGGTGGTCAATTCTATAAGTCGGAAGAGGGGCTGTAGTCATGCACCGTCGTGCAATGCCGCCGAGAGCCGATTGGCCCGCGCAACTCGACCGGATCGGCCTCACCTATCACAGTCTGGACGGGGGGTACTGGCGAGAGGATGTCGCCTATGAGTTTACTGAGCCACAGGTCGATTGCCTGGAATCCGCCACGACCTCGCTCCATCGGCTCTGTGTCGATGCGGTCGAGCGGATTATCCGCGACGATCGCTTTGCTGATCTTCTGATTCCCGAAAACTGGCGGCCGCGCATCATTGAGTCGTGGGAGCGGCAGGAGCCGTCGCTCTATGGACGGTTCGATTTCTGGTATGACGGGGTGGGGGCGCCGAAACTGTTGGAGTACAACGCCGATACGCCGACCTCTTTGATTGAAGCGGCGGTCGGTCAATGGGGATGGCTGCGAGACACCGCTCCGGAGGCAGACCAATTCAATCGTCTGCATGAGCGATTAATCGGGCAGTGGGGCACGATCCGGGAGCAGGCCCAGACCGATCTGCTCCATCTGGTTTGTTTGGATGGGAGTGATGAGGACCGGCAAACGGTGACCTATCTGGCCGATACGGCGAATCAGGCCGGGTGGCGCGTGCAGACGTTGCCGATTGAGCAGATCGGGTGGGAGCCGGGCAGGCAGCGGTTCGTGGATCACCGGAACGAGCCCATCTCCGTGCTCTTCAAGCTCTATCCCTGGGAATGGATGTGTCAAGACGCCTTTGCCGCGGAACTGTCCCGGTCTTCGATGCTGGTGCTGGAACCGGCGTGGAAGCAGGTGCTCAGTCACAAGGGGCTGTTGGCGTTATTATGGGAATGGTATCCCGATCACCCGAATCTGTTGCCCGCCTTCTTTTCAGGACCGGGGGATTGCACGGCCTATGTCCGGAAACCCTTCTGGTCGCGTGAGGGCGCCAATATTTCGATCGTGAACGGGGATCAGGTGCTGGCGACCGGCGGGCCCTATGATGCGGAAATCTCGGTCTTTCAACAGTACATGCCGCTGCCGGCGTTCGATGGATGGCATCCGGTCATCGGGTCTTGGGTGATCGGCGATGAACCGGCGGGGATCGGCATTCGTGAAGATCGAGGTCTGATCCACGGGAACCAGAGCCGCTTTGTGCCGCATCGTGTGGTGAAGGACGTGCTGGTGTCCTGAAAGTCGGCATGAGGGTGGCGTCAATCCTTTGTGCCTGCCTTGCTCTCCGTGGTTTTCGTGCTCCTGCCGTTCGTTCCCGTCTTTTTCAGACAACAGTGTTTATATTTCCTCCCGCTGCCGCAGGGGCAGGGCGCGTTGCGGCTGAGTCCCCGGCGCCGCCAGGGTACGGTGGGGAGCAGTGCCCCGGTGTCCTGATGAAAGAGGTCCCGCATTAGGGAGTAGAGGGCGGGATCGCGGCGTTTCAGTAGATCGGGCGAGGTGAAGAAATACTCAGCCAGCACCGCGAAGAATTCGTGCTCGTTCGTATAGGCGTAGGCGCTGACGTGGGTGTGACGGGAGGAGGGGTGGGCCAGTTCCCGCGCCACGTACCGGATCCATTGGCGGACCGCCATCCAGGGGACTTCGGGCGGCAGTCCATATTCGCCGGCTTCTTTCTCGACCAGGTGCGCAAATTCGTGCACTCCCACATTGTGTGTGCCGGGTTGCGGAGAAAATCCTGCCAGCAGTGCCGGCTTCGAGAGAATCATCACCCCGCTGAGATGGTGCAGGCCGACCATTCCCAGAATGTGCTCATCCGGCCCGCCACGGGTCCGGTAGGCATCGTCGAAGGCATCCGGGTAGATCAGCACCTCATGCAGCCGATGGTATTCCCAGTCGTGGAAACCGAAGATCGGGATCACCGCACTGGCCGCCACGAGTCCGCGGATGGTCTCGTCTACTTCCGTGCGAATGCCGGTGATCCGTACCTCGTCGAGAAAGATCTGCACCAGTTGCCGGAACCTGGTTTTGCCTGCATCGTCGAGAGCCATGAAAAAGGCTACGTGTGTGCGAAGGATCTGCTCCAAGGCATCAGGAAATGGTTGCTGCATCACCGCCATCCGACGAAGGCAGGGCTGCCGCACCCACCAGTAAGCGAAAGGGCAGAGCCCAAGCAGGGGCCAAAGAAGAGGGAGGAGCCAGGTCAGCCATCCCGCCGTTCCGGCTACCAGGAGGGTGGCCACAAGCGCTTGCCGTTGATTCTGATGTTGAACTTCCGGTGTCACGAGCATCGAACTGATCTCCAGTGGATAGGCGTTAACCGTGACACGATTCTACTCCGAACCTCATCGCGGTGATTCCGGTCTGCGTCCCAGGAATGCTCGTTTCGGCTTGAATTCTCCGGATTGAATCGGGGATCCATCTCTGGTGTTTTCCTTGTATCCGGGGTGGATTATTTATGACATTGAAGACTTAACGTATTGATAATAAGCGATAAAATTAAGTATTTTTCTATCGTGTTTTCTTTGGCCCGTTCGTGCTAAGATCTCGTTGCTGCTTTCTTGGTCGCCAAGGGTCTTCACCCGGCGGTCGGAAGTCGGGGAGGTGATGTGGCCATCACCTCCCCTTTTTTTTGCCTTGTGGCGTTCTTGCCTCTGCGATCATCGGGTCCCTTCTCACTGCTTCTATCCAATCCATGAGTCTCTGGTTCCGTGCGTCCGGCCTCGGAACCGGTTCTTCCCTCACCCTGTTCAACTGCATCGGGATTGCTTGGCAAGGGAGGCGAGGCAAGGTGAAGGGGATTCCGGTGTTCGAAGGAGTCTCTCTGTGATGTGGAAGCGATGTGGATGACGATTCGACTCTGTGAGGTCGGATGACTCTGGTGCTGAACAAAGATCGAGCCGACGGAACGGCGACGAGGAAACACTCGAATGGAGAAACCTGATTCAAGCTGCGATTCGGAATTACGGGAGTCGGGGTTGAGAGAGTGCGGAGAGGGAGAGGCGAGGAGGCGACGTGACCGTCGCCTCCTCATGGTGCAACTACTTCTTCTTCTTGGCAGCCTTTTTTACTGGCTTCTTCGCTGCTGCTTTCTTCGTGGCCATGAGTACTTCACCCCCCTTCAGAATAAAAGTGTGAACTGATGTGAAAGGTATAGCAGAGATTGCGTGGCGAGTAAATTACTTCTCTGCGGAATTTTTTCGGTCGGGGAGAAAACAGACGGGGTTCCCGCTCCCCGGGATCCGCTCTCCGGCGAGGGGGAGAGGTTGGTCGGGACAATGGGAAATCTGTAACCGGAACCTTTCGGAGTGAAGTCTCAGATGATTGTTTCGTGCGTTCAAGAAAAATCAATCGGCGCTGATCGGCTGCTGGCGCTGGTTTTCGCTCATTGATAGGGCGCGCGGTCGTGAGAGCGATCTGCGATTGCGCATGTTCGGAAGGAATATTGCGCCGGTTCTGTCTTTACGTTGGGCGGTGTGAAGGGCTCGATGCGGTCGGGCGGAGCCGGTGATGCACTCTGATTTCCGGAGGAGGGATCATAAAAATATTATTCGCTGACCCCACTCCGACGGACAAAAAACTGGTTCGGTTTGTGTGTCTGCCGACGGCAGGTCAGACTGCTGGCCTGGTCGCTCACAAGAGAAAGTAATGCGGAGCGCCGGCATATGGAGGAGTTGAAAGGCTTGTCCGGGGTGTCCACCGCATCTGAGTCAGGGGTGCCGTTCAGACGGGCGGCCTGAGCTGCCATTCTGATCGCTGTGCCGGAGCGCCGGGCTTGCGGATCTTCAGACGGGCGTGTGTGCGCAGCACCCGGCCGTAACCGCCCTATGACGGGGGGCGAGTTAGAGGGTGCCGTCGCTGTTCGGTTTCAGTATTGCGATGGCGGCCCGTGCGATCTCGACCAGCGGTTCGGCTCCTGAACGATCAAGCAGTTCCCATTCCCCGCCCGGCGTCTGCCTTCTGAACGAAGCCACCAATCCATCTCCGATCCGGCGATGAGCGGTGAAGGCAAACAGTTGCTCGCAGAACCGGCAATAATAGAACCGGATGAGAGGCTGAGACTTCACGCGATGTTCGCCTACCAACGGGATTGGTCCGGCATCCATCGGGCAGGGTGTGTATTCGGGGGAGTCGGGGCTTGTCATAGACGCAGTATATCAACAGTCAATCGGGTTGTGTGGGGGGTGGGATTGCTCCACGCCGGGGGTGCCGGATACAATCCCGCGCTGAATCTGTGCGGCAGGGGTCGCATCGCTGTTGCCCGGGGATGTATGGCTGAATCTGAACAGAAGTCGAGTCCGCTCGAGTCGGCTGAGCTGGTTGTGAGCGCCGAGCGCCATGAACAACTCCAGGACATCGTGGCCTATGTGAAGGGCCTGCACCATTTTATCGATCCGGATATGTATGACATTCCGCTGAAGCAGTTGGAACAGTTGGAGTGGTGTGTCGAAGGGGTTGAGTACGAGTCGAAGGACTTCAAGGAATGTTTTGGATTCACCATGCAGGTGACATTGAACGATCTCATGTTTCTGGAGACCGTCGTGATGGCGGCGGACACCTATTCTCACCGCAAGACCACCGGCTACCGGGTCGATAACCTGACCGATCAGGGATTCGATGATCTGCTGAAGTGGCTGGCGAAGGCGGAAGACGATCTGTTCCGGTCCAAGCTCAAAAAGTCATAAGATCCCGGGCGGTGCTGTCGGGGAGCGGAGGGTGTCTACTCCTGTTCCGGGCGTCCGGCAATGTGTTTTTGTCTGAGTAGTTTTGTGAAATAGGTGCGTTGAAGCTCAAGCTCCTCAGCCGCCCTGGTCTGATTCCATCCGTTCCGCCGCAGCGCCTCTTCGAGCACTTTCCGGCTATAGGCCTCCATCGCATCGTGATAGGGACGAAACGGAGCGTTGCCATCCGGCGGCTGCTCCACGGCGGCTGCTTCAGCGGGCAGATACAAATGCTGGGGCTCAATGGTGTTTCCCGTGCACAGGACGATGGCGCGTGTCAGGACGTTCTCCAGTTCGCGTATGTTGCCCGGCCACGAATACCGGTGGAGCCTGCCGGCCGCCGCGTCGCTCAGGACACAGCGCTGCTGGTGGCCTAATTGGACGGACCGGCTGAGAAAGTGTTGCGCCAGGGCCGGCAGGTCGTCGATCCGCTCGCGGAGCGGGGGCAGCGTGATCGAGATGACCTCCAGGCGATAGTACAAGTCTTCACGGAAGGTCCCCTGGCGGATCGCCTGCCTGAGGTCTTTGTTGGTGGCGGCGATAAAGCGGACATTGGCCTGCACCGGCTGTGTTCCGCCGACTCGATAGAACTGCTGGTCCTGCAGCACTCTCAGCAGGTGGCTCTGCAGAGTGAACGACATATCGCCGATTTCGTCGAGAAAGACCGTGCCCCCGTCGGCTACTTCGATCTTGCCCGGTTCCCGCTTCACCGCTCCCGTAAATGCGCCGCGTTCATGGCCGAATAACTCGTTCTCCAGGAGGCTTTCCGGCAGCGCCGCGCAATTGACGGCGACGAACGGCTTCGTGCGGCGCGGACTCCACCGGTGGATCGCACGGGCCATGACCTCTTTCCCGGTCCCGGTCTCTCCCAGCAATAAGACCGTTACGGGCGAAGCGGCGGCTTGTTGGGCGATCTTGATCTGGTCCGCCATCCTGGCATTCACTCCGACGATCGGATCGTAGCGCGAGTCGACCTCTTTGCGAAGGACCTCGACTTCACGGTGAAGCGCCAGATTCGCCAGCGCCTTGTTGATCACGACGGACAGATGATCGCCGGTGAATGGTTTCGGGATAAAATCGAAGGCGCCGAGCTGCATGGCCTGAACCGCGCGTTCGACCGTGCCGAAGGCGGTCAAGATAATAATCAACGGTTTAGTATAGGTGGGCAAGGGAGTCACCGAGTCGGGCCCTGCTGCAACGGTGGCGGCTTCCCGAACCTGTTGTAAGACTTCTAGCCCGGAGCGATGAGGGAGTTCCAGATCGAGGAGGACGAGGTCCGGTGCCTCCTGTTCAATGAGTCGCAGTGCCTCTGCTCCGTCGCTCGCGGTCAGGGAGTCATGCCCCATCCATGTAATGCGGTTTTCCAGCCCGAGCAGGATATCCCGGTCATCATCGACAAGGAGGATTTTGGCGCGCATAGCGTAGAACTCCCGTCTTCATTCTTCGGAAGTGTAGTGACTTCATCGAGGAAAACATATGGCCTGTTGACAGCCTATCCGAGCAAGGAGACTCATGTTAGGCACAGCCTGTGCTGCCTCATTGCAGCTGCCGTTCTGTCTCCGGGGTCGGCGCGATCGGCAGAGTAAAGCAGATGCAGGTGCCGCGACCGGGCGTGCTCTCCGCCCAGATTTCTCCCCGGTGCATTGCGATCAAGGTCTTGGTAATGAACAGGCCTAATTGAGCTCCTTGCGCCGACGGCATCGCCGACGGCACTTTTGAAAATTCGTTGAATACGCTCGGCAAGTGGAGCGGGTCAATCCCGCATCCGGTATCGGCCACGCAGGTCTTGACCATCCCGGCAGCATCACATGAGAACGTCACGGTGACAGTCCCGCCGGGAGGGGTGAACTTGATGGCGTTGCCGATCAGATTCCATAGAATTTGTTCCAGCTTGTCGCGATCGCCGAAAATCCTGGGGAGGGGCTGTTCCGGTTCGATCCGGAGGGTGATCTGTTTCTCTGCTGCGACCGTCTGCAAGCCCTCTGCGGCGATGGCGGTGATCTCCGCGATGCAGAGCGGTTCAGGCCGAAGCACATCTTTGCGGGTATCCAACCGCGACCAATCCAACAGCTGGTTGATGATGCGGGCCAGCCGCGCCACGTTGTGTTCGATCCGCGTGAGGTAGGTCGTCTGCTGGCTTGTCAACGGACCGGTGACGCCATCGAGCATGTTTTCGGCAAAACTTCGAATGGCGGTCATGGGCGTGCGCAATTCATGGGACACGACCGACAGGAAGGTCGAGCGCCGTCGATCGTGGGCTTGGAGTTGGTCATTGGCGCGCGACAGCTCTTCTGTGCGCTCGCGGATGCGCTTTTCCAGATGCTGGGTCAACTCGGAGAGGTGGGCATAGGCGCGGGCGTTGTCGATCGCGGCGGCCACATGGCTGGCGACCGTGAAAAGAGTATGAAGATCTTCTTCGGTGCATATTTGGGAGCCTCGATCACCGGCTATGTAACCCAAGGTCCCGTGATGACTCTGAAGAGGAACGGCAATAAACGACGAGATGCCGGCCCGTTGCAGTAATTCCATCACTGGCGGATAGATTCGGTCGGCTGCGGCGTCGAGCGACCGGATGAGCACCGGTTTGCGGCGAAGCAACAGATCAGCGGTGATGCTGCCATCGTCGCGTATGGGGATCTCCAGGGTATAGGCGATCTCAGCAATCTCGGGTGAGATCCCCGTGACACGGGCGATGTACGACACATCCCGCTCCTCAAGCCGCAGGACCAGCACCATGCGCAGGAAGCCGAGATTGTCGACCAGGAGCTGGAGCACCGTGTCGAGGAGGAGGTTCATGTCCAGGGTGCTCGCAATGGCGGCGCTGGCTTGATGGAGGGTGGTCAGCTGCTTGAATTGTTGTTGGATCGTCGTGAGGTTGGTGGTAATGGCCTGATTCCGCTCTTGAACTGAGCGGGCCATGACATTGAAGAGCCCGGTCAATTGGCCGACCTCATCGTTCGTGGAAGGGGACAGTTGAACCGGTGCCGTTCCTTCAGTTACCTGGCGGGCCACACCGGCCAGGCGTCGCAACGGAGTCGTAATGCGCGAAGTCAGCAGTTGAGCGCCGAGTATGCCGGCTCCGATAATGAGCGCGGTCAAAGCAATGACATTCTGTGTCATGGTCAGCACGGCCCGGCGCACGTGCTCATCGGTGAGGCCGATTTGAATTGTGCCGTACACCGGTGGCCGTTTCATCATAGCCCCGTCGATGGCAGCGGCTTCGGGGTCGAGCGTGAACGCGGTCATGGGTTCGGGCGATGCCCGAAGGACCGGCAAGGCAAAGTCAAAGAGTGTCTCGGACAGAGTGGGGAACAACTGAGACATGACGGAGCCTTGGTTCTGAGGGACGAGCGCGAGCTGATCCGAGACCGCAAGGGGGGTAATCTGCGGGACCGTACCCGGCGTTTCTGCCAGTTTCTTGGCGATGTCTGCGGGGGGGTAGATCGGATGGGAGAGGGATCTTTGTGGATCTGTCAACACCTGGCGCGCTCCCTTGCTGTAGCGGGCGAGAACCTGGGCGTTTGGGCCTGTGACGACCACATAGACGATTTCATCGACGGAGAGGAGCCCTTCGATGTACTGTTGCAGTGTCGTCTGATCTTCCGCGATCAGGCCGGCAAATCGGAAGTGGGTGTTGTGCACGATATTGGTCAGGAGGATCGTGCCGAGGCGATGAAGATTCTGCAGCATGGCGTCGCGTCGTGTTTCAACAAAATACCAGCTCAAGGTTGAACAGGTCAGGACCAGAATCAGGCTGAAGAACACGACAAATTTCGTGCGCAAGCTGATGAACGGCCTCGTCGGTGCGCCGGGAGGCGGTGTCGGATTCTGGAGAGAGGTCGGTTCGGTTGTCATAGGAATCTGGTCCTAAAATTTCTCATCAATCAGGCGTTCAATGTCGTTGGGAAAGCTGATGCCCAGGAAGTTGGCGGTCTTTTGGTTCACGGTGATATTCAGACGTTCAATGGGTATCGGTTTCATCGGGAGTTTCCTGTCTCCGTCGAGGAGTCGTCTGGCAAGCAGGCCGGTTTCCCGGCCGACATCACTATAGGAGACGGAAATGCTGAGGAGCGCTCCGAGTCTGGTCAGCTCCGGCGAAAAGCCGATGACAGGGACATGTCGTGCCATGGCTGATTGGAGGATGAAACCAACGGACTCCGCAGTCAAGACAGTTGAATCGGGCACCAGCCACAGCCCGTCGGCGGTGGTGAGGAGCGCGCGGAGCTGCAGCGGGACTTCTTTCTCACTGGCCACGGGAAATTCATCCAATTCGAACCCATAGGCGGCAGCATGGCGGGCAGTACCATTAAATTGAAACCCGGTCTTCGTGGGATCGTACAGGACCCCGAGCCGGCGGAGCGATGGCAGAAATGAGCGGAGAATCTTGAACTGCCGATCGATGGGAATGTCCAGCAGTGTGCCGGTCATATTCGGCGTGGCGATGTGATGCTTCGAGGGATCCAGGATCATCATGTAGACGATGGGAATATCCACAATCTCCACCTGGGCGGCCAGAGCAGCTTTGAGACCGACGGCCAGCACGAGGGCCGCGTCGGAGGCCCTGATTTTCCGGGCCAGCTTTTTCCCGAGCTCTGGATCACCGCGCAAATCGTATTCGACATAGGTCATGGAGGTAGGGGCCGTGACTTTGAATCCCTCGATCGCCTGTGCATAGGCCGGCAAGTCGGAGGATTGCAGTATGGCAATTTCTCCGGCGAGGGCGTGGGCTGATCCGAGGAGGCACAATATGATGAGCAGAGCGAATTCCCCCAAGTATCTGCCGGACGCGCGGCGTCCGGCGAAGGGGGGGCACTCCGAGTGGTATCGATGAGGAGTCATCATAATATCATGATCGCATATTATCGTGTCGCGGTTTCTCCGGGGCGATCCGACCTCCCTGCGTGGGGTCTGACGGCGTCACCTGTCCGGTCGATCTGGATTGGACGGTCCCCAGGATGCGGGTCGCTGCCCCGGTCGCACTCCGAACCACATGGCCCGACCATGAGAGCCACTGGAGAGTGCCGTCGGCCCGGCACACCCGGTGAGTAAAGGCGAGCTCGGGCAGTGAGGATTGTTGTGCCCCCAGCAGCGCCGCCAGAACGGTGGCCTGATCCTCTGAGTAGACTCTGGCCAGAAATTCCTTCCTGGAGAGAGGACCAGCGCCGGCCTGGAGGCCGAGCAGATCATTGACGATCGGTGACCCGTACCAGCGGTCCGTCTCCAGGTTCCAGTCCCAGATGCCGACGCGCGCACTCATGAGCGCGAGATGAACCCGCTCCTCGTTGAGGCGGAGGGCATCTCCAAGTCGTTTGCGTTCGGTGATGTCGGTGGAGATTCCGCACATGGCGTAAGGTGTGCCGGTTTCGTCGCAGAGCGGAAATTTGATCGAGATGTAGTGGTGCAGCCCATCCCCGTGAGGAGCGGTTTCGTCGTACTCCACCGGAGCCTTGCGTTCCAACACCTGGCGATCGTTGACACTGAACGCGTCGGCAATTTCGCGGGGGAAGAGATCGTGATTGGTGCGCCCGACGATCTGATCGGTGGTCAGGTTGAACAGCTGCTCGAACCGGCGATTCGTCAGCATGAACCGGCCGTCCGTCCCCTTCACGTAAATGACGGCGGTGGTATTGTCGATCACATCTTTCAGAAGCCGTTCGCTGCGCCGGAGGGCTTCTTCGATCCGTCTGCGGTCGGTGATGCACTGTAAGGAGCCCGCCATGCGGATGGGACGCCCATTCTGATCCCACTCGGCCAGGCCGCGCGCGCGGAACCAGTGGTATTCGCCGTGCTTCGTGAGGAGCCGGTACTCCACGTCGTAGGGCTCGCACTGTTCCAAGTGCGCGGCTAACGCCGCCAGCACTCGCTCGCGATCTTCAGGGTGCAACCGGGATGTCCAGCTTTCCAGGATGTCCGGAAACTCCTCCCGGCTGTATCCTAACAATTCGCGCACCCGCGGAGACCACCAGACCGGAGTGTGAGGATCATCCCATGAACGGCCCGGGAGAATCTGTCCATCCCAGAACCCGTCGCTCGATCCGCGGATCACGCATTCCAGGCGGTCTTCCCGTTCCCGCAATCCCGATTCGATACGCCACTGTTTGGTCGTATCGTGAAAGACCACGACCGCCCCGGCGACGGTGTCGTCCTCCCACAGCGGGGAGCTGACGTACTCGACCGGAAAGCTGGTGCCGTTACGCTTCCAGAATACTTCATTTGTGACGCGATGGATCTCGCCGTCGTGCAGGGCTGCGTAGATCGGACAGGAGTCGTCGGGGTAGGGGGTCCCGTCGATTCTGGTGTGGTGCAGGAGCGCATGCATGGGGCGTCCGATCAAGTCTTCCACCGAATACCCGAGCATCGAGGCCGCGCGCGGATTCACGAACGTGGCGAGCCCCTGGCGATCGATGCCGAAGATACCCTCGCCGGCCTGTGTCAGGATGAGGCTATGCCGGCGGCGCAGCTCATCCAGCGCCCGCTCCGTCTCCTTTCGTTGGGATATGTCGCGAATGATGCCGCTATAGAAGTTGCCGGTTCCTGTTTTCCAGGTGGCCAGCGAGAGTTCGATCGAAAATTCGGTGCCGTCTTGCTTGAGCCCCTGGAGTTCGACGACCGATCCGGTGAGACGGCTGGTTCCGCCCGCTTCCAGGCGGGCGATGCCGGCGTTGTGGCGGCAGTGATACCGAGAGGGCATCAGAACCGTGAGCGGTCGACCGGCCAGTTCATGTTGTTGGTAGCCGAACATAGTCGCGGCTGATCGGTTGTGCGAGACGATGATGCCTCGCCCATCGGCGACCACGATCGCATCGCTGGCCGACTCGACCAGCGAACGGAAGCGGTCTTCACTCTCCGTCAGGAGATGTTCGGCGCGTTGGGCTTTTACCCCCAGTTCCTGCACCCCGATCGCGCGGCGAAGCGTCTGTCGAAGTTCCTCGCGATGGTAGGGTTTGGTCATGTAGGCGAAGGCTCCCCGCGTCAGCGACCCCACCGTTTTCTCTGTCGCCGTGCTGGCTGTGACGATGATTACGGGTAAATTCGGGTCCAACTGTTGGATCGTGGCGAGCACCTCAAGGCCATCGCCGTCCGGCAAGGTTACATCGAGCAAGACCGCATTGAAGTGATGAGCACGGAGCCGGGCGAGCGCACCGGCGCAAGAGTCGGCGGTATGGACGGTATAGCCGTCGTGGGTGAGTAGGTCCTGCAGGCTGACGACAATATCCGGATTGTCTTCCACGACGAGCACGGTATATGAAGGGGCTTCGCCGGCCATAGCGCCCTCAGTCAGTGAAGCCTTCGGGACAGGAAACGGTCTGACTTACCGTTGTCCAAGGCAGAGGGGGTGCGGTGTTGCATCCTACAATAATGAGAACCGCGTAAGTATATTAGAGATATACCACTCAAGGAAACCATTTAGAATCCCACCGTCAGTCCGCCCATCACGCCGCTGCCGTTTGTCTTACCAAGAGGGTACTCTTGATGCTTGTCGTTGAGGGCGTTGAATTCTCACACCGCCGCCTACAGGAGCGGCTCGGCAGGGGGAAGGTGTGGTGGAAGGGGAGTACGGCGGGGGCGTCCGCGTTTCAGCGGAGTGAGGCGAGGCGGAAATCTGTCGCCGTTGACCTGCTCCATCTCAGCCACCGCATCCTCAATGGCATCGGCGATGACCCGGGTCATCGTGTGCTGTTCGGTCCAGTAAATGGCGTTTCGGAGGCGCTCGATCAGAGTCGTCGGAAGAAGGATGGTGACGCGCTGATTGCGCGAGTCTGCGGCGCGCGGGCCGGTTGCGGTCACCCCGCTGGGGCGCGATGGGTGAAGAGAAACAGCTGGAATCTGACTCGACAGGGGCAGGGGGCGATCGTCCGGAGTCCGATCAGACCGCCATCCCCCGGTGCGAAGGAGCCCCGGTTTCTTCGAGATCTTTTGTGTCATGAGTATGAACCCCTTTGTCAGTGCGGCGGTCGTCGCCGGTGATTGCGATGACCATGAGCCACGAGATTCCTGTCAGCCCTGTTAGCAACACCCAGATGATCAGTTCCTGTGTCACGTTGTCCCTCTTGAGTGTTTCTCGTCATGTTTCTGTCGGATGGAGTTCGCAAACCGTATGCCATTGGTCCTCTCTGTTTGAATGGGAATAATGTGGCTGGAGAATGTTGGGGAAATCGCATCTGAGACATCCCTCATTGTGGTATGGCTCTGCGAGAGCCGCTGAGAGTGGATCAGATGTGATCCGAAAGTGAATCGAAAAGGATTCGCCGGTTGGCGAAGAGATCGCAGATTGTCGTGGCGAAGAGTGGAGGAACCAGAGCAGCGCTATCGGGTCGGCGTCGTGAGCGAACGAAGATCCCACTCGGCCACCCCGTGCAGACCGACTTGTTTCAGCAGTGCGGCGCGCATGCGTCGGAGCGGAGCGTCGGTGGGGCGGGCATCGATGAGGGTACAGAGACAGGCCATCGCGTCGTACCAGAATCCCTGGCGGGCATTGTCCTGCACGCTCTGCGTGCTGCAGGCGAGGTGCGGGCTTGCTTCGACCAGACAGGCATTAAACTCACAACGCTCAATGACGCCGCCGGCGACGATGTCCTGTGAGGGAGAGTCCGGATTGCGCACGACCGAGACATACCACCGGTATTGTACGTCCGGCTCAAGCCTGAGCCCCAGCTCTTTCAGATTAATCGTCTGAATTCCCGCCTGCTTCGGAGAAGGCAGGGGGGCTTCATGCACCGGCTGGATCGACCGGTTATCCACCAGAGTAAAGCGAACGGTGTAGGCGGTGGGTTTCGAAAGAAACCAATTCAGAACCGGTGTTTGGTTGATGGTGAGGCCGACATGATCGGGCACGAGCGCCTGAATTTCAGGATCACTGCCCTCCGTACCGCGCAGTTGCCCGCCGACACGCGCTCGCGGGGTCAGCTTCTTGGGCGGCGTATAGATCGGCATAGAAGGGTCCGTTTGTATGTCTGTCTGTGGCGCAACCGGCTGGGTCGAACCGGCCGGCGACTGGCTCGCATGGAGAAGCAGCAGGCTGAACGTCATGGTGGCTATGAGCAAGGAGGAACCGAACAGGGATTTCACGGTGCACCCCATCCTGTTGAGAATCGATGGTGAATAGCTATGCAGGATTCGTACTCTAGCATGAGCCCCCTCTCATTCATAGCCAGTTGTTGAGCAACAAGAAGGACGACCAATAGGCCGGATGCTCGTACACCCGGTCGCTCAAGAGTTTGATCTGCGCTTGCTGCAAGGCCATGGCTTTGGACAGCGCCGGGTTCCGCAGCTTCCGGTAGAATTCTGAAATGAGCGCGGCGGAGGCTTCATCGTTGATAAACCAGAGCGTGGCGATCGCGCTTCTCGCGCCGGCCTTGATGGCGATTCCCGCGAGGCCTAGGGCGGCGCGATCATCGCCGACGCCGGTCTGGCAGGCGCTGAGGGTCAGGAGTTCGAGCGGCTCCTGCCGGTACCGGTACAAGCCGACCAGCCGGTCCAGCTGATTCAAGGTGAGTTTTCCGTCGAACGTGAGCAGAAAACTCTCGTTCGCATCCGTCGTAAATTTTCCGTGTGTGGCAATGTGCAGCACGCCGAACTGACCGTCCCGCAATTCCCGCTCCAGCCGGGCCGTCTGAAACTCGCTATTGAGCAGTTGATCGCCTCGATAGAGATCGCGGATCGCTCCCATTTCTTCGGCCACGTACGGGAGCGCGGGAAACCCCTGGACGGCGCTTGTCAGTCCGGTGGAGAGGAACTGGATGGTTTCACGGTTAATCGGGCGAGGGTCGGTGAGATTCAGCCCCGGCGTCAGGGCGACGGCAAATTTCTGAATGAGGAAGCCGGTCCCGTCGTGCAAGGCTGCCATGGGGATCGTGCGGAGCGCTCCGTCAGGGACAAACACCAGTGTATTTATCTGCAACCGGGTCAGATCCGCCTCGATCGGGCGAACCAGCCAGTCATACAGTTGTTGGGCATGGGGGAGGTATTCCCTGGTCGTCCGTTTTTCGACCGTACGGCGGAACGCGCGCACTTCCTTCGCCAGAGTCGCGGCAGAGACCGGTACGGTGATGCGTGTCATTCCTGTCGGGAGGCTGATGAGCATGTCCAACCGGTCTGCGAAGATGATCGGATAGATGACTGCCGTGGTCGGCGAGAGCGTGTCGGGCTTCGTGATGCGGGCCTGGACGGCATCGACGCACTCGTCCTTGAAGTATTCACGCAATTCAGCGGCCTTGAAGGCTTCGATCGCATCGCGCGCAAACAGGAGATAGGTCTGCGCGGCGTGCATGTCCTCGGTCAACCCGGCGCGCTGGAGCAGGAGATCGGCGAGTTCAAAGAACAAGGGGCGAACCGATTCCTGATCCTGGGTCGAGGCCTCATAGGAGGCGCGGGCCACTTCCGGTCTGATGGGCTGCAAGGTGACCGTAGCCTGCCGGTAGGAGGCGATGGCGTCATCGAGCTGGCCGCTCACCGCCTGCAAGCGGCCCAGCTGCCACTGCCAGCGGTAGAGGGATTCCGGCGCGCCCGCGGCCTGGGCCGAAAACGCCGCGCGCCGGGTCAGCTGCAGCGCTTCCTCGGTGCGAAACTCCGTTTCGTAGAGATGCCCTTGATAGCCGAGCGCATAGGACAAGGTGCGCGCATCTCCCAATCCTTCCGACAGGGCCACGGCTTCCTGCAGCGCTCCGGCGGCGCGTAGGAGCAGCGCGTCGCCGATGGCAGGCAAGTGCGGCCGAAGTTGTCCGTATCCCAACCCGATATGAATCAAGCTGACGGCCTTGTCGTAGGAAGGGGGCAATACGTGTATGTGGTCCAACGATTCATCGAGCCGGAGCCGGCTGTTCTCTGGTTGACCGAGCCGTAACTCGGCGCGCGCGGCGTTGATCCCGGCGGTGATCTCGGCCATGGGCAGCCTGGCATCCTGCGCCATTGTCGCACTTTCCTGAAAGGATGCCAGGGCTTCGCGGTCCTGGCGCCTGAGAGCCTGGAGAATGCCCAGATCGTTCAAGGTGGCGGCGGTGAGCGCGGGCGATGCCTGGCGACGGGCGAGGTCCAGTGCTTGCGTCAGATGTTCATCGGCTTCGTCGAGCTGCCGGAGAGCGAGATACGTGCGGCCGAGTTGGGCGAGCACGCCCGCCGTGACCAGCGGATCGCCGCTGTTCTGTGCAAGGACCAGCGCAAGGTCAAGCTGGAATAGTGCCTGCTTGGATTGGCCAAGGGCCTGAGCGGCCTGTGCGGCAAGGATGAGCGCCTGAATCTGGTCCTTGGTTCTACCGCCGCTCTTGTAGCCCTCCGCGGCCTGTTTCCAGTTCTCCAGCGCCGCTTGAAACGCACCCTTCTGATAGTCCTGCCCGCCCTGTTGCATCAACGCATCCGGCGACAATGCAGCCGGCTCGGCTGATACAGCGAGAGAAGAGGGAAGGAGAGCGAGGCAGAGCAAGAGGAAGAAGAAAACAGTGCTGAGTCCTGGGTGCTGAGTCCTGAGTGCTGGGTCCTGGGTGCTGAGAGCTGAGAGCTGAGAGCTGAATCCTGAGTGATGGGTGCTGCGTGATGAGTCCGGAGCTGACGGCTGATCGCTGACGGCTAAAGGCTCATCCGGAAGGTTTGAGCGCTCAATGCCTGGTTGTAATCGTCGAGTCACGCTGTACCTCTCACGCTTCATGCCGTACC
>Ga0209253_10000947_pt1 | contig 25371 bp, 22 predicted proteins | sample FrelakmetBRP12BR_FD_187145 | JGI IMG/M metagenome (GOLD analysis project Ga0209253, IMG submission 187145) | Freshwater lake sediment microbial communities from the University of Notre Dame, USA, for methane emissions studies - BRP12 BR (SPAdes)... | ecosystem: Environmental > Aquatic >...
GTTAGCGAGCAATATGGCATCGTAGATGTCAACGATGAAGTCGCCGTTGATGTCGCCTGAAATTGTCACTTTCAGAACGCCCAAAGTGAAGTTGTTGTCCGACATGTCAATTTCGCCTGAAACAGGCGAACCATATTCTTTGCCCACACTTATCGAAATGAAGCTGTCAGCAATTTTCTTCCACTCAAGCAAGGCAATCGTCTTTCTTCACACTTCATCGAAACTGCCTATAAATGACGCAGATGACTGTTCAATGTCGCGCTCTAGCGCGCGCGTGATCTGCTATCGAAAAAGTGAGAGAATTCTTAATACTGAGCTGTGTTCTACAAATTAAGAGCAGCCAGTATTCGAGGAGACCATAGAACAAATGAGCTATCGTGAGCTTTTTGTTTCGCCGTCAAATGTTTTCGGCGGTTTTCAGACGCCTTTTGAGAAAGCGGATTATGTGGTTCTAGGAGTGCCCTTCGATGTAACGAGTACTTACCGAACAGGAGCAAGATTTGGACCCACGGCAATTCGACAAGCGTCACTCAATATCGAAACATACAGTTTCAGAAGTGGAATAGATATGGAAGACACAAAAGTCCATGACCTAGGTGATCTGCACGTCTCAACCGACACCGCTAAAACCTTGGAGATGCTGCAGCTTGTCATCCAGGACCTCATGAAAGCTGGAAAAATCGCCATCACAATTGGTGGCGAGCACACAATAACCTATGGAATAGCAAAAGGCTTTGGAAAGAAGGCTGCAGAAACCGCGATAGTCAGCTTTGACGCTCACCTAGACTTGCGAGATGAGTATTCAGGTTTGAGAATATCCCACACGACCTTTATGCGCAGGACAAACGAGGATGTCAAACCCGCAAGAATAATCGAGGTAGGCACAAGAGCAGTCTGCAAGGAAGAACTTAAGTATGCAAAAGAGGCAGGCATAGAATTCTTGACTGCACAACACATCAGGAAAGAAGGAAATGACCGCATTGGAAAACAGCTAAAAGAAAAACTTGAGGAATACAAGAGCATTTACTTGTCTGTCGACATGGACATTCTTGACCCAGCCTTCGTGCCTGCTGTTCAGAACCCAGAGGGAGACGGGCTGGAAATGCACTCCTTGCTCGACATTCTTCACAACATATGTGACAAACGTGTTGTCGGTTTCGATGTGCTGGAGATAGCTCCCGATTACGATCGCGGAGTCTCTGCCGTGCAAGCTGCGCGAGTCATCTTTGAAATGGTATGCAGCATTGAGAAGTCAAAGAAATCAAAACTCTGAGTCAAATGCGCAAATGTTTCGGGCGGCTTCATTTGAAGCGTCGTCGTTTGCTGCCCTTGCTGCCCGCGGCATTTGGAGCCCGAACTGAAGGCATCTCAAATACGAACAAACGGCGTACCTTAATCTTGGCTTTTCAGCAGTTTCGCACAGAATAGACCATTACTATGATGAACGTTTGGATATAACCTCTGACATTTGGCGAGCCCCCTAAGGCCCGGCAAACCAGTTGATGAAGGAATTTCAAGCAGCGACAACTCCGGATGCTGGTTGAGCAGTCTTTCGATGACCATTTCATTTTCTTCCACGGTTATGCTTGATGTGGAATACATCAGCATGCCTCCGGGCTTAACTTTTCTCAGGCAATTGGTCAGCATCTGCCATTGGATGTCAGCCATCCTGTCGATTGAACGAGGCGTCAATCTCCATTTGAGAGAAGGCAGTCTGCCGAAAATACCAGTCCCCGTACAGGGGGGATCTAACACCACAAGATCTGCCTCTAAGTCAACAGGCAAAGGGTCTCTTGCATCAGCAATAATTGATTGCGCAATCTCCACGCCTGCCCTCTGAACTTCTTTCTTCCACGTTGGCATTCTCCGTTTCGAATAATCGATCGATATGAGAACGCCTTCATTTTTCATTAGTTGCCCGAGATATGTGGTGATTTTTCCGGGAGCACAACAAACGTCCAGAACAGTCATCCCTGAAGCGGGGTTTGCGGCTTCAGCCACGAAGGAATCGGCTTCGTCCTCTACTTGTATTAGACCTTCCCTGAAGCAGGCAGTTTTCGTAACTGGCTTTCCTGTCTTCGTGATTTTGTACAAGCATTTCGTTTGCCCGATTTTTTCGGCTTCTATGCCATCTCGACTCAGCATTTCAAGAGCTTCATTTTCCTTTGCCTTCAATGTGTTCACCCTCATGCGAAGTGGAGGTGTACGCATGCTTGCCTCCAGGATGGTAATTGCTTCTCTTCTGCCGAAAACTCGGAAGCAGTATTCGACAAACCATTGTGGATGGAAAGTCTGGAACGCCACTCGGGCGGCATCGTTTGTCTGTTGAAGAACGACTTCAGGTTTCTGAGTGAGTAATGTGCCAAGAAAGGATTCAACGGGCTGCATAGCCTGCCATCCCAGAATTGAACGAGCAAGTTTCAGTATGTTTTCAGCCTTGTTCAGGTCGATTTCCGACCTCTTTTCGGCCATTCTTGTTTGGTACACGTAAAGGCGCAGAAAAGCTTGGACTCCAAGGTCGAATTCCGCGATGTTTGCCGGCTTTATTGCTTCGTTGATGAAGGCATCTATGAGGTTACGCCTTCTTACTGTCTCTGTGACGAGTAGACGTGCGAGACGTTGAGCGTCAGGATCAGTCATGTTCAGTTGTTTGATAGTTTTTGTCAAGGCTAAAGGTTCACTTATTTTTCGCAATTCCATCCAGCTTAGAGACTCGATGGCAAGGGTCCATGCTTCTCTCAACAAAGTGTTCACTCGATTACAGAAAGTGCGGCGTAGTAGATAAGAATTGAAGTCTAATGCGTCTCTCTTGGCGCGCGCGGCTGCGCTGCCGGCTCATCAAGTTTTCTAGTTTCAATTCTGAAAGGGCTTGATCGGCTTGCTTTGGGGCCATTTCAATAATTGAGGACAAGAGATTTTAGGCAATCTATTTCATAAAAGTATCCGAGTTAAGACAGGAATGGCGCAGAAACATTTAGATGAATTCTCATTTCGAGAATTCAAACCTCTTGCTGAAAAGAAAGCGGATGTCACATCCATTGCGATCTTACAGGGCAAAGTAGCAGAAGAAGAAAGAGAACATGCTGTTCCTCCACTTGCTCCTCGAAATTTGTCCTGCGCCTACTTTGTCTCGGCCACATACGATGGAAAGGCTGGCAAGGCAGTTGTCAGGCTTTATGAGCCAATTGCGGGTCAAATCCACTTTTGGTATGACAACACGGGACATCAGCCTTATTGTCTCACCAACCTTTCGCAGTATGAACTTGAAAAAATCAGCCGTTTGACCCACCACCCAGGGTTCGACCGTTTTGAGATCATTGAAAAATTCGATCCACTGCTGAACAGAAATGTGAACATAACGAAGATAGTGACAAAGGACCCTTTGGCTGTTGGCGGCCGTCCGTCAGGATGCATCAGAGACATAATACCTGAAGATTTCCCTAAAGTCTCAGAATCCATGGTCTCCAGGGAAGAGATTAAGGTTTGGGAATCAACAATAAAGTATTATCAATCCTACATTTATGACCAACAACTTCTTCCAGGCATGATTTACGAAGTGAAAGATGGAAACCTTGTACTGAAGCATCTGGAAGAGATCGAGGAGACTGTGAAACAGATACGAGGCATCTTCAAAGAGGCAACCAGTGAAGAACTCGGTTTCGTGGAAGAGTGGGCAAGACTGCTTGAATATCCCGCACCCAAGTTTCGCCGCGTCGCTCTTGACATAGAAGTCTTGGCGCCGATCCCGACAAGAGTGCCCGACCCTAGGGAAGCCCTTTATCCCATCATTTGTGTCTCACTTTTCAGTTCGGACAGACCGAAGAGAATAATGCTTCTCAAACGCGAGGGAGTTCGGGAAGGAACAGAACATCTGCCAGCAGACGTGGACGTTGAAACCTTCGATTCAGAAGAGCAACTTGTAAGATCTGTTTTCGACGTCTTATGGGAATACCCATTTGTGTTGACTTTCAATGGCGACGACTTCGACCTTCACTATCTTCACAATCGAGCCCTGAACTTCGGCATCAAAAGAAGCGACATACCGATTGAAGTTGGAAAACGATCATGCACCCTAGAATATGGAGTGCACATTGACCTCTACAAGTTTTTCTTCAACCGTTCGATCCAGATTTATGCCTTCTCCAACCTCTACAGAGACGTAACGTTGAATGATGTGGGCAGAGCGTTAATCGGACTTGAAAAGATTCCTCTAGAAAAACCCTTAGGCGATTTGACCTATTCCGAGTTGGCAAAGTATTGTCTTAGAGACGCTGAAATCACTTTTAGACTTACGAGTTTTGATGACGAACTCGTGATGAAACTCATTTTGGTGCTCACGAGAATTAGCAGTATGCCAATGGAAGATGTGACTCGCCAAGGAGTTTCTCGCTGGATAAGAGACTTTCTCCAACGCGAACACCGTAAGAGAAACATGCTTATTCCAAGTTCTCAGGACATATTGGCGACCAAAGGCAAGACCGCTACTAAAGCAATAATCAAAGGCAAGAAATACAAAGGGGCCATCGTGGTCGAACCAGTTCCCGGCGTTCATTTCAACGTTGCTGTCATGGACTTTCCAAGTCTATATCCATCGATTATCAAGGTCTGGAATTTGGGCTACCAATCGATCCTGTGTTCTCACCCAGAATGCCGCACCAATCTCATCCCAGACACCCCACATTGGGTATGCACTAAGAAGCGGGCATTGGAAAGTCTACTGATCGGTTCTCTCAGAGATCTGCGAGTTCAATGGTACAAACCCAGGTCAAGAGACAAATCGTTAAGCCCAGATCTGCGCAGCTGGTACAACGTAGCGCAAGGAGCGCTCAAGGTCATTCTGAACGCAAGTTATGGAGTTTTCGGGGCTGAGACATTTGACCTCTATTGCCCGCCTGTGGCCGAAGCCACAGCAGCGGTGGGGAGACATTCGATAATGAAAATACTCAACAAGGCTGAGGAATTGGGCATACAGGTTCTTTATGGAGATACTGATAGTCTATTTCTGAAGAACCCGTCAAAACAGCAAATCGAAGAACTTGCGCATTGGACGGAGCTCGAGCTCAAAATGAGCCTGGACGTTGACAAGGTTTACAGATATGCCGTTTTCAGCACCCGCAAGAAAAACTATCTTGGAGTTCTGGAGGAAGGAGCAGTTGACGTTAAGGGATTGACAGGTAAGAAGAAGCACATCCCCGTTTTCATCAAGCAAGCCTTCGACCAAATGAAAGATCGCCTTTCGAAGGTCAAGAATCCATCGGACTTTGAGAAATCAAAGAAAAACATAGCAGAAATCGTGCTTGATTGCTACATGAGACTGAAGAGGAGGGAATGGGAGAACATGAACGACTTGGCGTTCAACGTTGTCTTAGGCGAAGAGATCGCTCAATACACAAAGACGACGCCTCAGCATGTCAAGGCAGCGAAGATCTTGCAGGCAAACGGGGTAGAACTCAGAGCCGGAGACCGGATCAGCTTCGTTAAAACGGTTAAGGAACCACATGTGAAGCCAGTTGAGTTAGCGATAAAGAGCGAGATTGATGTTGACAAGTATGTAGCTTATTTACATTCGACGTTTGACCAGGTTCTTGATGCGTTGGGCTTGGATTTTGACGAGATCATTGGACTGACAAAACTGGAAAGATTCATGTAAGGGCTCTGACTTCAATAATATGACTTTGAGCCCCCTTGACTTAAGTGACAAAACCGTGTTTCTCCTGCTCAATATCGAGAGCAAGGCATAGCCAATTATTGCTATCGCTATGAGGCTGCTTATGGTTATACTAACTATGCTGGCAGCCCAGAAGGGCCAGTCTACTGGAATTCCAACGTTGAAAATGTTTGAAGGGGACCCAAAAATCAGCCATACATAGCTGCCCACAATCAAACCAATTTCTACAGAAGCCAGAACGCATGCTGTCAGCCGCCTTCTTCTCAGCGCATATACTGTTATGCCTGCGAGCAAGTTTGCCAATGGGCCGAAGGCAACGTCGTAGACGCCGTTCGACATCGATAATGAAGTGAACATGTTGCTGGTCAATGCTCCTGCGGTCACGCCTGCTATGGCAGGCCATCCAAACAGCGCACAGAGCGGAATCAGACAATCAGCGATGCGCAGCTGGATCGTGGCAGCCGCAGTTTGTCCTTGAACGATCACCAAAGCAGCATAGAGAGCTGCGAAGACTATGGCTAAAGTCAAATCCTTGCTGTCAAATCTCACTTCGTTTCCTCCTAAGTCCGGGGTTTCTAAGGCGGAACGGATGGAGGTTCACTCACCCGCCAGACACCTTACAAATACTGCAGATGTTTATTAGCGTTTCCAGAAGACAAGCCAGGTTAGATGAGGCGCTAGCCCAAAATGAAAAACTTGAGAACCAAGTCAAGCAGGGTTGACGCTCCCACCAAGAGTGAGATGAGTAGAACTACCTGTCGCTCAGTCAAGGGACGATGATAGGTCAGAAGCGTGATCAGGCTTCGCCTATGATCTGAAAACAGTTTTTTCCCGTCATAGGAAACACTTGCCTTCTTTCTGTAAAGGAATATGGTCAATAATATCATTGACGAGTTGAAAATGTAGGGCAAGAGGGATATGACTACATGAAACTTCATGTTGGAGATTATCGCATGGGAAGCGATTGTCATTCCTATTGCAAACGACCCTGTATTGCCTACGAAAATTTTGCCCCTAAAATTCAATGCAGCAAGCGCCAGCCAGACGACTAATGGAACATAAAGGAAAGTGGCGTCTGAACCTGAAATAATCATTAACCCAATGAGAACTATCGCTGGACAGACGGTTTCCAACCCGTTTAGCCCGCCAAGCTGATTGACAGTGTTGGTGACTATTGTTACAAGCACTGGAAGTATTATGAAAAAGTAGTAGATTCCAAAGTCGATGGTGCCTAAACCGGGAAGCGAGATGGATGTTCGCAGTTTAAGTGCAAATGCAAAGGAGCTCAACGGTATGGCGGCTATCAGCGGAAGAAAAGCTTTGTAGCGCCACTTGAGATCTATCCAGTCATCCAGCATTCCGAGAAAACCGCCAAAGAGTATGCATACCGCCAAGACTAATGGTGCGGACCAAGCCAAATTCTGAGGCGTTGAGCTTCCATTAGAGATGTCGACCACATTGAAATAGTAGATGAGGAAAAGGTAGACTACACTGACCAAGACATAGATGACACCGAGACCGTTAGGGATCAAAGGCTTGTTTGGCTTATGTTGGTCAGGAGCCTTTGGAAACAACTATATGGTTCTCCTTAGGTGTGAGGGTAATCACTGTTGTATTTTTGCCAGTCAATCTTGTATAGAGCAACCAGCGGAACAAGTCCACCATATTGATTTTGTGAGTCACTTGGACTCAGGGCTTCACCTGAGAAGAACTGTTCTGTGAAGTAGACTGGTGTAGAAACCGTAGCGCTGTCAGGATTTGCCACGGCGTTCACTTCGCACCAGCGGCTCTTTGCATAGCTCATCAGTTTGTAGACTGTCGAGTTTCTGCCAACCTCATTCCAAGTCCACGCGTTGTTTGTGAAGTTGCCGAATGTTTTTTCATCCTGCCAAGAAGAGGCTTCGTCGATGGCTCTGTCAATGTTAACGAGTCGGTTTTTGGCGTTTCCCGAGATTTTAGCCATCCAAGTCCATTTTCCATTGTCGCCGCCTGCCCAGTCTATCCAGTTGCCATTTGCGTCAAACGTAATGAAGACAAGTATGTATTGTGTATTGTACTTCTTCAGCATGTTCAGTGAATAGGTCTCGTTTGCCATGAAAATGAAACCAATGTTTTCTATCTGAGTGGTGTTGATCGTAGCGTTATCTGCAAGTGAAGTCACATTGCCCATTAGGCTCAGCCAGTAACCGTAGTCCCACCAACTGCACACGACAGTGCCCGCGCTCTGCATGTCATTCACGTACTTCAACATGTCCAACCACTCTCTCACAGGCTGGCTGGGCACGACTGAAAGACTGGCAGCCGTGATCGTCACAGGTGTGTAGGCCTGCCTGTATACTCTAGGAATGCCTCCGGACTGCGGCGAAAGGGCAAGATTAGTCATCAGAATCAGGAAAATGAGGAAAACGGCGGCTCCACTGAACTCTCTTCCAACACGTTCAAGTCCAACCCTCCTTTTGCCGATTATTTTGGGAGGTTCTTTCAGCAACGTAACAAAAGGTTTCAGAATGCCCACAATGCCCACTGAGGCCATGAGAGCAAAAGCGATTGCCAAGAGAATCAGCAGACGAACCATTGAGGCCGCAAAGTAGAGTGATGTTAAACCCAGCAACAGCAAGAACAGGTTCCTTGTTGAAAGATTTCTGGCGGTGAAGAATATGCCGATGGCAAAGAACAGAATCCCGACGCCGAGATCATAGTAGATCGAACCCCAAGAAGCAATCCTGTGTTCAGCAACGGATTCTATGAGGGGGCTTCCTCCTCGAATGAAGGGATCCAAGACTGTTAGAAACTTGCCTGCAAGCGCCCCCAAATAGCCAAGAAGCGAAAGTGCAATAAAACTGCCTACAAGTGCCACAACGGAAAAGACTACCAAGAAGAATTTCTCTCTAGATGAGGTCAAGTTGCGTGTGATTTCATTCAATACGAGCAGGGCAAACATTCCAGCGACGGGCAGAATGCTTGAACCGATCATGTAGCTGGGAATGACTTCGGTTCTGGTGCTTATAGCCACAAGCAGCCCAAGTCCGAATGAGATGCTGTAGGCTAGAAGCAGGCGGCGTGAATATCTTTTCAGTATGAGCAGAATGAAAACGAAAAGCACTGTGAGACCTATCAGGTAGTAAGCGGCACCCCATCCTAGAACGAAATATGCCAAAGCTGCTGCAGATCCCAGTGAATACTTCACTGTTGAGCTGATTGGTCTGTCTTCTTCGATTGCTCTGAGAAAGAATAGGCTGAAAGCCAACAGGGAGACAACACCGACGACTTCGGTGTCAAAGAAACCCAATGAGGTTCTTTGGATGTAAGATGGATTCAAGGCCAAGAATAGAGCTGCAAGTAAGCCGACGGGTGTGCCTCCTATGTCTCTTCCCAAGAGAAACATTATGAACACGGCTATAGTCCCCATTATTGCAGGCAGAATTGAACAAAAGCCCATCAAGTCGAAGTTGAAACCTAGAAATCGCGTAACGTCATACAACACTGCAGCTGTGAGAGGCAGAGATGGGTAGGATGCTCCCATATTTATTCCGTCGGGATACCACCGTTGCGTGTCAACCCATTGCGTCGGATAGTAAGGCGCGAACAGACCATGTTCCGTCATGTATCTGGTCAGGCTGAACTGATAATACGGGTCGAACTCTGAAAGATGCAGCCCGCCAGACTGTATTTCCCAGCGAAGGGGCAATACTCTTATTGTGAAAGCTATGAAAAGAATAAGTAACAAAGCTGAGAAAGTTATCATCGCGCTGTGGGTCGTCTTAATCCTCAATTTTCCCAAGCTTTTTACGCCGTTTGAGAGCCGTTCTCTGGACAGTACGTTGCCGAGCTTCACTTTGGTTTCATCTCTCTTCTACACAGTTCATTTAGGTGTTTTATTTTAGTTGCGGTTAGCTTGAGACTCAAGGATTGAAGACATGACTGGTGCCGATAATATATACCTTTCCAAGAAATGGAAGATATGGTAGTTTTCATGCTGGTGAAGACTTTCTTCTGAATCCGTATTTCTCCGAATCATAAAGTGGAAAGGTTGCTATCTCTGCCTTTGCCATCTTTCCGCGAATGTTCAAGTTCACTGAAGCACCTTCCAAAGCTTGTGACGTTTCAACGTAGCCCATGCCGACTCCCCGTTTGAGAAGCGGAGAGAAGGTTCCGCTCGTCAGCCGCCCGATCTTGTCTCCCATGTTTGAGTAGATTTCAAATCCTGGTCGTGGAATCCCTTGATCGGTCATCCTTATGCCTATGCGCTTCCGTTTCGGTCCCTCGGTTTTCTGTTTGACCAAGACTTCTTTTCCGATAAAATTGTTCTTTTGCAGCTTCACAACAAAGCCGAGGCCGGCTTCCAACGGTGTCGTGTTTTCGTCGATGTCATTTCCATAGAGGCAGAGTCCAGCCTCGAGCCGCAAAGTATCACGTGCTCCGAGACCACATGTCTCCATGCCATGACTCTGTCCTGCTTCAAGGATGGCACTCCAAACCTTTACCGCGCTGTCTGGTTTAGAAAGAGAGGCATTCCAAATGATGATTTCGAAGCCGTCCTCTCCGGTATAGCCTGTGCGGGCAACGAGAACATCTTCACTGGCAAGTCGCAAAGATCCGCACTTGAACCTTCCGATCTTGCTCAGGTCCTCGCTTGATACTTTCTGGAGTGTTCTTTCGGCGTAGGGACCTTGAACAGCGAGCATTGCCACGTTGTCAGAGACGTTTTGTATGCTCACGTTGAACGTTTCGGAGTTCCTATTGAACCAACTATGGTCTTTTTCGCGGTTGCCGGCATTGAAGACTATGAGGAACTTTTCTTTTTCCATCCGATAGACAACGAAGTCATCAACGATGCCGCCGCTTTCCGTGCACATAACAGTGTATTGGGCGCCGTTTGGAGAAAGAGTTGAAACGTCGTTTGTTATTACGTGGTTCAGAAAGGGTTCAGAATCTGGACCCGTAACTATGATGCGCCCCATGTGGCTTATGTCAAAGATGCCTACGCCGTTCCTTACTGCCAAGTGTTCAGGCGCGATGTCTTTGAAGTAAAGGGGCATTTCAAACCCAGCGAAGACCACAATTTTGGCTGTTTTCGAATACACATCGTACAGTTGTGTTCGACGTGCTGCCTCAGCCATAGCCGTTCTCGCCACCAGAAGACTATCGGATTGGTTTCACATCTACATCGATAGGTACCAAAGACAGTTTTTTCCCGCACTTCGGACATTTTCCCTCGTGTTCATGAAGAATTTCGTCAGGCGGACGAAGGTCGGGACCCTCGTATAAGGTGTGACCGCACCCTTGACAAGCAACGCGTTGAGGCATAACAACTAGGCTCCTTGTGATGATAAAGAAATTAGAATGATCCTGACATATTTATCGATTGCTGGAGGGACACGCGCCAAGAACTCCACAAAAAGGATAGGCCACGCAAAAAATCTTAATCTCACAAGCTTCCACTTAGAAATGACTTTGTTCAGAACTCAATGAGCGACTTGTGCAAAATATGGGCAAATACACCTTAATCATCACCGAGAAGCCGGATGCCGCGTTGAGGATCGCCTCGGCGCTTGACTGGAAAGAAAGACCCCAGAGAATGTACGAAAACGGGGTGCCCTATTACATTGCGAAACGCGAGAGGGAAATAGTCGTGGTTCCTGCATTGGGGCATTTGTACACGATCATGGATGAACAGAAAGGCAGAAACTACCCGGCCTTTTCCTTCAGATGGGTTCCACGATATGTCGCGGAGAGGAAGGCAAGCAGAATTCGCGGTTGGCTTCAGACAATCTCGAGGCTTTCCAAGGATGCTGAAGCTTTCATTGACGCTTGTGATTATGATATAGAAGGATCTGTTATCGGATACTGTATTCTGAAATATGCAATGGACAACAAAGAAAAACTGTCAAGGCGCATGAAATATTCGACGCTCACAAAGCAGGAACTTCAGGAATCCTTCAGTAGCCCGCTATCACATCTGGATTTCGGATTGATTGAAGCAGGGTTGGCCAGACACGAGGTTGATTGGTTATGCGGAGTGAACCTTTCTAGAGCTCTTACAAACGCAGTGAAAAACTGGAGCGGAAGATATGCAACGTTGAGCACTGGCAGGGTTCAAGGTCCGACCCTTGAGTTTCTCGTGAACAGAGAAGAAGACATCAAAGCCTTCGTGCCCACGCCGTACTGGCAGATCAGAGCAAGAATCGAGATAAACGGTCAGGCATTTGATGCAAAATACGAGAAGCAGAGAGTTGAAACAAAAAAAGACGCAGAAGCAATCGTAAGTGCCTGCAAGAACAAGGAGGGACAAGTTGAAAAACTCGAAGTCAGACAAACAAAACATCCGCCGCCTTTTCCCTTCGACCTGGGCACGTTGCAGAATGAGGCTTACAGGCTTTTCAAATTTACACCTCGGCGTACTCTTAGCATAGCCCAACAGTTGTACCTCGATGCCCTGGTATCCTACCCGAGAACTGACAGTCAGAGGTTGCCGCCTGTAATAGGATATGAGAACATACTCAAGAACTTGAGCAGAGCTGCCGAATACAGAGAGCTGGTCTCGAAGCTGCTTAGACAGCAGACCCTTGAACCAAATGAAGGAAACCGAGTCGATCCGGCACATCCAGCCATCTTCCCAACCGGCAATCTTCCACAAAGAACGCTTGAAACGTCTGAAAGGAAAATCTGGGATCTGATCGTGCACAGGTTCATGGCGGTTTTCGGTGAAACCGCATTGAGCCAAACCTTAAAAATTCGGTTAACAGCCGACGGGCATCATTTTTACCTTGAGGGAAGAAAAATACTGGCAGAAGGATGGATGCATTACTACGAACCCTACGTTAGATTCGAAGAAGTCATTTTGCCCACAATTGAAAAAGGAGAAAATGCCAAATTCAGGAGAATAGTCGCGGAAAGCCTTCTCACCGAGCCACCGGCGAGACACAATCCTAGTAGCCTGCTCAGAGAGATGGAAAATGCAGGAATAGGCACCAAGGCCACAAGGGCTGACATAATAGAGACGCTATATGATCGAGGATACGTAAGACACGAAAGAATAACAGTGACCAGGCTGGGCTTCGAAGTGAGACAGATTCTGGAAAGACACTGTCCGACTATTATTTCAACCGAGTTTACGAGAGGACTCGAGGCGAAAATGAAAGGCATTCAAGAGAACAAGAAGAAAAGAGATAGAGTTGTGAGCGAGACCATTGAAACTCTAAGGCCAATATTGGAAAAATTGAAAAAAGAAGAGAAAGCCATAGGCGAACAACTGAGCAGAACTCTAGAAGAAGTTGGACTGGAAGAAAAGACAGTTGGTTCATGCCCTCAATGCAAGAATGGAAAGCTGATTGTAACCTACTCAAGGAAAACAGGCAAACGCTTCATCGGTTGCACGAACTACTTCAAAGGATTATGCAAAGCCTCTTTTCCTCTTCCTCAAAAAGGCATTCTGAGGCTAGCAGGGAAAAAGTGTTCTAAATGCGGCTGGCCGACTGTTGAAGTGAGAACGAGACGGAAACCTTGGATCCTGTGCATCAATCCTCTTTGCCCATCCAAGAACAGGGCGTGAAGACGAATGCAATGTGCAATATGCAACAGAGAATCAGCACTTGGCGATTATTGCGCGTTCCATGAAAAGGCACATGGAAATCTCGTGACCGGCTATGAGCAGTGGAAAAAGGCATTGGATATTTCTTGGAAAGAGTATTTAAGAGAGATTGCCAAGAATCCATTAGCAGGAGAATGGGCAAAAGAAGTAGCTCAACACCTGTTGTCATGTGGAGAACAACCAAATGTCGAAAAACGTGAAGAGAAGCGTGTCTAACCTTTCGTTTTCCTTGAACAGATTATACAAGACACTTACCAGTTCAAGACCGTCTAACCTTATCATTCCAATAGTTGCAATTGGTTTTGCAGTCTTTTTGTTCGGGGGAGGGTTATACGATATCATAATGAAGCCGCTTCCAGCCGTCTACTATGGCGGACGCTTTCTATTCCTTTATCCGCAGCTTTCAGAGCAGTTCATAGGTGACAGCATCGTTGCAATGACAATTTACGCTCTTGGCATCATCGGCCTGATTGCACTTTATCAAAGCACCAAGTACGTATACAAGCCCAGACAGGCCTATATGATGATGATAATTGGAGTTGCTCTATTATTCCTGGCTTACGTATTCTTGGAAGCGACCATTCAGATAAAAATCTCGGGCGGGGCCTGAGTTCTTCACCAAGGATTGCTTTTTAGCTTGAGTCTGTAGGCGCAATAGTTGGTCAGAATATGAATGGGCGGAGTGATGACCAGAACTGTCACGAGCAGCTCTAGGCTTCTTTCCATGGGCAGAAGAAGCGAGAAGAGGATTGCACCGACCACGAAGTCTACTTGGTCCACTACTGGCAACAATCCTCCAGGCGGAATATCTAGCCTTCTTTTGACAAATGCGCCAACAAGGTCTCCGGTCAACGCCCCCAGTGACAATAGGAAGCCGAAAAGCAGGGGATAATTGAAAACGTAGCTTTCCGCCAAACCCGCGATGGTTCCTATGGTCAATCCAGCGAAGAAGCCGCGAAAAGTCTTGTTTTTTCCTAAAATGGGTCTGCCGTCCGAAAGTTTCTTGCCAAAATCCATTGCCAATCCCCCGCCTGCTAACACTGGGACGGCGTTGGCACAGTAAACGGGAAATATGAATTTCAGCGCTTCAACGATCAACTGAACAATATCCATTAAACATTCCTCATCGACGAACCAAGTCGTCATGTATTCCGTGTTCTTCAATTCTAAGGTTAAAAACAGCTGGAGGAAGTTTCGCAACGTTCTTTTCTACGGTTGCTTGTATTACTTGTTGTCTCTCGGTCTGTTTCATTGCGACTACAGTGTCGGCCCAGAATTTCACGACTCGCGTGGCAACAGGTTCAATGCTGATGGGCACATCATTCAGCACGCTGTGAACCTGACTTGTAAGCAGGATCACGATTTTCTGAGTGCGTGCGGCTTGCGCCAGAACTGCAAGTTGCCGGTTGAGTTCTCGGTTGAATTCGAAGGTTCTTGAGGGTGACTCCGCAATTCGTAGGCGGTAGAGTGAAGTGACGGTGTCGAAAACAACGAGTTTGAAGTTCTTGCCAACGTAGTCGGACAACTGATCTACAACGGTTGCTTGCTCTCGGAAATCCTTCGGTCGGACGAGAATTACCATTTCCAGAATTTCATCGGGCTTTGCGGATATTACTTGAGACAGCCGTTGGGCAGAAAATGTCTGATCTGCATCTATGTACAGAGTCTTGTAGCCTAGTTCTGCGCATTTGACAGCGCATTGCATGGCCAGCGTCGTCTTTCCAGTTTCAGCTTCACCATAGACAAGCGTGACGGACTCGATTGCTAAACCGCCTTTAAGGAACTCGTCAACTGCCCTGCAGTCTGTTGGAATTTTCTGCAATATCACGCACATCAACAAATATAAACCGCCAAATAATAATCTGTTTGGTGTTTGAAGCATCCCCGACCGTCAAAACCTTGATATGAAAGCTAAGATAGCCGTCGCAACCGTTTCAGGCAAAGCCTACTACATAATTGTCAACGAGTTTAAGAGAAAGAACCTACCTTTTCTGAGTTTGACACCATACGAATCCATACCAGCGGAAATCAAAGTCGTCATAACCACAGAGGAGGAAAAAAGCTTGATCCATCATGAGAGAATACTGACCTACAAGGCTGAAGAAGACCCGGCTGCAATTATCAATGAGGCCTTGCAGATCATTCAAGGAAAAGAGTTTTACCAGAAAGTCGTCATAGGCGTGGACCCGGGTGAAGTTTTCGGTTTGGCAGTGCTGGCCGGTGGCAAAGTGATTGATACAGGGAATTGTCATAGCCTGAACGAAACCCTTGGCAAGATAGAGACCATAATCAAAGGTCTCGAGAAAACTTCGGTCCCGTCAGTCGTGGTGAGGATCGGCGACGGAGTCCCAGAATGCAAAGACAGACTCTTACAAGTCCTAGATGAAACACTGCCACCCAGTATAGTGCTCGAAAGCGTGGGAGAGGCAGGGACAGATTCTCATCTCAACGAAGCGAAACACAGAAGAGGCTTGAGAGATATTGTTTCGGCAATACAGATAGCGGGAAGGAACGGGCAGATGTATCATAGGAGGAAACAAAATTGAACCGCACAGCAAACAAAGGCAAGACATTACTCGTTGACGGACCGGCATCAGTCACGGTGAAATCAGGAAAAGTTGAAGTCTTCGGATCAACGATTGGCGCTGCTGGAAAAGTCGTTATTCGTGAGGGGAAAAGGTTGCCACTTACAGTCCACGAGACAGCTGATCTAGAAATCCAGGCAGGAGAAAATGCGTCTGTTGACGAGATTGATGGAAGCACCACGCCTTCATCTTGGGCTAATGCGACTGAAGAACTTTTGAACATGCAGACGAAACCTCTTGTGACGATGGTTTTAGGAACCGTGGACTCTGGAAAATCAAGTTTCTGCACATACCTAGTAAACATGCTTTTGAATAAGAAGAAGAAAGTGGCCGTCATAGATGGCGATGTGGGCCAATCGGATATTGGACCGCCATCCTCGATTGCCTATGCGCTGGTCACAAAGCCCGTCACTGACCTGTTTAGCCTGAAAGCAAAAAATGCCGTTTTCATAGGCGAAACGTCTCCCGGCAATGCTGTTGACAGGATGATCCAAGGACTCGTGGCGCTGAAGAAAGAAGCACTTGCTGAAGATCCAGACATCTTGCTCATAAACACGGACGGTTGGATTGAAGGAGAATGCGCCGTCAACTACAAAGTGAAGCTCGTTGAAGAACTCAGTCCAGAGGTGATTTTCTTGCTGCAACAGAAAGATGAGCTTGCTCCAATCCTGAATATGGCTGAAAAAACGAAGAAAACCATCGTTGATTCTCCTTCAGCAATAAGGCAGAGAGACCGGGAGAAACGTAGGGGGCTGCGTGAACTTGGATACAAGAAATACTTGAGAAATCCAAGAATTCAATCGCTTTCGCTGAGTTGGGTGAGAGTTGAAGGGAACGAAGCTTTTTGCTTGAACAAGAGCCACATGCCTGCCAGAGACGCAAGTAAGATTTACGCACTTCTCGGGATGAAACCGTTGCACTTGGCAGAAGCAGGCGGCAAACTCAACGTAATCATCGGCAGAAGACGGTGGGTCAGTTCAGACAGCATAAAAAAGGTCGAAGAATTAACCAAAAAGAAGGTTGTGGTAACTAGAAAAGGCGACGAGGAAGGATTGCTTGCTGCCATGTACAATGTCAATAGAAGATTCCTCGGCATCGGTATCGTACAAGAAATCGATTATTTAAGAAGAACAGTGAAAGTGTATACCCCCGTCTCTGAGGAAGTCGCAGTTCTTGCCTTGGGAAAAGTGAAGCTTGACAGAAACATGAAAGAGATTCCAGTTGTGGAAGAAAACCACATAGACTTCGCATCTTTCAAACAGCTTTTCTAGGATACTCTATGTCAACCTTTTCTGCTTGAAGAAGTTCTTTGATGGACAAAAACTGCTTACCGGACATTCCTCACATAACGGGGTTCGGGCCCTGCAATATCTTCTGCCGTGAAGTATCAAGAGGATGTGAACCGCCAAATAGTCTCTTGAATCATAAAGTGATTGAAGAGCTGCGCGAACGATTTCGTAGTCGCCGTCTTCAGGCGCCAATCCTAATCGTTTCGATACCCTGTTAACGTGGGTGTCAATCGGTATTGTTGGTTTTCCGGCTGAGAACAACAGGACCACATCGGCTGTTTTGGGACCGACGCCTGGAAGTTGCAGGAGTTCCCTTCTTGCATCTTCCAAAGGCAGTGACAGCATCTGTTTCATGTTTCCGTGATACTTCCCGAGGATTATCTGTGAGACCTGCTTTATGACCTTAGATTTGTTGCGATAGAGACCTGCGACTTTGAGGCTTTTCTCAATATCAAGGGCTTTGGCGTTCGCCAGGGTTTCGGGATTTATTCGGAACTTGTTCGAAAGGTTTTTGAAGGCGTTTTCGGTGTTTCGATCGTTGGTGTTTTGCGAGATTATTGTGACGATCAGTGTCCTGAACGGGTCACGAGTCGACGTCGTCCACTTAGGCATGGCAAATGTTTCTCGAAGGGTTCTCAAGATTTCTTCAGCGCGCGTGTCAACCATTCTTCTCCACCGATTTTGAAAGTGATAAATAGTGAATGCATGAAGCTATTAATAGCCATGGAGAGGGAAGGTTGGAACGCGCAAAGATTGTCAAAGAAGAGATAGTTGAGCAGAACAAGCGTTTTCTTGCTGTCTACGTCGAATCGAAAAATTCGTGCATGGTCTTACTAAGTGAAAAGGAAGATAAGCTTGGGACACTCGCGATCGCCGTCCCGAAACCAAAAGACTTGCTGGGTCCTCCCTCGTCCTCTGTTCTTTTAGGCGACAAGAACGGAATTTCAGCTCGCATGTTCGCAGAGCATTTGGCCTCAGTCAAGGAAAAAATAGCTTTGGTTTCCGTCTATCTTGAGACGATGGATGAAAGACAGGCGCAGTTGGCCTTCAAGCGACTGCTCGAAAAAATAGTTCATGACGAACCGCAGAAGGAGGCTTTGACAGCTTGAGCTTGCGGGAATTTCTCAGACAAATGGAAAAAGACAAAGAAGTCTTACATGTCAAGGATAGCGTGTCTACTCGTTTTCAAATTTCATATGTGATGAAGAGATTTGACAATGAAGGGCCCATTCTGCTGTTTGAAAACGTGAAAGATTACGATGCAAAAATCGTCGCCAACGTTTCGGGAACCCGCAAAAGAATTTGCAGAGCGCTCAACGTCGACCAGAACTCACTTCACAGAAGATTGACAGAAGTTTGGCGTTCACCAATCAAGCCGAAGATTGTCAAGAACGCTGCGGCCAAGGAGTGCCGACAGAAAAATGTCGATCTGTCCAAGATTCCTGTCCTGACACATTTTGAAAAGGACGCTGGGGCTTACATCACTACTGGCGTCGTGCATGCTAAAGGTGTAGATGGAAAGACAGAGAACGTTTCGATCCATCGTCTTCAGGTTTTAGACAAGAAGCGCTTGGCAATTCGCCTTGTACCTAGGCATCTTTTCAACCTGTGGCAGACCGCGAAGAGCGCTGGGAAAGACTTGGATATCGCGATTTCCATTGGCGTTCATCCGGCTGTTCTGCTGGCTTCTTCTTCTCCTTTGCCCCTCGGCATCTGCGCGTTTGACGTTGCCAACGCTTCGCTCAACGACCGCCTAAAGCTGACTGAGTGTGAAAACGTGGATGCGTCAGCCCCCGCTGATGCTGAGTTGGTTTTGGAAGGCAGGATTTCAGCGACAAAGGAGGTTCTAGAGGGACCTTTTGTGGACATTACAGAAACGTATGACGTGCAGAGAAAGCAGCCTGTTGTCGAGGTAGTGGGGGTCATGCACAGGCAGGATTATGTTTACAATGCGCTCTTGTCCTCAGGTGCTGAGCACAAGGTTTTGATGGGACTGCCGCATGAGGTGCTGATTTGGCAGGCTGTCTCAAGAGTTGTACCAAAGGTTCATGCCGTGAACTTGTCGAAAGGCGGAAGCGGATGGCTTCATGCCGTGATTTCTGTCGATAAACAGGTCGAAGGCGACGGAAAGAACGTTTTGTTGGCGGCCTTTGCAGCTCATCCGAGTTTGAAACATGCAGTGGTTGTCGATTGTGACGTAGACGTGTTTGACGCTTCAGATGTAGAGTGGGCTGTTGCAACGCGGTTTCAGGGCAGCGAAGATCTGGTGGTCATACCGAACGCGCGTGGTTCAACGCTCGATCCATCGGCAGATCAGGAGAAAGTGTTGACCACGAAGGTGGGCTTCGATGCCACTAGGCCCTTGTCAAAGCCGAAAGAAAAGTTTGAAAGGGCAAGAATCCCCGTTGACAAAGACTCAGAGAGACTCGTCAACAAACTTGGCAGAATATGAATGTAACAGCTGCCACACACGAGTTTATATAGTCGAGGAAAAGAAGTAGGAAAGTTGTAGGTGTTCTGTTGCCTCAGGATAAGAAGGAAACTGACGTGTCTCTAAGGGTTGGGGACGTCATGGTCAAAGAAGTAGTCACGATAGATGAGAACTTCAGTGTCAAAGAAGCCGCGGACATAATGAACAAGTTTGAGATTGGATGTCTGATCGGCGTCAGGCGAGGAAAGGCCATGGGTATCCTGACTGAACGGGACGTGTTGAAACGAGTTGTTGCGGAAGGAAAAGATGCGAGCAAAATGAAAGTGAAAGAGGCTATGACCAGCCCGTTGGTTGTTGCCGAACCTAACATGGATTTAGCTGAGGCGGTGAAGTTGATGTTCCAAATGAAAATTAAGAAACTGCCGGTTGTTGAAGGAAAACGGTTGGTAGGCCTAGTGAGTCTGACAGACATTGCTCGTTTCCAGCCTCAGATGATCACAATATTAAAGCAGCTTGCGGCGAGGCAAACTGCGCCGAAGAGCATGCAGAAAGTGATCGACCGCTACGTCGTGTAGCCGCAGAAATCGCGGATTTCGTTTCTAAAGAAGTTTAAAAGTCTAGCTTTCACTCTATGACTTTCGATGAAAACGCTAGTGTTGAAGGTCGATCCGCAAAATCCTCAAATGAAGAAAATCCATAAGGCCGCGGATTTCATCCGAAAAGGCGGATTAGTGGCTTTTCCCACCGAAACCGTCTATGGTTTGGGAGCAGACGCTTTGAATTCGAAAGCCGTCTTGAAGATTTTTAGCGCCAAGAAACGCCCGCTTGACAATCCCCCTATAGTGCATGTCTGCGACGTAAAGTCGGTTCACAGGCTGGTTGAAGAAACACCGCCTGTCGCTGAGAAACTGATGCGTGAGTTTTGGCCTGGACCTCTTACTTTGATTTTTAAGCGTTCCTCCATCGTACCAGAAGTGACTGTGGCAGGCTTGGATACGATCGCGATCAGAATGCCTAAGCACGATGTTGCTCTAGCACTGATCAGAGAGAGCGGCCGCCCGATTTCGGCGCCGAGTGCAAACCTTGCGGGAAAGCCAAGTCCGACTTCGGCGAAACACGTGCTGGATGATCTGGATGGGAGAATAGACGCTGTTTTAGATGCGGGACCTACTGAGATTGGAGTCGAGTCAACTGTCTTGGATTTGACTGTGGCTCCGCCTCAAGTGTTGCGTCCAGGTGGAACGTCTTATGAGGTTTTGAAAAAGGCCTTGAGCAATGTGGAGCTCAATCCTGTTGTCACGGCTGAAAAGGCTTTGCCCGTTGACAAGGCCCGTTCGCCCGGGGTTAAGCACAAGCATTATGCTCCTGACGCTGATGTCGTTGTTGTGGAAGGCGAGTTGTCGGCCGTCATTGAGAAAATCAAAGAGCTATCCGCACGTTACGAACAGCGGGGGAGCGCAGTCGGTGTTCTGTGCACCGACGAGACCAGACGACATTACAAAGCAGGCGTGGTTAAGTCTCTGGGAAGCAGAAAAGACTTGGCAGGTATTGCCCATGATTTGTTCAAGCTTCTGAGAGAGTTTGACGCAGAAAACGTGGATGTGGTCATCGTCGAAGGCTTGCCAATTGAAGGGCTCGGTCTCGCGGTTGTGAACCGGCTTCGGAAGGCTGCGGGGTACAAGATAGTCAAGGCTTAGGTTTTTCGGCGGTCTTCTCTTTCCTTCGTTCGACATGCATGTTCAAGTAGTCTTTCCCGAATGGGAAATACCATTCAGAGTATTTTGTGCAAGGAAAATCTGGGCAGTCTTGCATGCAATAGGCTATTCCGCGTTTTACGGCGCAATCCAACACTAGGCATAGCACGCCTTTGCCTCCCCATCTAGTGTTCACTTTGTCCTTGGCTATTTTCTGAGTCCCAGAACTGCAAACGCAACCCTGTGCCTTGTGTAAACCACAGACGTCACAGCATATTCCGCAGGCAGCTACATGTTTCATCGAGCTCCACCTACTTGAGCATAGGCATCTTTATCCCTTTTTCTCTGGCGATTTCCTGTGCTTTCTCATAGCCCGCGTCTGCGTGACGGACAACTCCCAATCCAGGGTCTGTTGTCAACACGGTTACTATGCGTTTTTCCATTTTCTTGGTTCCATCTACCACCAGACACATGCCAGCGTGGATGCTGTAGCCAATGCCGACGCCTCCGCCGTGATGTACGCTGACCCATGTGGCGCCTCCGACAGCATTTGTCAACGCGTTCAGTATTGGCCAGTCTGCGATTGCGTCGCTGCCGTCTTTCATGCCTTCAGTCTCACGGTTAGGTGAGGCCACACTTCCGCAGTCAAGGTGGTCCCTGCCGATCCAGACTGGGCCTGAAAGTGTTCCGTCTCCAACCATCTTGTTTATTGTTTTTCCAAATCTTGCGCGTTCGCCGAAGCCTAGCCAGCAGACTCTTGCAGGCAGACCTTGGAAGCTCACTTCTTTCCGAGCTTTTGTTATCCATCGGCACAGTTCTTTGTTGTATGCAAAGTCCTTCAAAATTACTTCGTCAAGCTTGCGGATGTCTTCTTCGCTGCCCACGAGGGATGTCCAGCGAAATGGTCCTTTGCCTTCACAGAACATTGGTCGTATGTAGGCAGGAACGAAGCCGGGATAGGCGAAAGCTTCTTTGAACCCGGCTTTGTAGGCTTGCTCTCTCAAGTTGTTGCCGTAGTCGAAGGTTATCGATCCTTTCCGCATCATCTGAACCATGGTTTCAACTTGCGCGCGCATGCTTTTCATCGCAAGGGCAACGTATTTCTTCGGGTCGTTTTTCCTGAGTTCGTCGGCTTCTTCCTTGCTCATTCCTATAGGATAGTAACCGTTTAATGGGTCGTGCGCGCTGGTCTGGTCAGTTAAGATATCGGGTATGATGCCGCGCTTCAGCAGTTCAGGATACACTTCTGCAGCGTTACCGAGAAGCCCTATACTCCGTGGAACACCATTTTCCTTTGCCTCTTTGGCGAGTTTCATCGCTTCGTCAACGTTGTCGGTCCAAGTTTGGAGGTACTTGTGTCTGAGGCGGCGGTCAATTGCCCGTTTGTCTATCTCTACGACCAAGGCAACGCCTTCATTCATCGTGATCGCTAGAGGTTGAGCTCCGCCCATTTCACCCAAACCCGCAGTCAACACGAGCCTGCCTTTCAGGTTTCCACCGAAATGTTGTTTTGCAACTTGAGCCAGAGTTTCATAAGTACCTTGTAGAATGCCCTGTGTTCCTATGTACGCCCATGAACCCGCGGTCATTTGACCGTACATGATCAGACCCTTTTGCTCCAACTCGTAGAAGTAGTCCCATGTGGCCCATTTGGGGACGAGCATCGCATTGACGATCAGTGCTCTTGGAGCATAATCATGGGTTTTGAAAACGGCTACAGGTTTGCCGCTTTGTATGAGCATGGTTTCATCAGGTTCGAGGTCGATTAATGTTTCAACTATGTGGTCAAAACAATCCCAATTGCGTGCAGCCTTACCCGTTCCGCCGTAGACTATCAGTCTGTCAGGGTCTTTCGCAACGTCTGGGTCAAGAACGTTGGTGAGCATCCGCAGAATTCCTTCAATTTGCCAGTTCTTGCAATGCAATTCCTTTCCAGTCAAGGCATGAATTGGCCTTTTCAGTCTCAACTTGACTACCCCTCCATCTGAAAGAGGTAACAACCTCGCTTTAATTTTTTGCGAGGCTTTCCAATGAAATATAGTTTACATTTCCTGCTCTTCTAGCAGTCGAAATTCTGTGCGAGCCGCTTCTTTGTCGACGACGAGTCTTCCATTCTTCACTACTTTGTCAACCAAGTTTACGCCGAAGCGGTAACCAAGGAACTTGTGGTTGGGCGCGTCCAAAACGATTATGTCCGCCTTTTTGCCTAGTTCTATGCTACCAAGCTCACCTGCCCTGTTTACGGCGTGCGCAGCGTTAATCGTCGCTGCAGTTATTGCCTCTGCAACTGTCAACTTCATGAAATGACACGCTAATGCGATGATCAATTGTTGATTTTCGACGTAACAATTTGGGTTGAGATCAGTGGCCAACGCCAAGGGCACACCAAGGTTGATCATAGATCGACCGTCTGCAAAACGATTATTTGTGATGTTGAAAGCGGAAGCCGGAAGCAAAGTGGCGACGACTCCTTTTTCGGCCATTGCTTTCAAGCCTTCGTCGGAAGAAAAAAGAACCTGGTCCCCCGAAACTGCTCCGACGCTGGCGGCGAGTTCTGCTCCTCCAAGTGCGCTGGTCTCGTCCGCATGGAGTTTAGGCTTCAAGCCGGAATTCTTTCCAGCGACCAAGATACGTCTGGACTGGTCTAAGTTGAAGGCGCCCCTGTCACAAAATACGTCGCAGAATTCTGCGTGTCCCTTCTCGGCTACTCTGGGAATCATCTCGTTAATTGTGAGCCTGACGAAGTCTTCAGGGTTGTTTGAAAATTCCGGCGGAATTGCGTTTGCCAAGAATGTTGGAACCAAGTCGACGGGGTGCAGCTGGTTCAGGCGTTGGATGACTTCTAGTATCTTGAGTTCATCTTTTGTTGTCAAGCCATAGCCGCTCTTGGCTTCTGCAGTTGTTGTTCCATGTTCCAACATCGTGTTTAGTCGTTCGGTGCTGCTGTCCACAAGCTTTTCGACACTTGCTCGGCGTGTTTCTCTGACGATTCTTTGTATTCCGCCGCCTCTGTCGAGGATTTCCTGGTGCGAGGTCCCTTCTATTCGCATCTGAAACTCGTCTTCTCTTGAACCGGCAAAGACGAGATGCGTATGGGGATCCACGAAGCCTGGAAGAACCGTTTTGCCACCTACGTTGACGGTGTTTTTAGCCTTGTATAATTTTGTTATTTCAGGAGTCTTGCCGACTGCAACGATTCTCCCATCCTTAACCGCTACTGCGCCATTGCGGATTATGCCGAGTTCAAGCATCTGTTTGCCCACGCGGGGTTTCTGATTGTTTCCCGCAAGCGTAACCAGTTCATTAGCGTTGACGATTAGAATGTCTGTCATTTCTCTGGTTCTTGTTCTTGCTTGTTTAGTCAACGGCACCGCCTGTTGTTGTCGAGTTGCGAGCGATTATTTCTGGAAGGCAACTCTCACCAGTCTACAGTAACCCGCAAAGGAAGGTAATTAAGATTGCTTGACCAGAAAAGTTGGTTAATAAGCTAAAATCAACATTGCCAAGAAAAAGAGACGCGCACATTTGTCTTACGATGGGCAAATGATGGAAAAGTCTACCAAAACGGTTACCAACTGCCTATCTTTTCCCGATTTTACCTGAAAGTCATGAATACTGTGGAAGAAGCGCGCGCGTTCAGTGGCAAAGACGCCGCGCCAGCTATAGTTCCCCCGGCAAAAATCCCTGGAAAGTGTTGGGGAGCTGGTTTTCCCTCAGCCTTCCTCGCTTAAGGTTATCTATAAATGAAGTCAACGGGAAATGAAGGATAAGCGTGGTTCATTCTTCTTTGGCAATCCACGTTCTTACGGCCTCTTCGACAGCTCGGGATAAGTCTCCCTTTCTCCCACCGAATCTCTCGATAGTTTTGAACCTGAGCTTCTTTTCAAGCTCATCCGATAGTTCCACGCTGATTCTTCCCATTTTATTACCTGCTATCAGTTTTGTGCACGATTCGCACGTGTTAGGTATTCTTCCAATAAGCAAATTGCCATATGCCAACTATCGCTCTCATTTCCGTTATCATTGTACATAGATCCTATTTGCTTATCCTCATAGTATATTATACGCATACTCACTTATAAGGATATCTGGCTAATAGTTTAGCACGCGCGT
>Ga0209253_10000948_pt1 | contig 25370 bp, 23 predicted proteins | sample FrelakmetBRP12BR_FD_187145 | JGI IMG/M metagenome (GOLD analysis project Ga0209253, IMG submission 187145) | Freshwater lake sediment microbial communities from the University of Notre Dame, USA, for methane emissions studies - BRP12 BR (SPAdes)... | ecosystem: Environmental > Aquatic >...
CGCAGTAAGAAAAAACCTGCCGGACAACAGAGGAAGAGGAAAGGGAAACGCCCAGGAGCTTCACGTCCTGCTCCCTCTTTTCTGTTTCAACAGTGAGCACTTTTTTCTTCTGATTGAAAGCAACAAATGTGACCGGGAAGACAGAGATGGATTCCACGCTGTTTTGCAGTTCCCGGGGGATTTTCTCGATATTGTTGGTCATGCACAGATATCCCTGCGGCCCGCGATAGGTATAGATTCTGGTAACCGCAGCGGGTTCACCCTGACTGGTTCCGATGCGCATTGTTTCAGGAGCCGATGGTTCCCCCGCTCCATCAGGGTCTGCTTCAGCCTCTTCCTCTGCAACACTATCCGCTGCCGCACGGTCAGCTTTTTGCGTTTGATCAACAGCAGGAATAATTTCGTCTGATTGCAGCGCCGTGATCAAGTAGGCTTTTTTTTCTTTCTTATAAAAATTACGTGCTGCTGTTTCTGCTTTGCTGCGGGACGCATATTTCCCAATGCGCACCTGGTAGACGGTTTTGCCGGCATTATCCTGAGACTCTTCAAGGTACGCGGGATACCCCTTCTGTATAAATTTTTTTTCAAGCGCCTGCGCCTGGTCTTTGTCTGCTGTGGCTTCAACGTGGATGCAAAACGATAATTTTTCCCTCGGCTGTTTTTTTGCCGTCGGTTCTTCCGCAGCACTGCTGCGCGAAAAGGCAGCAAGCATAATGCTGAAAAAAAGGTATAAGAAAAAAAGATTCTTTTTCATGCAGATAAAAATAAACTGTTAGCGCCAATTCTTTAACGTATCAGAAAAATAAATATACCTTTCAATAAGAGGTTTCAAGTTTTTATTACGGCTGGTTATTTTGCAGAAGTATCGATAGAAAAGACAAAAATTTTTTTTGCGTTTTACCCCTTATAATCATTATTTTATCACTAATCACTATATTTAGTGTATGGACGTTAATTTAGCCCCATATGTAGTATTAATTTAGCTAAAAAAAATCTGAAACTTATTAGAAAAACATTATTTTTTTCTTGACAACCTTTTAATATGAGAATATATTCCGCGCTTAAGTGGGATAAAGTGGTTTTTAGTGGTTAATTAAACCATGGGGCAGCTATGTTCAGGGGAAGATTTGATCATACCATTGATGATAAGGGACGAGTAAGCCTGCCGGTAAAATTCCGCGAAATACTCCGCAAGTATAATGACACCATTGTCATTACCACGTTTGATGGTTGTCTCTATGTGTACCCCCATGATGAGTGGATAAAATTTGAGGAAAAAGTTTACGACCTTCCGAGCGGCAGCAGGGAAATGCGGGATTTGCAGCGCCATCTGCTTTCCCACGCAAGCGAATGCACGGTTGATAAGCAGGGCAGAATTCTGGTCCCCAACAGCCTGCGCATGGTTGCGAAGATAGAAAAGGACGTGGTGATTGCCGGCCGTATCAAACACTTTGAGATCTGGGATAAAGAGCTTTTTACTCAGACTATCGAACAGGCGCAGAACAATGAGCCTGGTGAACATATCAGCGAGATTCTCAATGATCTTAAATTGTAGATGACACCATGGACAGCGCGCATGTTCCGGTCCTCCCGAGAGAAGTTGTTGAGTGGATGCACTGCAGGGATGGCGGCATGTACGTTGATGCAACAGTTGGTGCTGGTGGCCATGCAGCGGCGCTGCTGAATAGCTGTCCCGGTATTGCGCTGCTGGTGGGAATAGACCGGGATGCTCAGGCAATAGCGCTGGCGCAGAAAAATCTTGCAGCATTTCATGACCGGGCGGTCGTAATTCAGGGTAACTTTGCAGATGTTAAACAGATACTCAACAGCATGCAGATTCATTACCTTGATGGCATTTTATTTGACCTCGGTGTTTCTTCCATGCAGCTTGAAGATCCCCAGCGGGGCTTCAGCTTTACGTCGCAGGGGCCATTAGATATGAGAATGGATCAAAACACTGCAGTACCGGCATATGCTCTGGTCAATACCTCCTCAGCCCCTGAAATAGAGCATATACTGCGCACCTATGGCGAAGAGCGGTGGGCACGAAAAATTGCCCGCACGATTCTGAAGCGCCGGGAGCAGGCACCCATCACCTCTACCCTGGAACTCTCTCATCTCGTTTCCGCAGCGATTCCCGCCCGGCACCATCCGCGCACTATCCATCCTGCCACCAGAACCTTCCAGGCGTTACGCATTGCAGTCAATGACGAACTTGATCATCTCAACCGTGCGCTGGATGAGTCTATCGATCTGCTGAACAGCGGCGGCAGGCTCTGTGTTATTTCGTTTCATTCACTGGAAGACAGAATTACCAAACAGAAACTGCAGCAGCAGGAGAAAGGCTGTATCTGTCCGCCGCGACTGCCGCGCTGCATGTGCGGGAAAGAAAAGACCATAACCATACTGACTAAAAAACCGCTCATTCCTGCAGCGGATGAAATGGGGGCGAATCCGCGTTCCCGGAGTGCAAAACTAAGGGTGGCGGAGAGAATCTAACTATCATGGCAGGCAGCGAGAGCGGGACGTCAGCAAGAGAGAGGTAGAAATAATTCCAGCGGGGGGTACCCATGATTGAAGTCATAACTGAACGATTTATTCATACCAATATCCTGGCCCGGCAGAGGGTGAAGCAGAAAACACCCGACAGCCTCGCCTGTGGCGTGGTTGCCATAAGCCTGGGCATTGCCCTGGTGCTGTGCTTCCTGCTGTTTTTCTGGATCCGCATTTATATTCTCCAGACCGGGTATCAAATTTCCGGGGCGCGTGCACTGCAGGAGCGGTTCACTCAGGAGAATGATGCCCTGCGGGTTGAGCGCTCGGCCCTGATGACCTCTTCCCGCATTGAAAACATTGCCCGCAATGAGCTGGGCATGATTACCCCCAAAACCAAACAGGTCATTGTACTGGAATGGTAAAGCTCAAAATCCGCTATGAGATCATAAAGAATATCCGCCTGGTGGGCATCCTGTTTTTTATGCTGCTCGCGGTCATAGGAGCCCGTGCCTATACGCTGCAGATAATACAGTCTGAATGGCTCACCCAAAAACTTAACGACCAGGTAACCAAGAAAGAGCTTTTGAGCAGCAGACGGGGCACAATTTATGACCGCAACCGGGTGGAGTTTGCCTTCAGCCTTGATGTTGATTCGCTGTATGCCCGCCCGCGGCTCATACAAAACAAAAAAGATGCCGCGCAGAAAATGTGCTCCATCCTGGGTATCTCCCGGGACAAAATCTTAAGCATCATTCAGAGCCAGCAGAGCTTTGTCTGGGTAAAGAGAAAAATCACCCCCGAGCAGTCAGAGAAAATAAAAGATCTGAAAATAAGCGGACTGGGCTTCACTAAGGAAGCGCAGCGCTTCTATCCGCACAAAGAACTGGCCGGCCAGCTGCTCGGGTTTGTCGGTGTTGACTCTCAGGGTCTGGAGGGCGTTGAGCGCGAGTTTGATAAGCAGATTAGAGGTACGTCAGGATATCTGCTGGTGAACCGGGATGCCCTGGGGCGGGATTTATTTCCCGAGGGTATCAAGAAGGTCGATTCTCTCCGGGGCTATAACCTCGTTTTGACGATTGATAAAAATATACAGTATATTGTAGAGAAAGAACTCCAGGCAGCAGTTACCGCGGCCAGGGCACGGAGCGGGCTGGCAGTGGTTATCGATCCCCGGACGGGCGAGATTTTAGCATCAGCAGTTGCCCCGGCCTTTAATCCCAACCAGGGAAGTGCTCCCGGGGACATCTGGAAAAACCGGGCGATAACTGATGTCTTTGAGCCGGGATCAACGTTTAAGCCGTTTGTTGTGGGCTCAGCCCTTGAGGAGGGCGTGGTAAAACCCGAGGACATCTATGATTGTGAAAACGGTTCGTACCATATGGGCGGAAAAATTATTCATGACGCTCACCCCCATGGACTCCTCAGCGTCACCGAAGTGATAAAATACTCCAGCAATATCGGAGCAAGTAAAATTGCCCAGCATCTTGGCCGGGAACGTTTTTATAACTACATTTGCAAATTTGGCTTCAGCCGGGAGACCGGCATTGAACTGCCGGGAGAGGTGTCAGGCTATATACCGCACGCTTCGCAGTGGCGGGAAATTAATCTCGGGACCATTTCCTTTGGCCAGGGGGTATCAGTCACGGCCCTGCAGATGGCGTCTGCATATTCGGCCATTGCCAATGGCGGTTTGCTCATGAGGCCATATCTGGTGAAAAAAATTCAGGAAGAGAACGGCACGGTTATTCAGGAGGCTGCCCCCACCATCATCCGCCGCGTGATCTCGGACCAGAGCGCGCGGTTACTCAGGGAGATGCTCAAGACCGTGACGGAGGATGGCGGAACCGGGCAGAAAGCCTGCGTGGAGGGATTTGAAGTCGCCGGCAAAACCGGTACCGCTCAGAAAATAGCTGCAAACGGCAAAGGCTATTCTGACAAATGCGTTTCCTCCTTTGTGGGATTCATTCCGGCCCAGGATCCAAAACTCACCATCGTGGTGGTGATCGATGAGCCGAAAGGAGTTACCTACGGCGGGGTTGTAGCAGCACCGGCCTTCAGTAAAATGGCGCAGCAGATTCTGTGCTATCAGCGGATATATCCCGAGTCGTCATTGCAGCGGATAAATCCGGACCCGGGGTGGCGGGAGACAAAAGACCTGGCTCCCGGGAAGGGAACAAAGGGATGAAACTCGGACAATTACTGCCGGTGCTTGATGAAAAAGAATTGTTCGGGGATGAGCAGCAGGAAATAAGATCTATAGTGAGTCATTCAGGGAGTGCCGGCGCGAACAGTCTGTTTGTTGCTATTGCCGGCTTGCGGGTGGATGGGCATGATTTTCTAGAAGCTGTCTATCAGGCAGGGACGAGAGCCTTTGTAACAGAAAAACCGTTTTCCAAACCTGATGCAGCAACCATTGTGGTGCCCGATGCCCGGCATGCGCTGTCGCTGCTTGCGGCGCAGTTTTATGGCCACCCGTCGCGACAGGCAGGGCTGGTTGGCATCACCGGCACCAATGGCAAAACCACCACCACCTACCTTATCGAATCTATCCTCCAGCACGCCGGTTTTGCGGTGGGGGTTCTCGGCACGGTTGCATACCGCTGCGGCTCGCTGCAACGGCCGGCAGCGCAGACCACCCTTGAGCCCATGGAACTGCAGAACATACTGCGGGACATGGTTGACGGGGGCGCACAGTATCTGGTGATGGAGGTTTCTTCCCAGGGCCTTGATCAGCGGCGGGTTGACGGCTGCCAGTTTGATGTCGGTGTTTTTACCAATCTGACGCCGGAACACCTGGATTATCATGAGACGCTGGAGAACTATTTCCAGAGCAAAGAACGTTTTTTTACCCAGGTGCTTGCCGGTTCAGCAAAGCAGAAGGTGCTGGCCGTCGTTAACCAGGACGATCCCCTGGGGAGAGAGCTGCTGGGGAGAATACCCGTTCCGCGTCTCAGCTTTGGCTATGCGGCAGGAGATATTCACGCGCACACGGCTGCTCTTTCTCCTGAAGGCATTCGTGCAGACATTAATACTCCCAGCGGCAGGTTGCAGCTGTATTCCCCGTTGCTGGGCATGTTTAACCTCTACAACATTCTTGCCGCTGTAGCCGCGGCGGTCTCGCTTGATATCGCGCCTGAAGCAATCCGCACCGGCATTGAAGCCGTGCACACCATACCGGGACGGATGGAGCGCATTGAGAACAGCAGGGGGATGCTCATTGTCGTCGATTATGCGCATACCGGCGATGCGCTTGAAAACGTCCTGCAGACGCTGCGTGATATCGGGGGACGAAATATTGTCACCGTATTCGGCTGCGGCGGAGACCGGGACCGGGAGAAGCGGCCGGTGATGGGAAGGATGGCGGCACGCTACAGTGATACGGTTATTATTACCTCGGATAACCCGCGCAGCGAGCCGGCCGAGAACATTATCCGGGAGATTGAACGCGGGGTGCTGGCAGAAGGAATGAACCAAGCGTTCGACAACCTGTGTTCCGGTAAAACAGACAAAAAAGTGTATGGCATCTGCCCGGACCGTGCCCAGGCAATATACCGTGCTATCTCCCTGGCACAGCCGGGAGATAGCGTGCTGATTGCCGGCAAGGGGCATGAGACCTTCCAGCAGATCGGCGATAAAAAATTTCCGTTTGACGACCGGGAAGTGGCACGCAGCAGCTTGGAACGCCACAACTGATACTATGCCGGCGAGTTGATTGGTATGAAACTGAAACTTCGCGAGATTCTTGATGCAACCCGAGGGCACCTGGCGCAGGGAGCGCCGGATGCGGTCATAACCGGCGTTGCCATTGATTCCCGGCGCATCGCTGCGGAAGAGCTGTTTGTGCCGCTCACCGGGAGTAACTGTGATGGCCACGTCTTTATCAGCGATGCGTTCAGCAAGGGGGCACGCGCGTCGTTTATCCAGAGGGGAAACGCGCTGCTGCCGGACCTGCAAAAGCGATTCCCGGATAGCGTGCTGATCGCAATCGATTGCCCATTGCAGGCGCTGGGGGACCTGGCATGTTTCTGGAGAAAGAAGTTTGACGTTGCCGTTGTTGCCATCACCGGCAGCAATGGCAAAACCACCACCAAGGAGATGGTGTGGCAGATTGCACGCCTGAGATGCAATGCCATCAGGAATCCGGGGAACTTTAATAACCTGATCGGGCTGCCGCTGTCGCTGTTGCAGCTCAATGAAAATCATCAGGTGGGCATCATGGAGATGGGGATGAGCGCCCGGGGTGAGATTGAGCGGCTCGCCGCCATCGCGCTGCCGCAGATTGGTGTCATTACCAACATCGGCCCGGCTCACCTTGAGCATCTGCACACCCTGGAGAATATCATGGCAGCAAAAGGAGAGCTGTTTGCAGCGCTTAGCCCTGATGCTACCGCTGTCGTTAACCAGGATGACGAGCGCGTGGTGCGGCTGGCAGAGAAGACCCGGGCGCGGATCATCTCCTTTGGCATGCAGACGGGGGATGTGCGCGGAACGGTTATAAACCAGAATGGTGAGGGAACCGTCTTTATGCTTGACATCATGGGTGCCCGGACAGCGGTGACCCTGGCCCTTCCCGGCGGCATGTTTTTAAGCAATGCCCTGGCTGCTGCCGCGGTTGCACATGCCCTGCACCTGCCCCTGGATGACATTAAAAACGGGCTTGAACAGTTCCAGCCGATGCCCGGCCGCATGGAAATTATCACCCTGCGCGGTATGCATATCATCAATGACGCCTATAATGCGAACCCGGTGTCTGTGCAGGCATCGCTTACGGCCCTTTCTCGCATGAAAAAAGGCCAGCGCACGATTGCGGTACTGGGAGACATGCTGGAGCTGGGCGAGCGTGCCGCAGAGTTTCACCGCGCGGCCGGCAGTATTGCCGCACGGCTGGGGATCGATTATCTGTATCTCTGCGGGAGCTATGCCGGGTCAGTGGCAGAAGGGGCTCGGGCGGAAGGAATGGCTGCGGCGCGTATCCGGGTGTTTGAGACCCGGGAGCTGCTGGCCAAGCAGCTTGAGCAGGAGATTCAGGAGGGCGACTGGATACTGGTAAAGGGATCGCGGGCCACGGAGATGGAAAGAACCGTCTCCTTCCTGCAGCAGCCGGGAGCCGGCAACCACACAACCATGCAGTAACCGGTTTGAGGGAGCATGCTGTACTATCTGTTATATCCGCTACATGTATATTTCAGCTTTTTTAATGTATTCCGCTATATCACGTTCCGCGCCATATACGCAACGGTGACGGCGCTTCTGCTCACGCTTATTCTGGGGCCGTTCTTTGTCAAGCAGCTGCGCCGGATTAACTTCGGGCAGTATATCAGGGAGGACGGGCCCGCAACGCACCACAAAAAGCAGGGTACCCCGACTGCCGGCGGCATTCTGATCCTGTTTGCCATAGTCACGTCAACCTGCCTGTGGGCTGATCTTACCAATCAGTATATCTGGCTGGTGCTCTTTGCGCTGGTGGGCATGGGCGCCATCGGCCTGCTCGATGACTGGAAAAAGATCAAGGGAAAAAACGCCAAAGGTATAACCGCCCGGCAGAAAATCATGCTGCAGACGGCTGTCGGAGCGGTGATTGCGCTCTATCTGTATATGCTTCCCAGCTGGAACACCAATTTGAGTGTGCCGTTTTTTAAAAACATACTGCCTGACCTGGGAATCTTCTATCTCGCCTTTGTGGTAGTGGTTATTGTGGGCTGCTCAGATGCGGTGAACCTTACTGATGGCCTGGACGGGCTGGCCATAGGGCTGGTGCTCCTGGTGTCGGCCACCTATATGCTGTTTTCCTATATTTCAGGTAATGTGCGCATTGCCGACTATCTGCAGATCACCTATGTTTCCGGCAGCGGCGAGCTGACCGTATTCTGCGGCGCGCTGATCGGCGCCAGCATGGGCTTTCTCTGGTACAATGCCTATCCCGCCGAGGTATTCATGGGAGACGTCGGCTCCCTGGCGCTGGGAGGATCCCTTGGCACGGTTGCTATCATTACCAAACATGAAATACTGCTGGCAATTGTGGGAGGAATCTTTGTCATCGAGGCGCTTTCGGTCATCTTTCAGGTAAGCTCCTTTAAGCTGCGCGGAAAACGTATTTTTCAGATGGCCCCGCTGCACCACCATTTTGAGCTGAAAGGGCTAACTGAGCCAAAAATCATTGTCCGGTTCTGGATTGCGGGTACCGTGCTGGCGCTGCTGGCAATAAGTACCTTAAAGCTGAGGTGAGGATGGAACTGCAAGGGAAAAACGTTCTCGTGGTCGGCATGGCACGGACCGGTATTGCCAGTGCCTGGTTTTTGCTTGGCCGGGGAGCGCGGGTAACCATTTCCGATGCACAGGAGGCGGAAGAACAAGCAGCAGCATGCCGGGAGCTGGCCGGGAAAGGGGTTGTGCTTGAGACCGGCGGCCACCAGCTCAAAACCTTTCTTGCCGCAGAGCTCATCGTGATGAGCCCCGGGGTGCCGCTGGAGATTGCGCCGCTGCAGGCGGCGCAGGAGCGGGGCATTGAAATCATAAGCGAAATAGAGCTTGCTTATCGTTTCTTGAAAACGCCCCTCATCGCGATTACCGGCACCAACGGCAAAACCACCACCACCGCGCTGCTTGGCGAGATGTTCAGGGATGCGGGAAAGCGCGTCTTTGTCGGCGGCAATATCGGGACCCCCCTCATAGACTATGTTGCCGGGCCCCAGGAAGATGACTTTGTTATTGCTGAAATAAGCAGCTTTCAACTGGAGGCCATTACCTCCTTCAGACCGTACGTCAGCGTAATGCTCAACATCACCGAGGATCATCTGGACCGCTACCAATCTTTTGCTGACTATATCGCGGCCAAGAACCGCATCTTTATGAATCAGGGAGCCGAAGATACGGCGATTCTTAATTTTGATGACTCCCGGGTAATGGCCCTGGAAAATGAGGTGCGGGCACAGAAGCTTTTTTTCAGCATCCGGCAGGCGGTCCCTGCGGGAGCTTTTTATAATGGTGACCTGCACCTGCGCTACCAGGGGACTGAAGTACGATTTACGGTCAGAGATGCGCTCCTGAAAGGTATCCATAATATTGAGAACATGATGGCCGCAGCTGCGGTCGGTGCGGTGTGCATGCTGCCGGCAAAGAGCATCCAGCAGAGCCTCACGGGCTTTGCCGGACTCACGCACCGCATGGAGTTTGTGGATGAGATTCAGGGGGTTGCCTTCTACAATGACTCAAAGGCAACCAATGTGGGAGCAGTGGTTAAGTCGCTGGAGAGCCTTGCCCCGCCGCTTATTCTCATTGCCGGAGGAAAGGATAAGGGCGGCAGCTACGAGCCCCTGAGAGAGCTTATCCGGACTAAAACAAAAGCACTGGTTCTTCTGGGGGAAGCCCGGGAAAAAATATTTGCAGAACTGGGCAGCGAGGGGGAAACGGAAATGGTCTCCTCTCTTGAAGAGGCCGTGCGCGTGGCCTTTGGCAAGGCAATGCCGGGCGATACCATCCTGTTTTCTCCGGCCTGCTCAAGCTTTGATATGTTTACCAGCTACGCACACCGGGGAGAATGCTTTAAAAAGCTGGTGAAAAAACTGAACGCTTAAGCGGTATGTATAACAAACGCCTGATACACAATATTCTCATCTTTGTACCGGTGACGCTGGTCATCATGGGCATATGCATGGTGTACAGTGCCAGCTGTATTAATGCTGCAGAACGCTTTAACGATGGCACCTTGTTTTTGAAAAAGCAGGTGATCTTTGCCATCGCCGGCATTATCGGCATGCTCCTCATCATGCGCGTTCCCTACCGGCAGTACCGGAGATTTGCCTACCCGTTTTTATTCATCAGCGTTGCCCTGCTGCTGGCGGTTTTTATACCGGGCGTCGGAAAAAAGGCCGGCGGTGCGTGCCGGTGGCTCGGGTTCAGTTTATTCTCCTTCCAGCCGTCAGAGTTTGCCAAGCTTGCGGTGATCATATTTCTCTCCTATTCCCTGGAAAAGAAAGAACAGAACATACGGATTTTTTCGATCGGCGTGCTGCCCCATCTCATGGTGGTGCTGCCGATTGCAGGCCTGGTGCTTCTGCAGCCGGATTTCGGAACGGCCATAATATTTATTCTGCTCCTGTTTGCGTTTCTGTTTGTTGCCGGCGTTCCCCGGAGCTATCTTGTTTCTCTGATTGTGCTTGCAACCGTTGCTGCGCTGCCGCTGGTTATGTATAAAGGAGCATACCGCATACAGAGAATTTTTGCCTTCCTTGACCCGTGGGCCCATTATAAGGGGGCCGGCTACCATGTGGTGCAGTCGCTTCTGGCCTTTGGATCAGGAGGGCTGTGGGGCAGGGGACTGGGCTGCGGGACGCAGAAGCTGCTCTATCTTCCCGAGCCGCACACGGATTTTATACTGTCGGTTATCGGGGAAGAAATCGGGCTAATCGGGGTGCTGGGCGTTATTGTGCTGTTTGGCGCCATTCTCTATTGCGGGCTGCAGATAGCATTGAATGCCTGCGATCTGTTTGGCACCTATCTGGCCCTCGGCATCACGTTTCTTATCGGGCTGCAGGCAATTATCAATATGGATGTGGTCATGGGACTGATGCCGACCAAAGGAACAACGCTTCCCTTCATCAGTTACGGGGGAACATCGCTCTTGATGAATCTTCTGAGTGTCGGCATACTGGTGGGCATTTCAGATCAGAGTGACTGTCGGGTACGACAATGAATATGGCAGTTGCAGGAGGAGGTACCGGCGGGCACCTGTTCCCCGGGATTGCCATCGCAGAGGAGTTTTTGCAGCGTGACCCGGAAAACGCCATACTGTTCATCGGCACCAGTCACGGTCTTGAAGCGCGCATCGTGCCGCAGCTCGGATTTGCGCTGCAGACCATACGGGTGAAGGGGCTCAAGGGGAAGGGAATGGCAGGCCAGATGCTTTCTCTGCTGCTGCTGCCCGGAGCATTGCTGCAGTCCCGGAACTGCCTGCGCCGGTTTAATGCCGACATTGTGTGCGGGGTCGGCGGCTATGTATCAGCTCCTGCGGTCATGGCTGCAGCGCTTCAGGGAACACCCGCGGTGATTCACGAGCAGAACAGCTTTCCCGGCTTAAGCAACCGGATACTGGGAAATTATGCGGACCGGGTGTTTGTTTCCTACGAGGAGAGCAGCTCTTTTTTTCCTCAGGATAAAACGGTCTTCACCGGGATGCCGCTGCGGCGCACGCTTCTTGAGCACCGGATGCCTGTTCGCGACAGCGTGTTCACCATTCTGGTGCTGGGCGGAAGCCAGGGCTCCCATGAAATAAATGAGGCAGTGGCAGAAGCGGTTCCGCATCTTGCAGCCCTTAAAGAGCGGGTCCGCATTATCCACCAGAGCGGAGCAGCTGATGCGGCAATGCTTGCCGGCGTTTACGGAAAGCACGGGCTGGACGCGCGAATTATTTCCTTTATCGATGACATGACGAGCGCCTACGGCAAAGCCCATCTGGTACTATCGCGGGCCGGTGCCGCAACCCTTGCGGAACTTGCCTTCTGCGGGAGGGCGGCGCTTCTGGTGCCGTATCCGCACGCAGCCAATAATCATCAGGAAAAAAATGCCCGGGTCCTTGCTGACCGTGGTGCGGCACAGATGATTCTCTCGGCTGAGCTGTCGGGGGAGAAGCTGGCGCAGGCAATTATTTATGCGGAATCACACCGCGAGCAGCTGGAGGTGATGGAGAAGCAGGCGCGAAGCCTGGCAAAACCGCAGGCAGCCAAGGAGATTGTTGATCACTGCTATGAGCTTGTTGCCCGACGGGGACGTAAACAGAGAAGAATATTTCATTAAATATAGATTCATGCAATCGTATAGTAACTGTTTTTTGAGGCGCCATGTATAAGAAAGACCAGCATATCCATTTCGTCGGCATCGGCGGCATCGGCATGAGCGGCATTGCCGAGCTGCTGCTTAACCTGGGATACCGGGTGAGCGGCTCTGATGTGAAGCGCACTGATATCACCCAGCGCCTGGCATCACTGGGGGCAACGGTTTATGACGGGCATCTGCCGGAAAACATAACCGACGTTGACGTGGTGGTTATATCATCGGCCGTCAGGCCTGATAACCCTGAACTTCTGGCCGCGCAGGAGCGCAGCATACCGGTTATTCCCCGCGCTGAAATGCTTGCAGAGCTGATGCGGCTGAAATACGGCATCGCTGTCGCCGGTGCGCACGGCAAGACCACCACCACCTCACTTGTTGCCGCAGTACTCGGCCACGGCGGCATTGACCCGACGGTTGTCATCGGCGGGCGGCTCAACACCACCAATACCAACGCACAGCTTGGATCGGGCGACTTTCTGGTCGCGGAAGCAGATGAGAGCGACGGGTCGTTCCTCAAGCTCTCGCCGACCATCGCCGTAGTGACCAACATAGACCGCGAGCACATGGACTTTTATAAAAACATCCAGGACATCAAGAAGACCTTTCTCGAATTCATCAATAAAGTCCCCTTCTACGGGCTGTCGGTCATCTGCCTGGATAATGAGAACCTGCAGAGCATCATACCGAAAATCAGGAAGCGTTTTCTGACCTACGGGTGTGCCGCACAGGCAGACCTGCAGGCGCGCGATATTTCGCTCCAGGGATTTCAGAGCAGTTTTTCGGTGTGGCAGCATGACCAGCTGCTGGGCACGGTGGAGCAGAAAATTCCCGGCATCCACAATGTATACAATTCCCTTGCCGCCATCGCGGTGGGCCTTGAGCTCAAGGTGCCGTTCGCGGTCATCCAGGAAGCGCTGACCCAGTTCCGGGGCGTGCAGCGGCGGTTCCAGGTGCGTGAGGAAAAGCAGGGGATTATCTGGGTTGATGATTACGGGCATCACCCTACTGAAATTAAGACCACCCTGCGCACGGCAAAGGAAGTATGGCAGAGAAGGCTCGTGGTGGTGTTTCAGCCGCACCGCTACACCCGCACCAGGGATCTCTACCGCGAATTCATGGTCGCCTTTTACGACGCGGATGTTCTTCTGGTGACCGACATTTATCCTGCCGGTGAAAGCCCGATCCCCGAGGTGACGGCCCAGGGCTTATGTGAAGGGCTGAAAGACTACGGTTGCAAGGACGTGACCCACATCTCCCCAGGGGACGAGATGAGGGCACATCTCAAGAGCATCCTGAAAACCGGCGATATTGTCCTCACCCTGGGAGCAGGTGATGTGTGGAAGGCAGGCGAGACGCTGATGCAGGAACTGCCCGGATAATACCAGAGGCTTCGGCCGGCACGCAGCAATAGAAATAATAAGTGAAAGAAGCACTGCATGGAGAACCGTACCACAAAGCAGGCGCCGCAGCCCCCTGACGTGCTCAGGGAACGCTTCCGGCATACCAAGATCGGGGTGCTCATGGGCGGCCTGTCATCAGAGCGGGAGATATCCCTCAGAACCGGGAGCGCCATTCTCAAGGCGCTGCAGCATAAAGAGTATGCCGCGGTTGCCATTGATGCGGACCGGGAGGTGGTAAACAAACTGCAGGCCGCAGCAGTCGAGGCAGGCTTTATCGCGCTCCACGGCGCACTGGGAGAAGATGGAGCGATCCAGGGGCTGCTCGAAATTCTGCACATACCCTATACCGGGTCAGGAGTGCTTGCCAGTGCACTGGCAATGAACAAGGTGGCGGCTAAAAAAATATTTTCCTACCATGGCCTGCCAACGCCGGGGTTTCAGTCACTGTGCGCGGCATGGGGAGGCGCAGGCGACCTGCTGGCTGATATACGCATTCCCTGCCCGATGATTGTCAAGCCCTCTGAAGAGGGCTCAACCATCGGCGTGAGCATTGTCAGGACCCGGGAGGAACTGCTGCCGGCGCTTGAGACCGCACTGCGCTTCGGCACCGAGCTGCTCATTGAAGAATTTATTACCGGCAGGGAAGTTACCGCGGGGATACTCAATGACCGGCCGTTGCCCCTTATAGAAATTATTCCCCGCAATGGTTTTTATGATTACCAGGCCAAATACCAGAAGGGTGAAACTGAATATGTTTTTCCTGACTGGCTGGGCGCTGAACGGGAGATGGCGATACAGGACCTGGCGCTGCGTGCGTTTCAGGCCCTCGGGTGCAGCGGTGCAGCACGGGTAGACTTCATGGTTGACCGGGGCGGCAACCCTTTGATCCTTGAGGTCAATACCGTGCCGGGAATGACCGAGACCAGCCTGCTGCCCAAAGCAGCCGGTAAGGCAGGAATCGATTTTCCGGATCTGGTGGAAAACATGTTGTGGAGTGCTGCTCTGCACAAACACACGCCACCAACCAGGTAACGGCGGAACAGACATGAATCTTTTTACCCGGAAAAGGAAACCATCATATAAAAAGCCGGCCAGGGCCGGAGGCAGGGCGGGCCTGCAGGATAAAAGAGAACTGCTGGCAGGGATCGGTGTTGTTATCGCTATCGTGGCGCTGGTACTAACAGGCGCACCCTTCGTCCGGCAGAGCAGTTTGTTTGAACTGAGAGAATTAAAGATTTTCGGCTGCACCCTGACCAGACCTGAAGACATTATGGCCCAGGCTCAGATCCAAAAAGGCATGAACCTGCTCTCAGTCAATCTCAACCAGAAAAGTTCACAGCTTGAACAGTATCCCTATATATATAAAGCAGTGCTCGAGCGAAAACTCCCCAATACCCTGGAAATATATGTGGAGGAGAGAAAACCGCGGGCTGTTATCCGGCTGGAAGATTTTTATCTGATCGATGCGCGGGGCGAGATTTACAAGAAGGCGCAGGCCGCTGAGCTTAACTACCCGCTCCTGAGCGGGCTTTCTAAGGACGACCTCTACCGCGACAGCGAGCATTGCCAGCACCTGATCCGCAGTGCTCTGGGTTTGCTTGACTCCATAGCACAGGACCAGCGCTTTAAAGGGTCAGGGATTGAAATAACCATAGATAAAACAGCAGGTTTTACCATTATCACCGCTCCTGAACGTATGGCAATATATGTCGGGTTCGGGGACTTTGCGGAGAAGATTGCAGCGCTGTGGAAAATAGTTGATGACCTTAAAAACAAAGGGCTGGCGCCTGAAACGATTCATTTAAAATCAGCTCAAAAAGCATATGTTACGGTGAAAGGATAATCATAAAATGCCCGGCGTGACAAAGGGCTTGAAAATAATTTTACTATATATAGTATTTATTGGAAATTTCCCTACTATTTGTGGTATAGCTTTCCACAATTATCGAACCAAGAACTGCCTCGTAGCAGATAAGAGTTTATACCGGAGGAGTTCCCATGAGTAAGAATCCCGAGACCATCGTTGGTCTTGATATAGGAACCACCAAAATCTGCACTGTTGTTGGCGAGGTGCGCGAGAACGGCATCACTATCATTGGTTGCGGATTACAGCCGTCGCGCGGGATTAAAAAAGGCGTCATCATCAACATGGACAGTACGGTGGAATCAATAAAAAAGGCGGTTGAAGAAGCGGAAAAAAGCGTCGGCTTCAACATTAAAACCGTCGTTACCGGAATTGCCGGCAGCCATATTAAAGGATTTAACAGCAACGGTGTTATACCCATTAAAGATAAAGAAGTGAAAAAGGGGGATATACGGCGCGCCATGGATGCTGCTAAATCAGTGGTGATTCCCATGGACCGGGAAGTTATTCATATACTGCCCCAGGAGTTTGTCGTCGACGATCAGGATGGGATTAAAGACCCGCTGGTACTTTCCGGCGGTCGGCTTGAAGCACGCGTGCATATTGTGACCGGTTCGGTGACTTCGGCGCAGAATATTATCCGCTGCACCAACCGTACCGGGCTTAATGTGCAGGATATCGTGCTGCAGCCGCTGGCATCAGGGGAATCAGTGCTCACTGAAGATGAAAAGGAGCTTGGCGTGATGCTCATTGATATCGGCGGCGGCACCACGGACATCGCCATTTTCAGCAAGGGCAGTATTCGCTACACCGCGGTGCTGCCCTTAGGTGGAGACCACATCACCTCAGACATTGCCATAGGTATGCGCTCCTCGCTGTCAGCAGCAGAAGAAATAAAACGGCAGTACGGGTGCGCGCTGATGTCGATGGTTGACAGCAAGGAGACCATCGACGTGCCCACCATTGGAGAAAACAAACCGCGCCCCATTGCCCGTAAAATGCTGTGCCAGATTATTCAGCCGCGGATGGAAGAAATGCTGACGCTCATGCAAAAGGAGCTTTTGAAATCAGGATTTAAGGAATTTCTGTCCGCCGGAGCAGTTATCACCGGAGGCACTGCCCTCCTGAAAGGAATCGAGGAACTGGCGCAGCAGGTATTGCATCTGCCGGTTCGTGTTGGCTACCCGCAGGGAGTCGGGGGATTAACCGACGCTATGAACAACCCCATATATGCAACCGGGGTGGGATTGGTGTTGTTCGGCAGCCGCGCAAAAACAAATGGAGTCAATGGGGGAGGCGGCGGCAAACATGCGATGAGCAAGCTTGGTCAAAAAGTTAAAAAATGGTTTGAAGAGGTACTATAAAACTTGCAAGGGGGAGGTAACCTATGTTTGAATTCATAGAAAAAACCGGTCAGGTGGCAAAGCTCAAGGTCGTTGGTGTTGGCGGCGGCGGCTGTAATGCAATCAACACCATGATTGCTTCCAATCTGGAAGGCGTTGAATTTATATCAGCAAACACTGATGTGCAGGCGCTGAAAAACAGCAGGGCTTCGGTCAGGCTGCAGCTGGGAGAAGCGCTGACCAAAGGTCTGGGAGCAGGTGCTGACCCGCACATTGGCAAGAATGCAGCCCTGGAGGACATTGATAAAATCCGCGAGAGCCTTGAGGGTGCGGATATGATTTTTATTGCCGCGGGACTTGGCGGCGGCACCGGTACCGGCGCTGCGCCGGTCATAGCAGAGGCCGCCAAGGCGCTGGGAGCGCTCACCGTTGCTATCGTCACCAAGCCGTTTAACTTTGAAGGCAAGAGGCGCAGGCGCATAGCAGAGGAGGGATTAAAGGAACTTGCTGATAAAGTTGATTCCCTGATTGCCATTCCCAATCAGCGGCTCATCAGCGTGGTTGAGCGGCAGACCAGCCTGGTCGAAAGCTTCAAGATGGCTGATGAAGTGCTCCTGCACGGGCTCAAATCCATATCGGACCTGGTGACCGTTCCCGGCCTCATCAATCTTGATTTTGCCGATGTTAAAACCATCATGAGCGAGCGCGGCATGGCATTCATGGGCATCGGCATTGCAAGCGGCGAGGACCGCGCCAAGGAAGCTGCCCGCAAGGCCATCTCCAGCCCGCTCCTGGAAGACATTTCCATAAGCGGTGCGCGGGGCCTGCTCGTCAATATTGCCGGCAGCAGTTCTCTGTCTCTCCATGAGGTGGATGAAGCGGTCTCGCTCATTCAGCAGGAAGCCCATGATGATGAAGATTCAAATATTATATTCGGTGCTGTTATCGATGATTCCCTCGGCGACCGGATCCAGATAACGGTCATTGCCACGGGCTTTGACCGGACCGCCGAGCTTTTACAAGAACAGTTCGGCAGCGAGTTTGCAGCAAACCGGTTAACCCGGGATGCCCCGGTGGTGAATGCAGCAGGGTTCAGCGGCGCATTATTCAAAGAGCCGGCCAAAGTTATCAAGCTGGGGACTATTATCAGCGAATTTGCCGATGACGGGGCGTATGATATCCCCACGTTTATCCGCAATCAGGCTGATTATAAATAAGGCGCTGGCAACAGACCATGCCGGCATAAACTACCTGCAGGGAGGATCGCTACTGCGTCATTGAAAAAAGCACTTTCCGGTCTGGCTGAAGAATCGGGCGCCGTCCATAAGGCAGGTGGCGGCAGGCTTAAAATTGCACTGGCCTTTCCCAATACCTACTTTGTCGGCATGTCCAACCTGGGCTTCCAGTTCGTCTACCGGCAGCTCAACCGTGCCGCAGATGTAGTATGCGAACGGGTATTTCTGCCGGATAGAAGCATCGCAGCGGAACAAAACCGCACACCGCTTTCCTCCCTTGAGTCACATCAGCCCCTCAATTCCTTCCCGGTGATTGCCTTTTCGGTCTCCTTTGAACTTGATTACCTCAATATCCTCACCATGCTCAGGCAGGGGCGCATAGCACCGCTGCAGCGGGAGCGCGACAGCTATGCCCCGTTAATTATCGGCGGCGGCGTTGCTCTGTTTTTGAACCCCGAACCGCTGGCAGACATTTTTGACCTGATTGTTATCGGTGAGGCAGAAGAAGTGCTCGAAGAGGTGCTCACGGTGCTGCGGGAAGAGCGCAGCGGAACGCGCTGGATAAAGCCGGCGCTGAAAAAATTTGCCGGCATTGACGGCGTGTATGTCCCCTCGGCCTACCAGGTCACCTACCATGACAACGGAACGATTAAAGCGTTTTTTCCGGAGAAGGGATTTCCTGCGCGCATACGGCGCAGATGGGTGAAAGACCTGAATCAGGTGAGCGCCTGTTCCTGCCTGACTACGCCCGGCACCGAATTCAGCAACATGACGCTCATCGAGGTGAGCAGGGGCTGTCCCCGGCGCTGCCGGTTCTGCGCGGCAGGCCATGTCTACCGGCCGTATCGCATCAGAAGCGCCGACACCTTACAGCAGGAACTGCTGGCAGGCCCGGTCGCGGCACAAAAGATTGGCCTGCTGGGGGCTGCAGTGGCTGATCACCCGGATATAGAGCTTTTGATGCGCTCTATCGCTGAGCGCGGGGGATCGGTCTCGATTTCCTCTATGCGCGGTGATGCCCTCACAGATTCCCTGGTGCGCCAGCTGACAGAAAGCGGGCATAAGACCTTTACCATAGCTCCTGAGACCGGGAGTGAACGGCTGCGGCGGGTACTAGCCAAGGATCTGAGCAATGCGCAGCTGTTCAGCGCAGTGGAGATGCTGGCGCGCTCTCGAGTTCAATACCTAAAGCTCTATTTTATGATCGGGCTTCCGACCGAGGATAAAGACGACATAGAGGCAATCGCGGACCTGACGCGGCGCGTTAAGCATGCCTATTTTAAAGAGGCGCGCGCAGAGAAGTGGCTGAATCAGATAACGCTTTCTGTCGGCATTTTTGTCCCCAAGCCATGCACGCCGTTTCAGTGGCACCCCTTTGCAGACCGCGCCGAGCTCAAACAGCGCTTGACCATTATCAGCAGGGGACTCAGAAAAGAGAAAAAGGTTATTGTTACCCATGAGATTCCCAAATGGGGGTACCTCCAGGCGCTCCTGAGCCGCGGGGACCGGCGTGTCAGCGCATTTCTTCTCCGGGCTTTGGAAACAGGAAATACCTGGAGCAGCGTATTAAAAGAAGTGCCGCTCAATCCTGATTTCTATATTTATCGCACCAGGGATTTTTCCGAGACTCTGCCGTGGGATTTTATTGACCACGGTATCGACAGGGACGCTTTGTGGCAGGAATACCGGAAAGCACTGCGCACGGGCTAGCCGGGAAACGGAAGTGTTTGCTGGTGTGATTTTTTCCCGGCCTTGCTTTTTGCAGCAGGTTTGGTGAACGAGTCAACGCGATTCTGCAGGGTATTCCGGGTAATGCCCAGAATTTTTGCCGCTTTACTCTTATTGTTCTTTACTCTGCGCAAAACCGTCTGGATGTAGATGCGCTCTATTTCTTCCAGGGCAAAAAAATCTTCCTGGCTGAAAAAGCTTTCCAGGGTGATTGACTTTTTGGAAATGTTGAAGCGGATGTCATTTTTTGTTATCAGGGGTCCCTGTGCAAGCAGCACCGCGTTCTCCATGACATTTTTCAGCTCGCTTACATTGCAGGGCCATGCATAGGATTTCAGCAGACCGAGCGCTTCGCTGTGTATCCCGTTGATGTCCTTCCCATACTCTTTGCTGAACCGGTCAATAAAAAATGAGGCAAGGGGCTGCATATCCTCCAATCGCTCGCGCAGCGGTATAAGATTGAGCGTGTCCGGGCGGAATATGTTCTGCAGGGATTCTTTGCACGGGGCATTCTCCTCCGGCTTTTCACTATTCTGGCAAAAGGAGAAAATGAGATGGATGGAAGGAAGGGAAGACGCTGATGAGCGCAACGACCTGCCGCAGCTTTCTTTCAGCACATCGAATACTTTACCCTGAATGTGACTGTCCAGTTTGCCCACATCGCGCAGAAATATGGTTCCGCCCATTTGCAGCGGGCCGCTTCCTGATGAGGATTGCGCATCAGGCGTGTGGGGCAGTGCGGAAAGGTACTGCCCCAGTTTTAGTTCAAAATTATCAAGTGCAAGGTGGGAGCAGTTCATAATGAAAAAAGGGTGCTGGAGCGAAGAGGATATATAATGAATGTTCTTGGCGAGAAATTCCTTGCCGGTTCCCTTTTCGCCGGTGATGAGGATAGGTGCATTCCCCCGGGAAGATATTTTTTTTGCCTGCTGGTATATCTTTTTTAAATACTGGCTCAGACACAGCGTGGGAAAGTAGTCTATGGTTTCGAGCAGTTGTTCCTGAACGGTTTGCATAGGTGACGAATCAGCGCAAGATGTTAACATGTATGGAACAGTAGTCTGCAACGCTTCAGTGCCGCTGGCTATGATGCTGACAATTCTTTTAGTATAAAAAAGAAAGAGAGGAACAGAGAAGCTGGTCGCCTTAGTTTTTTTGCAAAATTTTCTTTTTGAATGCGTTCCATAAATAGATAGATTGCAATATCAAGTCAAGAGATATTTTTAAATAAAAAAAATGAAAGGCATTCTGATAGAGAAGCAGTTTTTAAAAATCAAAATTAGCGATACATTTTATAAGGGATGGTGCATGATTGCGGTGAAGTAATTTTATGGCAGTAAAATTAGATGGCTATACTGTTTTTCTCTTTTCAATCACAGGGATTATCTTCAACCATGTGAAATGGATAAAAAATATTTTTATAATAGAGCGAAATGGATAACGCACCGGTGCTCATAAGTGAAAAATATTTTTATTGCACGGTATCAGGTAATATACTATTAACATAAAAGAGAAAAAATATTCTACCACGAGGGATGATGCGGTCAATAACCGGTTCTACATTACCTACTTTCAGGAGGAATCAATGAGTAAAAACAAGGAGTACGCGAAAAAGTTAAAAGAGCTCGAAGGATATGAGCGGGATATCATAGCCTTCAAGCTGTGTGATGAGGTTCCGGCAGGGTTTGAATACTATGGCGATGATGTTTCATTTATGTGTGCCATTGTTGCGGAAATCTGGGAGGGACGGAAGAGTTTCTATATCACCAATAAGAATGTATTGTGCGGCGGTGCCGTATACGCAGGAATCGGGAATAAGAAAATGACGAAAGAAGATTTTGATGCCGGCATGTCAACATCGCTCGGCAAGAATAAAGCCTATGCCGACCGGCAGGTAATGCGAAGGGTTAACCAGCAGATACCCCACCATTATAAACATTACAAGTACCTCATAATCGGGAAACTGGAAGACGTTGAAAATCCCGACCAGGTTATGATCGTGGCGGATGCCAACCGCATTATGCGTTTGTGCAAAGTGTATACATGGAAGACCGGCGAGCTGGTGCACGGACTCCAGGGAACTGCCTGGTGTACCCAGTCATTTCCCGTTGTCCACAAAGCAAAGACCATGTCCCATACCCTTGGAGATCCGCCGTCACGGTTCCTCATGCATCTTGAGCCCGGAGAAATGTTCTGTAATATTCACTATGACCTGCTGCCGCTCATAGTTGAGAACATTGAAAACATATCAAGCGGTCATGTCCTGGATTAATGAAAGGAGAAGCGTATGGCTTACTTTATAACTGAAGACTGTGTTATCTGCGGGACCTGCTGGGAGATCTGCCCCACCAAATCTATAGTTGAATATGACTGGTACTATAAAATTACCGACACCTGCGTTGAGTGCGGTGCCTGTGCACGGGTGTGTCCGAACACGGCAATTACCAAGGGTAAAGAAAAAAAAGCAAAAGAAGGCAAGAAGGCTGGTGCATAACGCATAACCTGCCATGAAATAGAATAAAACCAGAGGCACTGGGTATACCATCCAGTGCCTCTGGTACTAACCGTATCCTGAAAGGCAAAGCGATTACTTGGCAGCCGGGACCTGCTCGGCTTCCTGCTTTGTTTCAGTCGCCTGCTCCACTTTTTGCTCGACCTTTTTTTCCACCGCCTCCTTTACTTCATCAACAGCCGGAGCTTTTTCCTCAATCTTAGGCTGTTCCGGTACGGGAGCTGCCGGTTCGGTCGCGAAACTCACGCCTGACATGAAGCATGCAAACAGCATGGCCACGAGTATTGACAGAATATTTTTCATCGTATCTCACCTCCTTTCGCTTGTTCTACCGTATAACGCACTTTTATTAATCTGAGAAAGCATGCCAGCAGCAACAGACGACGGTGTTTAAGCAATGAGATTATTTCATCCGGTTTTATAGGTATTGACCGCATGGCTCATTCTCCCCTGGTTTATTGTTGTATCTGCCACCGACTATCAGATGTTTTTGTGCGAACTGCCGGTGCAGCATTTGTTCACCCCCCGCAGGGTTCTTCCTGCGAGGGGAATCTTTTACATGACAGCATACTCACTCTTTAGCTGTTGCCGGTGCCTTGGCAATTGACTTCACCTTGCCATCCTTTACCGTTGCTTCCACCACATCGCCAACTTTAACGTCAGCTTTGGCAGCCCGGCGGCCAAGGGTATAGACGGTTCCGTCAATGGTGATTTTCTTCTCTTTGGTATCCAGCGCTTCTATTGTGCCTTTTACTATGCTTTTCTCGGCAGCGACCTGTTTTTCAGGAGCCGGCGCCGCTGCAGGTGTTTCTGCGGCAAATGCCGGGATGGTGAACGCGGCAATAACTGCCAGCAGTAATGAGATGCTCAAGAATCTTTTTAACATGGTCTTTTTCTCCTCTGATTTGTTGTGTTTGTCTGTGTTTGTTATTCCCGACTTTAAAACCTGTTTGTCCGGGAGGCTCTCTGTGTAACGCGCGTTATTTACTGAAGCACTATCGCAAGTCCTGTGCCAGCATTTCCGCAATGCATTAACCGCCTGGATTGGTTTAGTATTTTTGTTTTAAAAATTACCGGCAGGCAATGATCGGTTTTGTTTTGCTTCAGGCAGATTATTGAAAAAAGAAAAATGTAAGGAGTTGTTAGGTGGTTATGTGATGTCTTCAATTTTAGACAAGGTGGTGGGTTTCAGGTACAGGCAATAGCTGGAACATATAAATATTACGGGCTATTACTTGATAAGTCTGCGGCGCATTTTTATGAGGGCGAGCGGGAAGAAGACCATGCAGAAGATAACAAGGTACATAACGCTCCACAGCAGATGAGCAGTAATCGACCCGAGGCTGAGGCTGCGCACCAGCGTGACCAGGTGGGTGAGCGGGAAGATAAGGGCCATGGCCTGCGCCCACGCGGGCAGATTTTCAGCCGGGAAAAATGTTCCGCTGAAAAGAAACATGGGTGTGACAAAGAGAAATATCGGCAGGTTAAACATATCAATGGTCGGTGTGATGCCGGTGAAATACATGCCGATGGCGCCAAAGGCGATGCCGCCGAGAAAGGCAAGCGGTAGTATCAGAAGGCCGGAAGGGTAATGAATGAGTCCGAACAGGCTGATTACGGTCAGCATGATAGCGGTGGCGATTACCGATTTTGTCGCGCCCCAGATTATCTCGCCGGTGATGATCTCATCAATTGACAGCGGGGTTGCCAGCATAGCGTCAAAGGTTTTTTGATGGTACATGCGCACAAATGATGCGTAGGTGTTTTCAAAGAAGGCATTGTTCATAATATTTACTGCAATGAGCGCTGGGGCTAAGAAAGCAATATAGGAAACCGGCGCGCCATGATAGGAGATTTTACCTACCAGTGCGCCCAGGCCGATGCCAAAGGCAAGCAGATAGAAGAGCGGCTCAAACAGCGGCGGGATGAAGCTGATTTTCCATATCTTCTGGTACACGGTAAAGTTTCGCTGCCAGACGCGCCAGAAGCGCTTTGAGATACTCACGGATAAAAGGATGCTCATTCCTTAAGCTCCCTTCCGGTCAGCTTGAGAAATACATCCTCAAGGGTTGCCATGCGCAGTATGCAGCCTCCCGTGCAAAAGCGGTCGCCGATTTCATGGAACAGATCGTCTCTGCCCTGGCCATAGATTATCAGGCGGTGGCCCAGGTCTTCACATTCAAGGCTCTGCGATTTAACAAACGCCCTTAACTTCTCTGCCGGGTCATCGACCTCTATGACATTGTGGCCGACATGTTCCCGGATTAAATCAGCGGGCTTTCCTTCAACAAGGATTTTACCCTGGTGCATGATTACCAGCCGGTCACAGAGCCGGGAGGCCTCATCCATGTAGTGGGTGGTCAGTAAAATGGTGAGGCCGCCTGCTTTCAGCTCCTCAAGACGCTGCCAAAGCTGGTGGCGGGCCTGCGGGTCAAGGCCGGTGGTGGGCTCATCAAGGATTAAAAGCTCGGGGTCATTGATAAGGGAGCGCGCCAGAATCATCCTGCGCATCATGCCGCCGGAAAGTTCGGTTACTTTTGCGCTCCGGCGGTTATCAAGGGAGATGAACTGAAGAAGCTGCTGCGCCTTTTCGCGTGCCCTGCCGGGGGGGATATTAAAATAGCGGGCAAATACCAGGAGGTTCTGTTCCACGGAGAGGTCCGGGTCAAGGCTGTTTTCCTGCTGGCATACGCCGATGCGCGACTTAATGCTTCGCCAGTCCTTCTCTATGTCGAGGCCGAACACTTTCAGCGTTCCGGCGGTTTTGGGGGAGAACCCGTACACCATGCGCACCGTGGTGGTTTTTCCGGCACCGTTGGGCCCCAGGATGCCGAAGCACTCGCCGGCATTGACATGAAAATTAATTCCGTCAACTGCCGCCAGGTCGCCAAATTTTTTTGTCAGACCCTCTGCTTCAATGATATACTGCGCCACAGGTTTTCCCATTCTTCTTCAAACAGTTTA
>Ga0209253_10000949_pt1 | contig 25367 bp, 27 predicted proteins | sample FrelakmetBRP12BR_FD_187145 | JGI IMG/M metagenome (GOLD analysis project Ga0209253, IMG submission 187145) | Freshwater lake sediment microbial communities from the University of Notre Dame, USA, for methane emissions studies - BRP12 BR (SPAdes)... | ecosystem: Environmental > Aquatic >...
GCCGACGAAAGAATCGGGGTCGAGAGTCTTTTTGTCGGCGCACATCATCGCCCAAGAAATCGTCGACGATCTCGAAGCGGCTTTGGAGCAGTTCCGTCTGATTGCGAATGATCTAGGCGGGGAGACTCCGACAGAATCCGTGTGAAAGGAGTCATGGATTGCGCGATACGGAACAGAGGTCTTGAGTAGGATGAACACGATTCCCCCTTTCACGGCTAGCCATGCGGCGCTCTTGGCGCGCTTTCTGTCGTCGCCGCAGCGCCCGAAGGACACATTGAACTATCCGCAACTGGCGGGGTTTTTGTTCGCGATGGCGAATGGGCCTGAGATGATCCCCCCTTCAGAATGGATTCCGATGGTCTTCAATGACCAGGACGCCCGGTATGAGACTCACGACGAAGCGGAGCAGGTACTGCACGCATTGCTGGCCCTCTACAACGACTGCGGTCAGGCGCGAACCGAGGGGAGCGCCTCGCTTCCGCCAGGCTGCGAGATCAGACCTGCGCCGTTAGACAATTTTCTTGCTGATGCGTCGTTGAGCCAATGGGCGCAGGGGTTTTCAATGGGTCATGATTACCTTGTGGAGATCTGGGACGACTATACGCCGGAGGAATTGGATGCGGAGTTGGGCGCAATACTGATGGTGCTGACGTGTTTTGCCTCTCCGGAACTTGCCAGGGCCTATCACAAGGAGGGGGAGGGGACGACGAGCTTCGAGCAGTTTGTCGAGACGGTGGTCTCGATCTTCTCCGCTGCGATGCGAGAGTATGCGCACCTCGGACGGTCGATCTTTCAGGCGCGGCGTGAAGCGGGCGATCTTGACCATCAGATGCCGGCTCGTCCGAAGATCGGACGGAACGATCCTTGTCCCTGCGGCAGTGGGAAAAAATTCAAAAAATGCTGCGGTATGACCTGACGTCCGTGACTCTTTCGAAGGCCCCGCGAGTTACGCCTGCCGGGCCGCTGACCGTTCCATTCTCCTCCTCCACACGTGGCTTCGCGCATCTCTTTCCCGAACAGGAGCTGACGTCTGATCGCTTTGGGCTCGCGAACGCCCGTTGCATCAGAGCCCCTTGCCGTATTTTTGCTCGTGGAGTTTTCTAGCGCGGGCGATCCATTGGTCGCGTGTGATGCGTTCGGGGAGCGTGTCGAGTTGGTCTGCAATCTGTTTCAAGTTCGTGGCGTCCCACTGCGCGATCTGTCGGAAAGTCACGATGCCCATGTTGTTGAGGGCTCGTTCGAAGGCCGGTCCGATGCCGCGAATTTCCGAGAGGTCGTCTTGCTCCGCCGAGCCTGAGGGAACTGGCTGGACGATCTGTAGCGTCAGTTGATCGCCGGCCGGCTGGATCGGGCGTGGAACGGCACCGCCGTCGGTGCGAATCCGGAGCGCAGCCTGGACTTCGACGAGTCGCTTCCGGAGGCGGCTGATTTCTTCTTCCTGTTCGTTCACCATTTTCGACTGGCCCGCGAGCGCTCGCTGAACGGACTCGACGGAGTCGATGCGTTGCTGCAAGGCGGCGATGTGCTCGTCCTTTTCTTTCAGTCGTTGCTCGTGAGCGAGCCGCTCTGGCTGAAGCTCGTCGAGGTCAGAGCCGGTGGGCTGCAATGGCGCCCTGTCGGGTTGATGGAGCTGTTCAAGTTCGCCGATGCGCCGGTCCCGATCTGCCAGTTGTCGCTCAACTTCATGAAGGACGGTTCGGTGCTGCGTCTCCCGTTCACTCAGTTGCACTTCGAGCCAATGGACGCGACCTTGTGCCGGCTCCAATTCATGAATCCGTGCCTGGAGTCGAGCGGTCTCAGATGGGCTCTGTTCCAAGGCCGCGATGCGTTCGTGCAAGGGGGATAGTTCTTCCGCCTTACGCGCAAGAGCCTGTTGCGTGAGTTCGAGCGCGGCATGGGACTGTAGAAGTGCTTCTGCTTGGACAACGGTTGCGGCTTCGTTGTCTCTGACCTGCGAACGACATGCGACCAATTCGGATTCCATGTCCGACCGGCGCTCTGCGGCGACGCGGAGTTCTGCTTGCGCAGCATGGAGCCGCGCGTTGCATGAGGCGAGCTCCTGTTGCGCCGATCGCGCGAGTGCGTCCGACGAGGTGAACTTGTTTTCATAGAGTTGGGCGGTTGAGGCGGTGGCTTCGAACTCAAGCTGAGCCAATTCCAGCGCCTGTTCTTTGACCTGCACAGCACTGACAAGGTCGGAGAGCTGTTGTCTCAGCTCGTTCACCGAGAGACGCTGTAAGAGCCAGGCAGTGATCCCGCCGATGCCCGCGGCGACGAGGAGGCATCCCAGCATTTGGCCGAGCAGCATGGTCATAGGTCGGCCTGTCCTTTCACGCGTAATTCGATACGACGGTTGTGTTGGAAGCCGGCCTTGGTCTGTGCCACTGACAGCGGTCGTGAGGCGCCATAACCGACGGCGGTGAATTGGTTAGTCAGGCCATGGCTGATGAAATAGTGCCGCACGGCATCGGCGCGGCGGCGGCTGAGCTGCACGTTATAGTCTGGCGCGCCATACTTGTCCGTATGACCTCCAATCTCGATGATGGCCCGAGGGGCCGTACGCAAAATACTGATCAATCGGTCTAATGTGGCACGACTCCGTGGGGGCATCACGGTCGTATTGGAATCGAATTCAATGGAGGTGCGCGCGAGAATCTCGTTTAATTTCTGTTGCAGTATGGGCGGGACAGGTGGAAGTGGCGCCGCAAGGATATGTTCCTCCAGCTCAAGTCCTATTTGCGCAAGGGGAGCCATGTCTCGTAACACGATGGCTTTGGCCTGTTCATTGTCGACCCGACCGCTGAGGACGACCGAACGGCCGTCGATGATGATTGAGCCATGGTCTGTCATATGCCCTAGGGTGGGGAGGATCTGGGAGATAGGACCGATCCATGCTGCAGGGCCCACTCGCGGATCCACCGTCAATTGATCGACCACGCGACCGGACGGCGCGCCATAGAGGTCTTGCGCTCGCTGAAGGATTGCAGTCTTGCTGGTCTGACTGGGGAGCGAACCACGGAGAGTCAGAGTTCCGTGCTCTAAACGTGCATGAAAAGTGGCAGGGGGAAGGGGCATCGATGCGATCGGAGAGGGAAGATGGCGCGGAAGACAGAGGACGGCCAAAAGACCGAGTGCAACAACACCTGCGGCAAGAATCGCTGCACGCATCATGAATTCACTCTCGGGCGGTAGGTGGCTACTAGAACACTGTGAACCTACCATACTGAATAGGCTCATGCCAGGCAGGATTTAAGGCGTGCCGTTCATGATAGCTATCGGTTCGTACCGGGGACGATGAATATATCGGTTTTCGATGCGTAGGCACTCCATTCCTCTTGTAAGGCAGATAGTCATTTGTTATTCTTCGCCGCACCTTCCGACTCACGTACTATCTATCGATTGTCTTCCAAGGAGTGACCTATGGCCGGCATCAAGCGGGCGTTAATCAGCGTGTCAGACAAGACCGGTGTGGTGGAGATGGCCAAAGGGCTTGAGGCGCTGGGCGCCGAGATCCTCTCGACCGGAGGAACCGCAAAGGCCTTGCGAGAGGCCGGTGTGAAAGTGACCGACGTGGCGGCCTATACCGGCTCACCGGAAATTCTCGACGGTCGGGTCAAAACCCTGCATCCTAAAATTCATGGCGGCTTATTGGGGCGTCGTTCGCTGCCGGCTCACGTCGCGCAGATGGATCAGCATGGAATTGGCCCCATCGACGTAGTCGTGGTCAATCTTTACCCCTTCGAGGCGACGATTGCGAAGCCGAACTGTCCCTTCGAAGAGGCCATTGAGAATATCGATATCGGCGGACCGTCGATGCTGCGCTCTGCGGCCAAAAATCATGAGGATGTCCTGGTGGTCGTGGACCCAACCGATTATCAGCGCGTGCTGGATACGGCAAAAGCCGGGACTGCGTCGCACGAGTTGCGGCGCGAACTGGCCATGAAGGTGTTTCAACATACGGCGCGCTACGATAGTTTGATTGCCGGGTATCTTGAAAAACAGGTACAGGGCGAGACCAAGTTCCCAAAAATATTGTCTTTGCAGTTCGAACGGGCGGAGACTCTTCGTTATGGAGAGAATCCGCACCAGCAGGGGGCCTTCTATCGGGAGCTGCATTCGATCGAGCCATCAGTGTCCCGGGGAACGATTCTGCATGGCAAGGCGATGTCGTATAACAATTTCCTCGATGCCAATTCGGCGCTCGAGCTGGCGAAAGAGTATGACGAGATCGCCGTCGCCATTATCAAACACAACAATCCCTGTGGCGTGGCATTGGGTGCGACGCCGGTCGAGGCCTATGTGAAGGCCCGGGAGACCGATCCCATCTCAGCGTTCGGTGGCGTGATTGCATTCAATCGCCCTGTGGATCTGGCCGCCGCGAAGGAAATTACCTCCACATTTGTAGAAGTGGTCATTGCGCCGGGATTTGCAGCGGATGCCCTGGCAGAATTGAAGCGTAAGAAGGATCTGCGTTTGCTCGATGTCGGGCCGCTTACGAAAGTGAAGCAAGAGGGTTTCGATCTCAAAAAATTGGTCGGTGGATTAATCGTGCAGGATCGGGATCTCGGGGTCTTAACCGATCTCAGAGCGCTGAGCGTCCCGACCCAACGCAAACCGACGGACGAGGAGTATGCGGCCTGCGCGTTTGCCTGGAAGGTGTGCAAGCACGTGAAGTCGAACGCGATCATCTATGCAAAGCCGGGGCAGACGGTGGGAATCGGCGCCGGCCAGATGAGTCGAGTCGATTCGGTGAAGCTGGCAGTGATGAAAGCCCAGATGCCGATCAAGGGCTGCGTGATGGCGTCGGATGCGTTCTTTCCATTCCGGGATGGGCTCGATGCCGCCGCGCAAGCGGGGATTACGGCGGTCATTCAGCCAGGCGGCTCGATTCGAGATCCTGAAATTATCAAAGCCGCAGATGAACAGGGGTTGGCGATGATTATGACGGCGATGCGGCACTTCCGCCATTGACGGATGTTGAAACCGGCCTCCAGCTTCGTTCTCGGCTTGGCAAAATCCTCAACGTAGCCAGAGGCTACGCCTCCGGTTTTGCCTTCGCCTGCGGCCTTGCTGGAAGGCCGGTTTGAACATCCGTTCCACGTGTACTACCCCAGGAAACAACTGAGGAGTCGAGGGTGAAGATTCTTGTCATCGGGAGCGGGGGGCGCGAACACACCATGGTGTGGAAGCTCGCGCAAAGCCCCCGCAAGCCCACGCTCTATTGTGCGCCGGGCAATGCGGGGATCGAATCCCTCGCGATTTGTGTGCCGATCAAGGCCGACGATATTGCCGGACTGAAAGCCTTCGTGCAGTCGGAGCAGATCGATCTGACGGTCGTGGGGCCGGAAGCCCCGCTGGCGTTGGGCATTGTTGACGAATTTCGCAAATCCAAGTTCAAAGTATTTGGACCGACGAAGGGCGCAGCCCGCATCGAAGCCAGCAAGATTTTCTCCAAGGAGATCATGACCAGCGCGAAGATCCTCACGGCACGCGCGCAAAGCTTCGACCAGGTCGCTCCGGCCTTGGCCTATCTCGAGCAACATGAGCTTCCCGTCGTCGTGAAGGCCGATGGCCTGGCGCAGGGAAAGGGCGTGGTGGTTGCGACGACCCGTGAGGAGGCCAAGCAGGCTGTCCGTGACTCGCTGGAGCATGCGGTGTTCGGTCAGGCCGGTCAGCGCGTGTTGATCGAGCAATTTCTTGACGGCGAGGAACTGACGATCATGGCGTTCACGGATGGCCGGACGGTGGTGCCGATGTTGCCGGCGCAAGACCATAAACGAGTCGGGGATGGTGATACGGGTCCCAATACGGGAGGCATGGGCGCCTATTGTCCTGCGCCGCTTGGCACCATGGCGTTGCGCGAGCAAGTCACCAAGCAGGTCCTGTATCCCGCCGTCGAAGCCCTGTCTCGCATAGGTTGTCCGTTTCAGGGCGTGTTGTATGCCGGGATCATGGTTGTGAAAGGGACACCATACGTCTTGGAGTTCAATGCCAGGATGGGAGATCCGGAAACGCAAGTCGTGCTTCCGTTGCTCAAGACCGATTTGCTGGAGGTGATTGAGGCCGTGGTGGAGCATCGGCTCGATCAACTCACCGTGGACTGGCACGATGAAACGGCAGTGTGTGTTGTCATGACGTCAGGCGGCTATCCAGGGGCCTATCAGACCGGCCGCGCGATTCACGGATTGCCGACCACGACTGATACGACGACCGTGGTGTTTCATGCCGGTACGGCACGCACAGATAGTGAGGTCGTGACAGCCGGAGGCCGAGTGTTGGGAATTACGGGACGTGGAAAGACCCTGGCAGATGCACAAGCGGAAGCCTATCGCGTAACCCGGTCGATTGCATTTGAAGGCGCGCACTATCGGACGGATATTGCACATCGTGCATTCGCCCGTCTTGCGTAAGCAGAATGGGTCTGATGGTTCCTGCCATGGCAATGATCGAGCGCTACGCTGCTTCCACCGTCCCGGTGCTTGTTGATCGGGTGCGTCGCGTGCTCGAAGAGGGCGGGCTGATCGCCCTGCCGACGGAAAGTTTCTACGGGCTTGCGGTGGCCCCGTTCGACGAACAGGCGCTCGCCAGGTTGTGGCAGGTCAAAGGCCGGTCTGATGGAAAACCGATTCTCGTACTGATCGGGGACAGGCCTCAGTTGGGGCCGTTGGTTCGAAGCATTCCTCCAGCGGCTACCATCTTAATGAACGTGTTCTGGCCCGGGCCTCTCACGATCGTGTTTCCTGCAGCCGTGGGGCTTCCCGATATGGTGACGGCGGGAACCGGCTCCGTCGGCATCCGTCTGAGTGCCTGTCAGCCACTGGTTGAACTCTTGCGTCGAGTCGGGCCTGTAACCGGCACCAGTGCGAATCGTCAAGGACGATCGCCGTCAAACACGGCCGAAGCAGTTCAGCGCAGCCTGGGAGACGCGGTCGATCTCATTGTCGATGCTGGACCAACCCCGGGAGGGAGACCATCCACCGTGATCGACGTACAGGGCCCAATTCGCATCATTCGCGAGGGAGCCATCGAACGAGGTGTGATCGCAGCTCAGTTGGCTGCCCACGGCCTGCATCTTGAGGCAGATAGTCGGTGAAGTCGATTCTATCGTTCACATTGAAAGGAGAATGCTGATGACTCGAATAGTGATGGTGCGTAACCTTGTGGCAGTAGTCGCAATAACGATTCTCTCCGTGAGTTTGTCCGGGTGCGATTACTGGCCCCCGGCACTCCAAACACAAATAGAGCAAATTCGCTCCGAGCTGCAGACTGCGACACTGGAGAAGACCCAGTTACAGAATCAACTCGCCTCGATGACGAAGGTGCGAGACGATCTGCAGACGCAAGTGGACGACCTCTCTCGAGCAAATCACGACAAGTCTGCCATGATCAACAGCTTGCAAAATAGCTTGGCAGCCGCACAGGAACGGCTGGCGAAGTCGGCGAAATCTGCAACTCCAAAGGTGGGTGCAGCCAAGCCTTCCACGAAAACAACGCAGAAGGCCCCGGTGAAAAAGAAAGCAGCGGTCAAAGCCACGCGCTAGCCTCGCTCGTCTCCGCTGCCTACTTGGCAGCGGAAGACGATGGCGTGCTCGTTGCTGTGCTTGTTGAGGCTGTTGACGTCGTGCTCGAAGGGGTGCTTGCCGGCGCGGCCGCAGGGGTAGCTGCCGGAGCAGCAGAAGTGGTGCTTGCAGCCGTCGACTGCTCGGATGTGTTCGCCGCGACTTCTTTTTTCTCCCCAGTCTTGGGTGCAGGTGCTTCGCTGCCTGAGGATGGTTTCATTTTGTCGGAGTAATCCGTCACGTACCACCCGCTGCCCTTGAACATGATGGCGGGCGATGAAATCAGCCGCTGTAGGTGTTTTCCGCACTTCTGGCAGGTGGTCAGAGCGTCGTCCTTCATGCTTTGTTTCACTTCAAACTTATCCGCGCAACCGTCACATTGGTATTCGTAAATTGGCACGATTCGTTTCCTCCTGCTAGGCCGCTTGGCCTGAAATCATCACGCTGATGGGGCCTTCGCGACGAGGGATCCCACTCTAGGTGAGCTGGTTGAATGCTGCATCGAGACGATCCATTCCTTTGACAATCGTCTCCATGCTGGTCGCATACGACAGTCGAATATGCTGGGTACTCCCGAACGGCTCACCGGGAACCACGGCAACCTTGAATTCCTGCAACAGGTAGTTGGCAAGATCGGTCGGAGTGGAGATTGTTCCATTCGGGCTCCGCCGTCCGAGTAGTCCACTCACATTGGGAAACGCATAAAATGCTCCGCTAGGCATGCTGCAGCGCACGCCTGGCATGGCATTGAGGCGTTCGACGATCACGCGTCGCCGCCGATCGAACTCGGTCACCATTTTTTCCGTGAAGGCACCGCCTTCGCGCAAGGCCACCACGGCCGCCTTTTGTGAAATGGAACAGGCGTTCGACGTACTCTGGCTTTGAATGTTCGCCATGGCGGTAAGCAGGTCTTTGGGACCAGCCGCATAGCCGATTCGCCAGCCGGTCATCGCATAGGCTTTTGAGACACCGTTGATCACGACGGTACGAGCGGCGACTTCCGGTCCTAACGAGGCAATGCTGGTATGGATCGCACCGTCGTAGAGAACCTTCTCATAGATCTCGTCAGAAATCAGCAGAAGATCACGCCGGACGGCTAATTCCGCAAGTCGTTCGAGCGTCGCCCGATTATACGTCGCTCCTGTTGGATTACAGGGGCTATTGACGATAATCGCTTTGGTGCGTGATGTGACTAGCCGTTCCAATTCATTGGCATCAATGGCGTAGCCATCCTCTTCACGGGTCTGTAAGAAAATTGGCGTGGCGTCGTTCAGCAGGATTTGGTCGGCATAGGAGACCCAATAGGGAACAGGAATGATGACTTCGTCGCCTGCTTCGAGGAGCGCTTCGGCAAGGTTGTAGAGTGAATGTTTGGCGCCACAGGAGACCAGGACTTGAGACTTCTCGTACCGGAGTCCTTGCTCCGCATGCAGCTTATCGATGATGGCTTGGCGGAGTTCATCAATGCCTGATGAGGGCGTGTACTTCGTAAATCCTGCTCGAATCGCGGCTTCTGCCGCGGCTTTTACCGGTTCTGGTGTGTCAAAGTCCGGTTCTCCCGATGAGAAATCGGCGACGTCGACTCCTCGCGCAGCCATGGCCTTCGCGGTTGCAGCCATGGCCAAGGTAGGAGAGGGGGTAATTCGCCCAGCACGTGCAGCAAGTTTCATCTTTTTAAACTCCTGATTCGTTCCTGCAGCTGGCGTGCAACCTCAGGGTGCAAAAACTCTGTGAGCGGCCCGCCGTGAGTAGCCACGTCTTTGATAATGGTTGACGATAAATAGGAATATTCTTCGCTGGGCATGAGGAACACCGTTTCAACCTGTTTGGCAATTTTTCGATTGATGAGGGCCATCTGAAATTCGTGCTCAAAGTCTGAGATGGCCCGCAATCCCCGAATGATCGCATGTGCGCCGTATCGCAGGACATAATCCACAAGCAAGCCATCGAAGTGGGTCACTTCGACCTGTTTAATGTCTCTCGTCACAATCCGGATCATCTCCAGTCGCTCGGTCAGGGTAAAGAGCGGGTGTTTGGCTGGATTCGGCGCGACGGCGACCACGACTGTGTCAAATACCTTCAAGCTTCGGGTGATGATGTCGGTGTGCCCATGGGTAATGGGATCAAATGTTCCTGGATAAATACCAATTTTCATGAGACGGGTGACTCGGTCTCTGCTGAAGGAGACAGCCCATATACATACAGTGCTGTGTCGCCATACACGTACCGTCGCACTAGCGCGGCGTGGTCGATCGATGCTGGCAATAGCGTACGCGAGTCGTGTTCTATAATCACAGTGGCATGTTCCGAGAACAGCCCGGGCTTCCAGGCATGGGTCAGGATTTCTAACTCATCCATGGCCGCATACGGCGGATCCGCAAAAAGGACGTCATAGGGGCCACGCCACCAATCCTTCCTCTCGAGAAAGGTAGCGGTCCGCCCCACACACACGTGAGCTCGATCAAGGAGCTGACAGGTCTGAAGATTTTTCTGTAACAGTTGCACAGCCTTGGGATCTGACTCAACAAAGGTGACGGTTGCGGCTCCACGGCTCAATGCTTCAATCCCGACGGCCCCCGTACCTGCGTACAAATCAAGAAAACGGCCTCCCGACACCTGGGCCCCTAGAATAGAGAAGAGAGCCCCGCGAACCTTATCTGATGTGGGACGGAGTGCAGTCCCCGCTGGCCCACTCAAGCGTCGACCTCGGTGGGTTCCGGCAATGATACGCATAATTTCAGGCGAGAGGCATTGTAGAAGCAGCTGAATCTAACATAGCGTTTTTGAAGGGGTCAAGGTGAGTACTGCGGGAGCAATACGCGGGACGTACAGTATGGATAGGGCGTGGACTGCCTAACGAATGATGCGTGCGAAATGGAAGTGTTTTGACGACTTTTACGTCGATGGGTATACTGACTGGCAGTACTGGGGCGGCATGGGTCAGTGCCGCAGCACATCATTGCGGCGATGCAACCTGTGGCGACCAAGATGGTCGAGCCACCTGCATGCCAATCTCTTTGATTCTAGCGAGTCTCCACAGGTTGAGGCGCCTGAGCGGCCAAACTCTTCCGTCGATTATTTGAAATGGTGCGATCGATGATCGCGCCACAGTTGATACATTTCCAGGCATAGAATATTAAAAAGAAGTCAGAGAACCGCTCCAACCCCATGAGACCTTTGCACTTCGGACATTCCATCGAATCCTCCCTGGTGTGATGTGCGCTGCTGTAGACTTGACAAAGCAAGTACTACACCAATTTGTCAGTGTACGTAATTTCAACAGTTTAGGGGCTACGTATTTGTTACCAAGTGGACACCGAAGGGGTATCGCCAGTACAAATTTGATCGGAGTGTCACTTTTTGTACAGGGAGGATGAATGGCCAATAAGAGAGCAGGGCAAGGCATCACTCAATGGCCCGAAGCGGAGCGTCCTCGCGAACGATTATTGGCTCAAGGTCCACAGGCGCTGACCGACGCCCAACTGTTAGCCATTCTTCTGCGAGTTGGTCGTCACGGGTCTTCAGCCGTGCAAGTCGGGATGGAGATCCTTGATCAGATAGGAGGCGTGGCCGGATTAGCGCAATGTGGGATCGAAGAACTTTGCGCTATCCCGGGTGTGGGAGAGGCAAAAGCAGCTCAATTGAAGGCAGCGCTTGAGCTGGGAAAGCGTGCCCTTGCTGGTCCGCTGACAAAAGGGACCAAGATTACATCCAGTCGCGATCTCTTTAACCATTACCATCCCGCCTTGCGTGATCTACGTCACGAAATCTTCAAAGTGGTGTTACTGGATGCCAAGCATGCCATTATGCGTGACGCGACGGTATCGACTGGCAGCTTGACGCTCAGCATCGTCCATCCACGCGAAGTGTTCACACTCGCGGTCAAAGAATCCGCGGCAGCAGTCATATTTCTTCATAACCATCCCAGTGGTGATCCTACGCCGAGCCAGGAAGATCGAGTCCTGACGGCGCGATTGGTGTCGGCAGGGGAGGTCCTGGGCATTCGGGTCCTTGACCACCTCGTCGTCGGCGATGGTCGCTATGTCAGCTTTGCCGATCAAGGTTGGCTGACAGACCAGAGTGCCGACGCGTGAGCGAAGGGAAGGTTACAACGCTGTAAGCAGGCCATTTGATTTGTCGGCACCGGCGGATAACATCTGAAGCGTAATCCGGGACTTGAAACGCTCCGAGGGCGTATTCTCCACTTGGAGGGAAGAGACCGGACCAGACAGACCGGGCCTGTTAGGGGTCGGTCGATTTGAGCACCACGTAGAAAGCACGGCTTTCTCGCAGCACGCGGAGCAGGACGGTTTCGCCACGTCGCACTTTGGAGACCGCGCTGCTGAACTCTCCGACCGATCCCACATCGACACGGTTCACTTCCTTAATGAGATCCCCCTCGTGAAGCCCTTCCGATTGGGCGAGGCTGCCAGGCTCCACTTTGGTAATGAGCACCCCCCGGCTTTCCCGCAGCTTGAATTTATCGGCGAGACTCGGCGATAGATCTTGCACATCAAGGCCGAACTTAACGTCAGTGCGTGCCTGGGGAAGCGAGGTGGTCACGGCGTGGTCTCGACGTTCAATGAGGGCGACGTCCAACACCAGGCGCTGCTGATCGCGGACGATCTCAACCTTCGCCGTAGCGCCTGGAAGCAATCCCGCCACGACGCGAGAGAGCCGACTCGGCGTATCGATGACGGTACCATCGATGCGGGTCAGGATATCCCCTGGTTTGATGCCAGCTGTGGCAGCCGGGTCCTTCTCGAACACTTCGTTAACCAGCACCCCTTCGCCTTCATTGACGCCGAACTTGCGTGCCAACTCCACCGTGAGTGGTTGGATGCCGACGCCCAACCACCCGCGTGTGACCCGCCCCTGAGTTAGCAATTGCTCCATCACTTGCTTGGCCATGTTCGAAGGAATCGCGAAACCGATCCCTTGGGCGAAGTTAATGATGGCCGTATTGATGCCGATGATTTCGCCGCGCAGATTGAACAATGGGCCGCCGGAGTTGCCGGGATTGATTGACGCATCCGTCTGGATGAAGTTTTCATAGCGCGAGAGATTGATGTTCTCCCGCCCGATCCCGCTGACCACGCCGAGCGTGACCGTCCGATCGAGTCCGAAAGGATTTCCTACGGCGAGCACCCACTGGCCGACGCGCACGGCTGACGAATCCCCGAATCTCGCGCTGGGGAGGGGATGGTTGGCGGTTACCTTAAGCACGGCTAAGTCTGTATCCAAATCCTTACCCACCACCTGCGCAATCAGCTTTGACGTATCCGAAAATCGGACCTCAATTTCCGTCGCATCGCCGATGACATGGCTGTTCGTGATGATGTGCCCTTCAGGATCAATGATGACACCAGACCCAGACCCCGATGCATTCGGAACTCGCTCTTGAGGTAACTCTCGACCCCGCCCGGCTCCGGACAAGGGAATGAGATTGACCACAGAGGGTTTTGCCGATTCAGCCAGATCGATGAAGACGGTTTGAATCTCTTCCAGTAGACGGAGGCCCGGCGAGTTATAGGATTTTGGCACGGCGGACTCAGCAGCGAAGGCCGAGTGGATATCAAACCACGCCACGCACACAAGGCAGATAAGGATTTGACGCACACACATCATCCTGTACCCCTCTCTTCAGAGGATTGTACATGATGGAAAGCGAAGAAACCTACTCGCCCTTTATGATTCACGCAGGCACACAGGAAGGCAGGAATGATCTATGCCGATTTGGCATGTCGAGCTTGGGTGAACCCTGAGGCCACTTTCGCGAGATCTCCCTGCAGCCCGATCATGACCAGGACATCGTTGGCGCGAAGTATGAGGGCATCATCTGGCGGTACGAGAAATGGACCACGAAAGACCGTGACGAGACGAAGTGACACAGGTAGCGCCAGCTCAGCCAGGGTCTTTCCGATGACTGGTGATCCCTGGACCACAGGGAACCGTTCAATGGCCGCAGTGCGAAGGCTCAGGTCCTGTTGCAGGGTCAGGAGCTCATGGTGGATCGTTTCCTGTTTGAGCTCACGGATACGACTGTCGACGCCAAGCAACGTCCGTTTGAGCTGCTGAACGCGGTCGCCAGCCTGACTGAGGAGATGTTCCAATTGATCGGATGGCAAGGCTGACTCATGGCTGAATGGTGGTCGCTTAGCACAGAGTGTGGCGATCTGACTGCCGAGTTCGCCATGAACCTGTTCGATCTGGCTCAACAAGCTCGATGCCTGGCTATGCAAACGGAGGACTTGAACCTTGCGGTTGACACGTTCAGCAACGGCGAGCACGGTTTCATAGATAGCGCTACCAGTGATCGACAGCTCTTGTTGGATACGGCCAAGCAAATCAAGGGACATTGCTTAAAATCTCTTACGTCTGATAAGAACTATTATGTCAACTCATGAATCTTATGCCTAAGCTATCTTGATCGCGCATTCTTTATACTACAAGCGAGAATACTGAGTCACCTTCGGTTGAGAAGATACCTCTAAGAGCTATAGCCATAGGCGCTAACTCGCCCTCAGACACCCCGCCTCGACCTGCGGAGAAGGCGGATTGACAGGAGGACGCTTTCTGACTAGGGTTCATCCTCTGAGGGAGCAGAGCTCCCTGTGTTAATAACACCTGGCGTGGCCGGTGATTTCATGAACTACACCTCAAAAACCCTGATGGCGCAATGTGCCCTGTTCACTCTATGGGCCTTCACGCTGGTGGCGGTATTCACCGCATGCGAAGATCGACGAGCAGACAAGGCCTACCTCCGTGGCGATTACGCTAAGACTGCCAAAGAGTTGGAGGGACTAGCCAAACTCGGTGAGCCCCGAGCGCAATATGACCTGGCCGTTCTCTACGACAAAGGTCTGGGAGTGCCACAGAGTGATACTGAGGCGCTCCGGTGGTACACGCGTGCGGCCGAGCAAGGAGACGCACGAGCCCAGTACAATCTCGGGCTCATGTATATGAACGGGCAAGGGGTTGAGCCCAATCTTGTACTGGCCTATTACTGGGTGAGTCTATCGGTGGCGCAGGGCAATGCGAATGCTCCACCTGCGCAAGATTATCTGACCGAGAAAATGACCCATGCGCAGATAGAGGAAGCCAATAACTTAGTAAATGGGAGATTGGCAAAGGGATTACGTCAGGAGGTTCCCCATCATTAGTCATCTCGATGTCCAATGCCGCTAAATCTCTGTTGGATCTGACGCAGGGCTTGCCGAGGTTCCTTCAATAATCTCAGATGATATTGGCTCGAAGTCACAAATCGCTAGTTAGAAACTTGGTCTGATCTCACGGACAATTCCCTCGCTGCCATCACGAGCCAGTCTCTCCTGCCCGACACGACATCCCTCCGTCAACAGAGAGCAAATCAGGGAATCCATGTTTCCTCGTCGGTTGATTTAGTTGACAGGGTGGCCACTTGCGGGCTACAAACCGGGCATGGCCAATCACTCTCTCGCAGGTCAGCCAGCACCGGCGTCGATGCTGGTCAATATCCCTCGCCTGATTACGGCCTACTATACCGAGAAGCCGGATGTGAGTCTGCGCGAGCAACGCGTCAGCTTCGGAACATCGGGACATCGAGGCACATCCTTCAAGCGAAGCTTTAATGAAATCCATATCATCGCCGTCGCGCAGGCGATCTACGAATACCGCAAGATGGAGAACATCACCGGTCCACTCTACCTGGGGATGGATACGCACGCCCTATCGGAGCCGGCCTTTGCCAGCGTTTTAGAGGTGCTGGCGGCCAATGGCGTCCTAGTCATGGTGGACCAGGAGGGCGGCTATACGCCGACCCCTGTCATCTCCCACGCCATTCTCACCTACAACCGAGGCCGCAACGCAGGTTTAGCCGACGGCATCGTCATCACCCCCTCACACAATCCGCCAGATGACGGCGGCATCAAGTACAACCCACCGCATGGTGGGCCGGCTGACACCGTGGTCACGAAGTGGATCGAGGATCGGGCCAATGCCCTGATAAAGGTCGATCTGCATGGAGTCGCGCGCCTCCCCTATGCCCGTGCCAGACGAGCCGCGACGACCAAGCCTCATGATTACCTCGGCACCTACATCGGTGATCTCGCGCAGATCATCGACATGGACGTGATTCAATCAGCCGGGTTGAAGCTCGGCATCGATCCGCTCGGCGGGTCTGGCGTAGCCTACTGGCTGCCGATTGCAGAACGCTACGGATTGAACATTGAGGTCGTGAATCCTTCCGTCGATCCGACCTTCCGTTTCATGCCGCTCGATTGGGACGGCAAAATTCGGATGGACTGTTCCTCGCCCTCTGCCATGGCAAATCTCATCGCGCTGAAAGATCAGTTCGATGTCGCCTTCGGCAACGATGCGGACAACGACCGGCATGGCATTGTCACCCGCTCGGCCGGCCTACTGAACCCCAACCATTATCTCGCAGTCTCGATCTTTTATCTCTTCGCGAACCGTCCAGGATGGAAGCCAGATGCCGCGATCGGGAAAACGCTGGTGAGTAGCAGTCTGATTGATCGTGTCGCAGCCAAACTTGGACGCACACTCATTGAAGTGCCAGTCGGCTTCAAGTGGTTCGTCAAGGGATTGCTGGACGGCTCGCTCGGCTTTGGTGGCGAAGAAAGCGCGGGTGCGTCATTCCTCCGTCGCGATGGAACCGTGTGGTCCACCGATAAAGACGGCATCATCATGAACTTGTTGGCCGCGGAGATGATGGCCAAGACCGGCCGTGATCCTGGCGAACTCTACCGAGAACTGACCAAAGAACTGGGAGAGCCGGTGTACGAGCGAATCGATGCAGCCGCAACGTCAGAGCAGAAGACCATCCTGTCGAAACTCTCACCAGACCAAGTGCAGACCACAGAATTGGCTGGCGACAACATCATCGCCAAGCTGACGACAGCCCCTGGCAATGGTGCCGCAATTGGTGGGCTGAAAGTCGTCACCGAACAGGGTTGGTTTGCCGCCCGCCCCTCTGGCACCGAAGATGTGTACAAGCTCTACGCCGAAAGTTTCCGTGGGAAAGAGCATCTCAAGCAGATTCAGGAAGAAGCGCAGGCGCTCATCACCAAGGCTCTGGCCTCGGCCAAGTAAGAGGAGCTACCGATAGTGAGCAGCACGGCAGTGCTCATGTGGGGGATGCTCTTCGGAGCCATTGGCTTTGGCTTCTTTCTGTATGGAAAAAAGCAACGAGCCGTCGTGCCGCTCATCGTCGGGATTGCCCTCTGTGTCGTCCCCTATTTCGTCGCAAATGTCTATGCACTCGTCATGGTCGGAGTGATCTTAGTGGCTATTCCATATTTTGCACGAATATGAGGCGGAGCAACAGAGCACCAGCGAAGAAGCGTAGGGGGAAAGGTTCGCGTTAGACTACCTGATGCTCTGCGTGGTAGGAGCTGCGGACGAGCGGGCCGGATTCGACGTGGGTAAAGCCGAGGGCCATCCCCTCCTCTTTTAACAGGGCAAACTCGCTGGGATCGTAATAGCGGGCAACCGGCAGGTGCTCTCTCGTTGGCTGAAGGTATTGCCCGATGGTCATGATGTCGCAACCGACGGAGCAAAGATCGCGCATGACTTCGCGGGCCTCATCCATAGTTTCGCCCATCCCGAGGATCAGCCCGGACTTGGTGCGCATGCCCAACTGCTTCGCCCTGCCGAGTAGCTCAATCGAACGTTGATACTTCCCCTGTGGTCTGAGGGACGGGAACAACCGCCGGACAGTTTCGATGTTGTGATTGAGAATCTCCGGCTTCTCGGCACAGACCATCGCAAGCGCCGCCTCGTTTCCTTCGAAATCAGGAATCAAGACTTCAATCGTGCAGTCAGGGCTGAGCTGTCTGGTCTGCCGGATCGTGTCGGTAAAGATGGCGGCGCCGCCATCCTCCAGTTCATCCCGGTTCACCGATGTGACCACGGCATGTCGAAGGCCCAAGGCCTGGACCGCTTCTGCGACGCGGCGCGGTTCTTCGTAGTCGATTGCACTTGGTCGGCCAGTCTCGACTGAGCAGTAGTGGCAACGTCTGGTGCAAATGTCTCCCAAAATAAGGAAGGTCGCGGTGCGTGCATTCCAACATTCCCAGCGGTTCGGGCAGCGTGCTTCTTCACAGATGGTGTGGAGCTTGAGCTTGTCCATCGTCCGCTTGATGTCGAGGTAGTCCGGCCCCGTTGTCGCCTCGACTTTGAACCAGGGGGGAAGGCGCTTGGAAGAACTGACGGCTGACGGCTGACGGCTGATAGCCTGGGATGAGACAGAGGATGAAGATCGGAGCTGGTCGAGTGGGATGAAGGTCATGGTGGCTATGACTATTCGTGAGCCGTACGAGGTCTGAACCAGCCGGCAATTCTGGCCAGCAGCCCTTCTCGTTCTGGTTCAGGTGTAGGGTCTGGATACTCGATCCAGAGTTCCTGTGAGCCGAGATAGACTCCGTTGCGAAAACTCATTTGGGTTCGAAGTTGCCGATAGCCGTCCGCTTGCATGATATGGATGAGCATGCGTAACGCATCCTCCTGCGTCGAGTGCGGCTCAGTCTCTATCAGGATCGCTTCATAACGCAGGATGGCTCGATAGCTCTCCCCCGCTTGGGCGAATGCGATTGGCCTACTGAAGCCTCGCTCTCTGGCATCGAGCCCGGCCAACTGATGTTTATCGAGGCTCTCCCCCATACCTGATGCCGATCGAAAGACGTTAATCCATGGCACGGAAGACGGCGACAAGATCGCTTAAGGCGACGGTCTTACTCTTGAGGATAGCCCGTTCAGCCTGGATCGCTTCGCTGGTCTTGGTATCTGCCGCGCCGCCCTTCAGACAGGACGCACCCAAAGCCAGGATGCGGTCACATTCCTGGGACAGTTTGTTCTTCACAACCGGATTGACGGACAGAATTTCCATGAGCTGGCGTCTGGTCTCGGTCAAATGTCCTTGCAACTCGGAGTCCGGGTAACTCTTGCGTGCGGCTTCGTCGAAGCAGCGGTCGAGGTATTGAGCCAGGAACACATAGAGCCGAACGAGGGCGGCTGTGACGTCAAGCTGTTCTTTGCAGGAGGTAGCCATAATCAGAGCGCCTCTTTTCGTTGGTAACGGAATTAGAGAAGTACTTTCACGTCTGTGCCTTCGATCTTCACTTGATAGACTTCGACTTTCGCAGACGGGTTCGCCACGCAGGCGCCGGTGGTGACATCGAATTTCCAGCCATGCCAGGGGCAGGTCACGACGGATCCTTCGACATCGCCTTCGCCGAGTGGACCGCCCCGATGGAGACAGGTGTTGTCGATTGCGTGAAACGTCCCGTTCACATTGAAGACCGCAAGGGTCTTCCCGTTTACTTCCGCGACGATTCCATGGCCCGGCTGCACATCGGTGGTGCCTGTCACACGTACGAAATTTCCCATCGCCTGTCCCGTCCCTTCGTCTGTGTTTATGCTTTCGTAAATGGTTTCTTGAGTTTACTCAGGAGGCTTTCGATCGGCGGAACGCCCGTTGCGGCGCCGGTCACTTCCGCGACTATTTTCTGAGCGATCTCCCTGAAAGCCGCAGATTGCGGAGAAGCAGGATTGGCCACGACGATCGGGGTACCGGAGTCACCGCCATCACGGATCGCCGGATCGATCGGTACTCGTCCGAGGAACGGGATGCCGAGTGTCGCAGCCGCTCGCTCCCCTCCCCCATACGAAAATATTTCCGTCCGTTCGCCGCAGTGGCCGCAGAGGAAGTAACTCATGTTCTCGACAATGCCAAGAAGCGGCACATTCACCTTTTGGAACATCATTATGCCTTTGCGGACATCGTGTAGTGCCACTTCCTGAGGTGTCGTGACAGTGACTGCGCCGGTGAGTGGAACCAATTGCGTAAGGGTGAGCTGCGCATCTCCGGTGCCAGGAGGCAGATCGATGAGTAAGTAATCCAGTTCGCCCCAGAGCACATCGCGGAAGAGTTGCTGAATGGCGGTGTGGACCATCGGCCCGCGCCAGACTATGGCTGTGTCTTCCGGGACGAAAAATCCCATAGAAATGAGTTTCACGCCGTGACTTTCGGCGGGAACGATCTTGCCGTCTTTCTGTTCCGGTGGCTTGGTCACCCCCATCATCATGGGAATGTTGGGACCATAAATATCCGCGTCGAGCAGTCCGACCTTGGCGCCGGTTAAGGCGAGGGCCACAGCCAGATTGACGGAGACGGTGGATTTGCCGACTCCGCCCTTCCCGCTGCTGACGGCGATGACATATTTGACGCCGGGAATGAGATTGTCTTTGCCGTGACCGGTCTGAGGTCCGGCTGGATGTTCGTCAGCCATGGAGTCTGTCTCCTCTACATATGCATCGAATGGGACTGGCTCTCGGGCCAGCGATTCCATCATAAGCGAAGGCGAGGGCGAAAGAAAATAGGCCTATTGCGCTACGGGTGATAGCGCAATAGGGGTATGGAGGCAGGTGATGAAACGATCCGTCGCGAGGTTGTGTCGCGAACCTATTATCCGACGGTGGGGTCGTTACGTCGCAGATTATGAGCCAACCCGAACAGCCAGAGCGTGTAGATAATCCACTTCGAAGGATCGAAATTGTACCACTTCGGTCCGTTACGGAAGTCGCGCGCGTAGGTGTGATGAAAATTGTGATAGCCCTCGCCGAAACTGACGAAGGAGATGAGCCAGCTATCGCGGCTGCTATCCTGCGTGCCGTGCGGCTGTGTGCCGATCATGTGACAAAGTGAATTGATCGTGAAGGTGGAATTCAGCACCATGAACATCCGGAAGAGACCACCAAGGAGGAAAGCCGCGATGCCGCCTTGCAAACCACCGTGCCAGACACCCAACACAAAAGGCAGCAAAAGTCCCGTGACCACAATCGGCCAGTAGTATCGATGTTGCCACATTACGACAGGGTCGCGGCGCAGGCGGATCTCATATTTCTCCGTGCGATGAGGGGTATTGTAAAAGAGCCAGCCGCAGTGGCTGTGCCAGAATCCCTTGGTCACGTTGTAGGGATCTTCTACTTGATCGGTCTTGGCATGATGGCGGATATGGTCGCCTCCCCACTTGAGCGCGGAATTTTGCAGCGCCCAGCCACCGGCGATGAGGATACAGGCCTTCACCCAGTTTGGGCATTCAAAGCTCTGATGGGAGACCAACCGGTGATAGCCAACGGTGATGCCCATGCCGGTGACGATGTACATGACAAAGGACAGAATCCAGTCGAAGCGGCTGAACCCGTAATAATAACCATAGAGTGGGATGCCAACAGTCGTGGCGATGACGATGGCCCAGAACAGCACAAAGTTTAGCGGCACAAATACATCTTCGGTCAGTGTGGCTTTAGTAGTTGTGGCGACCATTACTTCTCCTTGGAGAGCAGATGTCTCGCTTCATCGGTCCACCCCATGGGGAAGACGAAGCACTAATAACATCATACCGAACTATTGCGAATAGTTCAATGCAATGAGCGAAGTGTATACTGACGGTGTCTCTCCATCTATTGAGAGTGAGGTGCCGATGTCGACAATTTCTTCCTCATTTGAGCCTACGGTTCGCCGCATCGGTGAACAGCTCGCTGGTCTCTCTGCCGGTCAAACTCCGACTCTTTTTGAACGCCGTTGGTGGTCACAAACGGCTCTTAACCTGGCCATGCAGGATAGCGCCTTCAAGACACAGCTGTTTCGATTCATCGATGTCCTGCCTTCGGTCAAGGACGACGAGCAGGTGCTCAAGCTTGCTCGCGAGTATTTGGGCGATGGAAACGTGCAACTGTTCGGTGCCCAATGGGGCCTCAAGGCCCTCTCCGCCACCAGCCTGGGTGCTCGACTCAGTGGCAAGGCGATCAGAAGCCAGGTCGAGCAGATGGCGCGTACTTTTATTGCCGGAGCGACAGTCGAGGACGCGACACCGCGGTTGGCCGATCTTTGGCAACAGGGTCGAGCCTGGTCGGTTGACTTGTTGGGTGAGGCCACCATCAGTGATCAAGAAGCCGATCGATACCGCGATCGCTGCCTGGACACTCTGACCAAGCTGGCACGAGAGGCATCCTTGTGGCCATCGGTTCTCTTGCTGGAGCGGGACCATTTCGGGCCGATACCACGAGTACAGCTCTCGCTCAAAATCTCAGCCCTCACTCCCCATCTCGACCCGATCGATCCGGAAGGGAGTTACCGTTCTGTGGCAGCGCGACTCCGACCCATCCTGGAGCTGGCGGCGCGACTCCCCGCTTCACTGATCTTCGATATGGAACAGGCGGATACGAAAACGTTACTGCTGGAGATCTTCACCAGGCTCTTCGCAGAGCCTGCCTTCAAGGCCTATCCCTACGCGGGTCTCGCATTGCAGGCCTACCATCGAGTAACAGCACAAGATATTGAAGGGCTCTTGTCCTGGGTTCGTCAGCGTGGGGTACCCATCACGATTCGACTGGTAAAAGGGGCTTACTGGGATTCGGACACGATCCGCTATCGGCAACGAGGCTGGCCTGTTCCTCTCTTTGAACAGAAGATAGAGACGGATGCCAACTATGAAGCGCTCACGCGGCTGCTTCTGTCTCAGGCGTCCCTCGTTCGACCGGCCTTCGGGACACATAACCTTCGTACGCTGTCTTACATCGAGGCGGTAGCAGAGTCGCTTAGGCTTCCCCCGGAGGCCTGGGAGTATCAGATGATCTTCGGCATGGCCGAGCCCTTTCAGCATGCCGTCATGCAGCATGGACGCCGATTGCGACTCTATACCCCGGTGGGTGATCTGCTTCCAGGCATGGCCTATCTCGTCCGGCGATTGCTGGAAAATACTTCGAATGAATCATTTCTACGCAAGGAGTATGTGGAGTCCCAGCCTCTGAGCCGGTTGTTGGCTCCGCCTGTTCTTGAGGGACTGAGTCAGAAGCAGCCCCTCTCGTCTCAGCGCGCTGGTCTGCAGGAGTTTCGCAATGAACCACAGCGGGACTTTGCACAGGCCGACCGCCGAGTAGCGATACAGCAGGCCCTAGTGACCGTACGGTCGCAACTCGGCCGGCAGTGGTCGTCGTCTTTCGGTGGGCTACGCCTGACTGGGCCTCTCATTGAGTCGCGCAACCCAGGATGCCCGGATGAAGTCGTGGCTCGATTGTCCAGCGCCAGTTCTGAGGATGTCGAACAGGCGGTGTGCCGAGCAGTTCAAGCATGGGAATCCTGGCGCCATACCACAACGGAACGACGAGTGGACATCATCCGTGCCGCCGCGTCGCTCATGCGAACGCGACGTGATGAGTTGGCAGCCTGGGAGATTCTGGAATGCGGGAAACCGTGGCGGGAGGCGGATGCAGACCTCGCGGAAGCGATCGACTTTCTGGAATTTTATGCGGTGGAATGGCACCGACTTGCTCCCCCAAGACGATTAGGCCAGGAGCCAGGCGAGCTGAACCAACGGCTCTATAATCCTCGCGGGGTGACGGTTGTCATCGCCCCGTGGAATTTTCCGCTGGCGATTCCCACCGGCATGGTATCGGCGGCCCTCGTGACTGGGAATCCCGTGATCTTCAAACCCTCCGAGCGCTCGCCCATGATGGGGTACTGGCTTACGGAGATCTTGCGGGAGGCCGGTGTGCCAGAGGGGGTGCTCTGTTGTCTGCCAGGCGGAGCCGACATCGGGCGGACGTTGGTGCACCATCCCGAGATCGCAACCATTGCCTTTACAGGTTCAAAGGATGTCGGTCTTCGCATCATCCAAGAAGCCGGCACTATTTTGCCGGGACAACGGACGGTCAAGCGCGTCCTGGCAGAAATGGGAGGAAAGAACGCTATCATCGTGGATGAAACGGCGGACCTCGATGACGCGATCACTGGAGTGGTCGCGTCCTTCACCGGCTATGCAGGACAGAAATGTTCTGCCTGCTCGCGGGCGATCGTCCATGCTTCAATCTACGACAGTTTTCTGGAGCGCCTCACAGAGGCGGTGCTGAGCTTGAGGGTCGGCAATCCTGAAGAACCTGGTACCCAGGTCGGGCCGGTGATTGATCGTCGAGCGCAGGCAACGATGCAGGAATACATTGAGATTGGAAAGAAGGAAGCCCGACTGCTCGTGGGAGGGACTGTGTCGGGGCCCGGCTGGTATGTCGGGCCGACGGTCTTTGCGGATGTGGCCCCGACCCATCGGATAGCCCAGGAAGAAATCTTTGGACCGATCCTCGCGGTGATGAAAGCATCCTCGTTTCAGGACGCGCTGACCTTGGCGAATTCGACGGCCTATGCCCTCACCGGCGGAGTCTATTCACGAAGCCCGGTCAATCTCGAATTAGCCAGACAAGGGTTTGATGTCGGGAATCTCTATCTGAATCGTCCGATCACCGGCGCGTTAGTTGGTCGCCAGCCCTTTGGCGGCCATCGGCTCTCCGGCGTTGGAGCGAAGGCGGGAGGTGAAGAGTACCTGACGCAATTCGTAGTCACCCGTGTCGTCAGCGAGCAGACCCTCCGGCGAGGATTCGCGCCGCCCGAGTGAGGCCTTCGGGGGCTTGATCTCGTAGGATTCCAGCTCCTCCGTGATATCCGTAACGATGCCCCGGTCTTCCAACGGCGAGAGTTCCTGCCGCTCGACGTACTTGACCAGCCCGACTCCCTTCACAAACCAGGCGGTCATCACATCGGTGCCCTGGGCCGTCTTGTTCGTGCCGGAAAGGTGAATCTGCATGAACATGCGCGCTTCCACCTTTACCGCGTCCTTGAAGGTGCCGGCCGGCACGGTCACCGATTCCTGCCCCACCACCGTGGAATCGCCCTGCGCATCAACCTTTTCATTCTCGCCGTCGCGATCCATATCGGTGCCAAAGTCCAGCCCCTTACGGCTAAATTGTGCGAACGAGGTCGAGGTCTTCAAGGGAAAACGTACGATCTGATACGGCACGAGCTGTCTTTCCAAGGGCGTACCCGGCTCAGAACCGTAATAGACGATGCCGACGCTATCGCGACGATAGAAACTGTCTGATGGGCCGTGATTACCTGGATTCGTATCGTGGAACACGGTGACCGTCATGCCCTTGATGGTTTTCGTGCCGGTGACCGAAGACACATTGGTGAAAAATTTATGCTCAATCGTTTGCAGGGGCCCTTCGGTAATCTGCCCGCGATAGTGCCATTCGTTTCCGATCTGATCGGGGAAGTAGTCGGGGGACTGGACAACGATACCGGCGTCTTCTGCTGCGAGAGGATCGGACCAGGTAGCGCAGGCGAGCAACAGGGCTGCACCCAACATGATAGGCATTCTATATCCAGGCGTTTTCAGCGACATGCGTGAGGTTCTCCACGAGTTGAGCAATGAGGTGACCGTACCATAGGAATCCTGGAGGCGGCAAGGGAAGGCAGCTAGTGGCGTTGTAGCAGCAGACTTGCCTTCATCGAATATCCCACCCATAATCGCATGCCTATGCGATGCGACAAGCCAATATGATGATGCGAACCACTCATGAATCAGTTGCCGAGTCCAGACTCGGAGTGCTCATAACCGGTGCATCCGGTGGGATTGGTCGCGCAATCAGTCTGGCCTTTGCCGCTGCTGGCTGGACGGTAGGGGTGCATTACCATCGCAACAAGTCCGCGGCCGAGGACACACTCTCACAAGTGGTGGCCGCGGGCGGAGTTGGGACGCTCTACGAAGCCGACATTCGTGAGTCTCATGCTGTGCAACAGATGGTGGATGCCTCCTGCCGTCAGGTACCCGCGCCGTCAGCGTTCATCTGCAATGCTGGCATCGGAGTGAGCCACCTGATTCTTCGACAACGTGAAGACGATTGGGCCGAGGTGTTAGCCACGAATCTGACAGGAACATTTCATTGTCTCCGCGCCATGGCCCCTCCCCTCCTCGCTCG
>Ga0209253_10000950_pt1 | contig 25352 bp, 22 predicted proteins | sample FrelakmetBRP12BR_FD_187145 | JGI IMG/M metagenome (GOLD analysis project Ga0209253, IMG submission 187145) | Freshwater lake sediment microbial communities from the University of Notre Dame, USA, for methane emissions studies - BRP12 BR (SPAdes)... | ecosystem: Environmental > Aquatic >...
TCATCAACCACGCCGAGGACAAGCTGCTCTTCTTCGACCTCACGTTCCTGCCGATCATCGAGGCGATCGCCCCGCACTGCCGCACGGTGCGCAGCTTCATCGCGATGGCCGACCGGGCGAAGATGCCGGCGCAGAGCAAGGTGGAACTGCTCTGCTACGAAGACCTGATCGACACCCACTCCGAGCGCTTTTCCTGGCCGATCTTCGATGAGCGTCTGGCCTCGTCGCTGTGCTACACGTCGGGCACGACCGGCAATCCGAAGGGCGTCCTGTACAGCCACCGCTCGACGCTGCTGCACGCCTACGGCTCGGTGGCGCCCGATGCCCTGGGCCTGTCAGCCAGCGACACCGTGCTGCCGGTGGTGCCGATGTTCCACGTCAATGCCTGGGGCCTGCCCTATGCCTCGCCAATGGTCGGCGCCAGGCTGGTGTTCCCGGGTCCGAACCTGGACGGCAAGTCGCTGTACGAGCTTTTCGAGGCCGAAGGCGTGACCTGCTCGGCCGGCGTGCCGACCGTCTGGCAGGGGCTGCTGGCGCATACCGAGGCCAACGGCCTGAGGTTCTCGACGATGAAGCGTACGGTGATCGGCGGCTCGGCCTGCCCGCCGGCGATGACGCGGATCTTCGAGGAGAAGTACGGCGTGCACGTGCTGCACGCCTGGGGCATGACCGAGATGAGCCCGCTGGGCACCGTCTGCTCGTTCAAGCCCAAGCACGCGGCGCAGGGTGTCGAGGCGCAGCGGGCGGTGCAGGTCAAGCAAGGCCGCGTGGTGTTCGGCGTCGACATGCGCGTCGTCGGCGAGGACGGCGGCGAACTGCCGTGGGACGGCAAGGCCTACGGCAACCTGCTGGTGCGCGGGCCGTGGGTGCTGCGCGAGTACTTCAAGGGCGAGGGCGGCAACCCGCTGCAGACCGACGACACTGGCCACGGCTGGTTTCCGACCGGCGACGTGGTCACCATCGATGCCGACGGCTACATGCTCATCACCGACCGCACCAAGGACGTGATCAAGTCCGGCGGCGAATGGATCAGTTCGATCGAGATCGAGAACATCGCCGTCGCGCATCCGGCGGTGGCGATGGCCGCCTGCATCGCGGCGCGGCATCCGAAGTGGGACGAGCGACCGCTGCTGGTGGTGATGAAGAAGCCCGGCGCCGAGCTCACGCGCGAGCAGCTGATTGCTTTTTTTGAGGGCAAGGTGGCCAAGTGGCAGGTGCCCGACGACGTCGTTTTCGTCGACTCGATCCCGCTCGGCGCCACCGGCAAGATGCTGAAGAACCGCCTGCGCGAGCAGTTCAGGGACTACCGGCTGCCCGGGGCGTAGGACCGCCGCGGCACTGGCTTGCGCGGCAGGGGGCTTTCGGTATTGTGCGCGGGGCCTTGAAGGCCAAACAGGGGAGGCTGACGATGAGGCGTGTCGCTCGGGCATGGGTACTGGCCGTTGCCGCGGCCGCGGCAGCAGGTACGGCCGTGGCGCAGAGCAAGGGCGCGGCCACGGCCGCTGCACCGTCGGCGCAGACGGTGAAGATCGCCTACCTCGATCCGCTGTCGGGACCGTTCGCAGCAGTGGGCCAGAACATCCTCAAGCACTTCCAGGTCGCCGCCGAGATCGTCACGGCCAGGCAGCTGGCCGGCGCGGGGATCAAGTTCGAGATCGTGCCGTTCGACAGCAAGGGCTCGCCGCAGGAGGCGCTGACGCTGCTGCGCGCCATCGCCGACCAGGGCATCCACTACGTGGCGCAGGGGCAGGGCTCGCACGTCGCGATTCCGCTGTCGGAGGCGATCGCCCGCAACAACGAGCGCAGTCCCAGGCAGTCGATCGTGCTGCTGAACTACGCAGCGATCGACCCGGATCTCACCAACAGCAAGTGCAATTTCTGGCACTTCAGTTTCGATGCCAACACCGAAATGAAGATGGAGGCCCTGACCGACTACATGAGGGGCCGTACGGAGATCAAGAACGTCTATCTGCTGAACCAGAACTACTCGCACGGCCAGCAGACCGCGCGCTTTGCCAAGGAACTGCTGGCGCGCAAGCGGCCGGACGTGAAGATCGTCGGCGAGGACCTGGTGCCGCTTGGCCAGGTGCGCGATTTCTCGCCGTACATCGCCAAGATCCGCGCCTCCGGCGCCGACACGGTGATCACCGGCAACTGGGGCACGGATCTGCAGTTGTTCGTGCGCGCCGCGCGCGATGCCGGGCTGACGGCGAACATCTACACGTACTACGCGGGCGTGGTCGGCACGCCCACTGCCATGGGCGCCGCCGGCGCCGACCGCGTACGCCAGGTGTCCTACTGGCATCCGAACATCGAGAACAACCCGGCCGAGCCGATCTACGTCGACTTCAAGAAGCGCTTCAACGAGGAGTGGACCGTGCTCGCCTCGTACAACTCGCTCGCCATACTGGCCGAGGCGATCAGGCGTGCGGGCAGCGCCGAGCCGCTGAAGGTCGCGCACACGATGTCGGGCATGAAGATGAATGGCCTGATGGGCGAGATCGAGATGCGCGCCACCGACCATCAGCTGCAGCAGCCGCTGTACATCTCGACCTTCACCAAGGCCGGCGGACTGGTCAAGTACGACGCGGAGAAGACGGGCTTCGGCTTCCGCACGGAGAAGGTGATACCCACCTATGTCGCCTCGACGCCAACCTCATGCAACATGCAGCGGCCGGCGAAACCGTAGAAGGAGGGTCGAGCGCCCCTGCCCCGGGATCCGGCCGGCTGCGCGGCCACCCCCTCCTGAATCGACCGGCCCGGATGACGGGCCGGTTCCACATCGGCGCATGAATCTCGAACTGTTCCTGGTGCAACTGCTCAACGGCGTCAGCTACGGGTTGCTGCTGTTCATGCTTGCCGCCGGTCTGACGCTGATCTTCTCGATGATGGGGGTGCTCAATTTCGCGCACACCAGCTTCTACATGGTTGGTGCGTATCTGGCCTACCAGTTGTCGGTGTGGATCGGCTTCTGGCCGGCGCTCGTGCTTGCGCCGCTGCTGGTCGGCGTGCTCGGTGCGCTCGTCGAACAATGGGGACTGCGCCGGGTGCACAAGTGGGGCCACGTGCCCGAACTGCTGTTCACTTTCGGCCTGTCTTATATCGTCTTCGAACTGGTGCAGGTGACCTGGGGCCGCGCGCCGGTGCCCTATGAGGTGCCGAGCGGGCTCGACGGTCCGGTCGGCTGGCTGCAGGCGGCCGGCATCACCTTCCCGCTTTACCGGCTGTTCATGATGGGCGTGGCGGTCCTGATGCTCGGCGCGCTGTGGCTGTTGCTCAGGCGCACGCGCATCGGACTGGTGATCCAGGCGGCGCTGACCCACCCCGAGATGGTCGAGGCGCTCGGTCACAACGTGCCCCGCGTGTTCATGCTGGTCTTCGGTGCCGGCTGCGCGCTGGCCGGCCTGGCCGGCGTGATCGGCGGCAACGCGTTCGTCACCGAGCCCGGCATGGCCGGCGCGGTCGGGGCGATCGTGTTCGTGGTGATCGTCTTCGGCGGGCTGGGTTCGCTCACCGGCGCCTTCATCGCCTCGCTGCTGCTCGGTCTCGTGGACGCCTTCGGCAAGACCAGCAGCGGGTCACTGGCGGGACTGCTCACGCAAGCGGGGTTCGAACTGACGCCGCAGACCTTCGGCTACCAGGTGCTCGCCATGACGGTGGCGCAGGTCGCCCCCGTGCTGCCGTACCTGCTGCTGGTGCTGATCCTGATCCTGCGGCCGCGCGGGCTGATGGGCACCCGGGAGAACTGAGGTGTCTGAACTCGGCGAACTTCGCTTCAAGCCGCTGAATTTCGGCCGCTGGGTCACCTGGGGCTTCACGGCGATTGTCTTCGTCGCCGCGCCGCAGTTCTTCGGCAGCGGCTTCGCCCGCGCGCTGCTGGCGCAGATGGGCATCATGAGCATCTTCGCGCTGTCCTACAACATGCTGCTCGGGCAGACCGGGCTGCTGTCCTTCGGCCACGCGGTCTATTCGGGGCTCGGTGCCTACTTCGCGATCCACGCGCTGGCCCTGATCGGCAAGGGCGCGCTGGTGTTTCCGGTCTCGCTGCTGCCGCTGGTCGGCGGCACCGCCGGCCTGATGTTCGGCGTCCTCTTCGGTTACCTGACGACCAAGCGCGCCGGCACCACCTTCGCGATGATCTCGCTCGGACTCGGCGAAATGGTCTTCGCCGCCTCGCTGATGTTTCCGGGCTTCTTCGGTGGCGAGGCCGGCATCAGCGGCAACCGCACTGCGGGTGGCCCGTTCCTGGGCATCGCCGGGCTGACCTTCGGGCCCGACATCCAGGTCTATTACCTGATTGCGGCGTGGACCTTCGCCTGCATGATCGCGATGTACGCGCTGACGCATACGCCGCTCGGTCGCATCGCCAACGCCGTGCGCGACAATCCGGAGCGCGCCGAGTTCATCGGCTACAGCGCGCAGCGGGTGCGCTGGATCATGATGATGCTGTCCGGTTTCTTCGCCGGCATCTCCGGCGGCCTGTCGGCGATCAACCTGGAAAGTGTGGGCAGCGGCGCCCTTCACGCGCTGGTCTCGGGAGGCGTGCTGCTGGCGGCGTTCATCGGCGGCGTGCTGTTGTTCTTCGGGCCGATCCTGGGCAGCGTGGTGTTCGTGTTCTTCGCCTTCGCGCTGTCGGAGTACACGCCGGCCTGGCACCTCTACCTCGGCGTGTTCTTCGTGCTGCTGGTGATGTTCGCGCCCGGCGGACTGTCGAGCCTGATCCTGCTGAACCTGCGGGTCGCGAAGTCCGGCAGGTTCCGCCGCCTGCGCGACCCCTACGTCGGCGTGTTGGGCACCGGGCTGGCCCTTGCCGCCGGGATCGCGCTGCTGATCGAGATGACCTACCACGTGACGCTCGGCATCGGCACCGGATCGAGCGTCAGGGTCTTCGGCTTTCCATTCGACACGGCACGCAGCGAAAGCTGGGTGTTTGCCGCAGCCGTGGCTGCCGCCAGTGCGATCGCCTTCGAGTACATGCGCCGCCGCTTCATGCGCGAGTGGGACGCGATCGCCGTGGAGATCGAGGACTGGCGGCGCGACAACCCGGAAGAAGACAAGTGACCTCGCTGGCGCTGCAGCTCATCGACGTGCGCAAGCGCTTCGGTCACACGGAGATCATCCGCGGCGTCAGCCTGGCGATCGAAACCGGAGAGAGGCACGCCATCATCGGCCCGAACGGCGCCGGCAAATCGACGCTGTTCAACCTGGCGAGCGGACGCTTTCACGCCGATTCGGGCGAGATCCTGCTCAACGGCACGGCGATCACCCGACGCAAGCCGTTCGAGATCAACCGCCTGGGCCTGGCGCGCAGTTTCCAGATCACGAACATCTTCCAGCGCCTGTCGGTGTTCGAGAACCTGCGCTGCGCCGTGCTGTGGTCGCTCGGACACCGATACTCCTTCTGGCGCAACCTGAACAAGCTCGCCGATGCCCAAGCACGGGCCGAGGAGATGCTGGAACGCATCGGCCTGAAGCGCCGCCGCAACATCCAGGCGGGGCTCCTCACCTACGCCGAGCAGCGCGCGCTGGAGATCGGCATCACGATCGCCGGTGGCGCGAACGTCATCCTGCTCGACGAGCCGACCGCTGGCATGAGTCGCAGCGAAAGCGCACGCGCGGTGGCGCTGATCCGCGAAGTCACCGAAGGCCGGACGCTGGTGATGGTCGAGCACGACATGAGCGTCGTGTTCGGCCTGGCCGACCGCATCTCCGTGGTGGTCTACGGCGAAGTGATCGCCAGCGGGCGGCCGGAAGTGATCCGCGCCGACGCCAAGGTCAAGGAGGCGTACCTCGGTCAGCCGGCGGAGGCGGCCTGATGTTGCATGTCGACAACCTGCAGGCCTATTACGGCAAGAGCCATGTGCTGCACGGTGTGGACCTGTCGGTGGGCGTGGGCGAGATCGTCAGCCTGCTCGGCCGCAACGGAGTGGGACGCTCGACCACGGCCAAGGCGATCATGGGGCTGGTGGACTGCACCGGCCGCGTCGTGTTCAAGGGGCGCGACATCAGCGGCTTGCCGACCTACCGGATCGCCCACGCCGGACTCGGCTATGTGCCTGAAAGCAGGGACATTTTTCCCGCGCTAACGGTGGCCGAGAACCTCGTACTGGGGCTGAAGGGGCGGCGTCCCGGGCGCTGGAGCCACGAGGACATGTACCGGCTCTTCCCGCGCCTGCGCGAACGCGAACGGACCTTGGCCGGGGTACTGTCCGGCGGTGAACAGCAGATGCTGACGCTTGCCCGTACGATGATGGGCGACCCGGACCTGGTGATCATCGACGAGCCCACGGAGGGGTTGGCGCCCAAGCTGGTGCTGCTCGTGGCGGAGTTCCTCAGGGCGCTGCAGGCGCGCGACATCTCGGTGCTGCTGATCGAGCAGAAGCTGACCATTGCGCTCGATATCTCGCAGCGTCTGTACGTGATGGGGCACGGCCATATGGTGTTCGCGGGCACGCCGGCGGAACTGCGCGGCAACCGGCTGATCCGCCAGGAATGGCTTGAAGTCTGAAGGGAGACGGAGAACAACGATGAAGGTCTACTTCGAGCGGCGCGGCGAGGTGGCGGTGCTGCAGATCGACAACCCGCCCGTCAACGGCCTGAACCTGGCGATGCGCCGCGGCATCGCCGGCGGCCTGCAGCGCGCGCGCAACGACCCAAAGGTGAAGGTCGTGGTGATCACCGGCACGGACAAGGTGTTCTCCGGCGGCGCCGACATCCGCGAGTTCAATACGCCGGCGGCGGTCACGGAACCGAACCTGCTGCAGGTGATCGATGCGGTCGAGTCGAGCAACAAGCCGGTGATCGCCGCGATCAATGGCGTGTGCATGGGCGGCGGACTGGAGATGTCGCTCGCCTGCCACTACCGGCTGGCGACACCGAACGCCACCATGGGTCTGCCGGAGGTGAAGATCGGCCTGCTGCCGGGTGCGGGCGGCACCCAGCGGCTGCCCCGAGCGGTGGGCGCCGAACTGGCGCTGCAGATGATCGTCTCCGGCGATCCGATCGGCGCCGAGGCGGCGCTGAAGGCGGGGCTGGTCGACCGCATCGTGCCGGCGGACAGCTTCCAGGGCGTGCTCGACTTCGCGCAGGAACTGGTCGGGCGGCGCACGCATCCGCGGCTGCGCTCGGCGCGCGCCCTCCTGCCCGCCAAGGTCGATGCCGACGGCTTCTTCAAGGCGGCGCGCGCGCGTGTGGCGAAGCAGGCGCGCGGAATGATCTCGCCGATGAAGTGCGTCGATGCGGTCGAGGCGGCGGTGCTGCGGCCGTTCGAGGAAGGCGTGCAGATCGAGCGGGCGATGTTCCTCGAACTGATCGCCTCCGAGCAGTCGAAGGCACTGCGGCACGCGTTCTTCGCCGAACGCGCGGCGGCGAAGATCGCCGGCCTGCCGGAGGGGACGCCGACGCGGCGCATCGAGCGCGCCGCCGTGATCGGCTTCGGCACCATGGGCGGCGGCATTGCGATGAGCTTTGCCAATGCCGGCATTGCCGTCACCGTGCTGGAGATGTCGCAGGAGGCGTCGGACAGGGGCCTGGCACTGTGCCAGCGCAACTGGGAGGCCACCGCAAGGAAGGGGCGGATGACGCCGCAGCAGGTGCAGGCACGCATGGCGCTGCTGCAGCCCACGCTGCGCTACGCGGATGTCGCATCGGCCGACATCGTGATCGAGGCGGTGTTCGAAGATCTGGCCGTCAAGCAGAAGATCTTCCGCGAGCTGGACCGGGTGGCAAAGCCCGGTGCGATCCTGGCCACGAATACCTCGACACTCGACATCAACCAGATCGGCGCGGCGACGAAGCGGCCGGCCGACGTGCTCGGCACGCACTTCTTCAGCCCGGCCAACGTCATGCGCCTGCTCGAGGTCGTGCGCGGCGCAGCCACGGCGCCGGATGCGCTGGCCACGGTGATGAAGCTCGCCCGTCGGCTGAAGAAGGTGGCTGTCGTCTCCGGCGTATGCGACGGCTTCATCGGCAACCGGATGCTCGAGCACTACGTGCGCCAGTCGCTGTTCCTGGTCGAGGAAGGCGCCAGCCCGCAGCAGGTCGACAAGGCGCTGACCGACTTCGGCATGGCGATGGGCATCTTCGCCGTCGGCGACCTCGCAGGGCTGGACATCGGCTATGCCATCCGCCAGCGGCGCTACAGGGAGAAGCCCGACGTGCGCTACCCGCGCATCGCCGATCGCGTGGTCGAGCTGGGGCGACTGGGGCAGAAAACCGGCAAGGGCTGGTACCGCTACGAGCCGGGCGACCGCACGCCGCAGGTCGACCCGGAAGTCGAGGCGTTGATCGACGGCTACCGCAAGGAACTTGGCATCACGCCGCGGGCGATCTCCGACGAGGAGATCGTGCAGCGCTGCATCTTTGCACTGGTCAACGAGGGCGCGCGCATCCTGCAGGAAGGCATCGCACAGCGGGCGAGCGACATCGACGTCGTCTATCTGACCGGCTACGGCTTCCCGGCCTGGCGCGGCGGTCCGATGTACTTCGCCGAAAGCGCCGGACTGCGCAACGTCGTCCAGGCAATGCAGCGCTTCGCGGCCTTGCCCGGCGCCGATGCCGTCTTCTGGCAGCCGGCGCCCCTGCTTGCCGAGCGGGCGGCCAGCGGGCGGCGGCTCGATGCGCGCTGACTGCGCGCTGCGGCCATTGCCTTTCAGGAGACGTCGATGGCGATGAACCGCCGCATCGTGCTTGCCAGCCGCCCGAGCGGCCCGGTCACGCCCGAGAACTTCCGTCTCGAAACCGTGCCGCTGCCGCCGCTGGGGGAAGGGCAGCTGCTGGTGCGCAATCGCTGGCTTTCGCTTGACCCGTACATGCGCGGGCGAATGAACGAGGGGCGCAGCTACGCAGCCTCGCAGCCCCTGGACGAAACGATGGTCGGCGGCACGGCCGGCGAAGTGGTCGAGTCGCGCCATCCGAAATTCGCCGTGGGCGACCCGGTGGTCGGTTACCTCGGCTGGCAGGAATACGGCCTCTCCGATGGCAGCCAGCTGATGAAGGTGGACACCACGCACATCCCGCTGTCGGCCTACCTCGGCCCGGTCGGCATGCCGGGCGTCACCGCCTGGGTCGGAATGAACCGCATCATCGAACCCAAGGCCGGCGAAACGGTCGTCGTTTCCTCCGCCAGCGGCGCGGTGGGGAGCGTGGTTGGCCAGCTGGCGAAGCTCGCCAGCTGTCGCGCGGTCGGCATCGCCGGCGGCGAGGAGAAATGCCGCTACGTGGTCGAGGAGCTCGGTTTCGACGCCTGCATCGACTACAAGCGCGACGATGTGGGCAAGGCACTGAAGGCGGCGGCGCCGGACGGCGTCGACGGCTACTTCGAGAACGTCGGTGGCGAGATCCTGGACGCGGTGCTGCCGCGTATGAACGCCTTCGGCCGCATCGCCGTCTGCGGGCTGATTGCCGGCTACAACGGCGAGCCGATCCCGATCCGCAACCCGACCTGGTTCCTGGTGAGCCGGCTGAAGCTGCAGGGCTTCATCGTTTCCGAGCACATGCCACTGTGGCCACAGGCGCTAAAGGAACTCGGCACGCATGTGGCCGCCGGCCGGATCAGGTACCGTGAAACCATCGCGCACGGGCTGGAGAACGCGCCGGCCGCCTTCATCGGTCTGCTCAAGGGGCAGAACTTCGGCAAGCAACTCGTCAAGCTCTAGAAAATGCAGGATTTCCTGGGCAAGGTAGCCGTCATCACCGGCGGCGGCGGCGGCTTCGGCGTTGCATTCGCGAAGCAGGCGCACTCGCTCGGCATGCGGATCGTGCTTGCCGACGTACAGGCCGATGCGCTCGACCAGCAGGTCGCGGCGATGCGCAACGCCGGCGCAGATGTCCTCGGCGTGCGCTGCGATGTTTCCTCCGATGCCGATGTCGCGCGGCTGGCGCAGGCGGCCTATGACCACTTCGGCACCGTCAACCTGCTGTTCAACAACGCGGGGGTGGCCGGCACTGGCGGCTACCTGTGGGAAAACAGCGAGACCGACTGGCGCTGGACCCTTGGCGTGAACCTGATGGGCGTGGCGCACGGCATCCGCCATTTCGTGCCGCGGATGCTTGCCGCGGGGCTGGGCGCCGACAGCGGTCACATCGTCAATTCAGCCTCGATCGCCGGCTGGCTGTGCGCGCCGCTGCTCGGCCTCTACAACGCCAGCAAGGCAGCGGTCGTATCGGCGAGCGAAACGCTGTATCACGACCTGCGCCTTGCCGGCAGCGGCATCGGGGTGTCGGTCCTTTGCCCGGCATTCGTGCCGACGGCGATCTTCGCCTCCGAGCGCAACCGGCCGGCGGGACTGGCCAACCGGGCCGCGCCGACCGCATCGCAGCGACTGGCGCAGAGCGCCGGCGAGAAGGCGGTGGCCGGGGGCAAGATGAGCGCCGACGAGATTGCCGCGCAGACCTTCGAGGCGATCCGCGCCAATCGCTTCTACGTCTTCACGCATCCGCAGATCATGCCCGCGGTGCGCGCCCGGCTCGATGCTGCCCTCAGCGGCGCCCAGCCCGCCGACCCGTACGCTGGCCGACCGGGCGCCCGGCCACGCCCGCCGGGCTGATCGGCCCCCTTGCGGTGGGCGCGGTGAGGAACCGCGCCTGCGCTGCGTGGTCCTATACGCGCCGGGTGGTACCGGCCACTTGACCTCGCCCGATCGCGCCGTGCAACAGGCCGCACATCGCGTTAAGGCACAATCCGCCGCCGCGCGGCACCGATGCCGTGCGCCGGCACATCCGTCCAAGGGATCGTCGATGGATTTTCTGCGTCAGCTGTCGTTCGTTCTTGCCGCGGCCGGCCTGCTCGGTCTCGCGCCGGCCGGCGCGCAGACCGCACCGGCCATTGGCCAGGTCGGCACCGTCGAGGGCGTGACGGAGTACCGGCTCGCCAACGGCATGCAGGTGCTGCTGTATCCGGATCCGTCGAAGCCGACGGTGACCGTGAACGTCACCTACAAGGTCGGCTCGCGGCACGAGAACTATGGCGAGACCGGCATGGCACACCTGCTCGAGCACCTGATCTTCAAGGGTTCGGCGAAGTACCCGGAACCGGACAAGGAGTTCAACCGGCGCGGCTTCCGCAACAACGCCTCCACCTCGTTCGACCGCACCAACTACTTCTCGACCTTCCAGGCCACCGACGAGAACCTGCGCTGGGCGCTCGACTGGAAGTCGGACGCGATGGTCAACTCGTTCATCGCCAGGAAGGACCTCGACTCCGAGATGACGGTCGTGCGCAACGAGTTCGAGATGGGCGAGAACCAGCCGTTCCAGGTGATGTACCAGCGCATGCTCGGCGCGGTGTTCTCCTTTCACAACTACGGCAATCCGATCATCGGCAACCGCAGCGACATCGAGAACGTCCGTATCGAGAACCTGCAGGCTTTCTACCGGATGTATTACCAGCCGGACAACGCGGTGCTGACCGTGGCCGGCAAGTTCGACGTCGACAAGACGCTGCCGCTGATCGCCGAGACCTTCGGCAGGATCCCGCGGCCGACGCGCGCGATGCCCGTGCAATGGACCGTCGAGCCGACCCAGGACGGCGAGCGCGGCTACGTCGTCCGTCGCAAGGGCGACGTGCAGATGGTCCTGCTCGGCTACCGGATTCCGTCGCTGCTGTCGGGCAGCACCGCGGCGATCAGCGCGGCGGCCGAGATCCTCGGCGACACGCCGAACGGACGCCTGCACAGGGAACTGGTGGCCACCGGGATGGCCGCGCAGGTGTTCGCCTGGCCGTTGCAGCAGCGCGATCCGGGCCTGGCGCTGTTCGGTGCGGTGGTCAAGAAGGGCGAAGCGCTCGAACGCGTGCGCGACCGGCTGGTCGAGATCGTCGAGACGAGCTTCACCCAGCAGGCGCCGGTCGAGGCCGAAATGACGCGCATGCGCCAGGACAACGAAACGAGCTACGAGCGCGCACTGGCCGATCCGCAGCAGTTCGGGATCATGCTGTCCGAATACATCGCCGCCGGCGACTGGCGGCTGTTCTTCCTCGCCCGCGATCAGATCGACAAGGTCGCCCCTGGCGATGTCGCACGCGAGGCAGCGCGCTTCTTCCGCCGCGACAACCGGACTGTGGGGCTGTTTCTCCCCGAGGACGCGCCACAGCGGGCCGAGATTCCGGCGCCGCTGCCGGCAGCCGCCCTGCTGGCCGAGTTCAAGCCGCGACAGACGGCCGCGGCGGGCGAGGCCTTCGATCCGTCGCAGGCGAACATCGATGCGCGCACGCGCCGGCTGGCCTTTGGCGACCTGAAGGTTGCGCTGCTGCCGAAGAAGAACCGCGGCGAGACGGTCGACGTGGTGATCCGGCCGCGCTGGGGCGACGAGAAGAGCCTCAACGGCAAGGCCGTCGTCTCTTCGCTGGCGGAGGCAATGGTCTCGCGCGGAACGAGCAGGTTCACGCGCCAGCAGATCGCCGACGAGATGACGCGGCTGAAGATGCAGGGGTCGCTGCGCGGCTTCCAGACCGATCGCGCCAATCTGGCCGAGGCGCTGCGGCTGGCGGCGCACGTGCTGCGCGAGGCGAATTTCCCCGCCGCCGAGTTCGACCAGCTCAAGCGCCAGACGATCACCGGCCTGCAGTCGCGGCTGTCGGACCCGGAGGCGCGCGCCGCCGACTCGCTGGCGCGCCACTTCAACACTTATCCGCCCGGCGACCCGCGCGCCCACATCCCGCTCGAGGAGCGCATCAGGGCGATCGAAGCGGCGACGCTCGACGAGGTGAAGCACTTCCACGCCGAGTTCTGGGGCACGGCGCGCGGCGAGATCGCGCTCGTCGGCGACTTCGACGACAAGGCCGCCGAGCCGCTGATCAGGGAGCTCTTCGCCGGCTGGACGTCGAAGGCGCCGTACGCACGGGTGCTGTCCGAGCCGCGCGATGTGCCGGCCGCACGGATCGCCGTGAACACGCCGGACAAGGAAAATGCGATGTACCGCGCGCGACTGAACCTGACGCTGCGCGATGACGATCCCGACTACGTGCCGCTGGTCGTCGGCGACCACATCTTCGGCGGCGGCGGCCTCCTGTCGAGTCGCCTGATCGAGCGCGTGCGACAGCGCGACGGCCTGTCCTACGGCGCGGGCTCCTGGCTCGTCGTGGGCAGCCGCGACCGCGCCGCCAGCTGGCAGCTTTACGGGCTGGTCGCGCCGCAGAACGTTGCCCGCTTCGAGGAGGCGGTGCGGGAGGAGATCGACCGCATGCTCAAGGACGGGCTGACCGACAAGGAAGTCGCCGATGCCAAGGCCGGACTGCTGCAGGAGCGCCTGCTGAACCGCTCTGCCGACAGCACGCTGGCATCGGTGTGGAGCGACTACCTTGACCTCGACCGCACGTTCACCACCTACAGCCTGGCTTTCGAGGAACGCGTCAAGTCGCTGACCACGGCCGAGATCAATGCGGCGCTGCGGCGGCACATCGATCCGGCGAAGATGACCGTGGTCGTCGCCGGCGACGCCGCCAAGGGGGCCAAGTAGTGTCGCTCGAGACCTTCCGCCACCGCCTGCCGCTGCGCGTGCGCTGGGCCGAGGTCGACATGCAGGCGGTCGTCTTCAACGGCCACTACCTGACCTATGCGGATGTCTGTGCCACCGAGTACTGGCGGGCGATCGGTGTGCCGTACCCGGCAGGTTTCGCCGGTCTGGGCATCGATGCGTTCGTGCGCAAGGCGACCGTCGAGTACCACGCACCGGCCCGCTACGACGACGAACTGCTGCTCTGCGGCCGCATCGCCCGGCTGGGCCGCAGCAGCGCGGGTTTCGCGGTGGCGATGTTCCGCGCCGACGATGCGTCGCGGCCGCTGGTCGATGCCGAGGTGGTCTATGTCTGCGTCGACCTCCGCGGCGCATCGGTGCCGTGGCCCGAGCAGATGCGCGAGCGGATGCGTCGCTACGAGATCGTCACGCCAATCGAGGGAGCCGATCGTGGCTGACCGGCTGCGCATCGAGCTGGGCGACTGGACCTCGATGCGGGCGCACGCTGAACCGGTGCGCTTTGCGGTCTTCGTCGAGGAGCAGCAGGTGCCAGCCGAGATCGAACTGGACGAGTTCGACCCGCTGAGCATGCATGCGCTGGCCTTTGATGCCCAGGGCAGGGTGCTGGGCACCGGGCGGCTGCTTCCCGACGGCCATATCGGTCGCATGGCAGTGCTGCCGCAGGCGCGCGGCGCCGGTGTCGGCAGTGCCTTGCTGCAGGTGCTGATGCAGGCGGCGCGGGCGCGCGGCGAGCGCGAGGTGCTGCTGAGCGCGCAGACGCACGCGATTGCGTTCTACGCGCGCTTTGGCTTCGTCGCCGAGGGCGAGGAGTACGACGATGCAGGCATCCCGCATCGCATGATGCGGCTCGTCTTCTGAAGCCCCAGGCAACGGCTCAGCCGGCCTTGCCGGCACCCGAGATGCGGCGCGGCGCGCATCCCGCCGCCGCATCGAGCGTGAACTCGAAATGGCGGTCGCGGTGGACTGCCGGCGCATCGGCCTCGAAGCTGCGCTCGAGGAAGTTGACCACGCCGTCGCGCCGTACGGTGATCACCGTGGTCGAGCGCGTTCCATAACCGTTCGCACGGATCTGGACCGGCGCCAGCGCACGCTCCCAGTCCAGCGGCACGCCGGTCGACGGCAGTTCGGCATCGTGGACCGGCCGTCGATCGGCCATCAGCGCCAGCAGGCGATCCGGATCGACGCGGCTGGCGAGGGTGCAGGCGAATGCGCCGACGGCGCGCACGACTTTCGGCCACGGCGTGTCGAGGAAAGCATTGGACAGCCCATAGATGCCCGGCGCCAGAACCCGTGGTCCATGCCGGCGGCGGTTCGTGAAGTACACGAGTCGCTGCACACCGCGGCCCGAGGCCACTGGCTCGGCCACGAGCAGATTGAAACCGTTATAGGTGTCGATCCGCGGCGCCTGCGTGCGCAGCCATTCGCTCGCCGGTTGCGTGCTCTGCAGCGCGCCCACGGCGATCGCGCCGCGCGATGGCGCGTGCGGGTTACGCTCGCTCGGCGCGCGCACGTTGGTCAGCAGTGCCACCCGGCCTGCGCGCGTGATGCCGAGCCACGTGCCGCCGGCTTCCTCGTCACGGCCGGCAAGAAGCGCGACGCTCTGTCCCCACCACGACGCCGGCCGGGTGCTGCGCGTGTAGAACTCGTCGCGATTGGCGGCCAGCACCAGCGGATAGTCCGGGTGCGCATGCCAGGCGACGACGGCGAGACACATGGATCAGAAATCCTCGAATCGTTCGGTTCGCCGCTGCGCCACCAGCGAGGGCGACAGACCGGCCCGCGTCAGCGCGGCCGCCAGCGTCGATTCGAACTCCGCCGGCCTGGCGATGCCCTCGTAGACCTCCAGCAGCGTGGCCAGGCCGCCGTCGTCGTCGGTGCGTCGCATCAGCCGCGCCCGCACACCACTGGCCGCAACGACATCGTGCTGCATCCGGCGCAGGCGAGCGTCCAGATCGCGCGCCACCGAGGCTTCGAGCTTGTAGTAGACGAACCAGTGCTGCATCAAGGCTCGCCTCAGGCGGTGACGTCGACGATCTCGTAGGGCAGGGCGCGCAATTGCAGCGCCGGTCCGCCGGGCGCGGCAAGGCTCAGCGGCGCTTCTGCCTTCTCGAGCGGGCACTCGAACAACAGGTCGAAACCGCCGTCCGGCGCGCTTGCCGCCATCACCACCGTGCCTGCGGGCTCGGCTTCGTCGGCAGCGAACACGTCGGCGCCGGCAGCGGCGGCAGCGCCGCTGTGCGCCAGTTGCATGCGTCGCTTGAGCTTGCCGCGGTACTGGCTGCGCGCGACCACCTCCTGGCCCGGATAGCAGCCCTTGGTGAAACTGACGCCGCCGATCACCTCGAAGTTGATCATCTGCGGTACGAACTTCTCCAGCGTGCCGGCAAACACCGTCGGCACGCCGCTGTCGATCTCGCTCCACCAGAACGCGCCGCTGCCCACCGGCGCCGAGTCCCGCAACCGCGATGAAAGATCGTCCGCCTCCGCCGTCGGGGCCAGCAAGAGAAAGCGCTCGGGCAGGCGCGCCGACCCATGCAGGCGGGCGATGCGAGCGTCGCCGAGCCGGACGCAGTGCCCCGCGGTCGAGGGCACCTCACCGCAGAGCGCGCTCAGGCTCGCGTCGGCGCCGGCGCCGAAAACGGCCCAGGCGCGCCACGCCTCCGACTGATCGCTGAGCCGGACCTTGGCGCGCAGCACGAACATCGACAGGCGCTTGATCGCGCCGGGCAGCAGCTCGCGCGGCAGCAGCAGGTAGATCGCCTGCTCGTCGCGCCAGATGCGCAAGGTCGCCAGCAGCCGGCCCTTGGCGGTGCAGTAGCCAGCCAGCAGCAGGCGTTCCGTGCCCAGGTGCTCGACGTCGTTGGTCAGCTGCCCGTGCAGGAAGTGCGCCGCTTCGTCGCCCGTCACGGCGATCACGCCGAGCTCCGCAAGGCTTGCGTACACCGGCCCGCGCAGCGGCGCCTGCGCCTGGGCGGCGTCGAACTGCCAGCAGCCGCCGGCCGGCAAGGCGGCCTGCGTTGCGTTCAACGTTGCGGCGGTGGGCACATCCATCATCGACGAGACCAGTGCAATGAAGCCTGTTTTCACTCGAAAGTATCATAGGCGCGCATGAGTTTGCCGAGCCGCCCTGACGGGGAATTCTTCGCGCACAGCGAGCACGTGGTCCGATGACCACGGCGCCCGGCTCGTCCGCGCGTGAGCAGGGTCGCGTCCTGCTCCTCGCCCTGGCGCTCACCGTGCTCGCTGCGCTGGGCGCAGCCGCCTACGTCTGGCACCTGTACCAGCGACCGCTGCCGCTGCGCGAGGAGCGCATCGAGATCCTTGTCCCGGCGGGCGCCTCGGCGCGTGCGATCGCGCAGTCGTTGCGCGAGCAGGGGGTCGAGGTCAACGTCGATCTGTTCGTCGTTGCCGCGCGGCTGAGCGAAGCCACGCAGCGGCTGCGCGCCGGGCGCTACGAGATCACGCGCGGCATGCGCCTGGCGGAGGTGATCGATCGCCTGCGGCGCGGCGAGACGCTCAAGGAGAAGCTGACGATCGTCGAAGGCTGGACCTTTCGCGAGATGCGTGCGGCGCTCGCCACGCAGCCGCTACTGAGGCGCGACAGCGAGAAGATGAGCGATACGCAGCTGCTTGCCGCGGTGGGCAGCACCGCGCCGCATCCAGAGGGGCTGTTCGCCCCCGACACCTATGTCTTCGACGCCGGAACGAGCGACCTCGATATCCTGCGCCAGGCGCACCGCGCCCAGCAGGCGCGGCTGGCGCGTGCATGGGAGGAGCGGGCGACCGACCTGCCGCTGAAGTCGCCCTACGAGGCGCTGATCCTCGCCTCGATCGTCGAGAAAGAGACCGGGCAGTCCGCTGAGCGTGCCCGCATTGCCGGCGTATTCGTCAATCGACTGCGCACCGGCATGCTCCTGCAGACCGACCCGACCGTGATCTACGGTCTCGGCGGGAAGTTCGACGGCAACCTGCGCAAGCGCGACCTGGCGACCGACACGCCCTACAACACCTACACGCGCGGCGGCCTGCCGCCCACACCGATCGCGTTGCCGAGCCAGGCCTCGATCGAGGCCGCGCTGAAGCCCGAGAAAACGCGCGCGCTGTACTTCGTCGCCCGCGGCGATGGCACCTCGCAGTTCTCCGAGTCCCTGGACGAGCACAATCGGGCCGTGGCCAGGTTTCAGCTGGGAGGGAAGCGATGAGGAGCAGCGCGCCGCGGGCGATGCGGCCGGCCAAGGGGGCGCCGTGACCGCGCGCGGCCGCTTCATCACTTTCGAAGGCATCGACGGCGCCGGCAAGAGCACGCAGATCGCCTTCATCGACGGCTGGCTGCGCGCCCGCGGCATCGACGTGCTGCTCACGCGCGAGCCAGGCGGCACACCGATCGGCGAGACGCTGCGCGAATTGATCCTGCACCGGCCGATGCAGCCGCGCACGGAGACCCTGCTGATGTTCGCAGCGCGCTGCGAGCACGTCCTGACGGTGATCGAGCCGGCGCTGGTGGCCGGCCGCTGGGTGCTCTGCGACCGCTTCACCGACGCAACCTACGCCTATCAGGCCGGCGGCCGTGGCCTGCCACAGGCCGACGTGGCCGTGCTCGAACGCTGGGTTCACCCCGGGCTGCAGCCTGATCTCACGCTTCTGTTCGACCTCGAGCCGGAGATCGCCGCCGCGCGGCTGGCGCGGGCGCAGCGCAGCGACCGCTTCGAAACGGAGCAGCGTGATTTCTTCAGCCGCGTACGGGAGCACTACCTGGCGCGCGCACGCGCCCAGCCGCACCGTTTTGTCGTCGTCGACACCTCGCAAGAGAAGTCCGTCGTCCAGGGCCACCTGGCCGATGCGGTCAGTCGCTGCTTATGACGCCGCGCCGACTGCCGTGGCTGGAACCGGCGTGGCCATTGCTGCCGCCACTGTCGGCGCGTGGTGTGCACGCCGTGCTGCTGCACGGTGCGCGCGGCGTCGGCAAGAAGAGCCTGGCGCTGGATTTCGCCGAAGCGCTGCTGTGCACGACGCCACAGCCTGACGGACACAGTTGCGGCCAGTGCGCGGAGTGTCGCCTGACGACTGCGTTCAGCCATCCCGACCTGCGCTGGGTGCTGCCGCAGGCACTGGCCGAGCGGCTGCTGCCGCAGGCTCCGGACGACGATGAGACCGCGGGCGACGCGGCTGCAGAGACCAGCGAAGGCGAAGGCAAGACGGCTCGCTCCAGCCGCGAGATCCGCGTCGAGCAGGTGCGGGCGCTGTCGGACTTCCTCGGAATTGCCTCCTATCGCGGCGGGCAGCGCGTGGTCCTGCTGGCACCGGCCGAAGCGATGAACGCGATCGCGGCGAACACGCTGCTGAAGATGCTCGAGGAGCCGCCGCCGTCGACGACGTTCGTGCTGGTTTCCGATGCGCTCGACGAGGTCCTGCCGACCATCCGTTCGCGCTGCGTGCTGGTGCAGGTGCCCGTGCCCTCGGCACAGGCCTGCCTGCCGTGGCTCGCGGGGCAGGGCGTTGCCGATCCTGCGTCCATGCTGGCGCTGGCCTCGGGCGCACCGCTCGCGGCGTTGGCCGAAGCAGCCGAAGAGACGGTCGCCCCCGAGACGGCGGCTGCGCTGTATCGGCTGCTCGAGCGGGGGCCGGCACTGAGCGCGGCGCAGGTGGCCGCGGGCATCGGCCGCGATCCTGCCGTCGCCGCCTGCCTGCGGCTGATGCAATGCTGGGCCTTCGACCTGTTGCAGTACCGGGCGCGCGGATCTGTCCGCTATCATCCGCAGCGCGAAGCGAGCATCAGGCAACTGGCGGCATCGGTCGGCGCGGAGCCGTTGTGGCGCTGGGCCGATGCACTGAAGACAGCCAGCGCGACGCGCGACCATCCGCTGAACTCGCGCCTGGTGATCGAATCGCTGCTCGCGAGGTATATCGAGGTTTTTGACGGGCGCAGATGAGCGACACACCCAACACCCGAATGGGCGGGCCGAGCTCCGACCTGCTTGGGCCAAACACGGTCAACGCCCCGGGTGCCGGCGGCCGTCCGGCCATCCTGTCGCTGGCGATCAAGGAAAAGGCGGCGCTGTATGCCGCCTACATGCCGTACCTGAAGAACGGCGGCATCTTCGTGCCGACCAATCGCCCGTACAAGCTTGGCGACGAGGTCTACCTCATCCTGACACTGATGGACGAGCCGACCAAGTATCCCATTGCCGGCCGTGTCGTATGGATCAGCCCGGCCGGCGGCACGGCGCGCACGCCGGGTATAGGCGTGCATTTCCCGGCGGACGAGACCGGGGTCGCGGCGCGGCGGGCGATCGAGGACCTGCTCGGCGCAGCCATCAAGTCGGGCCGCCCGACGCACACGATCTAGCGCCCCCGCCGGCAGCCACGGCGGCGCCGTGTACGTCGACTCGCACTGCCATCTCGCTTTTCCCGAACTCGCCGGCGACATCGACGGCGTGCTCGCACGCATGTCGGCGGCGGGCGTCGACATGGCGCTGAGCGTCTGCACGCGGTTGGACGAATTCGACCGGATCCACGCCCTGGCGCTGTGCGACGAGCGCATCCTTGCCTCGGTCGGCGTTCATCCAGACACACCGCAGGGCGACGAGCCGACCGTGCAGCGCCTGGTCGAACTGGCCGGCCGGCTACGGGTGATCGCGATCGGCGAAACGGGCCTCGACTACTACCGCCTGCCGGAGCCGCTCGACTGGCAGCGCGCGCGCTTCCGAAGACACATCCGGGCGGCGCGCGAGGCCGGCAAGCCGCTCGTCATCCACACCCGCGCCGCCTCGGCGGACACACTGCGGATCATGCGCGAGGAGCGCGCCGACGAGGCGGGCGGTGTCATGCACTGCTTCACCGAATCGCTGGATGTCGCCCGGGCGGCGATCGACATGGGCTTTTTTATCTCCTTCTCGGGCATCGTCACCTTCAAGAACGCGCGGGAACTGCAGGCCGTGGCCCAGGCGCTGCCGCTGGAGCGCCTGCTGATCGAGACCGACGCTCCCTATCTGGCTCCCGTTCCATTTCGCGGCAGAACCAACGAGCCTTCTTTCGTGCCGCACGTGGCCGCGAAGCTCGCCGAACTGCACCAGACAAGTGTCGAGGTGGTCGCGCTCGCTACTTCTGAGAATTTCATGCGTTGTTTCAAAGTGTTAAGGCACTAAGCTCGTGTCGACTGTGAATATGGTCGCGGATAGCTTTGCTGCTCGATAAATGCATTGAAACATTAGGTTAAGGCGCAGGCTTCTCAGCGTTTCTCATGTTCTGTTTTCTTGCCCATGGCATTCGCATAATGAATATTATGTTAACTAAACACCTGCAGGCGGCCGAATCTGACGCGGGCCAGGCAATCGCCGCATACCCCGCGCCGCCCGAGCCCTCCCCGCGTCGCCCAGCGATCGAGGCATGCCACGGGCACGCGAGGTAGACGCAGCGCCAAGGTGCGGGATCCAGCCAACGGACTCCGGCCTCCCGTTGCATCCGTCTTGTCGACCGGGCGCCGGCGCTTAGCCTCCCGAAAAGCTCTCCGCGGTCCGTACGCGATAATGCGGACGCGACAGCCGGTCGCGCCACTCCGACGCGCCAGATCCTCCCGATGCCCCCCGGTCCCACTGCCTACATCGTCGACGACGACCGCGGCATTCGGGATTCGCTGTCGCTCTGGCTGGGAATGCGCGGCATCCGCTGCCTTGCCTACGGATCGGCCGAAAGCTTCCTCGCCTCGGTCGGGCCGGACTGGCGCGGCTGCGTGCTCATTGACCTGCAACTGGAAGGCATCGACGGCCTGCAACTGCAGACGCGACTGACGGAGTGCGGCGTCACGATGCCGGTGATCTTCGTCACCGGCCACGGCGATGTCGGCACGGCGCGCGACGCGCTGAAGGCCGGCGCGCTCGATTTCATCGAAAAGCCGGTCGACAACGCCCGGCTCGTGGAACTGGTCGGCGCGGCCATGGCCAAGGATGCCGAGCAAGCCCAGCGCCATGCCCAGGCCGAACTGCTCGCCGGCCGCCTGCAGCGGCTGACCCAGCGCGAGCGCGAAGTCATGGATCAGGTCGTTGCCGGCCGCCACAACCGCGAGATCGCCGCCGAACTGGGCATCAGCCCGCGCACGGTCGAGGTCTACAAGGCGCGCCTGATGGACAAGCTCGACGTGCGGCGCGTGGCCGATCTCGTAAAGCTCGCGCTCGAGGTCCGGCCCGAGTCCCGGAACTGACCTGCGCCGCAGCGGGCATTGCGCCAGAAGCACTGCATTCACCCACGGCCTAGCGGTCGTAATGCGCCTTTGGCTCCGGGCGCGCCGCATGTGTGCTGTCGGTGCCGGCTGTCGCTTCGCGCCGCCTCGCCGGAATCGCCGCCGGCGCTGGCCGCGAGCATTGCCTGGCGCTTGCCTTCCCGTTTCCCTGGCATCAACGGCGTAACTGCTGACACAGCGCAACCGGCAATCCACAAGGCGGATACCATCAATTCCATGTGGCCCGACGAGTACGTGGTCGTGCGAGCCGCGCCGCGGCCAAGGCGCGGCGACGCTGGGGAAAGGCTGTTGCGCGGCCTCCTTGCCCTCCTCGCAACAGTGGCGCTGCTATTTGCCGCCGACACGGTTCCGGCCGCAACTGTCGCGATCCTGCAGGTCGACGGGGCGATAAGCCCCTCCTCGGCCGACTATGTCGAGCGTGGCATCGCCAAGGCACACGCCCAGGGCGCCTCGCTGCTGATACTTCAGATCGACACGCCCGGCGGCCTCGATACCTCGATGCGGCAGATCATCAAGGCGATCCTTGCTTCGCCGATTGCCGTGGCCACCTTCGTCTCGCCCGCGGGCGCGCGAGCGGCGAGCGCGGGCACCTACATCCTGTACGCCAGCCACGTCGCCGCCATGGCGCCGGCGACGAACCTCGGCGCGGCGACACCGGTACCGCTCGGCGTACCGGGAGCGGCGCCCGGCGATGACCGAGCCGCGCGCAAGCCGCCGGCCGCCGACGAAAAGTCTGCCGAGAAGCAGCCCGCCGCGTCCCCTGCCCCTGGCGCGCCGCCCGATGCCATGCGCAGCAAGCAGGTCAACGACGCCGTGGCCTACATCCGCAGCCTGGCCGAACTGCGCGGGCGCAACGCTGACTGGGCCGAACGCGCAGTGCGCGAGGGAGTCAGCCTGTCGGCCGAGCAGGCCCTGAAGGACAAGGTGATCGATCTCGTCGCCCAGGACGTGCCGGCGCTGCTCAAGGCGCTGCACGGCCGCGAGCTCAGGGTGCTCGAAGGTACCGTCACGCTCGACACCGAGGCGGCCACGCTGCTGACGCTGGCGCCGGATGCGCGCTCGAAGTTCCTCGCCGTGATCACCAATCCGAGCGTGGCGCTGATCCTCATGCTGATCGGCGTCTATGGACTGTTCTTCGAATTCTCCTCGCCGGGTTTCGGCGTGGCCGGCGTGGCTGGCGGCATCTGCCTGCTGCTCGGCCTGTACGCGCTGCAGCTGCTGCCCATCAGCTATGCCGGGCTGGGCCTGATCCTGCTCGGCCTGTCCTTGATGATCGTCGAGGCGTTCCTGCCGAGTTTCGGCGTCCTCGGGATCGGCGGCATCGTCGCCTTCGTGCTCGGCGCCACGCTGCTGATCGACACCGAGGTGCCCGGCTTCGGGATTCCGTTGCCGGTGATCGTCACCACGGCGCTGATGAGCGGGGCCATGCTCGTTCTTCTCGGCGGCATGGCGCTGCGCGCGCGGCGCGCGCGCGTGGTCAGCGGCCGCGAGGAGATGATCGGCGCCTGCGGCGAAGTGTTCGATGCGGAAGGATGGGCCAGCGTGCACGGCGAGCGCTGGCGGGTACGCAGCACCACGCCGCTTGCCCCCGGCCAGAAAGTGCGGGTCACCGCGATCGACGGGCTGACGCTGACCGTCGAACCGGCCGCCGACCGAATCGACACGAAAGAGGAGTGAAGCATGCTGGCTAACCTGCCCTTCGGCCTCGGCGGCGTCCTGCTGCTGCTGGTGGTCCTGCTGGTGTCGTCATTGCGCATCCTGCGCGAGTACGAGCGCGGCGTCGTCTTTCAGCTGGGCCGGTTCTGGAAGGTCAAGGGTCCCGGGCTGGTGGTCGTGATCCCCGGCATCCAGCAGATGGTGCGGGTCGATCTGCGCGTGGTGACGATGGACGTGCCGCCGCAGGACGTGATCTCGCGCGACAACGTGTCGGTGAAGGTCAACGCGGTCGTCTTCTTCCGGGTCGTCGATCCGGAAAGGGCCATCATCCAGGTCGAGAAGTACCTGATGGCCACCAGCCAGCTGGCGCAGACGACGCTGCGCGTGGTGCTCGGCAAGCACGAACTGGACGAGATGCTGGCCGAGCGCGAACGCCTGAACCTGGACGTGCAGCGCATCCTCGATTCGCAGACCGATGCCTGGGGCATCAAGGTGACCAACGTCGAGATCAAGCACATCGATCTGAACGAGTCGATGGTGCGTGCCATCGCCCGCCAGGCAGAGGCCGAGCGCGAGCGGCGCGCCAAGGTGATCCATGCCGAAGGCGAGAAGCAGGCGGCCGCCGCGTTGCTCGAAGCCGCGCAGATGCTGGCGCAGCAGCCGGAGGCGATGCAGCTTCGCTATCTGCAGACGATGACCCAGGTGGCCGGCGATCGCGCCTCGACCATCGTCTTCCCGCTGCCGATGGACCTGCTGACGAAGCTCATCGGCAACAAGGAAAAATGAGTCGGCGGACCCGCGCCATGGGACAGGAGCCCGCTGCCGAGCTGCGGCCTGCAGCAACGGACGTCGGAGAGCACCGGCCTGAGAACGATCGACAACACTCGCCCAGAGATCAAGGAGCCAGCTTGCCTGCCACCGATGCTGTGACCTCCCGTATCGAACCGTCAGCCGCGCCGGGGAAACCGGCGAGTTCGACGCTGACCGAGCACGACGTCTACCTGTTCCGCGAGGGCACGCACACGCGCCTGCACGGCAAACTCGGCTGCCGGCTCGACGCCGGGGGTGCGCATTTCGCCGTCTGGGCCCCGAATGCGCGGGCTGTCGCCCTGATCGGCGACTGCAACGGCTGGGATCCGGCGGCGCATCCGATGAACGCGCGCTGGGACTCCTCCGGCATCTGGGAGTGCTTCGTTCCGGGCGTGGCGCACGGCTCGGCGTACAAGTTCCGCATCAGCCCGCAGGGCGGCGGCGCATTCGACAAGGCCGATCCTTTCGCCTTCTACGCGCAGACGCCTCCGGCGACCGCCTCGCGCGCCTGGTCGCTCGAGTACGCGTGGAACGACGGCCAGTGGATGGCCTCGCGCGCCGGCCGCAACGGCCTTGCCGCACCGATGTCGATCTACGAAGTGCACCTCGGCTCATGGCGGCGTCGCGAGGGCCGATCGCTCACCTATCGCGAGGCGGCACACGAACTGGCCGAGTACGTGCTGACGATGGGCTTCACGCACGTCGAACTGATGCCGATCTCGGAGCACCCGTTCTACGGCTCGTGGGGTTACCAGTGCACCGGATTCTTCGCGCCGACCGCGCGCTACGGCACGCCGCAGGACCTCAAATACCTCGTCGACCACCTGCACCAGCGCGGCATCGGCGTGCTGCTTGACTGGGTGCCGTCGCACTTCCCGGACGACCCGCACGGGCTGTCGCGCTTCGACGGCACCAACCTGTATGAGCATGCCGATCCGCGCCAGGGCTATCACCCGGACTGGCACTCGTCGATCTTCAACTACGGCCGGCACGAGGTGCGCGCCTTCCTGCTGTCCTCGGCGCACCACTGGCTCGACGAGTATCACTTCGACGGCCTGCGCGTCGACGCCGTGGCCTCGATGCTCTACCTCGACTACGGCCGCCGGGAGGGCGAGTGGATCCCGAACCGCTACGGCGGCCGCGAGAACCTCGACGCGATCGAGTTCCTGCGCATGCT